>Ga0256831_1000015_pt1 | contig 85484 bp, 69 predicted proteins | sample 132544metaG_FD_189087 | JGI IMG/M metagenome (GOLD analysis project Ga0256831, IMG submission 189087) | Hydrothermal vent microbial communities from Lau Basin, Pacific Ocean - 132-544 | ecosystem: Environmental > Aquatic > Marine > Hydrothermal vents | place: Pacific Ocean: Lau Basin | collected...
CCCCAAGAATAAGGGCATAAAGGTCATGGGGGAGTTCATAGAGGCAAATGAACCCGTTGAGCTTAACGTAATCCCTGTAGGATTCGTGAAGCCCTACGCCATCGTGGGAAACAGAGCTATCCCGCTCATCGGAACGGTTCGGCTGCCGAAGGGAAAGATCCGCATTCTCGCCAACACCCCGCAGGTGGAAAGGATCGGAGGAAAGTACATAATAAGGGCAAAAAAGACCGTTGAAGTCGAAGTAAACGCAGATCGGTTTTACGTATCACCCACGGACCTACCTGGAGCACCAGCAAAGCTGCTCGCAGTATTCTCCTTTGAGAAAAACGTCCCCGCCGGGGACTCGATAACAGTAAAGGTAGCGGTGCCAGACGAAACAGTACGCCTCTGGAAGTTCGACGGGAACACATGGAAGGAGATAAAGTTCCGCTACGTTAACGGATGGGCAGAGTACAACGTGACGGACAATGGACCCTTGGACCAAGACCCTGCCCCGGGGCACATCGTGGACGACGTGGCCGTAGGGACGGGTGGACTAACAATATCCGCCAGCCTCAATCCCCAGATCGCGAGGCCAGGGGAACCCGTCACCATCTCTGGTCACGTGGAGAAGAATGGAACAGCCATAGCGGATAACTGGGTGAACATATACTTAGACGGGACTCGGCTGGGCGGACCTACATACATGGTGGGCCCCTCCGACTGGTGGAACCAGGACTGGAAGTACAGAAGAGAGATCGACATAAACAACGCCACAGGAGATACGCTATCAGACTTTCAGGTACTCGTTCAAATGGATTTGAACCAGTTGTACCAGGAGGGCAAGTTGACAAGGGACGCGCGGGATTTGAGATTCGTAGATGAAAACGGAACGAGCCTATACTTCTGGATCGAGGGAGTCCCCACGACAAAGGTGTTTATAGCCCAGTCAAGCGACGACAACGACCCAAGCACGCAGGACGAGGACTGCAGCGGCAACCCCACGTTCAAGTATTACTACACGCCAGATCCAGACGGCAGCTCGGGAACCGCGGAGGAACCCACCGATTGGTACACAACGGAATTCAACGACGCAGACTGGAACTATGGCAACGGGCCCTTTGGCAACACGGGGGGGCAATGTACAACGGTATTCACAACGCAGCCCTCGGACCTCTTCATCAGAAAGTGGATCTTCGTGCCTGGAGATCCCATCAGCGGGGAACTCAACATCGCAGTGGGCGGAGGCGTGCGCTGCTACATCAATGGGTATCTCGTCATAGACAAGCTAGACACGAACACTGAGGCGAACTACTGGAACTATGTGGTGGATGTAAACTCCTCCGTGCTAAAGGAAGGGGACAACCTCCTGGCATGCTGGGTGGCCCTCGGCGGAGAAAACGGGGACGACGTAAATGGATACTTTGACGTAGCGCTTAGCATTACCTATTATGAGAGAATCCAGAACGAAGCGAACATATGGGTGCGGGTCCCCTCAATACCCCCAGGGATCTCAAAGATCTACGTCTACTACGGAAACCCCGCAGCCCAGGACGTAGAGAGCTACGAAGATACCTTTGACACGTACAACATATCCAAGGCGTGTTCTGGGAGCACCGCGGGCGGCTCTTGTTCCGTCACATTCGACCCAGGCACGGACCTTGACGGGAACTACGTGTTCTTCCGTGACCAGCGCTACGGATACGGGACGCTGGACTTCCTCATGAGCGGTGACTTCGACTACGGTGGCGCATACGCAGACCCAACAACGTGTAACACCGGCAACCGTGAACGCGTGGCGGTATACCTAAACAGCGTCTGTTACGGTACGTACTCCACGGGGTACCAGGACTGTACAGACAGGAGGCCAGCAACGTGGCCAAAGGACATTGGGGATCTGATCGCAGGCCAGTCCTCGCTCACGGCAGAGGGTGACACGGATCCACAGGTAAACTACGACCCGAACAGCTGTGGATACTACTACCACTTCGTCTGGACGCTCAACGCAAAGCTACGCAAGACCGCCAGCCCAGAACCAACCACGAGCGTTGGTCCGGAGATGATGGACACCCAAACCAACGGGGCAGGGGACTACTGGTGGACCTTCACGGCGCCGGACACTGTGGGCGAACACAACGTAACCGTGGACGTCAACGATGGGACGGATTGGGCGAGAATCACAGTTCCCCTCTACGTCGTAGGCAACCTAAAGATTATGTGGGCAGACACGCTCCCCCGGCTGGCTGATGGATATCAGGTGTACGTTGTCTCGTCTGACCCGAATATAGACGAAGTAAACATGGAAATTGACGACACAAACGGGACATACACGTATAACACGTCGTGCACAACGCCGGACAACAAAGTCTGGCTCTGCGACGTCAACACGTACCAAATCCAAAACACAAAATACATCATAAAGGTCAGGGGATACGTCTCGGGGGCGCTAACGGGCTTCGACGTCAAGTACTCTGAGGGTGGCGACGTCAAGGCAGAGGAATTCTCCACAGAGCGCGACGTGAATGATGCAAACAACGCCGTAATAACACCCTACCGCATAACGCTCCAGGGCATCCTTTCGGGCTTCAAATACAGGAGACCCATTACAATAGACAACTCGGCAGGCCCAGAATACAACTCGCTCGCAGTAAAGGTAGTGGTAGACACGGCTTCGCTCATATCTGCCGGCAAAATGAAGTCAGACTGTTCCGACGTTAGGTTTACGGACGCAGATGGTGCAACGGAGCTCAACTACTGGCTGGAAAGAGGCTGCAATACCTCGAGCACGGTGTTCTGGGTAAGGGTACCCAATATCCCCGCAGGGGGAACAAAGACCATTTACATGTACTACGATAACCCGAGGGCGATATCTGCATCGGATGGCCACGGCGTCTTTGACTTCTTCGACGATTTTGAGAGCTGGACGGGGTGGACACAGTACGGGTCAGGTGTAGTATCCCAGACGTGCTCCTATGCGTGGGACGGCTCATGCGCACTCCTGAAGAGCACCAACAACGATCCCAATGGAGGATACAAGGATCTGGGGTTTGATCTGAACTATCCCTTCGTGTTAGAGGCTGAGGTGTATCGCCTTAACTACAGCGGCGGAACCTGGGATCGCATTGGTGTGATCGACAATAATGGGAACGGATACGGTTCCCTGTTCGACCACACAAACGTGGAGGCCGGTATCGACGTCAGAACAAATTACAGTCCGAGCGCCACAAAGGTCTCTGCCTCCGAGAACCCGTACCAGGAATGGTACAAGCAGCAGCTCGTATGGGAGGGCAATGGAACCATCATCGCCAACATATATGACAAAAACGGCAGCCTCATAGCACAGGCCAACATAACGGATACGTCCTACTCATCGTTCACGCGGGTCTACGTCTTCGGTGGGCATGACTATATCGTGGACGACATCCGAATAAGACCGCTCATTCAGAACCCGCCAACTGCAACGGTGGGTGCGGAAGAAGCGGTCCCCACCATAACAAGTACCAGCGAAGGCACGTGGCTAGGTGGATACGCTGGAAGAGATACGATAATACTGGATAACAGCCAGGGCGGAGAGCTGAAGGATTACCAAGTAAAGATCGTGGCCAACACGAAGGTGCTCATAGACGACGGCGAGCTCCAATCAAACTGTGCAGATATCCGGTTCACAGACTCAGACGGGACGACACTGCTTCCATACTGGATAAAGCCCGGCACCTGCGACACGGAAAAGACGGAGATATGGGTGAGGGTTCCGGAGATCCCTGCAGGCGCGAAGAAAACAATATACATGTACTACAACAACCCATCCGCGACGCCAGCATCTGATGGTACAGCAGTCTTTGACTTCTTCGACGATTTTGAGAGCTGGACGGGGTGGACGCAGTACGGATCAGGCGTGGTGGAGCAAAACAATGCGCAGGCGTTCGACGGCTCCTACTCGTTGTTGAAAACGGCAAATAACGACCCCAACGGTGGGTATAAAGATCTGGGATTCGATCTGAACTATCCATTCGTGCTAGAGGCTGAAGTGTATCGCCCGTCCAACTACACGGGAGGCAGCGTGGACAGAATTGGCGTAATAGACGCTAACGGAAACGGATACGGCGCGCTGATGAACCATGGTTCCACACAGGTCGGCGTGGACATCCGCACAAACTATTCGGCAAGCGCAAGCCAAGGATCCGCAGCCGCCAACCCGCTGGACCGCTGGTATCAGCTCGCACTAATCTGGAACAACGGCACAATTACTTCAACTGCGATAGAAGAAAACGGAGATGCAATAGGCACGCATACGATAACGGATACGTCTTACTCATCGTTCACGCGGGTCTACGTCTTCGGTGGGCATGATTACTATGTAGATGACCTGCGCATAAGGAAGTACACCCCCACGCCGCCAAAGGTTATCATCAAAACATACTCGCCAATATACGCGCCCAGCGGATACGTGGTGTTCAAGGAGGTCAAACCCATAAAGGTAGCCCAGTGGACCTACCTCGACATAAATGCAGAGAACGTGAGGGACACCAACACACACATCACCATTTACGACGCTAACGGAACGCAACTCTGCTTCTTCGACGTAACGTATGGGCTCACCAGATATGATATCTCCGGATGCACAGGCGATGCAAACGAGATCTACGTGCGTCTAGATCTCTCCACAAAGGATGGGAGCGTCACCCCTGCCGTGGACTGGATAGACCTTCGGTGGCGCGAAGAAGCAAGGATTAAGCTAATTACCCCCGAAAACGTCTACCAGTTCAGAAACGAAGAGATGGACGTTAACGGATGGCTGTCCCCAGATGTCGACGGATGTAACGACGTGAACGCATACCTATACTACAAGACCGTGGGTAGCCCATACACCATAGAGGAGTACAACTACGACCAGTTCTCCACGCGCTCCTACGATGCAAACGTAGCCATAGGAGACGATGTGCACCCAGAATACTTACACCCCGACCTTGGATACTACATAAGAAAAATCACCATAACGAATGACGGAAACTCTGCCCTCACAAACTACCCCGTCGAGATTACACTCGACACGAAGAGCCTGATAGATCAGGGGCAGATGAGAAGCGACTGTGGAGACATAAGAATTACGGACTCGAACTACAACGAGCTAAACTACTGGATTGTGCCGGGGACCTGTGATACAACGGGGACAAAGATCTGGGTGCTCGTGCCGAACATACCCGTAGGGGACTCGACGATATACCTGTTCCACGGACACATGGACTACACGTCACTAAGCGATCCTGAAAGTGTGTTCCCCAACGATGCCACCCTGTCCGGCGAGTGTTCCGGCAGCACAAGGGGCGGTTCATGTACAGTTGATCTCCTAACACCGAGTGGAACAGTGGTGGCACCCTACCAACCTGAAGGCTATGGGGAGCTAAACATGGCCATGAGCGGTGACTTTGACTATGGCGGCGCATACTCCAATCCCGCAATCTGTGACACGGGTGGCTACGAGCGCGCGTACTTCGTACTTGACAACACAGGGTGTCTCGGTACCTACGCCACTGGATACCAGGATTGTACAGACAGAACGCCCGACGGCTGGCCCATAAATATTGCAAACCTCGTAGTGGACGAGAACGATATATCCATCTACGCAAAGGTGGACAACCAGGTAAACTACGACCCGAACAGCTGTGGATACTACTACCACTTCACGTACTCGATGAAGGTAAAGGTACGCCCCAAGGCAGATCCAGAACCAACTGTGACTGTAGAGGCAAGCAGCCACCCCGACGTGGCCCAAACCGCAGGATACGTTTCCAACGCGTTCGACACGGGAGAAACCGCACCAAACTGGGGCACAATCAGCTGGGGCGGGAAGGAGCCTACGGACACGAAGATCTCCGTCTACGTCAGGACTTCTGACGACGGAACGAACTGGACGCAGTGGTACGCGGCAAACAACGGCGATACGATCCCAGCACCCTCCAAGAGATACATAGAATACAACGTCGTCTTCTACGTCGGCTCCAACGCCACGGACTACCCCGTGTTTGACGACCTCAAGATCATATATTACCACGGCGTCCCGAACTACACGCTCGTCACGTCAACAGATTCGACACTGTCCACGCCAGACCCCAACCCGTACCGCTGTGGTGCGGTCGCGCAGGACGCCGAGTGCACACCCTCTTGGGCCACAGTACCAAAGGACAGGGGCGAATATATCCTCCAGATGCGCGTGACCTCAGGCTGTGGCTTCGAAGGCAATAGCAACGAGAAGATCGTATACGTCTTCGCACGGACCACAATCACAGACCTCACAACGGACAAGAATGTAGTAGCCAGGGGTGATTCGTTCACACTGACGGGCAAGGTCATCGATGAACTGGGAAACCCCGTAAAGCATAGAACGGTCCTCATCTACGATGACGGGACATATATTGGGGAGACAACCACTGGAGACGATGGGACGTTCGCATTCACGTACACGGTGCCAGAGCTGGCACCCCTTGGCTACCATACAATAACCGCAGTCTTCCCGCGCGACGGAGAGGAGTACTACTGGGAGAGCGAGGCCAGCACCACCATCAAGTACAGCTCCCGGCCAAAGATCGAGAACATAACCACTACACCGCAGAAAGCAGGCATTGGGGATACGGTTGAGATCTCAGCCACCGTTACGGACGAAGTAGGGCTCAGTTCCGTGAAGGCAAATATTACAGACCCGAACGGAACCACGTACACGGCAGACATGAACTGCAGCGACAGTCTATGCACATACGACTTCAACAGCACGTGGATCGCAGGGGAGTACAACGTAACAATCGTGGCAACGAACCTCGACGGCATAACGAGTACAGCAAGCACAACGTTTACTGTGGAGGGTCATGCAACCTTCGGAATCCAGACAGAAAAGCTTAGCTACGGTGCGCTGGAGGATGTGCTCACATGGAACAAGGAGTACTGGGGCGACCCGATGTCCACATACTCATTTGATATCAACGCGGAGGGCGCCAACGGCGAAGACGTATCGGTAATAGCGACTGTTCCAACGGCCAAAGACCCCTTCCACTCGCTGCGCGCCTTCGAGTTCATTAGGTTGAACGGTGCAGACGAAGGCGTTAGCTACGAAGCAGGTACGGACGGGAATGCGGCAATATTCAACGGAAGCGGTAGCATACTCGTAAGGGCAGTCCCAGCGGTGCTCACACCCAAGCACGGGATCACAATAGCTGCGTGGTTGCGAATCGACAGCAACTCAGGGGATCGCTACGCTCTCGCACTCACGGACACGAGCGGCAACGTGATATACGGCATATACTCACCGAACGGAGACACCAACGTCTGCGGCGAAATCCGTGTGGGTGGCTCCCAGTACTCCGCGTGCACCCCCGCATTGGGAGAGGGAAGCTGGCACTTCGTGACCATGAGCTTCGACGGAGAGACTCTCCGCGTATACGTGGACGGCGCCCTCGGCGCATACACAAGCCTGGGGGCTGCAGGGACCATCGATTATTCGAACGTTGCACCATTCATGGTCATCGGTGCAGAACTTGCCGGCGGAATAACCAACGGCTGGATTGGAGGCATAGACGAGCTTAGGATATACAACGAAGCACTCACAGATGCTCAAATCGCAGACATATACAACGGAAAAGCAATTAAGGTCGTTCCCGCGGGTTACTGGAGCTTCGACAGCGGTCCAGAGGATAGCAACCCACACAAGCCGCTGGCACTCGCTGTGAACTCTGAAACAGATACAGATGAAAACATAACTGTCCGCGTGCCGTTCATTGGAATAAAGGACGCCGTCACGATATCTGGAGCCACTGCTGTGGAGGGCAAGGAAGGCAACGCAGCCGCGTTCGACGGATCTTCCAGCGTTACTTACAGTGGAGCGGACCTCGAGGACTTCACAACCTTCAGCGCCGCCGCGTGGATATATCCTGAGGCCAACGGCGGCGTAATCATAAACAAAGGATACAGCAACAACCCGTCATGGGAGATAAGCCTGACGGGCTCCGGAAACGTACGGTGCACCCTAAGGGATGCATCTGGAAACGACTACAACGTAGATTCCGCATCCACGATTCCTGCAAACCAGTGGACCCACGTGGCATGTACATATGACGGCAGATACTTGCGGGTCTACGTGAACGGAGCTGAAGACGGAAGTACGTACGTGGGGTACCTCGGAGCGCTATCCAATACGTCGGACATCGTTGTAGGCAGCGGATTCGTGGGACGCATTGACGATCTACGTATTTACCGCTACGCCCTTGCCCAAAGGGACATCGCCAACCTACACAACGGCGAGAACGTGCGCTGGGGACTCATACTTGCCCAGAGCTTTGACGCCAATGACTGGAGCGACGAAGCGAACGACTGGACTGTGACGCTGTACTCCGGTGGCTGGCCACGCAGCGGAGACGAGGATGCCACGTCTGGAGCCAGCAGCGCAACGGTAAGTGGTGAGGTCCTGCGCGTCTGGAAGCGGGCTGCCATCTGTAACACAGGGGATACGAACATAGCGGGGTACCTGTACGTGGATGTACAGGCAGGAGCAGGGGATACGTGGTCTACCGTGCCCCCTGTTACGATCAACGACGCTGCCACGGGCACGAAACGAACAATAGCGCCAGGCACGTGTCTGGACGTTGCGAGCATATATAACGCCAACCCCTGGAACACAGGGGACAATCCGGCGGGAACGTACAGGATCAGAATGGCATTCCTGAAGCCCGGTGGGAGCCCCAGCAATGCTAGCGACTACATAACGACATCAGACGGGTGGAGGATAACGGATACTTCGGAATTTAACATTGTGGCGGCAACCCTTGCCGTTTCGGACATCAACCACACCAACCTTGCACTCTACAACCTAAACGAGTACGAGACAACGGACGATATAAACTGGATTGACGTGTACGTGACTGCCAGGGGGAGCACTGCGCTCGATACAAACGTCACGCTCACGCTCACGGACGAGTACAAGGCATATGCGGGCTTTGGGCCAAACAACGAGACAAAATACTATGGCACTATTCCAAAGGACGAGAACGTCGTGAAGCGCTGGGATAACGGCGGTGCGGGATATTACATTCCGGCAGACGTAACCGCCGGCACCTATGAGTTCCACTGGCTCGTGGAAATGAACGCTGCCAACGGACCGACGCAGGAGGACTTCACACGCTTCGTGGTAATCCACAACGTACCCTCCGAGTTCAACTCCACAGTACCCCCCCGTGTCTACTACTACGACGACAAGAACGGCTACGTGATCTATGAGTTCTGCATGAAGAACCCATGGAGCCGCGAGCTAAACGACATAAACGTCAAAATAAACTGCCCCGCAGGCGTAGGTCTGGTCTGCGAAGGAGTTAACAGCGGTACGGACGTAGAGACCCTGTCAAGCCTCGCCCCAGGCGCCTCCGCCTGCTTCGACTTCAATATCATCGCCACGCCATCTTCAATAACGAGAGACTACGACGTAAACGTAGATGTCAACTACACGAACCCAGCGCACAATAAGAAGGTCTGGAAGGGCATGCAGAACCATGTGCTCGAGGTAAGAAAGGCGGGAATCCTTGAAATTATTCTCATCTCCTATGACCAGAATGCGATCCGCGGAGAAAACAACGTAACCTTCATCTCAAAGGCCCACAACACGGGAACGGTCGACGATGAAAACGCGTGGATTGCATACACCTTCCCAGCGGACTGGACCGTGGCATCGAAGAGCACAGACGGTACCTGGGGTAGCGGCGACGTAAACGCCTTCAAATCCGTGGTGGCACCCGACGAAAACATAGAGCTAAACATCACCTTTGCAATCCCCGCAGATGCCAACAAGGGGCCCCAGCTCATACACATAGGCACGTACACAGCCACGAATCCGGACTGGAATGACTTCAAGAACATATACGTGACGATATGGGACCGCCCAGAGCTCAACCTCACAGCCAACGACTACAACGCCTCCGTGGGCGAACAGATAACACTGTACATGCACCTGGTGGACTCCCTGGGCAACCCGCTGGCGAACCAGCGCATCAACATAGACAAGAATGGAAATCCACTAGGAGCGGCAGAGACCAACGGAGATGGATGGGCAACATATGTCTGGGACCTGAGCTCCGAAAGCCCAGGAACATACATAGTAACGGCAACTTACGAGCAGAACGAGGCTGTATACGAAATAGGGGCCAGTGACAGCATCACGGTACACATTGGCCTGCCCCCCGAGGTAAACGCAGACGCATCACCAAAGAACATAGGCTACGGAATGGATGTGACCATCGACGCAAATGCAACGGACGACCAGGGCATCAAGAGCGTGTGGGCAACAGTTACAAAGCCCGATGGTGGCGAGTTCAATGTGACCCTGTCCAACGTAGGCGGAGACGAATATCAGGGAACGTTCCAGCCATGGGAAGAGGGCAACTACACAATCTACGTATACGCAAGGGATCTCTACGATTCGATCAGCCAGGCGGGGCCCATAACGATAACAGCAGAGGCAAATGCGGAAATGGGTGTGGAAACGGACAAGAACTTCTACCTGCAGGGAGAAGTAGTCAAGCTCGTATCCCCTGGCTGGTGGGACATCAACTGGAAGTATCGCATGCCCATAACTGTGAAGAACCCATCCACCAACGCAGACATGAACAACTACCCAGTGAGAATCGAAATCAACACGGAGAAGCTCATAGACGAAGGGCACATGCGTTGGGATGCCCGGGACATTCGATTCGTCACCGCAGATGGAACCGAGCTCAATTACTGGTTCCAGAGCGTCGTAGAAACCTCTGTGCTCATACCAAGGGCTAGTGACGACACAGACCCGACAACGCAGGACAGCGACTGTACCCTGAATCCCACGTACAAGTACTACTACTGTCTGCACCCCTGTAACCCCACGGGCTGGTACGAGACTACGTACGACGACAGTAGTTGGGACAGCGGCTACGCGCCCTTCGGCGGAACCGGCGGAGAATGTACCACGGTGCTTAACAACAACCCGGACGACCTCTTCGTCAGAAAATGGTTCTACATCGACGGAAAGCCGCTGGACGTCAACCTGTACGTGTCCTCTGCCAACGGCGCAGAGTGCTACGTGAACGGTCAGAAGGTCATCGATGACATCACAGGTACCCACGATGCAAACTACTGGAACTACACCGTGGACATAACGCCGTACGTGCACGAGGGCAACAACCTATTGGCATGCTGGGTGGCAAACGGTGGTGAAAACAACGGGACAGGTAATGGCTACTTCGACGCCGAGGTCTATGCAAAGTACGAGCGCTTTGCACTGCCAGAAGCAAATGTTTGGGTAAAGATGCCCTATATCCCTGCAGATGGGAACGTTACGATATACATGTACTATGGAAATCCCAGCGCCACCTCTGAAAGCAATGCGGACAGGGTGTTCACAAAGTACAACGCCACCCTCGACTGTTCAGGCAGCGATGCGGGTGGTTCGTGCTCAGTGACGTTCCTGGGGGACGGGAGTGGATACATCTTCGCCCCATACCAGGAGGGGGCGACGCTGGACTTCCTCATGAGTGGAGACTTCGACTCCGGCGGTGCATACGCAGACCCAACAACGTGTAACACCTGCAACCGTGAACGCGTGGCGGTATACCTAAACAGCGTCTGTTACGGTACGTACTCCACGGGGTACCAGGACTGTACAGACAGGAGGCCCGCCACGTGGCCCAAGGACATTGGTGATCTGATCGCGGATAAAAATGCACTCACAGCAACAGGCGACGCCTTCCCGCAGGTGAACTACGACCCGAACAGCTGTGGATACTACTATCACTTCGTATGGACGCTCAACGCGTATATACGTCCGTACATCGGCACGGACGCAGATACAACCGTGGGCCCAGAGGAAACAATTGGTGGAAGCTACATCATCCCGGGCCGCGACTTCAAGGGGTATCTCCTAGGGATTATCGAAAGGAACACCGACAGTGGATGGGTATACGTGGACACGGATCTAAACGACCTTGCCAGCGGGACTGTGAGAACGTTTACAGGGGGCACGCTCTTCGACCTCTCAACGGTGTGGAACGATTGGAACACGTACGGGCAGCCACAGGGTATGTACAGGGCGCGGATAATGATCGTGGGCCCCGACGGAAACGCCCTGACGTACAATGGGCAGCCAATAGAAGAATACAACATATTCCAGATCGGTCCTCCGCCCGTGGACGTGAACATAAGCGCCTTCCGCGTCTATGATGTAAACGGTGTGGCAGATCCGCGAACAGAAGGAAACCTCGTAGACTCGGGGCTGGAGAAAACAATATACGTCTCTGCGGACCGGAAGCACAGGATAGAGTTCGACGTAACCGTGGGGACCACGAGCAATGACTGGAACATTGCAGACTCCAAAGTATGGTTCGGCGAGCTCAACGCAGAGTGGAACGTCCTTGACTTCTGGTATACGCTCCCCGACGGAACGGATAAGAACGGGGGATACTTCGACGGGAATGTGCACTGGGACACAAACAACGACGGCACCGCTGGACAGTCTCAGACCGTCACGTTCCACTTCATCGTAGACCTCAACACCATGCACGCGGAGGAGCACAACGCGACGATAACGGTAACGCACCCGGCATTCATAAAGCGCACCGACTGGGTGGACATAAAGACGTACGTACCCGACACGACACCACCTGTAGCCGTAGAGTACAATCTGCTGAACCTCGAAACGAACCAGATGGGCTGGGAGATCAACGCGATCCGATCCTTCCAGAGTGTTAAGATCTTCGCAGAGTGGAATGAAGACATAGGAAAGGCATACGTAGAGTACAACGGAACCTCCTCCACCTTAACAACCGCGGATATTACCCCCGACGGCAACTACACGGAGTACAACTTCACGATCACGTCCTTCTGGCTACTTGGTCCGCACGTGGCCAAGATTCACGCGGCGGACCTGTCAGACAACTGGAACGACGATCTGAATTTCCTCACATTCTACGTCTGGGGCCTTGCAAGGGTATCCACCATGGAGCTTAACGATAACAACGTGTACATAGGCGAGCCTGTGGAGATCAACTGTACCGTGGTAGACGCCACAGATTCGGATAATCCGATAGACAACTACCCCGTAAAGTTCTGGGACAACGGGGCACTCATCGGGACTGCGTACACCGATAGCAACGGCGTGGCGTCTATAACGTGGACACCAAACACCTACGGGGAACACACACTCGAGTGCAACGTGGAGATGAACGCAGAGCGCTGGTACATGATAGACCCGCCCTATAACGAGAAGAATACCACGATATTCATTAAGGAATCCGTGCCACCGTCCTGGGACGACGCGAATGCGCCGACAAAGGTGCACCGCGGCGAAGTCCTCGAAACAAATGTCCACTGGTGGGATAACGACAAGATAGATACGGTATCCCTTTACATCAAGGAGAACGGAGGTGCATTTGCCGAGGCCAACAGCGTCGCGGTGGATGCCAACGACCTGTACGTCGCTGTCAGCTGGAACGTACCCACAGAGGCAAACCTCGGGCCTGCCCAGTGGTACCAGGAGGCCAACGACCCCTCCGGAAACGTAACGGACACGAATGTCTACGACTTTAACGTCTGGGGTTGGGCATACGTCTCCGATTCATATCTCAACCCCACGGGCGTGGCTCCGGGCGGCGATGTCAACGCATACTGCCAGGTAAAGGACTACACGGCAGGAACTGCCATTAGTGGGTACATAGTGCACTTCGAGATCAACGGAACGTACCTTGGCGACGCTGATACCAATGCAGACGGATGGGCAAGGTATGAGTTCAACGCACCCGACACAACGGGACAGTACAACGTCACGTGCTGGATCGACGCCAACGCGGAGCGCTTCTACGACCCGTACCCGGACAAGAATAGCGCGACCGAGATCCTCAACGTAACGACGAGTTCCGACACAGACCCACCAGACGCCGTGAACTGGGAGCTCAACGACATGAACAGAACGCAGGTGAACGTTTCCGGAGACACCACTGGCCAAGACATCAATGTAATCCGCGGTGACGACATAAACTTCTGGGCAGTGTGGGACGAGAATATAAGCAAGGCGAGCATAGAGACGAACGTGGATGCCACGACGACCGTCGAGTTCAACACGGCGGTAGACGGAAACTACGCGGAAGGGATCATCGAAACAAACGCAGACTGGGCAAGGGGCGTGCACTATGCAAGAATGACTGCCCAGGACCTCGCAGGCAACCCAAGTACAGATGAGAACAGCGCAAACGCAACGTACACTGTGTACGCTCCAGCAGCAGTCCAGTGGATCTCGCCGGTTGGAGACGTCGGGCCGAAGGAATACAACCTCGTGTGCCGCGTCTACGAGAACGATACCAACGCAGGAATAAGCGGATACTCCGTGGCGTTCTACGACAACGTCAACGGATACATCGGAAGCGCCACGGCGGACTCCAGTGGTTACGCACGCCTCGAGGTGAACTTCGCTAACTATGGCTACGGAACGTATAACTTCTGGTGCCAGATAGGGGACTGGCTCAGCAACTACTACAAGGCCGTGGTGGACTCCAGCGGGGCAACGATCAACGTCGTCACGTTCAACCTCAAGGTAACGGGCATCGACGTAAACAACACGGAGGCAAAGGAAGGGGACACGGTACTCGTAGAGACCAACGTATGGAACCAGGACGGTGCTGTAGAGGCAAACGTGGATATCAACGTCCAGAAATGGAACGGTTCGGAATGGGTGAACCTCGACACCAACAGGTACGACATTGAGTTCAACGAGGACAGCAACGTCACGATAAAGTACGTCTGGAGCGCAGTCCCGGGAAGGTACCGCTTCGTGGTAACCGCGGATCCCAACAATAGCGTGGACGAGGAGAACGAGCTCGATAACAACGGCTGGATAGAGCTAAACGTACCCACATGGGCCACTATTTACGGGGAGGTCAACGGCATCCAGGGCCTCGGCGCGCAGGAGGGAGCCACGACGTTCTACTACTACAAGTGGTCCGGTGAGGGCGAGGGCGTGGTGCTCTTCTACGACGCAGATGTGGGGGAAATAAACGTCCAGCAGCTAGCACCATTCATAAGTATCTCAGAGCTGAACAAGGCTGACTACGCCCTTGGAACCAACGGCAACCCAGACTGCATACTGTGCAGGTACGATCAGAACGGAGACGAAAAGATTGACTACTGGCACGTGTTCAACATTGCGGGAAGGGAGATAAACGCACCGGCCTTCGACGTGAACGGCTGGCCCGTGGGCATCCTGTGGGAGAACAACACCGGTGCAACAAGCTTCGACGGAGCGGAACCCATAGTGTTCGTAACTGAGATATACCCCGACCAGAGCTGCCCATATGGAACCTGTGACTATCTCGCCGAAGTGCCGTCGCCGCTCAAGAACCAGTTCGGAACAACGGCGAAGATCACGGTGAGCGTGGTGAGGTAAGGTGAAAATCCGCTTCATCTCGGCACTCTCAGACCCGTACTATGACTACGTGCGCGACGGAAAAAAGACGTGGGAAATAAGGCTGAAGAAAGGAGGCTGGGAGAACGTAACGCCTGGCGACGCGGTGCTACTCTTTAGACACGGCGGGCGGGGCGAGTTCATTGTCGTGGAGATCATAGAGCGACGAGAATTCAAAGGCATTGCAGAGGCGCTGGAGAGCGTGGGCGTGCAGAATGCAATACCACAGGCACAAAGCGTCTCGGAGGCGCTGTCGGAGTATCGGAGGTTCTACAGCGAGGAGAAGGAAAGAAAACTTGGAGTTGTAGCCCTACGGGTCCGGACCGTGACCGAATACGACGGAGAAATACACAAAGACCTGCTCCTCAAGTACTTGCCCCACTTAAAGGATGAGTGTTCAAAATAGAACTATGCTGCGCGTTGCATCCTGGAATGTCAACGGCATACGGGCCGCGATTAGAAAGGGTTTCTGGGATGCTGTTAGAGCGCTCAAGCCAGACATCCTCGGCATACAGGAGATCAAGGCGAACGATCCGCCCGAAATCCCCCTCGATCTTACGGGTTACCGCTGGTACTGGTTCTCGGCGGAGAGGAAGGGCTACGCAGGCACGGCGATCCTCACGCGAATAAAACCCAAGAAGGTGGAGTACGGCATCGGACGTGAGGAGTTTGACAGGGAGGGCAGGGTAATTACCCTGGAATTCGACAAGTTCCTCGTGGTCAACGCGTACTTCCCCCATTCCCAGCGGGAGTTGCAGCGGCTGCCCTTCAAGTTGGAGTTCAATAGGGCCGTAGAGCAATACGTCGAAGAGCTCAGGCAGGAGAAACCCGTCATTTTTATGGGGGATTTCAACGTGGCACACACGGAGAAGGACATTGCACGGCCAAAGCAGAACGAGGGGAACGCAGGGTTTACAAAGGAGGAAAGGGAATGGATAGACTCCTTCCTAAAAAAGGGATGGATCGACACGTGGAGGTACCTGCACCCCGACGAGACGGGAAAGTACACGTGGTGGTCCTATCGGTTCAAGGCGCGGGAAAAGAACATTGGGTGGCGCATTGACTACATACTTATCCCAGAGGAGATAAAACACTGGCTAAAGGACGCATGGATCTTCTACGATACATACGCGTCAGATCACGTTCCAACGGTTGCAGAACTAGAACCAAAGTAGCGGGAGCGTCCCAGTGTAGTAGCGGGGGGAGGATTTGAACCTCCGACCTCCGGGTTATGAGCCCGGCGAGCACTCCAGGCTGCTCCACCCCGCTCCCGCAGCAATTGAAATATGGGCGATCCCTTTAAAGGCGTTCCTGTTACCACTAAAAAGGAACAATGAACCCTCTGCGCTTTTTAAATATGGAAACGGGCTGTTTCTAACGTGCGACGCGGCGATATGGGGATTGCCACCCTCATTATATTCATCGTCATTATCCTTGTGGCCACTGTCGCCGCAGTCATCATGATCCAGGCAACCAACGCGGTAAAGCAGCAGGCCCAGAGCACCACCGCAGATTCACAGGCGAAGATCGCCCGAAGGATCGTACCAAACACGATATACTTGATCGTCGACCAGAACATGGCATCCCCGTACTACAAGAAGGCAATTACATTGTGGATCCAGGCAAAGGTTCCAAAATACGGCGCGCCCGTTGACCTGAGGAAAACTACGCTCATCCTACAAACCCCCGACGCCGTCTACTACGCCCACTATATTGACGCGGATGGAGACGAGATCTTCGGGGACAACGCGTGTGAGACGTCATCGCCCTACCCCGTGAACGACCCGAACAACCCTGGAAACGTGGACTACAACGCCCTGAAGGAGAACACGTACACAGTGGTGTGGATAAACTGTGAGGGTCACAACGAGGACTACATGGTCTACCCGGGACAGCTCTTTATTATCGTCTACAGACCAAAGAACGGCCTGCCGCCCGGCATTCCGCTAAAAATAAGCATAGTGCCGTCAAACGGCGGCTCATACACTATTAAAACGACACTCCCGGACGACTTCGACGATCAGCAGGTCATAAGCATCCCCGTATGAGTTTAAAACCACCTACACCCAAGTCTTTCTGTGCCCGGGCAGCCCATGTCTGAAGCCGAAGTGCACCAGATTCTCCTGGAAAACCCGCACCTCCGGGAGTACGTGGACAAGGTAACGAGGAAGATGGGCCGCCCCGAGTTCTACAAGACACTCTCGAGGGACATGGCAGGGATTCACGACCCAAACATCATATACCCCGTCCACAACAAGATATTCGTCCATATATACCGTGACAGAAAAACGGGTGAGCTCATTTATCACGTCGTTGAGCCGGAAATCCCTGAGTCCATCCAGAAGCAGTACAAAAAGATACTAAGGAAGATAACCGAGCTCGCAGGGGATCTCCCCAAGGCGATAGTGGGGGAAGAAACGCTGCGAGAGCTAACTGAAAGGGCATTCGAGGAGCTGAAGCTCGACAAGTCCGCCTTTGAAACGGTGTTCTACTACGTCAAGAAGAACATCCTGGGATTTGGAATTTGGGACGTCTTCTTCTACGACCAGTACCTGGAGGACGTGCGAAACGCGGAGCTGGATACATACGTCGTCCATAAGGTCTGGCACAACATGAGGACGAACGTGCGCTTCCCCAACGAGAAGGCGCTGGACATGTTTGCCTTCGACCTCGGTATCCGCATGAACAAGCGCGTCTCTGTGGGCCACCCCATCGTGGACGGCATCGTGCCGGAAACAAAGACCCGTGTCAACATCATCTACGGGCGAGAGGTCAGCAAGAACGGCACAGCGATCTCGCTCCGTCTGGTGGAGAAGGAGCCCACAAGCATCGTAAATCTGCTGGACCTGCAGACCCTCAGCCCGGAGCTGGCCGCATACCTCTGGATCGCCATAGAAAACGGGATGAGCATCTTCTTCTGTGGGCCCACCGCCGCCGGAAAGACAACAACAATGAGGGCAGGCACCGCATTCATCAAGCCGGACGCAAAGGTATACTCCGTAGAAGACACCCCAGAGGTGTATGTGCCCCACGAGAACTGGCAGGCCACGGTTGCCCATGAAACGAGGGCCACGATGTTCGACCTGCTCAAGGCAGCCCTGCGTTCGCGCCCCAACTACATCATCGTAGGAGAGATCCGTGGTGAGGAGGGATACATTGCGTTTCAGGCTATGCAGACGGGGCACCCGGTGATGAGTACGTTCCACGGCGGCAGCATAAAGAAAATCGTCCAGCGTCTAACGGGAAACCCCATCAACGTGCCGCCCCCATACCTGACGAACCTCAACATCGTGCTCATTCAGCGCGCCTTCCGGCGCGGGGATAAGATGGTACGCCGTGTTATTGGTGTCCACGAGATCGAGGCATACATCGAGGGCAAGGGCATCATGACCAGAGAGGTCTTCCACTACGACCCCGTGCGCGATAAGATTGTCTTCACGGGACGGTACAACTCGTACATCCTGGAGCAGAAGATCGCACTATTCCAGGGCTACGCGGACCCACGAAAAATATACGATGAGCTTGACCTCCGCGCAAGGATACTCCGCGAGATGCAGAAGAGGGGAATAAAGAGATACCACGACGTCTGGAACGCAATAAGGGGATACTACTACTTCGGCATAGACGGGCTCCCCTTCCCAATGGAGGAGGTATAGGCGTGAAGACCCTGCAAGAAGCCATGGCAAAAAACCCGCACCTTGCAAAATACGTCCAGGAGATCACGAGGAAGTATGGGGAGCCAGAATATTATCCAGAGCTGTCCTACGACATGAAGGTCAAGAAAATGGAGACGATCAACCTCATTTACCCTGTGGGGGACCCGTATTACATACACATCTTCAAACCGGAGGGCTCCGAGCCCGAGTACCGCGTCGTGGGTCCCGAGTACAGCGAGGAGGATCTTAAATACTTCAGGGAGCTTTACTCAAGGATCATAAAGCGTGTATCGCTCATCGAAAGGATTCCGCGCAACCAGGACGAGTTCATATCTACAATCATCCGCCTGACCAAGGAAATGACCCTCACAGAGAACACGCCCTACCGCTGGCTCTACGAGCTCATTTTCGATAAGATCTACATCCCGAAGGAGAAGTTCTACAAGATAAGGGAGCTTGTCATCCGAGAGCTCGCCCAGTATTCGGAAATAGAGCCGTTCATGCGCGATCCGTACATAGAGGACATTTCCTGTGTGGGAACGAACCACCTCTGGATCGTCCATAAGATATTCGGCTCCATGCGCACGAACATACGCTTCAAGGATGAAGAGGAGCTCGAAGACTTCATATACCGGATGACGGAGCTCCTGAACAGGCCCGCATCCGAAGTCAAGCCCATAGTGGACGCGGCGCTGCCGGATGGAAGCCGTCTTAACGTCATTTACTCAAAGGACGTGAGCATAAGGGGCTCATCCTTCACCATCCGTAAGTTCACCAAGATCCCCATATCGATCACCCAGCTGATACTCTGGAACACGATATCGCCCCTGGAAGCTGCGTACTTCTGGATGGTAATCTCCGCAGGCGCATCCGTCTTCATTTCGGGTGAAACGGCGGCAGGAAAGACTACTACACTCAAGGCCATCGCAGCATTCATCGATCCACGGGCAAAGATCTACTCCGTAGAGGACACCCCGGAGATCTACGTGCCCCACAAGAACTGGGAGCGCACCGTTACGGCGGAGGGCAAAGCCACGATGTTCGACCTGCTCAAGGCAGCCCTGCGCGCCCGTCCTGACTATATCATCGTAGGAGAGATCCGTGGTGAAGAGGGATACATTGCGTTCCAGGCTATGCAGACGGGGCACCCGGTGATGAGTACATTCCACGCGGGAAGCGTCAACTCCTTCATCCGCAGGATCTCAGGGCCACCAATCAACGTGCCCAAGGAGTATATCCCGAACCTCAACGTGCTGGCCATTCAGCAGTCCGTGGTGCGCGGTGGCAAGGCGGTGCGCCGAATGATCTCGATTACGGAGATAGAGCGGTACCACGCACCCAGCGGGAGTATTATTACGCGTGACGTCTTCCTCTGGGATCCAGTCCAGGACAAGCACGACTTCCGCGCATGGTATAACTCGTACATCCTGGAGCAGATGGTAGCCCCGGTCCTTGGGCTGGCAAAGGATGAGCTCTATCAGGAGCTTCAGACCCGCGCATCCGTGCTCGAGGAGATGGCAAAGCGCCACATAACCGACTACTTCCAGGTATACGACCTCATCCGAAGGTACACCGAGTTCGGGCTGGAGGGACTCCCGTTCCCCGTCGAGGTGAGAGAATGGCAATGAACATCGAGAAATACGTCCACATCCTGGGCGTAGACACCATAAGCGGCCTGGTACAGTACATAGGCATAGTCTGGCTAGCGTCCTTCATCGCGCTCATCATTATGACGTACCCTTTCTATCTCCTGGGGATAATCAACGGGAGCAACCTTCCAGCCATAATCGCGGTCGACTTCTTCCTTGCACTAATCGCCGCAGTCCTGGCAGTCAAGATACCGGCAAGCATAAAGGCGGTAAACATCGAGAAGAACTTCCCGGCATTCCTCGCATACCTTGGCGCCATGACAACCGCCAAGAGCAACTACGAAGAGTTCTTCCGGGCGCTGGCAGAGACAGAGGAATACGGAGAAATTTCCAAGGAGATGAAGCGACTATACCACCTGGCGAAGGACTGGAAGCTCGGGTACGCAAGAGCGTGCCGCGTGGTGGCAGATACAACGCCGTCACCCCTCTTCTCAAACTTCCTGGCAAGGCTATCGCAGGTAGTGGAGTACGGTGAAGACATAGAGTCCTTCTTCAAGAACCAGTACCACGACATCATGCGCGACATGACAACGCGCTACCAGCAGACCGCACACAAGATAAACACAGTCGCCGAGCTTTTCTCCGCGCTCTTCGTGTCGGTAGCATTCCTGCTTGCCTTCGCCATGCTCATGCCAATCTTCTTCCCCATAAGCTCCACGGCCATCGCCATCGGCGCAACGGTGCTCGTCCTCATGATCGACGGAATTATAATAGGAATGGCGAAGGCGTCCACACCCAGCGAGGAATTCGTCCTCCCCTTCTGGAGGGGCGCGCCGGAGCACATGATGGCCGTTGCCGCAACGGTGTTCGGCATACTCGCCTCCGTTCTAGCATTCCTCATCCTCTGGGTAATTGGCGTTCCCCCCATCCTCCAGGTGCTCATCTCCGCAATACCCCTGGCAGTGCCCGCATACCTCACAACACACGTGGAGAACCTCATAAGACGAAGGGAAAAGTCATACATCCCGTTCATACGCACCCTGGGTGACCTCACGGCCATTAGAGAGGGTGCGGTTACCCCAGTACTCAGGAGGCTGCGCAGGCACATATATCCGGGCCTGAACAGGGGTCTGGATAGGCTCTACAAGAGGTTGGCGATAACGAGGCAAATCTTTGACGCCTTCGATCTGTTCTCCAGGGAAATGGGGTCGGCATTGATATCGAAGTTCAACGAGCTCTTCGTCAACGCACTGTACGCCGGTGCGGACCCTAAGAGAACAGGAGAAATCATAGGAGATCAGATGCACGCAATGCTGGATTCAAGGAAGCTGAGGCTGCAAATAGCCTCCGGCGCACGGGGCGTCATATACGGCACGTACATTGGAGTAGCCCTGGGCGTCTTCCTGGCTGTAAAGTCCATAGCACAGGTGTTCAACATCTTCGCATCGGTTCTTAACACGATACAGAGCAACGTCATGGCGTATTTCAGCTTCTTCAACTTCAGCGTAAACTTGAACCCCCTCGTTGACTACATGGTGTACCTTTTCGCCATGGAGGCAGCAGCCCTTGCCGTGGTAATAAAGATACTTGACGGGGGGCTCATGAGCAACGCGACAAAGCACTACCTCGTCATGATTATCGCCCTCACCATCGTCTACTACATAACGGACTACGTCGTCCGAATGCTCTTCCCCCTTACTGCAGAGGCTGCCAGCGTCAGCGTGCCCGGCGCCAGCGGACCGTAACTACTACACAGTTACGAAAAAGAACGCAGACACGAGATCTACGTTTAAAACAGGGTGAGGAGCTATTTTTACGATGCGTGGCCAGTCCGGGATAGGCACCATTATCGTATTCATCGCCATGATCCTCGCCGCCGTTGTGGTAGCCATTGTCATTCTCCAGATAACAGATTCGCTCCGCGGACAGGCCATGCTCACGAACAGACAGGCCCAACAGACCATGAGCGCGCGCTACGACATAATAGGCGTCTCCGCGGTAGCATACAAGGACGCAAACACTGGGGACTATAAAGTCTATTACCTAATACTCCGCGTCCGTCCCGGACTGGGCGCGCGCAGCCTGGACCTCAAGAAAACGTACCTCACGTATAACGGTCCACAGGTAACGATTCCGGGCGTCAAGTACGAACCGATTACGGAGGTCCTCAAGAACAATGCCACGTACATCGCAGCGGCGGCGGACTTGGGAAACACAGACGTGAACGACATACTCTCCAAGATCACGGGGGCGTGCAGTGCGTCCATGTATAACATAATGACCGCCCTGGGGACGTATAACTACATCACTGTGGTCCCTTACATCGCGCCAGCCAGAAAATCGGACGTTGCGTACGCCCCAGGTACAGTGACAGCCGCAACGGTTGTGGCGAACAGAGATCCCGCGCACTTCACTGCAATCTGGGAGGAGTGCGCGGGAAAGGACGACCTCGGAAGCGTTTCTGATGGTCAAACCGTGTACATAATATACCCCCTCCCCAAGCCCGTGGGCTCGAGCACATACATAACCATAAGCCTGGAAACGGCAGACGGCTGGAGCGCCCCCATGACGCTCCGCATCCCCGCGGGCCTGGATCAGGGGTACGTCACGATCTACCCCGCAACCTAAGGAGGTGTATGCTGTGTTCGAAAACCTGTTTGGAGGCGGCGGAAAGCAGCAGAATAAAAGCCCAAAGAAGCCAGCTGCTGGAATAAAGCCTGCTATTCAGATCGGCGTTGGAGCTCCGACAGTTGGTAGTCCCGCTACAAACGCCGGCGGTCAGGATCTCGCCGCAGAGCTCGAGAACGTCAAGCAGGACGTTGAGAAGCTCAAGGACTCCGTCAACGCGATTAGGTCCTCACTTAAGAACCTGAACGAAAAAATGGACAAACTCGAAAAGCACATTGCAGAGCTCGCATCCATCTACGAGCTTGTTACAAACCAGACAAACCCATTCCTTGACGAAGACGAGAGAAAAGCCGCTGCAAAAAAGGTTGGGACCATTCAGACAGTCCCAGCGGCAGCGCCAGCTGCCCCCGTAGCACCAAAGGAAGAGGAGCCTGAGGTCGTGCTGCCCAGCGTGGATCTCACGAATCCAAAGGTAATTCAGACGATCCTTGACTGGATGCAGTTCATCGTGGAACGTGTGGGCCACGCCGGCGTCGATGACGTGCTCCAGTACTACGTGGACATCCACTGGATCTCCCAGGAAGTAGCGGAGATCCTCAAGCGCTACGCAGACGGAATAAGGGTTGAAATTGAGCCAGAGGTGGAGGAACCCGTGCAGCTCGATCCCGAGGACCACATGAAGAGCCTGGACTACATTATGCAGATCAAGGAGTTCCAGGGTCAGTGATATGTTTTACTTTGACATCCCCAGGGACGAGCTGGGCCGACGTCTCGGCAAGGGTGTGGCAGAGGGTACTGTAACCCTGATCGAGGGGGACGACGGTTCTGGAAAAACGGTGCTCACCCAGAGATTTACCTACGGGTTCCTGCGCAACGGGCACAGCGTCACGTACATATCCACGGAACTGTCGACGAGGGACTTCGTCAAACAGATGATGTCCCTCCGCTACGACGTGACCGAGTACCTCTTGAACGGCAAGCTCCTATTTCTCCCCGTCTACCCCCCCACGGCGAGGCACCTAAAGCGCAAGAAGGACCTTCTGCGGCGAGTGGTAGACCACGCGGACCAGCTCTTCAAGAGAGACATCACGATCATCGACACACTCACGCTGCTGCTGCCGGAGGGCGGGGTGAGCGACAAGACAGCCTTCGACTTCCTAACACTCCTGAAAAAGGTCACACTCAAGGGGAAGAGCGTCATCATCACCGCAGATCCTGGCGCCACGGATGAAAAGCTCCTGGAACCCCTACGGGAGATTGCAGACAACTACCTGATCATGAAGGCGGAGGTTTCAGGGGAGGACATCAAGAACGTCATCTACGTCCAGCGATGGAAGCGCGCAGAGACTGAGGTCTCCAAAATCGTGAAGTTCCGCGTGGAGCCCAATTTCGGAATCGTGATCGACATCTCGTCCTTCGCGATCTGAGGTTTTGTAACCACCGAATCGTAGAGAAAAGCTCGCCACGCCGCGGATTAGCTTTTTAAGTATGGAAAGCATATTCTTTGCGACAAAATACGGAGGGATATATGATGAAGGGCCAACAGGCTATCGGTACGCTGTTTATCTTTATAGCGCTGGTGATTACAGCAGCGCTTGCGGCCTTTGTTCTTGTGAGCACGACCAACACGCTGCAGTCCAAGTCCGTGGCAGTGGCCAACCAGACCATGAACAAGGCCACCATGGGCTTCTCAGCGCGCCAGGTCGAGGGCATCTCCCACGCCGACAACCAGATCAGCGAGATCCTCATGGGTGTGGAGCTCGCACCCGGTTCTGGCGTGATTGACCTCAGCGACGCCAAGATCATCTGGACCGCCAACGGCGGTAAGGTCTACGGCGAGTATGAGTACAACAGCACCCTCGTTACCTTTGACGCCACGACGCTGTCCTTCAGCCCAGCGCTCCAGGCCGGCCAGTACTACGTTGTTCAGAACAGGACCTCTGGCGACGACGACAAGTTCCTCGAGTCTGGTGAGGTCTACGTCCTCGGCTTCCAGCTCCCACAGCCCCTGCTGAAGGGCCAGGACTGGTCCATCACCATGCGCGCGCCCTACACACAGGACCTCTACATCACGGGCTACGCGCCTCCTGTGATCGAGGCCAACACCATCGTGACCCTGAAGTCCGCGTAAGGGCGGACTTCTAAACCCCTCTTTTTCTTGTTTTCCACAGGCAACAGGTTTATAGCGTATTCTTAGCAAAATAATTCTGCGGCCTGGCTGCGCCCGGGGAGCGCGAAGCAATGAACCGGTGTCACGAAGGCCGCATACAACCCAAACAATAGAAAGATTCACAAGAGAAGACTGTAACAAGATAATAACCGGCTGCAAGTCCGTCTGGCAGACAATAGGAATAATGTTAAAAGAGGGTGCCGTGCAATCAGCGCCTTGCTCTTCTTCTCCTGCGCTTAAGGCGGCGCATCTTCTTCTTTCTCCACTTCCAGCGCTGCATTGCGTGGGGCTTCTTGAAACGCGATGTGTCCTTCTTTCGTATGCCCAAGTGAGCACCTCCTGAGGTGTGAACGCTATGCTAAGGGTCAAAGGAGTTAATAAAGGTGTGGGTATGCTCCGGCCAGCATTTGAAGGCCAAATTCTCTGGCCGGGCGAGTGTGGGTGGGGTCTACCGACCCCACGCCCGGGCGCGGCGACAGAGACGATATCACCGCGCCAGCAACGCAGCTGTTATGCTCCGGCCGGGATTTGAACCCGGGTCTCGGGCTCGAAAGGCCCGAATGCTTGACCGGGCTACACCACCGGAGCAGCCACCATCCCGGCTGGCGTGATGCTAACTGCCCGTCTTCGACAGGCAATTATGCGTTGGTTGCACGCGGGGTCAAGCACCGCCTGCGGGTGCGAAACCCGCACCCAACATCCGCCGTAGAATGCTTGGGAGGAATGCTTTAAATTCATGAGGATCAGCACTGCTATCTCTCATCATCGCTCCGCTCAGACGAAACCTCCCTCATCACCCATAAAAAGAGATATCTCACGTTTTTATTATGGCCACGACAGTCAAACTCAAGGACGTGGGACTTCTTCTGCTCGGAACGGGTGTGCTCATAGTGGCCCTGGTCGTCGCGCACTGGTACTTCTTCCAGGTACTCCCTGCATCGGAGGAATCGGCAAGGGTCAACACGTGGTGCTTTGTAGAGGACAACCGCGCCTTTGTACACATAAGCACGGGGAACAAAATACGGGACGTTGTCATTGAGATTGGTAAAGCGCGCTGCGAGTACAATGTAATGTATCCAGGCACAACCAACGTATGTGAAGCAAACGTATGGGGAACCACGGTGTACAGAGTAAAATACGAGGTGCACGGCAAAGCTGTGGAAGAATCGGACGTGTGCAGGTACGGTAGCTTTGTTAAACCCATTCCGATAAGAGGATAATGCGGCGGGATGACCGCATGAACCTCCGCAGGAGCGGGCAACGCGATGATGACGGTGAGCACTCGCGGACCGCCGCTCCCATCTCTGGCTTTTATCACCTTCGCACCCATTCTGAGCATGGCAAACATGGAAACCCTTATTGAAATGGCGAAGCGGGAGATACGGGACGAAACGGTAAAGTCGACCGTATTAGATATCCTGAGGAACCCGAGGATCACCTTTGCAGATGTGGAACCAAAAATTTCCCCAGACGAGGCGCCGGCGGCTCCAAAGGCACATCATTCCTATCCAGGGGGCCTCATAGATCACACAATAGGCGTTACCATCCTTGCAAAGCACTTTTCCAACGCATTCTCCGAGCTCTACGGCTACCAAGTAAGACGGGACTACATTATAGGGGCCGCGCTGCTGCACGACATTTTCAAGTACTACCAGTACGAGTACGACGAGGTTACGGGCGGATTCAGGCAGAGGGAGGACTGGTATCTGCAGCACGACTTCGCCCTCATAGCAGAGCTCTCGCACAGGCATGCACCAGAGTACCTGATACGTGTGTGCGCCGAAGCCCACGGTTTTAACGTGTTGGCCACGCCGGAGGGCCAGATTGTCCACCTGGCAGACTCCACGGACGCGAGGTTTGCAGCAAAGATACAGGACATCGTCTACAGGGCTTGCGTTGATCTTGAAAGGGAAACTGACGGCGACATCCTCGCAGTAAAGGCGTACTACGCCATAGTGAGACGGCACTCACTATACGAGCTTGCAAGGATCGCCCAAGAGAAGGGAACAAAGGAACTACGTGCATTCATAAAAAGAGAGCTACTTGGGGGTCAGTAGCGGCCCCCAAAGCGCCTACCACGGGAGGGCATGTCAAAGCGGCGCGGACGCTGGACCTCGCGGTCAGACACGTTGTTGTCCGTGTTCGCCTTGAAGTCCTGGGCATCCACAACCTCTATCTTCCCGTAACGCCCAACGTTGAGACGCATGTGCCCACCAACAACGGCCACATAGCCGTTCTCTATGCGGACGTAGTCACCAGGCTGGAGCATATCCGCCCTGTCATCCCATAGTGAGAGCAGAATTGATCCGCTTTGATCGCCAACAAGGTACTCCTTTACCCTGTGGGTGCTACCATCCTTGCGGGAGACGACCTCGCGGTCGTCGGCCACAGAAACAACCTCGACGGTCACGTCCACGTTGCGGGAGGACGGACCGAGATCAGCAACCTTCATTCTTTACACCTCGGTACGTTGCTACCACTGGGACATTGGTGTATATAAACCCATTGCAGTCCCTCTCATTCGTGGCAACGCGTTTCAGGATTCTCGCGGCGGACTCCCTCGGCGTCAGATCCATGGCAACGGCGGTCGAGCATTCGGGAGAGAAGATTATCATCGATCCAAGTGCAGCACTTGGGCCAAGAAGATACGGGCTGCCGCCCCACGAGCTGGAGGAGCTCGCACTCCGGCTCGCGCTAAAGAGGATTGACCGGGAACTTCAGGACGCCGATTACGTTATCTTCACGCACTACCACTGGGACCACTACAGGCCGGAGGCAGACCTGGAGGGAAAGGTTGTATACATGAAGGATCCGGAGAACTACATCAATGCGAGCCAGAGAAAGCGGGCAGCGCCGATAACAAAGCGGGAAGGCCTTGACCTGCGCATTGCAGATGGGCTGAAGGTAGATGAATTGGATATGGAGTTTTCACCACCCCTGCCGCACGGACCGGAAGGAACAAGGCTTGGATACGTCATCGGGGTAAGAATAGGGGATCTAGTCTTTACATCGGATGTGGAGGGGCCGGTAAGCGAGGCTGCGACACGGTGGATCATCGAAATGAACCCAAGAACGCTGATACTGGACGGCCCCCTTACGTACATGCTCGGATACAGATTTTCGCAGGAATCGCTGCAGCGCGCCGTGGAAAACCTCCTGGGGATCGCGGAGAGCACAAACGTGACGGAAATTATAGCGGAGCACCATTTAGTCCGGGATATCAACGCCCACAAGAACTTCCCCGTGGGTGAAAGACTCGCTGAAATCGGAGTGGAGTATAGGAACGCCGCGGAAGCCCAAGAGCTGGAACCGCTCCTTCTGGAACCTTGGCGCCGTATGCTGTGGAAGGGTGAAAAAGAGGTTGACCCAGATATAGTAAGGAGGGTGTACGATGCGTGAAAGGGCGCTCTTCACAAAGCTCTGTCCAAACTGCGAGGGGGAAATAAACGATATCCGCCTCTCGCTCAAGAACCCGTGCAGCACCTGTTTGGAAACAGCGGTCGTAGAGAACACATACGAACAGCTTGTAGAGGCGATTTACCGGGCATTAAAGGAGGGGGACAAGCTAAGGAAGTACCAGATGATCCACGACGTAATCCATCACCTCACAGAATTCAACGAATTTTTCGAAAGGGCCGTGGGATCCAGGCTATGGAGCGCGCAGAGGACGTGGGCCAAGCGTGTGTTCTTGGGGAGGTCCTTCTCCATCGTGGCGCCAACGGGCATTGGAAAGACGGCCTTCGGATCCGTTATGGGGATATACCTAGCGAAGCACGGCGAAAAGGCCTATTTCATCCAGCCCACGACTACGTTACTCATGCAGACAGCGGAAAGGCTGCGGGACTATGCAAAGAGGGCGGGAGTTGACGTCAGGATCGTGGAGATCCACGGCAAGATGAAGAAGGGCGAGAAGGAAGAAGCACAGCGGGCCATTGAAGCAGGGGAATTTGATATCCTCGTAACGACCTCGCAGTACCTCACGCGAAACTTCGACACCCTCGCAAGGCACAGGTTCGACTTCATCTTTGTCGACGACGTTGACGCATTCCTCCGTGCGTCCAAAAACATAGATCGCGTGCTCCAACTCCTGGGATTCACGGAGGAGATAATATCGGCTGCATACGAGCTGATACGCGCAAAGTTCACCCTCCTCTTCCGGAGCAACGACCAGCAGCTAAGAAAACGCATCGAAGAGCTGCAGGAGAAGATAGATCGGTTCAAGGAAAACAACAGGGTAGGTCAGCTCATCGTTGCATCCGCCACGGGGCGAGCAAGGGGCATCCGTGTCAAGCTCTTCCGGGAGCTCCTGGACTTTGAGATCGGGAGCACAAGGGCAAACCTGAGGAACATCATCAACGCGTACACGGAGGAAAGGAACTGGAAGGAGCAGGTGCTGTCAGCGGTGACGGCGCTGGGCAAGGGCGGGCTCGTGTTCGTCCCGACGGATAGGGGCAGGGAGTTCGCGGAGCAGGTTGCACAGTATCTGCAGAGTTCTGGAGTAAAAGCAATGCTCGCAACGTCCGAAAACGCAGATCAGGTCCTTAAAGCGCTGGAAGCTGGAGACGTGGACGTAGCGGTAGGTGTTGCCGCGTACTACGGCGTGCTGGTGCGCGGAATTGACCTGCCCGAGCAGATAAGGTATACCATCTTCGTGGGGGTCCCAAAGTTCAAGTTCTCACTACGCTTCGACAACGCACCGCCCGGAAGGCTGGCGTATCTCCTGGACGTGGTGGCGGACTACGACGAGGACATTGCGAGGGAGGCGAGATCCCTTGCAAACAGGATTAGGAGGAACCCGCGCGACGAAGATGTAGAACGGGCAAAGGAAATCCTGCGGAGGGCCTTTGAGAACAGGGAACTGGTGGAACGCATAAAGCAGAGCAAGGAAATCGCTGTGGTCGAGGAAAATGGCGAACTAAAGATCCTCATAGCAGACGTACGCACATACATCCAGGCAACGGGAAGAACATCGCGCATGTACGCCGGGGGAATTACGCCGGGGTTCTCTTTAGTCCTCGTGGACGACGAACGCGTCTTCGATCAGCTTAGAAGGTACATGCGCATAGTACTCGATGAGGAGTTTAAACCGCTGGAGGAAATAGATCTCGCCGAAATACGGCGCTGGCTAGAGGAGGGCAGAAGAAAGAGGGAAAAGCTGGCGGAAGATCCCGTTAAAACAGTTCTATTCATCGTTGAATCGCCAAACAAGGCGAGAACAATTGCACACTTCTTCGGAACACCTTCATCATACCGCATAGGCAACATCCGGGGCTACGAGGTGGCCACGGGCAAGTACATCCTTAACATCGTGGCTACCAGGGGGCACATGTTCGACCTAGTCACGGACCGCGGATTCCACGGGGTGCTCGTGGAGGAGGACGCGCACTGGTTCGTACCGGTATACACGACGATCAAGCTCTGCCGCCGCTGCGGCGTACAGACGGTGGAGGATAAATGCCCAGTTTGTGGATCGGATGAGTATCTGGACGACGCAATATGGCGTGTTAACGCTCTGCGCCTCTTTGCCCTTGAAAGCGACTTCGTGATCATTGGAACGGACCCCGATCGAGAGGGAGAGAAAATAGCCTGGGATACAGCCCTCGCAATAAGCCCCTACGTCCCCACCATTGTCAGGGCGGAGTTCCACGAGGTAACGCGAAGTGCCATTCTGCGGGCCCTGGAGGAAACGAGAAACATCGACGAAAACATAGTAAACGCCCAGATCGTCCGCAGGGTGGAGGACCGCTGGATTGGATTCGAGCTGTCGCGGAAACTCTGGGAAGCATTCGGCATAAAGATCCTGTCTGCGGGGAGAGTACAGACGCCGGTACTTGGATGGATCATAAGGCGCTATGAGGAGCACAAGGACAGCGTACGCATATTCCTCGACGTGAAAACAGAAACTGGTAGAGTTGTGTTCGAAACGCCGTTCAAGAGTGTCAAGGAGCTTCGATCAGCGGAAATACCAAGCACGTTAGAGGTGCGCGTGGAAAAAAGGGAGGAAACGGAGCTCGGGGCGCCGGCACCATTCACAACGGACACGATGCTCAGGGAGGCAGGAGAACGGATGGGCATAGGTGCAAAGGATATCATGCAGCTCGCGCAGGACCTATTCGAAGCGGGTCTCATCACATACCACAGGACCGACTCTACGCACGTGTCCGCCGCAGGGCGCGCCCTCGCAAGGGAGTACATATCGGAACGCTTCGGAGAGGAGTACTACAGGGGCCGCAGCTGGGGTGAAGAGGGTGCCCACGAATGTATTCGCCCCACAAAGCCCTTGGATACGGACACGCTGATCCGCATGGTGCGCGAGGGCGAAATTAACGTTCAGGGGCTCCGAAAGAAGCACCACCGTCTATACTCCATCATATTCGAACGCTTTATGGCTTCCCAGATGCGGAATCCCACGGTAGAGAGGGCAGAAGTCGTCTACAGGCTGGGGGAGTTTGAAAAGAGGGAAACAGCAATAACAAGAATCGTGAAGGACGGGTGGAACCTCGTGAGGCCCGTGCGCACGCGAGAAGTACGGGAAGGGGCCTTCAGGGTCGTGGAGATTCGGAACTTTAAGGCGGCAACGGTCCCGCTATACACACAGGCAGACGTAGTGGCCCTAATGAAGGAGCGAGGAATAGGAAGACCCAGCACATACGCAACAATCATACAGAAGCTCCTGGATAGGAAGTACGTGCGCGAATCCCAGCAGAAGAAGCGGCTGTACCCAACCCAGCTTGGAATACGCGTATACAACTTCCTTTCCGAGAACTACGAAGATCTCGTATCGGAGGAGCGGACGAGGATTCTCGAGGAGACCCTTGACGCCATTGCCGCAGGGGAAAGGGATTATCAGGACGCGCTGCGCGAGATGTACCTCGAAATAAGGGGGGCCGTAGGTGAGTAGGCGATACAGCGACTCCGAGTACGGGGAGTTCCTGCGGGCAATAAGGGCGCACCATCCGATACAGAAGAGGTGGGAAGCGCTGAAGAGCAATTCAGAACGGCTCAGGGAATATCTGGAGGAAGTCAAAAGATACACGCTGCACGAGGGGAACCAAGATATGGCGAAGGCGTCGGGGCTTATGGTAATCCAACACCTGGAGGAGCTGGCAAGGAATCGCTGGCTACGGGAGCAGCTGAAGGACGCCCTTGGGAGCAGGGCGTTCTGGCGGGTTATGGCCATGGCTGCCGCGGCGGTGGCGCCCAAGATGGACGAAGATGATAGAATCACCCTGAATACGGCAAGGGCAATACTGGAAACGGAGGGCTGGGAGCACGTGCCGGAGGCGTGGGATACGCTCTACTTCCTGGCCCCTGCAAACAGGGGAAAACTCCAAGAGTTCCGCCGAGCTCTGCGGAGAAAGCTATGGAAAATCAACGTGGGGGAGCTCCCAGAACCTGTCCAGAAGCGGCTGCGGGAACTCAAGGAGCTTTGAGGGATACCCTTTTAACGTTCTCCCAACAAAGTTTTCCCGTTAGGAGGGATGCTCATGGTATCCAAGCGATGCGTTACCTGCGGGAGGGAAACAACGGACTACGTCCAGTTCAAGTGTCCAAACTGCGGCACGGTCATCGTGCGCTGCCAGCGCTGCCGTGCCAGTGGAAAGGAGTGGATCTGCCCAACCTGCGGCTTCGAGGGTCCATAATCTAAGAGGTGAAGAGAATGGGAACTGTTCTTGCTGTCTTCAAGATCATGCCGGACGATATGGACCACTTTGAGGAGATTAAGGAGGCCATAAAGTCCGCAATCCCCGAAGGGGCTCAGCTCCAGGAAATCCGGGAGGAGCCCATTGCCTTTGGTCTCAAGGCGCTCAAGGTTGGCGTTACCATGGAGGACACGGGGGGCATCCTGGACAAGGTGGAGGATGCGCTCCGCAACGTGCCCCACGTGGAGAGCGTAAACCTGGAAACGACAACCCTCATTTAAGAGCTCTGCAGGAGGCGCTTCACCTCCTGCACCGTTTCCCTGATTTTCTTCCAATGCCTACCTTCCCAGTAGATCTGACCGCAGCTCTGGCACATCCAGAACTTCTGGTGCGTGTCCATAACCGTGCCGGGCACGAGGCCCACAACCTCTCGCTTGGAAACCTCCACGAGTCTGCCGTTGCACGACGGGCAGAACATGGTGGACGGCGTCTCCCTTAGCTCTATGCCAACTTCCCTGACGAGCTGTGCCAGCTGTTCAGCTATGTCCTTGCTCTGAACAAGCACTGCCTTGATACCTGCATCCTCTGCACGGGAATAAAGCTCCCGATCCATTGTCAGGAGAATTCGATCCTCATCAAGGGCGATATTGAGCAAATCGTCATCGTCAACGGGCATATCTGCGGCGCAGAGGGTATCGTAGCCCATCATTCGCAACCAGCGGGCAAGTTTGCCCAGCATCGCGTCCGCAAGGAACCGCATAAAGCTCACGCTCCACCGTCATTCAAGGTTTTTATGTTGCGTGATGCTTATAAACAGAGCATGATCCACCGGCTCCACCTTGTGAACTGGAAGAGTCACGCAAAAACGGAAATACGCTTCTCTAAGGGCACCAACGTCATTGTGGGAATCAACGGAGCGGGGAAATCGTCCATTCTCGAGGCAATCCTCTTCGCGCTATACGGGGAGCTACCCGGAGGGGCCACGTACGAAAAGGTGCTACGGAGGGGAACAACAAGGGATGCAAGGGGCGTTGTGGAGCTTGAAATGGACGTCGGGGGCAAACACATCGTAATAACGCGTGAGTTCTCGCGGAAGGGGCAAACACGGGCGCGAATAAGGGGGGATGTAAAGACACTCACCGAGAAACCGTCCCAGGTAACCGAAGAGGTCATAAAGCTCCTGGGAATGGACAGAAAAACCTTTGAAAAGGCCGTTTACGGCAGGCAGGGGGAGATTGCCGCACTCCTGAACGATAGATCCGAAAGAAAGAGGCTGATAAATCGAATCTTGGGCATAGAAAAACTCCAAGTGCTCCAGACGGCAATAAACTCGGCGATAACAAGGCTCAGGAGAATAGCCGGCAGCGCAGATCTTGGCACAATGGAAAGGGACCTGGAGAACGCCAGACAACGGCTAAAAGAAGTGTCCGCTGAGCTTGAGGGTACGCAACGACTACTGGCAGAGTGGAAGAGCAGGGAAAGGGAACTCGATACTGCGATTGCAAGGACAAGAGAAGAGCTCCAAGAGTTAGAGAAAAGTCTGGCAGAGGCGCGCTCCGCCCGCCAGGAGCTGGCACGCCTAAAAGGCATGGAGAAAAACCTTGAAGAACGGGCTCTGGAACTCAGGAGAGAAGGAATCACACCAAAACGCCCCGAAGACGTGGAAAAATTGCGCGGTAAGCTAAAGGAGTTGGAAAGAAGGGCAAAACAGATAGATGAGCTCCTCACACTGGAGAAACGCCTATTAGAACTGGCAAATAAGCGAGTGGAGAAGCCAGACGCCGAATCTGCAAGGAAATCGGTAGAGGAACTCGAAGGGCAACTGCAAAGAGTGAGGGAAGAGCTCGCGGAGAAAAGGAGGGCACTACAGGAAACGGAGAAGAGGATCCGCGAGCTCGAAGCTGAAGCCGCCGAGCTTGACAGGAGGATTCGCACCCTCACGGGCGTCGAGCAAAGGATAAAGGAGCTTGAGAAGAGGGTTGAAGAGCTCGGATCTGTTGAGGAGATTGAAAAGGCACTGCGTGAGCTCTCCGAGGAAATATCCGCCGCAGAAACGGAAATAAAGCAGGAAAGCACCTTCGTGAGCGCGCTTCGCTCCGCATCCCAATGCCCTGTATGCGGATCGGCCCTGGACGATGAGAGGAGAAGGGAACTGCTGGAGGAGCACACGAAAAGAATGGCAAAGCTAAGAGAACGCGTAGAGGAGCTCCGAAGAAAGGTTGCAGAGCTCAAGCGCAGACAAGCCGAGAGCAAAGGAATACAGGAGGAGTTGCGAAGGCTTTCCGCAAAGATCGGGATCCTTGAAGAGCTTCGGCGTAGAAGGGAGGAGATCAGGGCCAAGCTGTCCGAAGGGGCCGCCATGAGGGAGAAGCTAAGAAGAACGATCGCCGAGCTCGAGGCCAGGGCACGGGAACTGTCAGAGCAGCTCAGGGAGAAGAGGGCAGCCCTGGAACAGCTGGAAAAGCAACTACGCGAGTACGAAGAGGTTGAGAAGGCACGCAGGGAGCTGGCAAGCATAGAGGAAAGGCTGAGGATACTTGGGGAACGTCCCGACCTGGAGGACATTAGAAGACAAATCACGCTGGCGGAAAAGGGCGTAGAGCTGTCAAGAATAGAGGAAAGGCTCGCTCAGATACGCCAGAAGATCGAGGAGCTGGAGTCTCGGGCACAAAACGTGGAAGAGCTGGAGAACAAGGTCCAAACCACAAGAGATGCACTATCAAAGCTTGTGGCGGAGCGCAGGGCATTGGAGGCAAAGATTTTGACGGAAGAGAGGCGAGTCAAAAACCTTGAGGAGCTCAAGGCAACCCTTGAAAGAAGAATCGAGGAACTAGAACGCAGGATCGCCGAAATAACAGATGCAGCAGAGAGAAAGGCAATACTGGAAAACGTGGCGAAGATCGTCTCCGCCGCCGCGGAGCAGGTCAAGGAGAGCAGGCTGGCGGCGATAAACACGATCTTAAACACGGTATGGGCGACGCTCTACCCCAGGAAGGACATTACGGAGCTTCGCATTGTGCCTGAGAAGAATGACTACAGAATATATGCAAAAACCGCGAACGGAGAAACGGTGGATGTAGACTCGTTATCTGGGGGAGAGCGCTTTGACGTGGCCCTTGCCCTGAGGATCGCTGTGGCTGCTGCGTGGGGGAGGAGCATGGGGCTGCTCGTGCTGGATGAGCCCACCCACAACCTGGACGAAGAGGCGACCGACGCGCTCGCCGAGGTGCTGAGACACCTGCCCGGGGACAGCTTTGAACAGATCATAATCATAACGCACAACGAGGCCCTCAAGAAGGCAGCAACGGGCAAAATCATCGTCGTAGAAAGGGATAAGGAAAGGGGCAGGCCGAGCATCGTGCGAGAAGTGCCCGTGACCGCGGAGTAAATGGTAGTAGCCCCGCCGGGATTCGAACCCGGGTCGCGGGATCCAAAGTCCCGCATGCTTGACCGCTACACCACGGGGCTCTCCAAGATATTTAACGCAAAAAGGGGTTTTATAATGGTGCTGGAGCGTTACCTCCGACAGGAGAAGCTACTGGACCAAGACGTGCTTAGCCGAAAGAGAGCTTTGGTGGTGGGAGCTGGCGGACTGGGAAATTTCGTGGCCACGGAGCTCGTTCTTGCAGGCGTAGGGCACGTGACCGTCGTAGATCCTGACGTCGTAAAGGTACATAATCTCAACCGGCAGTTCCTGTTTGCGGAAGGAGATGTGGGGCAGCCGAAGGCACGGGTGATCGCAAGGAGGCTCGCGGAGCTGAACCCGACCGTAGAGGTGCTTGGCATCATAGGGTCCTGGAGAGACGTGAACGTAAACCATTACGACGTGGTCTTCGACTGCATGGATATCTGGGAGGAAAAGCGGGAGCTCATGCGGAAAAGGTCCGGCACCATTGTCTTCGGAAGCGTGGGGGACAGTATCGGAATGGTTTCCGTTCTACTTCACAAAAGACTGCCTTTCGAGAAGATTTCAGGGGGGAGGCAGGTCCTAGCGGCTCAAGTGGGCATCGTGGGATCCATCATGGCGCTCGAGGGGCTCAGGGAGCTGAACGAAGTGCCTTCTCCGCTGAGGGACCGGCTGCTGCACATAGACTTCCGGAGGATGTTGTTCACAGTGCTGGAGGTATGAAACGTGGGCAGATTCGAAGGAACGCCCTGGAACGTAAACGATGTGGGTGCACTACTCCGACTGTACTCAAAATACAGGGACATTTGGCTAAAGACATATGGAAAGCGCGTTCAGGATCTGCTAAAAGCGGTGGTAGATGCCAGCAAGGCAAAAAAGATCCTCGTCCTCGGGGCAGGAACTCCCATTCGATTCCCCGAGGATTTGGACGACAGAATGACCGTTGTTGACCGCAGCCCACAGGTAAAGGAACTATGGGAACAGGAAGAGCGAAGGGCACGCTTTATACTCGACGATGTGGTAAATGCTGCACGAAACTTAACAAAGGGGCACGATATTATCGTATTGCCCGCAATACTAAGCTGGCTGCCGGAAGAAAAACGCATTGAGCTCAAGAATATCCTTAGACCCGCACTAGAGGGGAGAAAAGTAATTCTCGCGTACGATACGACCCATCAAAGCACAGGTTATCACGGTACCGAAAAACGGGCGTCACAGGTGCTGCCAGCGGACTGGCACGATCGGTACATAGGGGGCCCAAGGCGCGTATTGCCCTGTTGCGTCTGGACAGTTGTCCCACGCCCGATAGCGACGAAGGGGCATATTGTAGATCCTGGAGAAGAGTGGGGAGTGGAGGCGAGCATCCATGGGCCGTGGGAGGTACTGGACAAGATAGAACCAAAAATTGAGGATATCGCAAGGGCTGGTTACAAGGATTGGGCCACGCACAGCAAAGATTTGCGAAAATACGTTGAGCTCAAGCACGGGCGGTGGGCCCACAAACTCCTTTAAAACTTCCCACACAACAATCATCTGGGATCCGGGGGTAGCTCAACCTGGTAGAGCGGCCGGCTGTAGTCTGGCTTGGGCCCAACCTGCAACAACAGGCAGAAACCGGCAGGTTGGGGGTTCAAATCCCTCCCCCCGGACTCCTTTTCAAAACATTGTGGCGAATTCTTATGCGATGATGACGAGGTATTACCCTGACCGGTGATGAAAAAAGCCTCAGCTGAGCACCTTTAAATATGAGAAGCGCCCCTATCATATGGATGGGTGTCCGCCTTTGCCCGTGTAACTGATCTGATTCTTGAGCGCGGGCAGCCCGTAGTAGGAGGTGGAAACGGTGGTTCTAAGAATATACGACACACTTAGTCGTCAGAAGAAAGAGTTCAAAACGATTGAGCCGAATCACGTCAAGATGTACGTCTGTGGACCCACCACGTACGACCACTCGCACATAGGACACATGAGAACCTTTGCGTTCTTCGACGTGGTCCGCAGGTGGCTAGAGTACAGGGGCTACCGCGTCACCATGCTCATAAACATAACAGACATCGACGACAAGACCATACGACGGGCAAACGAGGAGGGGGTCTCCTTTGCAGAGATTGCTGATCGCTACATGTTCGACTTCATAAGGGCGCTCAGATCCTTCAACATCCGGCTACCCAACATCATGCCAAAGGCCACTAGCGTCATAGCGGACATGTACTACGTCATACAGACGCTCATAGACAAGGGATATGCGTACGTGGCCGAAGACGGCGTGTACTTCGACGTCTCCAAGTTTGAGGACTATGGGAAGCTGTCGGGCCAGAAGAGGGAGTTCCTCCTTACGGGAGTGCGCATAGAGCCGTCGCCGTACAAGAGAAACGCGGGTGACTTCGCACTTTGGAAGCGCAGAAAGGAGGGAGAGCCCTTCTGGCATGCACCGTGGATGGATGGAAGGCCCGGCTGGCACATAGAATGTTCCACGATGATCTGGAAGTACTTGGGAGAGCAGATTGACATCCACGGCGGAGGTACTGACCTGATCTTCCCGCACCACGAGAACGAAATAGCGCAGAGCGAAGCGTTCACAGGGAAAAAGCCCTTCGTCCGCTACTGGATGCACGTGGGCATGCTAAAGATCGAGGGCGAGAAGATGAGCAAGAGCCTGGGCAACTTCATCACCTGGTTCAAGGCCCTCGAAATGGCGCCAGCAGCGGCGTGGCGTCTCTACTACGCAACGAACGCATATCGCCAGCCCATGAACATCACGGAGCAGGGAATACACCAGGCATACGAAACGGTAAAGAGGATCTACAGAGCACAGCAGGCGCTAAGGCAGGCCATAGCAGATAACGAGCTAGGAGATGAGAGCGTAGACGTAACGGAATACATGAAGCGCTTCGAGGACAGAATGGACGACGACTTTGACACACCGGGAGCAGTTGCAGCGATGATGGACTTCATCAACGCATTCCAAGGCAAGATATACCGGCTCAACGAGGAATCCGCAAGGACCGTCCTGAAGACGCTGGAAACAATGATGTATATACTAGGACTGCCAGAGGTAAGCGTGGACGAGCGCACGGCAAGGATCATCGACGAGATAGTGAGGATACGGAGCGAAATGCGCAGGGAGAAGAGGTACGACGTTGCGGACAGGATTCGCGAGGAACTCGCGGCTGCAGGCATAGAGCTGCACGATGGGAAGGAAGGAACCCGCTGGTTTGTTCTCCCGTGAGGTTTTTAACCCCACAATTCCTTTTTCTTCCATGGAGTTCGCTGAGGCAAAGGAGCACGGAGATATAACGATTGTTGGGATACCCTACGAGGGCATCCTCTCCGGGCTGCCGGGAATGCGGGAGGGGCCCCATTTCATACGCAAAGCATCCTACCTCCTGGAGTCCTACGTACCCGCCCTGGACATAGATCTCTCAGACGCAGCGTTTTCGGACATGGGGAACGTGGAACTCTTCGGGGCGCCGGAAAAGATCACGGAGGAAGTCTCCGAAGTTGTGGCGGGCATAAAGTATCCGGTTATACTCGGAGGAGACCACACAGTAACCATTGGCGTCGTAAAGGACCTCATACAGCGGTACGGACGGCTCAAGGTGCTATATTTCGACGCACACTGGGATCTCAGGGAGAGCTACGGCGAGTCCACCCATTCCCACGCGTGCACGGCTGCAAGGATTGTAGACCTGGGCGCAGAGGTAATCTTTTTCGGCATTCGATCGGGCAGCAAGGAGGAATGGGAACGGGGCAAAGGCTTCGAGCTCTACCCGGACGAAGGCATGCCGTGGCCCACGCGCTTCGGGGATGAGCCCGTCTACATAACAGTGGACATGGACGTCTTCGACCCCGCCTTCGCCCCAGGGGTGGGAACACCTGAGCCAGCGGGGATAACACCCAAGGCATTCCTGAACTGGCTGTACGAACTGGATGCGAACATCGTAGGGTTCGACGTGGTTGAGACGAACCCCATGGTAGAGGATACGATCACCCCCGTCCTAGCCGCGCGAATAGTGAGGGACTTGATAGCAAAGATGGCCGCGCGCAGGTGATCCGATGCTCCGCAGGGTCAAAGAGTGGGGGAGAAGGAAGCTCATAGAACACCGGCTGAGGGAATACCCGCACATAAGGGAGCACGTGTATCCAAGGGTGGGGGAAGAGCACGCAAAGAACCTCGAGCAGGTGCTCAGGGAGCACGGACCGTGGATCGAAAATACGCTCTCCAGCCTTGCGCAGAGGGAGCGTGTCGACGCAGTGGAAAAAATAGCGCAGATCGTCAGCGGATACGTGCGGCAGAATCCGAGGCTCATCTCAAAGTTAAGACCGATCCTTCCAAGGGACGAGAGAGAACTCGCGCGCATCCTCGCCCTGGTAGAACCGCGGAAGGACCACCGAGAAATGGTGGGTCAGATCGTTCTGTACAGCCAGATCGGGGACGAAGCCAAGAGGACAGAGATGAGAAAACTCCTCGACGTTCTCACTCCGGAGGAGAAGAAATTGCTGTGGATAAAAATCCACAACCACGCAGTCCTCAGCCTGCCACGCACCGCAATAAAATCCGTACTCAACGAAATAGCGCACAAACGCCCGGACCTGAGGGATACGGTGGAGCGCATATTATCGGATTAGGGGAACACAGGCGTCTCGCAAGGAATATTAACCCACGGCACAATATGGATCCGTGCGTCGGGTGGGCCACGCCGACCTAAGGCTGTGCACGGGACCAGTACCACATTACAAACAAATCGTGCAGCTTGGCGGGGCGTTGGTAGAATATATGGTGGACGAGCTGGGGCCCGCGGAAACGCTACGCCGATTCTCGCACCCCATTTGGTTCGAGGCAATGGCATCCGCCATGGGGTTCGAGTGGCAGTACTCCGGGGCTACAACAGTCACGATCCGAGCTATTGCGGAGGCAATACGCGGTAGGGAGGACGAACTGGGCATACGCGTGGTGGGTGGCAAGGGGGAGCAGGCAAGAACGGCGGACAAGATCCCCGAAGAGTTAAGAGACCCAGATATCGTCACGACGAAGGTGGACTCCGCCCTGGTGCAGGATGGGTACCAAATATACTTCCACTCGATTCTCTACACGGATTCGGGGGAGTGGGTGGTCATAAACCAAGGGATGAACGTGGGGGAGCGTTTAGCACGGAGGTACCACTGGTCCTGGGACGAAGGGCGTTTTCTAAACGATGCAGAGGCGATAGCCGGAAAACGGGAAAAGCGGGTGCTCGATCTCCAAGCAAAATCGAGCAAAGAAGCCAGAAAAACAATATTGGACATTGTGCGCGACGAATCACCAAGGAAAATAGTATACCTTATCCTATCGCTTCGCCGCAGGCCAGGTCAGAGGACACTTGCTGACTACGGCATAGGCGGCACCGTAAAGGTAGAGTACATGCCCTTCGAATTCCGAATACCGCGGCGCATAAACGAGGAGGCGCTACGCACAGCGAAAAACGCCGAAAGCTTCATCGAGCTCATAAAGACGCCGGGGATCGGCCCATCAACGGTAAGGGGCCTTGCATTCGTGGCATCCCTTGTGTACGGGGCGCCGGTCTCGTGGAAGGATCCCGTCAAGTATACCTACGCCTTCGGAACAAAGGCGGGAAAGCCGTGGATGGTGGAACGCGAGGAGATGACAAAGGCGGCTGCATTTCTCAGGAGTGCCATAGAAGAAGCAAAGTTGGGGGATAAAACAAAGAAAAGGGCCTTGGAGAGGCTCTCAAGGCTTGTTTAGCCCTCAAGCTTGCGCACGACGATGCGCAGATAGTTCCCATCTATGCTGTCCTCAAGAACCTCTCCGTTAAGCTTGCGATCCTCGCTTACCACGAGATCCTCGACGCCGGCACGGGAAGTGATCAGATCCCTGTACTCCTCAACCGCATCAACGAGCTCCCTGTCGCCCCAGAGCTCCACGAGGATCCTGTCCTTCTCCACAAGGCCCATGCGCTTGCGCATCTGCTGTATTCTGCGGAGCACCTCACGGGCAAGGGCCTCCCTGTAGACCTCCGGCGACAGCTGAGAAGGTATTGCTACAATTCCATCGCTGAACTCCTTGGAAACGTAGCCCTCTGGAACGGCCTCTGCAAACTGCAGTTCCTTCGCATTGACGTAACGCAGGAATGCATCCTTGAACGTCTCAAAGGGCTCCCGGCGATCAGAAACGACCACCACGTGCTGCACTGGCCAGCGCAGACGTATCCCTGCGTCGTGACGCGCCGCGAGAACCGCCTCTGCAGCATCCATGACTGTGCGGAACTGCTCCTCGAGCTCTGGCTTCCTCAGATAGTCCAGGGGTTTAGGATAGTCGAACATGTGCACGCTCTCCGGACCGCCGAAGGGCCTCACAACGTCCTGATAGATCTTCTCCGATATGAAGGGTATGAAGGGCGCCGTGAGGACAACGGTACGCTTGAGAACGTCGTATATTGTCTGGTACGCTGCAGTCTTGCTGGGATCGCCCTCCGGCAGCCTCATACGCTCACGGACGAGCTTAACGTACGTCCTGCTGAAGTCCTCCAGTATGAAGTCACGGAGCAGCTGCATGGCACGGTCGTGGCGGCGCTTGGACATGTAGTCGCGCACCTGCCCCGTGACGGTCTGGAGACGGGACAGGATCCACTGATCCTCCGGTGCAAGGTAGCTCGTCCTGTTCTTCTCCGGGTTAAACCTGAACTGGTCCACGTAGCGCTTGAGCAGCTGTGCCAGGTTCCAGTAGGTATTCAAAAAGTTGTAGTACTCCTTAACCTCCTCCCAATCGAAGCGTATATCCTCTCCCACTGGACGGGATATCAGGTAAGCGCGGAGCGTATCCCTCGTGTACTTCTCTATGACATCCTCTGGCGCCACCACGTTGCCAAGGGACTTGCTCATCTTTATGCCGTGGACGTCCAGGACAAAGCCGTGCATGACGATGTTCTCGTAGGGCCTGCGGTCAAAGACAATGACGCTGGTGATCATCTGGGAGTTCCACCAGCCGCGCACCTGGTCCACACCCTCTATCTCAAGATCCGCGGGCCAATAGCGCTTGAAGAGCTCCTCGTTCTTCGGATAGCCAAGAGCTGCCCACGTGGTAATCCCCGAGTCGAACCAGACGTCCAGCACGTCCTGCGTCCTGTGCATCTCTCCGCCACACTTGGGGCATTTGAGGACCACCTGGTCCACCCAGGGGCGGTGGAGCTCCAAATGCTCGGGTAGCTTCACTGCCTTCTGGACAAGCTCCTCCTTGGATCCAATAACCTCGACGTGGCCACATTTGTCACAGACCCAAATGGGCGTGGGTATGCCCCAGAAGCGCTGACGGCTGATGGGCCAGTCCCGAAGGTTCTCCACCCAATCCAAGAATCGATCCTTTGCCCATTCGGGGGTCCAGTTTACCTTCTTGGCCTCCTCGCGAATCTTGTCGTGGGTTTTCTCGTCTATGCGGTAAAACCACTCGTCCACGGATAGGAAGAGCAAGGGCGTCTTACAGCGCCAGCATATGGGGTACTGGTGCCGTACGGTGCCCGCGTGGACAAGATAGCCCTTCCTCTTGAGATCCTCTATTATCACGGGATCCGCGTCCTTGACGAACATGCCCGCATACTTGCCCGCCTCCTCCGTGTAAGTGCCGTCGATCTTCACGGGGGAGAAGACGGGAAGACCGTACTCCTGGCCCACGAGGAAGTCCTCGCGCCCGTGACCCGGAGCAGAGTGGACGAGGCCCGTACCATCCTCCATGCTCACGTAGCGCTCGGACATAACAACGATGTGGGGCATCTCACGCTGCTTTGGCACTTCCTCCTCGAGCACGCCCCGGTACTTCAGCCCCTTGAGCTGCTCGCCGGGGAACTCCTCGAGTACCTCATAGTCCTCCCAGCCAACCGTCTGCGCAACGGCCTCCAATCTGGGCTTTGCAAGGATGTAGACGCGATCGCCTACGCGCACGCGGACGTAGGTCTCCTTGGGGTGCGCCATAATGGCCACGTTCGCCGGCAGGGTCCACGGAGTTGTCGTCCAGACGAGGAGGAACTCGTTTTCCTTGCCCTCTACGGGGAACGCCACGAAGATGGACGGATCCTCCTTCTCCTTGTACTCAACCTCCGCGAAGGACACCACGGTACCGCAGTGGGGGCAGACGTGCACAGGATACTTTCCCTTGTAGAGCAGGCCCTTCTCGTAGGCCTTCTTGAAGGTCCACCAGCCAGACTCAATGTACTCGTCCCGCAGGGTGATGTACGGGTTCTCCCAGTCCATCCAGACGCCGAGGTTCTTGAACTGCTCCGTCATGGCATCTATGTGCTCCGTGGCGAACTCCTTGCACAGCTCCACGAAGCGCTCAACACCTATTTTCTCCTCGATCTCCCGCTTCGACGAAACGCCCAGCTTCTTCTCCACCTTGTTCTCAATGGGCGTGCCGTGGGTATCGAAACCGGGGCGGTCGAAGACGTCGTAGCCATTCATGCGGTAGAAACGAATGTACGTGTCCTTTAGGATCTTGTTCCAGGCAGTTCCAAGGTGAATGCGGCCAGTAGCATAGGGGGGGCCATCCATGAAGAAGAAGGGCTTTCCACCCTTTCGCATCTCCTTAACACGCCGATACACATCCTTATCTTCCCAAAATCTACGCACTTCAGACTCTACATCCTTCGTATACCTTGCCATAAGAATCCCTCCAAGGATGAGCACTCTTCACGGTGAGGAGATCAGAAGAAGCGCAGGATTTGGCAATCCCTCCTCACCACGGGAAGAATATGCCGCCGAAATATTTAAAATTAGGCGGAGCGGCGGAGGAAAAACACCCCCAACCAGCCCCCGAGTATGCCCGGAAGTGCCGCCCAGTACGGCAGGAAGAAGAAGTCGTTGTAGACGGTCTGCCAGTAGGACCAGCCCATTATGCGAGCGGTGACGCCGCCCGTAAAGTGGAACGTAAGGTCGAATATGTAGAGACCAACCCAGTACGCCACGAAGTATATGGCAAGAAGCACGGCCAGCGTCCAAACACTGTCAGACACGCGCTTACCAAGGTACTCGTCCAAATAGAGAAGACCGTAGAACGTGAACACTGCAATCACAAAGGGGAGAACGTAATGGGTCCACGTCAGGCGGTAGTGGACGTTTTCCCCCGCGTAGAAGGTAGCATTAACGTAAGATGCTACAAAGGGGTACATGGCGGCGAATATGGCATATGCAACAACCACAGCAACGAAGAGGAACAGCTCACGGCTCTTCTTCATTCTTAATCACCTCCACAGCAGTCCCGTAGGCAAAAGCCTCGTAAAACCCGTAGCCCACGCGGTAAAAGGAAATCCGGACTCCAACCACCGCGTTCGCCCCGAGCTTTCTCGCATTCTCCATGAGGCGCAGAAGAGCCCTGTGGCGTATGCTCCTGAAGAGTCGATCATATGGCTCAGTCCTGCGCTCCGGGTGAATAAGAGATGCCAGGAACGAATACAGGGCTGAATTCGCATGAACGGTGCCAGATGCGCTGCCTGTGACGAAACCGAGGCTCCTTCGAATGGAAAACCCTGGAATGGAGTCGGTTGAGGAAAGGAGCACGTTTATATCTTCTCCCTTCCCTTTTTTCATGTTAGGCTTGTGTTATAAGGTGCATATAAACCATGGTGGTGCGAATGGAGTACGACTTGCCCTGGACGGAGAAGTACCGCCCAAAGACGCTGGACGAGATGGTCGGACAGGAGGACGTGGTGGCGCGCCTCAAGGCATACGCCGAAAAGAAGGAGATGCCGAACCTCCTCTTCGCAGGCCCCCCGGGAACAGGCAAGACAACAGCTGCAATGGCCCTCGCGCGCGAAATCTTTGGAGATACCTTCGAGCAGAACTTCCTGGAGCTGAACGCGTCTGATGAGCGTGGTATTAACGTTGTGCGCGAGACAATAAAGGAGTTCGCGCGAACCCTGCCCTTTGGAGGTGCGAAGTTCAAGATCATCTTCCTGGACGAGGCGGACGCGCTCACGGCGGACGCCCAGCACGCCCTTCGCAGGACCATGGAGAAGTACGCAGCAACATCAAGGTTCATCCTCTCCTGTAACTACTCGTCAAAGATCATAGAGCCCATCCAGTCGAGGTGTGCGATCTTCCGCTTCAGACCGCTTTCTGAGGATCAGATAAAGGCAAGACTCAAGTATATTGCCGAGAAGGAAGGGCTAGAACTCACGGAAGACGGTGCTAATGCCCTTGTCTACGTGTCTGAAGGAGATATGAGAAAGGCCATAAATCTGCTCCAGGCATCCGCCGCGCTCAGCAACAGAATTGACGAAAAGCTTGTCTTCCAGGTTGCGTCCAAGGCAAAACCACAGGAAATACGCAAGATGATGCAGCTGGCAATGGATGGAAAGTTTATGGACGCACGAAAGATGCTCTACCAGATAATGATCGAATACGGCGTGAGCGGGGATGATGTGATCCGCCAGATGCACAAGGAGGTCTTCAACCTAGACGTGGACGACAAAACAAAGGTGAAACTCATAGACCTCATAGGAGAATACGAGTTCAGGCTTGTAGAGGGTGCTTCGGAGCGCATTCAGCTGGAAGCGCTACTGGCACAGTTTATGAGGGTTAAACCACAGGGTTAAATATGAAGTCGCGATAAATAACTACGGGTGATGTGATATGCTGAGCGCACAGGCAATATGGATCGGGTTCGTGTACCCCGCAATAATGGCGGCGATCCTTGCCGTCGTGGGCTACATAGTGGGTTGGATCGCCGAGATAATCACGAAGAAGATCCTCAAGGGTCTATATTACGAGGAGTGGTTCAAGGCGCACGGCATCGACCACGCGCTCCTCGGAATCAACACCACGGACCTCATTGCCAAGATCGTGAAGTGGTGGGTGTTCCTCGGCTTCTTCGCGCAGGCAGTGGCATTCTTCCAGCTGCCCGTGGTCGTCCAGATGGCCGCAACACTCTACGCGGCATACGTTAGCATTGCCCTTGGCATCATATACCTGGCCATCGGTGCCATCATCGCCCAGTACGTGGGCATCAAGATGAGGGAGAGCAACTTCTACGGTGGCGAGCTCGGCGTAAAGGCCGTGCAGGCAATCATCATGTATTTCGCCATCGTGACGGCCTTCCCATACTTCGGCATCAAGGACACGTACATCATAACGAAGGCCGTGGAGATATTCCTCTGGGCAGCCGCAGCAACCGTGGCCATTGGGCTAGGCATCGCCATCGGGCTCGGCGCCCAGGACGTGGTGAGGGACATTGTCAGCAAGCACAAGAAGGACATCGAGGGATTCTTCTTCGAGAAGAAGGGTGCTCGATAGCGGCGCCCTTCTCAACACAAATTCTTTTTCCCACATCGAAGGGGCTATTACAACACCACGCGTGGCCGACGAGATAAAATCAAGGGCTCCCCTAATCGAAGCGTACGTTGAAAGTGGTCTCCTGGAAATACGGGAGCCAAGGGAGCAGTCAATCGAAGAGATAAGGAAAATTGCCAAAAGCATCGGCGAACTAGACAAGCTATCGGGTGCAGACGTCGAAGTCCTTGCCCTGGCCTTGGAAACAGAGGCAACCCTCGTGACGGACGACTACCACGTGCAAAACGTAGCTGCCGCCGCAGGAATACCCTTCGAAGGGGTGACGGGAAAGATCCGAAGGGCGATACGATGGATAAAAAGGTGTACCGGTTGCGGAAGGGTCTTCCCGTATAGCTACAGGGGGAAAAGGTGCCCATACTGCGGAGGAAGAATCGTAGTCACTCCTCAAAGGCAGAGTTCTCCTCGACGTAGCGCTTAATCATCTGCTTGAAGTATTCTCTCTTCCAGAAGAGCGCCAGGGCGAGTAGCACCATTACCACGCCGAAGTAAAAGCCGTAGCCGGGTCTGGTAAGGAAGGATACGAGGGATGGCGCCGCAACAGGCCGGGGAATGGCGTACCTTATGAACCACTGGTTCGTGCTCATGGGCCCCTCCCAGCTCACAATGTTCGTGCTTCGCAGGGCAGATTCCGTCTGGGGGGCGTAGGAGAGGATCTTGGCGTTCGACGGGAGGACAATCTCCACAGAGTATCCCGCCGGGAGCTCGTATGTGCCGCCAGGACCGCGGGGAAAGTGGAAGCGGTTGAGCAGATACACGAGTTCCGTGGGCTTCTCCTCCACGAGCACGGCAACGGGAACCACGTAGCGGACGGTGAGGCGGTAGACGTTATTGGACACCTTTTGCGTGTAGAGAACCACGTTACTGAGTTCCGAATAGCTGCGGCCAAGATGGAAGTCTACTCCCGGCACAGAGGCTATCCAAAGCTGGAAGGAGTATCCTGCAGTCTGGACAAGGGATTCAAAGGCATTGAGCTCGTTCTGATCGCGGAGAATGAAGAGATAATCCTCGCGCACGTCAGCAACGCCCTTGCCGCTAACCACAGCAGTTATGGTAACGGAGGACGGTTTTAGCTGAGCTGCGGCAGACACCGGCTGTGCCACAAGCACGAAGAACGCAAAGATGACGACCGTGAGCAGCAAGAACGATGAGCGCATAGTATTATTGGCGTGGGGGCTTTTTTATTTCCACCGTCAGGCCGTCGTAGGCGGCGGTCACGCTGGGAAAAACGGCGGACGCTTCCGCAACAACCTGAGCGAGGTCGTCGATACGCGGTGAAAAGTGGGTGAGCACCAGCTGGCGAACTTCAAGTCTGGATGCAAGCTCTGCAGCCTCTTTAGCCGTGGAATGTAGACGTTCAAGGGCCATCTCGCGGTCCGCATCGAGATACGTGGCCTCATGGATCAGAAGATCGGCCCCACGTGCAAGCTCGTTGTAAACAGGGCGCGTGTCGGTGGCGTAAACGAGTTTCCTCCCGGGCGTCGTGTATACCACGTCCTCCGGACGGATAACGCGGTCGCCCAAGCGCACTGTTTCCCCCCGCTTTAATCGGGCAACGAGAGGTCCTTCTATCCCAAGCGCTCGGACCACGGAGCGCCGTGCACGCACAATGGGCTTCTCCCGCAGGACGTAGGCAAGAGTGGGAACTCCGTGCTTCAGCTCGTAGGCGAGGACCTCAAAATCCCCTAGATCAAGGAGTAAACCGGGCTCGGCAGGGTGAAATTCCAGGGGATAGTCCACGCCCAGGGGTATGGCGTTCAAATAGTCGCGCAGAGCATCCAAGGATCGCGCTGGAACCCACAAATGAAGGGGACGCCGCCTACCGTAGAGAGACATCGTGCTCAGAAGGCCGGGAAGACCAAAAACATGATCTCCGTGGATGTGAGAAATGAAAATGTGCTCCACACGCATAAAAGAGCGTCCAAAAACCATAAACTGGCGTTGAACACCCTCTCCAGCATCGAAGAGAAGAGAACGACCCTTGAACTCTACAAGGACCCCTGGCAGCCCGCGCTCCTTTGTTGGAACCGACGCGCTGGTGCCCAGAAACGTCACCCTCATTTCTGACACACGAAAACCCTCCTGGTAAGGCTGGAGTGCACGTACCACTTGAAGGACCGAATCAGCTTAAATCCAGCCGCGGAGAGGGGCCCGGATATATCCTTGTCGCAGACCACAACGGCTCGCCGCCCCCGCTTCAAAACACGGTACATCTCGCGGAAGGAAGAGAGATAGAGCTCACGCAATCTGCCAACGACCTTGGACGAGCGACCGTAGGGAAGATCCGTGACTATTGCATCCACAGAGCTGTCCTCAAGGGGTAAATCCCGCGCATCGCCATGGAGGACATCTGCAAACAGCCCATAATGCTCAAGATTCTCGCGGGCTCCCGAAACCATTTCCTCTACGGCATCAACGCCAATTGCATGGGCACCCACCGCAGCAGCCTCCAGAAGTATGCCTCCGGCGCCGGCGAAGGGATCCAGGAGCACCTCGCCGGGCAAAACTCCCGAGACGTTGACCAAAAGGCGTGCTTCCCTCGCATTCATGGAGGTGGGGTGGTGAAACGGCCTGTTCTTCACGTCTCTTGGGAAGAAGCGCGTAGGGCTGAGCTCATGGGCAGGTGCAAGAACGTGGTATCTTCCCGAAGCGGGAACGATGTAGACAACGGTTCTTGGATTGCGAAGGTCCACGGATCCGTCGAGATACCAGCCAACACGACGGTTAAAGCCTGGCCCAAGGGGAGAACGAACGGCAAAGGGGGCATTCTGAACCACGTATCGCCTCAGCCCGCTAATCGTGGCAAGCGTGCCAAAATCCATCAACCGAGTAAAGGAAAACCAGCGCCTACCCACAATCTGTGTGTACGAGAGCCTTTGCCAAGGGTATTGGGAACACCTGCAGAGAACGAGTCGATCCGCTACGACACGGCACGGACAGCCCATACGCTGCGCCAGTGCAAGCACCTCTTCCCGGGCAAGCCCCGTAAGACGACCGGAAACCCTAAAGGCAAGCACAAGAAAAGAAGGGTGAAGCAGTATAAAAGCTTCCAGCCAAGTAGCTAACGTGGGCGTACTCGATGATATGGACTTCAAAACGACGGAGGAAATTCCCGTCCCCGAAAGGCTCATAGACCAGGTCATTGGACAGGAAAGAGCGGTGGAAATCGTCAAGCAAGCGGCGAAGCAGAGACGCCACGTACTCCTCCTCGGCCCGCCAGGCACGGGAAAGAGCATGCTGGCACGGGCGATGGCAGAGATCCTCCCCGCGGAGGATCTAGAGGACTTTCTGGTATATCCGAACCCAAAGGACGAAAACGAGCCCATAATAAAGACAGTTCCAGCGGCGGAAGGCAGGAAGATCGTTGAGAAGGCACGCATAGACGCAGCGGCCCGCTTCCAGAATATGTACTTCCTGGCGCTGCTTATCCCCCTCCTGTTCTTCGCCTTCGTTACCTGGCTATGGCAGGCGGGCGTGTATCCGGACGTTGTATACGCCGCCTTCGTCCTGCTCTCCGGAATAATGGGCATTGCCACGGTTATGGGTGTTAGGCAGCGCTACAGGATAGACTACAACATTCCGAAGCTCCTCATAGATAATTCCGACAAAAAGAGGGCCCCCTTTGTAGATGCCACAGGCGCAAGATCCTCGTCCTTGCTGGGGGACGTTAGGCACGATCCCTTCCAGTCCGGTGGGCTCGGAACACCTGCGCACCTGCGAGTGGAGCCGGGCGCAATCCACAAGGCTCACAAGGGCGTGCTCTTCATAGACGAGATCGGTACAATATCCTACCGCGTGCAGCAGGAGCTCCTCACAGCGATGCAGGAGAAGAGGTATCCCATCAAGGGGCAGAGCGAGCGCAGCGCAGGATCCCTTGTGCGGACAACGCCCGCACCGTGCGATTTCATACTCGTGGTGGCGGGAAACTGGGAGGACCTGAAGAAGATGCATCCCGCCCTGCGATCCAGAATAAGGGGCTACGGATATGAAGTCGTGGTTAACGAGGACATGGATGATACCCCTGAGAACAGGAAGAAGCTCGTGCAGTTCGTGGCGCAGGAAGTCCGCAGGGACGGAAAAATCCCGCACTTCACGAAGGAAGCTGTGGAGCTGATAATCCTCGAGGCAAAGAATAGAAGCGGAAAGAAGGGCAAACTCACCCTCCGGCTAAGGGAGCTCGGCGGACTCGTGAGAGCGGCAGGAGATATCGCGGTGGAACGGGGGCACAAGTACGTGCTGCCCGAGGACGTGTATACGGCGCTGGAGCGCTCCAAGACCCTTGAGGAGCAGGAGGCGGAGCGCATCGTAAAGCTCTACAGGGACTACTCCATCGTCCAGACAGAAGGGTACGTGGTGGGCCGCGTCAATGGGCTAGCGGTGCTCGGACAATCCAACACGGGCGTGGTCCTCCCGATAGAAGCAGAAGTAACGCCCGCGCAGTCCAAGAGCGGCGGAAAGATCATAGCAACCGGACAACTCCAGAGAATAGCCCGGGAAGCGGTTCAGAATGTCGCCGCAATCATAAAGAAGGTTGCCAACAAGAATGTGAAGGACTACGACATACACGTGCAGTTTGTCCAGGCCCCGGGTGGCGTAGAGGGAGACTCTGCCAGCATATCCATTGCCACCGCAATAATATCGGCAATGACAGGGATTCCCGTAGATCAGAGCATTGCGATGACTGGTTCGCTGTCCATAAAGGGAGAGGTACTGCCCGTCGGAGGCGTTTCGGCGAAAATCCGTGCCGCCCACGCCGCAGGCATCAAGAGGGTAATAATACCATACGCAAACAAGGATGATGTGATCCTGCCTCCCGAGATCGCAAAGGACATTGAAATAATACCGGTGAAAACCATTGACGAGGTGCTAAAGCACGCCCTAAAGCCAGAACCAGGTCTAAAGAAGATACTTGCACGGCTAGCTGAAATCATAGAGCCCATCGTGGATGCGGTGGTGGACGGAAACACCACCCCTACGCCCGGTGCGGCGTGAACGCAAAGCCCTCTGGAGTCCTCGGCTTTATTATCTCCCTAAGCAGAAGCGTGGCGTAGCTCCCCTTCTCCAGGAAGAACCGCACCGTATCGCCCTCTACGCGCATTTCCTTGGCAGTCTGAAGGATCTTGCGACGGCCGCCCTGTGACGATAGCTTCCGGAAACGGCGGAAAGCAGAAAGATCAACGCCCTCTTCCTCGAGAACGGCTCGCTCAATTTCTCCCTGAATACCTCCAGCAAACTTGGCCGCGTAACCGGGGATCATGGCAGTGGGGGTACCGTGTAGGAGGATATCACCCCCTGCAGGCTCCGTACCCTCTTCTAACCTCCGGGAAAGAATCACGTTGAAAAGGTAGGACTGGTACGCGTGGATAAACAGGGATAGAAGGCGGGGATGGAGCTGACGGAATGCGGACTCGTAGCTTTTCCCTCGGGCCAGCGCACGGAGTATGGTAAACTCCTGACGGAGCCTACGAGGATAGTACGAGAGCGCCTCTCGGAAATTACCCCAATCCTCGCTGAGCCTCAGCCGAGCGGCCCTCGTCTGTGGTGGTTCCCACGGAGAGGTTCTCGCAAGGTACTCGCGGGCGGCCAGCTCCCAGTCACCGCGCAGAATCGCCCTACCAACGAGATGGGATACAAAACGGTATGATCCAAAGCGCTGGTAGCCAAAATAGTTAGGAAACCTGCGAACAACGGGTATGGGTGCCCTTGCGCCCCGAATGCGAATAGTAAAATAATTTCCAAGCAGCTGACCGAGACGAAGCCTGTGCGGAAGATATACGGGCGTGTGGAACGCCATGTCCTTTAGTTCAAGTGAGCGGAGATCGCGCCAGCGGACGCCCCGCAGGGATATCCACTGCGCAGTAACCGCAAACTTGTCCTTCGTTCCAGCGAAACCCACATGCCGCCTGGGAATCTTCAGTAGAGACGCGATACGATTTACCGCATCAATGGTCGCCCAGTCCCTCTTTTCCAGAACAACCCACAGGAAGTCTCCGCTACCTTCCGGATCACGGGGAGCCTTTTCGCCCCTAAGAATGCGGAGCTCAGCCATCCCGAGCTCAGGATGTACCTCTTCAACGATGAAATCCTCCGAACGCTCCTTTATTCTTCCTCCAATCCCTTCAAAATCTGTGAGATAGTACAGAAGCCCAATCTCCTGCTCCCAGTCTTGTGCCTCGCGCACGCAAACACCCGGAGAATTTTGAAGTGGGGCCGCCCGGATTTGAACCGGGGACCTTCGCCGCGTGAAGGCGACGTCATGCCAGGCTAGACCACGGCCCCAACCGCCATCCCGGTTGACATCGCAAGCTCCGCTTGCGTGCACGCGAACGGAGTTCGCGATGCGTGAGTGTGCATGGGGCTTGCAGCCCCATACTCAGCCGGTTGTGTGGTCGGTTGCTTGCAACCGGCCTCGCACAGCGCCGGCCAATGTGGCGGCCGCTCTACAGACCAGAGTGATTTATGGGGAGAGGAATTAAAAAACTACGAGTCTGGAAAGAACGTGGCCAGCTTTCTGAACGTACTTGTGGCAACGGTTATAGACAGCCTTGCGGGGCTCGTGGGGATATTCTCCCTCTACGTGAGTGAAGAAACCCTGAGAAAAATCGTTGAGTACATGGTGGCCTTCGCGGCAGGCGCAATGCTCGCGGGAGCGCTCGTACACCTGTTTCCAAAGGCGCTGAGCCTCTGGCCCCACGCACCCATCGTGGCAATCCTGGGGTTCGCCACGTTCTTCCTGCTCGAGCGAATCCTACACTGGCACCACTGCCATGAAACGGGTGTTTGCGAAGTCCATCCCGTCACAACGCTGACGATCATTGGAGATGCGATCCACAACTTCATAGACGGTATTGTAATGGCCGCGAGCTTCCTCGTGGGTTCTGCAACAGGATGGATAACAACTGCCCTCGTCGTGGGACACGAGGTGCCCCAGGAGCTCGGAAACTTCTCGGTGCTCGTCTATGGCGGTTACGACAAGAAAAGGGCCATTGCATGGACATTCTTTTCCCAGGCCACGTGCATCCTTGGCGGTATTGTAGGGTGGTTCTTCATGCCCCTCTGGCTCAGGGGGCCGCTACTCGCGTTCGCCGCGGGCGGATTCCTCTACATCGGTGCCTCTGACCTCGTTCCTGAGCTCCACAAGGAAAAGGACCTGAGAAAGAGCCTCAGATACTTTGGCCTCTTTCTCCTCGGCACCGCGTTCATGATCGCAATAAAGGTGATCGCACATTGATGCCCTTTGTAGAGGTAAACGAGCGCGCAGCCCGCGAGATAGAGCGAGGGGGGCTCCACGTATATGCGCAAAACGTAAAGAAAGCCAAAGCAGACGACGGAGAATGGGTGGAGATCAGGTACGGGCAGAAGACCCTCGGATACGGCTTCTACAGCAAAAGGTCCTCGATACCCGTTAAACTATTTGCAAGGGAGGAAAAAGAGCCAAAAGAGGTAATTTGGGAGCGAATGGGATTTGCACATGGCTGGAAAAGCAGAATATACGGAGATGTATACCGCTGGATATTCGGAGAGGGCGATCTACTCCCGGGCCTTATTGTAGATAGGTACGGCGATGTAGCCGTTGTAAAGAACAACACCCTCGGGCTAGAAAGGTATTTAGACACGGTGGTGGAAGTTCTCTCGGACCACGGGGTGGAACACGTTCTACTCCGCGGAGAGGGTCAGGCACGACTAAGAGAAGGGCTCCCAAAGCGCGTGGAGTGGCTATTGGGGAGGAAGGACAGGACCATCATCGAAGAGGGGCATGCTAGGTTCATCGTGGACGTGTCCGGCGGGCAAAAGACGGGGTTCTATTTGGACCAAAGGGAGAACAGAAAGGAGCTCGAGAGATACGTCGAAAGAGGGGATCGGGTTCTAGACGTGTTCGCATCAACGGGAGGATTTGGCATACACGCGGCCGTAGCCGGCGCGTCCGTGGAATTCGTGGAGCTCGGAAAGCTGGCAACGGAGCTTATTGGGGAAAATCTGAAGCTAAACGGGGTTAAGGGCAGAATCCGCCAGGGAGACGCCCTGGATATAATGAAGCGCCTCGCGGAAAAGGGTAAAAAATACGATGTCGTCGTTCTGGACCCACCAGCACTTGCGAAGGGAAAAGCAGACCTCAACAGGGCAAAAAAGATGTACTTCCGGATTAACGAGCTTGGAATCGGGCTTCTGAAGGAGGGCGGGCTACTCGTGACGTGCTCCTGCTCGCACCCTATCACGCCAAGGGAATTCCTGGGGATCGTGGAGGGGGCAGCGGAGAAGCACGGGAAAAACGTACAGATGCTTGGGGAGCTAAGGGGCCAGGCCCCAGATCACACGGTGTACCTCCCTCAGCCGGAAACGAAGTACCTGAAGTGCCTCTTTGCCCACATCATATAAAAACGCCCGCTTCGTATTACACCCATGGGCCTGTTTGATAGGGCACGCGCATTCATAAGGGGGCTACGGGAAGGTGCAGAGATCGCAAACAGCCTCAATACAGTGGTGGCCATAGCACAGGAAGAGGGGATTGTAGACAAAATGCCCCAAGACCATGTTGACACATTCGTGGAGGCACACAGGCTGCTCAGGGACCACGAAAACAGGGATCAAATCATCCGGGAGCTCATTAGAACCTACGCGCAGCACAAGAAGAGAAACAAGGAGGAAATTGTGGAACTCATGATGAAGCACCTCTCCAGGGCAACAAGGCGTGAGCACATCATCGCGCTCCACAGAACGCTTCGAACACTGGAGGAGCACAACGTGCCCCACGAACACAGGGCAAAAATCCTAAGGGCGATTCAGGATCCTGAAGACCTCGTGAAGGTTGCAAATGCTCTAGAAAAGCTTGAAAGAATGAACTTGAAGCACCTGCAGCCAGAGGCCCTCCTCGCAGCGATTAAATACGACAAACCAGGGGAGTTCCTGGAGCGCAGCGCCGGAGATGTTGAAATAGCAAGGAAGAAGATGTCCATGGCATTCAATAAGATATCCGAGCTAGAACCGGGGGAGTCTGGCCCGAACAGATATGAAATGCTGGCAATACTCGGAAAGGACTACAGATTGGCTAATGCAGAGGGCAAAAACGCCGAAAAAGAGTACATTGCAAGGGTGAGGGAGCTCTCCACAAACGGAGGGATAAGAAAGCTCGCTGAAAGGAGGTACGAGCTCTAATAAAAGTCACTACCTGTCCCTGCGGCGGTAGAGGGACATATAAAAACAGTTCACCCCTCTTCCCATCATGTACTTCGATAAAAACGCAATGAAGATGCTACAGCGCATGGGGCTAAAGGTAGAGGAGCTACAGGCAGAAGAAGTCGTAATAAAGCTAAAGGGGGGAAAGAAGCTCATTTTCGAAGCTCCTCAGGTGGTAAAAACCACAATGCAGGGGCAATCAGCGTTCCAAATAGTGGGAACGCCGCGGGTCGAGGAGGAGATACCCGAAGAGGACATAAAGCTCGTCATGGAAAAGACGGGAGCACCGAGAGAAGAAGTAGTACGCGTACTGAAGGAGGTAAAGGGAGATATTGCGGAGGCGATAATGCGGCTCATGTAGTTGCGGGAACGCTAGCCGGTGCGCGGCCCTAGCACCTCCTGTGCCCGGGCGTAGACGTTGCCCATCTGATCTATCGTCACCTCGTAGTAGATGGGGATAACGTCGCCTACGCGGTGATATGGGAGCACGTAGGCGTAGAGGTTCATATCCCTAACCGTACCGTCCAGGTTAACATTGGCTTCGACGATGGCATCCCTGTAAAAGAGACCCACATTGTCCTCCTTTAGGATCTGGAGCGTCTTGTTCACGTCCCCAACGGAAATGACAACGTAACTACCGTTGCGCGAAACAACGTAAAGACCATTGGTATCCTGGGGAGATACGAGCACCCAATGCGTATCCACGAAGGAGCGGATCACGCCAAAGGTTTCTCCAGAATACGTGCCCGGTCTAACAGCGGTAGAGGGTACAGGAGAATACACAATGGCGGCGAGGGATGAAAGCGCGAGGAAAATGCCCACAGCCAAAACAATGATTTTATTCCTTTCCATGGTAGTATTCTTGGTTAAAACGTTTTAAGGTGGTTGTATGGCAAGAGTTCTGCTCATCGCTTACGAAGGACGGGACAAGGAGACAGGCGAGGTTTTTGACCGCGTCGAGGAGGAGGAACCATATCCCGTCATACTCGGGGAGGATTCCCTTCTCCCTGGGCTTGCCGAGGCCCTAGAGGAGATGGGTGAGGGCGAGGAACGAGAGATCGAGCTCCCACCCGAAAAGGCATTCGGCGAGCGAAAGAAGGAACTCGTGGTGCTCATTCCACTCAAGGAGTTCAAGAAACGAGGAATAACCCCTGTTCCGGGCCTCGTCATAGAGGCCGATGGCCGCAAGGGAAGGGTGGTCTCCGTATCGGGAGGCAGAGTTCAGGTAGACTTCAACCCCGAGCTTGCAGGCAGAACCGTTGTATACAAGGTCAAGGTGCTGGCAGAGCTCAAGGAAGTCAAGGAAGTGGCCGAGGCTCTCTTCCGCAGGTACTTCCGGACCAAGCTGGACAGCGTCGACTTCAAGGACGGCGTGCTCGAAGTGGTATATACGCCGACGAGCGCCAAGGACATTCAGCTCCAGAAGCTGCTCTTCGTGAGCACCATGCTCAAGGCGTTCCCAGAGATAAAGGAAGTGCGGATTGTGGAGCGCTACGTGCGCCGCGAGGAAAAGGAGAGCGAGGAGCAGTAAAGGGTCAGGGGGTAACAGAGTCATCACGGCCTCAGCGAGGTCGTAGACTCATCATCCCCCTCTTCTTTGAACCGATGAAAATAAAGGTCAGCTACCCCAGGGAGCATCATCGCCGCGCTCAGGGGTGCTGTCTCTCATCATCCCGCTTCTAAGAAGGCAGAGGTGCATAAAAGCATGGCGCGCTTAAGGGTGCGGGCACACCCCGGAGCAAAGCGAAACGAGATACGAGTAGAGGGAGATACGATCCACATCTGGGTAACAGCCCCCGCAAGGGAGGGTAAAGCAAACAGGGCGATCATAGAGCTGCTCGCAAGGGAAATGGGGGTAAAGAAATCGGAAGTAAGCATCGTACGGGGCGAGCACGGGAGAGAAAAAATTATAGAAGTCCCCGACGACGCAGCCAGTCGTCTATTGGGCCGGACTGCTTGATTATTTCCCCAAACCACGGCGTGTAGACCTCAGGGTGCTTTTTCACATCCTCTTTCACCCAGTCCCAGCGCACCCAGGCATATCCGTCCGCTTCCTCCGGATCCGGGCGCACGTCACCGTCGTACACCCCGACGAGAACGTGATCATACTCGTACTCCGTGAGGCCGTTGCCCAGGTCTGCCCTGTAAATGAAGGAGAAGATCTCCTCGAGTTCCGTGTCAAAGCCCATCTCCTCTCGAAGGCGACGGTGGGCCGCATCCACCACGGATTCGCCGGGCAGGGGATGGGAGCAGGTGGTATTTGTCCACAATCCGCCAGCGTGGTACTTCTTTCGGGCGCGGAGCTGAAGGAGAAACAGACCGTCAGGGTTGAAAACGAAGATCGAAAATGCCCTGTGGAGATGTCCGCCGTTCCTATGGGCTTCTATCTTCTCCATGGTGCCAATCTCACGATCCTGTTCGTCAACGAGTACAACATCGACCATGAAAAGAAGGGGGAGGGGCAGAATAAAAAATCACTCCTCGATCTTGATGGACTGTGTGGGGCATGACATGGCTGCGTTACGCACCTTCTCCTCGTCACCGGGGGCAACTTCCTCCTTAATAGCAACGGACTTTCCGTCAGAATCTATCTTGAAGTACTCCGGTGCGAGGGCAACACAGACACCACAGCCAATGCAGGTTTCCTTGTCGACGTGGACCTTCATGGTATCACCACTTTCAATTGGGGGCGGCGGATTTAAACCTATGGGATCAAAGGTCGAGGAGCACCTCGGCGTGCCAGCCAGAGGCGTCGCGCCAAACCCTAAAACCGTGCCAGGATATTGCCTTCACGTCGGCACGGGGATTGTGCTCCGGACGGACCCGCTCACCGCAGGCGCGAACCAGGGCGATCAAGCTGCCACCCTCGCGGGACAGGGAGACGTCAAACCGGGAAAAAACGAGGGCATCTGCATCCTTGTAGACAAGGAGCTCCTCCAGAAAATTGTACAGAAGATCCTGCTCATCACGGCCCGAAACGGAGAACTCCACGCAATCCACGGGCCTAACAGCATCCAAATCAACCATCACAGCGGTAAGAGCCCTGCCAGCATCGGAAAGAAGGGATTCGAGATCAGGGGCATCCACGCGGATAACGATATCGGCCACGTGATCCAGAAACCTGAAGGGCATGCATAAAAGGAGCACGGGAGATGATAAAAGCATGAAGATTCGCTGGAGGATCCTCGGCGCAGGATGGAATGAGGCTGAAACACAGGCAAAAACAGTAAAGGAGCTCATGGAGGAGCTAAAGCTGTCCTCAGAGGAGTACGTGGCTACAATCGGCAACAGGATCGTCACGGAGGACCACCCGATAAAAGAGGGGGATGAGATAACCTTCGTTCCGGTGGTATCCGGTGGCTAAGTGTTCCGTCTGTGGAAAACCAGCTGTATACGTGGCAAAGTACGAAGGAAAGGCGTACTGCGCAGATCACTTCCTCAAGTGGTTCGACAAGCGCGTGCGGAAAACCATAAGGAAGTACAGGATGTTCGGGCCGAAGGAACACATAGTGGTGGCCGTTTCCGGCGGCAAGGACTCCCTCGCAGCACTCCACTACATGAGCAGGCTATCCAAGCGCGTTCCAGGGTGGACCGTCGAAGCCTTGCTCATAGACGAGGGGATTGAAGGGTATAGACCCATCACGATCCGGGATTTCAAGCGCTGGGCAGAGGAATGGGGCGTATCGTACCGCATCGTGTCCTTCAAGGAAGAAATAGGGGCAAGCCTTGACGAAATCATAAAGCTTGGCCTGGAAAAGGGCCTGCCGTATCAACCGTGCACATACTGCGGCGTCTTTCGAAGGTACCTCTTGAACAAGGCAGCTCGGGAAATGGATGCCACGGTCCTCGTGACGGGGCACAACCTGGACGACGAGGTTCAAACATTCATGATGAACATCCTGCGCCACGATATGGATAGAATGTCGCGTCTGGGGCCAACAACGGACGCCGGAACGGAGTACTTCGTAAGGAGGGCAAAGATCTTCTACGAGATCCCCGAAAAGGAGATCGTAATATACTCCATGCTCCACGGCTTCTTCCCCGAGTTTGTTGAATGTCCCTACGCGCGGCTGGGCTTCAGATGGGACGTTAGACACTACATAAACCTCCTGGAAGAGCGGTACCCGGGCATAAAGTACAACATCCTCAAATCAGCGCTCGACGTATCCCAAGCGGTGAGGAAGACGCGGCCGCCCCAGCACCCCCAGCTCTGCAAGATCTGTGGAGAGCCGTCCAAGGGCCCGGTATGCCGCGCCTGCGAGCTGCGCATTATGCTGGGGCTCCTTGAGAAGCCAGACTGGTTCGAACTCCCGAAAAAATGACCCGTTCCAGAATGCCAAGTACCTTGCGCGGCTCCGGACCCGCAACGGACACACGAAGCTTGGGTTCTGTGTTTGAAGGACGAACTAGCACCCAATGGCCGTCTACGCTGAGCTCAACCCCGTCGATCTCGGAGACGACTGGAAACGAGCTTCGCAAGCGCGACATCGCCGCACCTGGATCCGAAATGCGATAGGATTTCGTAACGTGGGGGATCCTCGGAATCTCCGGGCGAAGCACTTCGGTCTGAAGGGCAAGGAGCCCGAAGTATATGGGATCTGAGCTGTAGGAGAAATCATAGGCCGTAAAGTGGCCGGACATCTCCGCTGAGAAGCGAGCCCCAACATCAAGAGCCATGGAAACAATGTTACTCGTTCCAACGGGTGCCCGGTAAACGTTTTCCCCATTTGGGAGGAACATTGGGGGAATATCGATAGAGGCGACCACGGGACCTCCAAGAGCGCGGTAAAAGGCGTGCAACAATTGATACGACGGGATAACGCCCTGCTCATCCACTATAACGACGCGATCCCCGTCTCCATCTGTGGCAATGGCCAAGTCCGCCGCACCGTTGCGCAGGAGATCCACTAAATCCGACACACGGTCGTGAGTTGGTTCCGGCCCCCTATCCGGAAACCCAGGGTGGATGTCTGGACGCACATGAACAACCCGCACAAAACGCCTCAACACATCGCCGTAAAGGGCACCAACGCCGTTCCCTGAGTCTAAAAGAATTGATGCATCCGTTCGAGGAAAGCGGCGAGAAAGGGCATCTGCGTAAAGACCCCATGCATCCACACGGGCAAGCGTTCCCCCTTCCTTCCGATCAACAGCATCTAAGCTCCGCCAGAAGGACCTCATCTGATCCATAGAAAGCGGCAGGCCATCCCGTCCAAAGAGCTTGAACCCGTTATACTCGGGCGGGTTGTGGGATGCGGTTACCATAACAGCGGCATCTGTGGCAAGCCCCTTCGCCGCGTAGACAAGCACGGGGGTGGTAACCAGCCCCGCAGCAAGGGCGCTCCCGCCAGCATCTATAACGCCGTCGACAACCGCCCGGTAAAGGGATACGCTGCCCCTCCGGGCGTCGTGACCGACGATCACATTGCCAGCGCCGCCAACCCTCAGGCCAACCCTGTAGGCAAGCTCCTCATCTATGTCCTCGCCGTAGATTCCCCTGATATCATAGCCAACCCTCAGCATACAAACCGCTCGCCCCCGGCGTTTAAAAGCGCTCCTTAAGCGGGCCCTTTAGGGAAAACCTCTTTTTGTTATTGCACCCAATGGATACATGAACGCGTTTCTTGACGTTAAAAGATACCTTGAAGAGCTCGCAAGGGAAAGCAACGCAGGGGTTCCTGTTCAGTATCCGCCAGAGGAAAAGATGGGGGATCTCGCACTTCCAGTTGGTTTTAAGCTCGCAAAGATCCTAAAAAAGAGCCCACAGGAGGCCGCAGCAGAATTTTCCAAGAAAATAGAGCACCCGCTCATAGAAAGGGTTGGTGTGGTGGGCGGGTACGTGAACGTGTTCCTCCGCAGGGCAGAGATTGCTAAGGACGTGCTGAAAAGGGCAGTAAGTGAGGACTACGGAAAGGAAAAGCCCACGGGGGAGCGCGTGGTCATAGACTACTCCTCCATCAACGTGGCGAAACCCATGCACGTGGGGCACCTCCGCTCCACGATCATCGGAGGATCGCTGAGAAGAATCTACCGATTCAGAGGCGTAGAAGCTATCGGAATAAACTATCTCGGGGATATCGGAACGCAGTTCGGAAAGCTCATCGTCGCATACAAGAAATGGGTCGACGAGGATGCCCTTGAAAGAGAACCCATAAAGGAACTCCTCAGAATATACGTCAAATTCCACGAAGAAGCCGAAAAGAACCCAGATCTTGAGAGGGAGGCACGAGAGGCATATAAGAGGCTGGAAGAGGGGGACGAGGAGTACGTTCAGCTCTGGAAGCGCTTCAGGGAGCTCACTATCAAGTACGCAGAGAAAATATACAGGCTCCTGGGGGTGGAGTTTGACGAAATCAGCGGAGAGTCGTTCTACGTGGAGAAGGCAAGAGAACTGGCGGAAACGCTCCTGAAGATGGGAATAGCCGAGAGAGATCCGGAAACGGGGGCAATACTTGTCGATTTTGGAAATCTCGGCAAGGATATCATCCTGAAGTCCGACGGAACAACTCTTTACCTTTCCAGGGATCTCGCAGCCCTCCTGGACCGCGTAGAGCGCTACAACCCCAAAAAGCTCGTATACGTCGTTGGCTCGGAGCAGAGTGACCACTTCAGAAAGCTATTCTGGCTGGCAAGAAAGCTCGGGGTGGACAGAGAGCTCGTGCACGTGTCCTTCGGTCTCATAAACCTCCCAGAGGGAAAAATGTCCACAAGGAAGGGGCGCGTCATTTTCCTGGAGGACGTGCTGAACAAGGCAATCGCCCTTGCAGGGGAAGAAATGAGAAAGAGGGGCACATACAACGAAGAGGACGCGAGAAAAATAGGGGTAGGCGCCCTCAACTACGCGATACTCAAGGTGGAGCCGGAGAAAAACATCACGTTCCAGTGGTCAAGGGTGCTCTCCTTCGAGGGCGACACCGGGCCGTATCTGCAGTACTCGGCGGTCAGGGCCAGGAAAATACTTGAAAAGGCGGGAGATTGGGAATTCAAGGCAGCAGACACGGTGAACGATGACGAATGGCGATTAATAAAGCTGATAGCAAGGTTCCCAGAGACGTTGAGCGACGTTATGGCAAAGGACAGGCCCCACATCCTCGCCAGATACGCCTACGATCTTGCAAGGACGTTCCACAGCTTCTACGACAGAAATCCCGTCCTGCAGTCCGACGAACCCACAAGATCCTTCAGGATTGGCATTGTCAAGGCGTTCTACAACGTGCTCTCGAGGTCACTAAACCTGCTGCTCATAGACGTGCCGGAGAGGATGTAATGGCAAAGAGCATAGAGGAGCGAGTCCTTGGACTAATACGGGGGCAACGTCTCGTCAAGCGCGGCGACAGGGTAATGGTGGCCGTCTCCGGGGGCAAGGATAGCAGCACAACGGCGTGGATCTTGGCGAAGCACGCCGAAGACCTCGGGATAAAGGTAGCCCTGCTCCACCTCTATCAGGGGATCCCCAGATACTCCGACAACGCCCTAAAGGACGTCAAAAAGCTTGCTGATAAGCTAAAGGTGCCGCTCTACGTTCACCACTGGGAAGACGAATGGGGAATGGGGCTGCCGGGCATCGTCGGCCGTATGAGAAAGGCGTCCTGCTACATCTGCGGCATCCTGAAGAGGTATTACCAGAATGTACTGCCCCTCGAAATGGGGTATAACGTGGTGGCCACGGGACACAACCTGGATGACGCCGTGGGATTTACCATAAACAACCTCATAACGGGCCAGTTTGAGTACATAGCTCGCCTCTCCCCCGTGCTGCCAGAAAGCGAGCTCACGCCGAGAAAGATAAAACCGCTCTTCTGGATACAGGAGAAGGAAATCCTCGCCTTTGCGGAGGAGAATAACATCCCGTTCTCCCGCTGCCAGTGTCCCTTCCAGCAGCTCGCCCCTACGTACCACATACGGCGCGCCTTTGACGTTGTGGAGGAGAGGCGCCCGGGAACAAGAAAGGCCTTCGTAAAGAACGTGATGCGGCTCGTGGAAAGGGCAAAGGTAGCGCCAGAGGAATCGAAGCCCAACAAATGCAAGTACTGTGGAGCCCCAACGCGCGGGAAGGTATGCGCGGTCTGTAAGATGAAGATAAGGCTCGGGATAAAGCCAGAGCGCCCAAGGATCCAAAAGGAGCACGTCTACGTGCCCGAGGGAGCAGAGGGTATTTAATCCAGTACTGCGATATACTAGCGTGGTAAGCATCGAAGAGATCACGCACAGGTATCCGGGCTTCGAGCGGGGCTACCGGCGGGGTAGGGAAGAGGCTGCCCTCCTCCACGACAGCGAGCAGGACATCAGGCAGATTCTCACCACACTCAAGGAAGTGAACGATCAAGAAAAGTACGTGCCGCCAGCAGTTGCAGAATACCTTAAGCAGCTCGAGGGCGTGCCGCTCAGCGAAGAGGCCCTGCGAGAATACGGGACATCCAACGCGGGAGAAGCACTGGGGTATATCGTAGGACACGCTGTAGGGCTTTTGGGAAAGAAGGGTCTGAAGCACGCAAAAAACATCCTGATGAGCATCACCGCACTACCCCCCGAAGCAGCCGCGAGAATTCTGGAAGAGCACATACTCCCCCTGGTCAAGACCCCAAGATACCTCTTGGGGGAAGCGCGCAGAGAACACCGGGATCCAAGAATAGATCGTGCCCTGCGCGCGATTACGCGGATAAGAAAGAAGGCCGCAATACGCACCACAGCAAGGCACCTGCAAGAAGTATACGCCGCCACAGGAGGCAAGCTACACCAGCTTGAACGGGCAAAGAAGGATATTTCAGCAGCGAGAGCCTCCCTCGAGCAGGGGAGCACAGCCGCCGCGAAAAAGGCGATACAGTCAAGGATCGAAGCAATTAGAAGCCGGGAGGATCTGCGAGAGTATCAGAAAACCAGGGCAATTGAGCGATACCAACGAATCATGGAAGCCATCGACAGGGGCAGCCACCAGGCAGCCGTTGCAGAGTTAAAGCGCATAGAGAAGGCAATTGACCACGACATTTCGATCCTGAGCAAAAACGGGGACCGCTACAGCAGAAGCTCAATGCGACACATGGGAAAGACAGCCGCCCTGAGCATAGGCCGCAGCGAGTTCGACGTAGAAGACTATACACGGGTGAAACACCTGGCAGAATCCGATGTGGAACTCATAAAACTTATAGAGAATTCTCTGGATGAAATGGACGCCGAGATCGGACACGCAAACAGATTGTCACACTACCTGCGCGATGAAAGGATCTTGAAAAATCTGGCAAAGCTCCACGGGATATACTGGATGATGCGCGACGAGAATGGGCTGAGAGTGCTCAAGGAAACAATAGGGGAACTTGCAAAGGGCAACAGCACAGTCGCCGAAAGATTACGTGAACAGTACAAAAATACCCGTGAGCTAGAAGAAGCAGTCCGTTCAGTCGTAGAGCCAAGGGAATAAAACGTGTGGAAAAAGCCGCGGGCGGGATCCAAACCAACCGCCATCCCGGTTGACATCGCAAGCTCCGCTTGCGTGCACGCGAACGGAGTTCGCGATGCGTGACGCTAACTGGGGATCTGCGATCCCCAATTATGCACCGGACGTGTAGTCGGTTGCTTGCAAAAGGTGTGCGCGGTGGCCAGAAACTGCGATAGTAAAGCTCGGCAGCAGTAAGAACAGGCCATAATTAAGAAGAAGAGCCGCGGGCGGGATTTGAACCCGCGACCTGCCGCTTACAAGGCGGCCGCTCTACCGGACTGAGCTACCGCGGCACCCCCTTCGCAATAGGATGAAATAAAACAACGGTTAAAAGGGTTAGCCGAAGTAGTCGGGCTCGTGCTTCTTGCGCTTCACCAGCTTCTTGATGACCTTCTGGGAGAGCGCCTTCGCCATGGCCTCGTAGAGTAGAACCGTGTCCTTATCCAGCGAGGGGCCCACCACAGCCATTGCCTTCCTGAAATCCTCCATGGTAACCGCTGTGGGCTCCAGGTTGTTCCTGCGAAGCGCGTTAAGAGCAGCCTCACGTACAAGGGCTTCTAGATCCGCTCCCGTGTAAAACTCCGTCTCCTTGGCGATCTCCGCAAGATCCACATCATCCGCGAGCGGCACGTTGCGCGTGTGCACCTTCAAAATCTCAAGACGCGCCTTCTCATCGGGTGGCGGCACGTAGATGATCCTGTCGAAGCGCCCGGGCCTGAGAAGGGAGGGGTCCAGGATATCGGGCCTATTTGTGGCTGCGATGACGACCACGTCCTTCAGTTCTGAGATACCGTCCATCTCGGTTAGCAGCTGGTTCACAACACGGTCCGTAACGTGCGTAACATCCGTACCCCTCATGCCCGCAATGGCATCGATCTCATCAATGAATACAACACAAGGAGCCGCCTGTCTGGCCTTCTGGAAGATTTCTCGTATCGCACGCTCGCTTTCGCCCACCCACTTGCTCAGGATCTCAGGGCCCTTAACGGAGATAAAGTTAGCCTCGGACTCCGTGGCAACAGCCTTCGCCAGGAGGGTCTTGCCCGTTCCAGGTGGACCGTAGAGGAGTATGCCGCGTGGGGGACGTATGCCCATCTTCTCAAAGGCTTCCCTGCGCTTCAACGGCAGCTCTACAGCCTCGCGCAGCTTCTCCTTTACCTCTTCAAGGCCGCCAACATCCTCCCAGTGAACCGATGGAACCTCCACGAACACCTCGCGGAGAGCGGAGGGCTTTACCTCCTTGAGCGCAGCCTCGAAGTCCTTTCGGGTAACCTTTAGCTGCTCCAGGACCTCCGGGGGGATTTCCTCCTCATCGAGATCTATCTTGGGCAGGATACGGCGGATCGCCTTCATAGCAGCCTCCTTGACGAGAGCTGCCAGATCTGCACCCACAAAGCCGTGCGTTACCTCGGCCAACCAGTCCACATCCACATCCTCGGCAAGGGGCACATTCCTCAAGTGTATCTGAAGGATTTCCTTTCTCGCGTTCTTATCGGGAACGGGGAGCTCAATTTCCCTGTCGAAGCGCCCAGGACGGCGAAGCGCGGGGTCTATCGCGTTGGGCCTGTTTGTAGCAGCAATGACGACAACGTTGCCGCGACTCTCCATGCCATCGAGGAGCGTAAGGAGCTGGGCAACAACGCGCCGCTCCACCTCGCCCAAAACATCCTCGCGCTTGGGCGCAATGGCGTCGATCTCATCGATGAAGATGATTGCAGGGGCATTCTCCTGGGCCTCCTCGAAGACCTTCCTGAGCCGCTCCTCCGCCTCACCCACGAACTTGCTCATGATCTCCGGCCCGTTAATGGCTATAAAGTAGGCGTTGGCCTCGTTGGCAACCGCCTTCGCCAGGAGGGTCTTGCCCGTGCCGGGTGGGCCGTAGAGCAGCACGCCCTTGGGCGGTTCGATACCCAGACGGTTGAATATTTCCGGGTGTCTCAATGGGAGCTCGACCATCTCCCGGATCTTCTGGATCTGATCCCTGAGACCCCCAATATCATCGTATGTGATGTTGGGGACGTTGCTCGTCTTCACGGGCTTGTCCATCACCACAAGCTGCGTCTTGGGCCCTACCCGCACCACACCGGTGGGCTTAGTGGATACCACAACGTATATGCTCTTGCGGAAGAAGGGAACGAGTACCTTGTCGCCCTTCACAAAGGGCCTGCCCAAAAGATGCTTCTTCAGGTATCCCTCGTAGCCACGGAGAATAACCTCGTTCTCTGACGCCGGGGCGAGCACAATCTTTTCAGCATCCTTCCATTTTGCCGGACGGACAACCACCTTGTCTCCAATGGACACGCCGGCATTGTTGCGTATTATAGAGTCCATATGGATGACATTCTGGCCCCTCTCCTCCGCAGGGGACGGCCAAACGATGGCTGCGGTCTTCCGGCTGCCCTCTATCTCAACTATATCTCCAGAGGTCAACCCGAGACGGTTCTTTACGTCAAGATCTATGGCAACGATTCCCCTGCCGACGTGGGACGGCAGCGCCTCCAGAACGCGAAGAACAGCCTCATTCTTGTCCTTTCCTGCCAGGTCCGCCCCGGCCGATTCCGCCATGAAACAAGGTATCCCAAAAGATCATATAAAGCGACACGCGGTTTCCCCTGTTTTAAAGGGTTCGGCGCAAATATCTCCCATGGAATGGAGGCTCCGCATAGAGGCGCAAGCAGTGGCGTTCACGGTTGATGAGAGCGGGGCCTATTTTCTGCTCGTCAAAAAGCACAACGGGTGGAGAATACCCAAGGGCGGCGTGGAAAAGGGGGAAACCTTCGAGGAAACAATAAAGCGAGAGCTCTGGGAGGAGGTTGGCTTTAAACCGGAGGACATCGTAGTGCTCCAGAAGTTCAATGAGTATATGTACGAGGACCACAGGGCACAGATCCTCCGAAACCCCCACGTCTACCTCGTCTACATCCGAGGGAAACCAAAGCCCCGTCCAGACTACGAAGAAATAAGCGACGCAATGTGGGTCCCGTACCGGCGAGCTCTGCAAATGCTGAGGTTCAGAGAGGAGAAAAACACCATTAGAATGGCTCGAGATCTTATCGGGAAGCTTTCTCAAGAACTTTTGAGCCGCCTGGAGGCAAAATAGCCATTAAATAATCATAAAGATCCCTTCTACCCTTAAGACCCAGAATCGCAAGTATGCGGCGTGCAACCTCCGACTTATCCGTATCCCCTGGGACGATCGCCACCGAGCCTTCTGCAGGAAAGGGAGATGCAAACACGCGATCCCTTTCAGAGTCGTAGCCAAAATACAGCTGTAGGGGGACCTTCCTTACCCAACGTTTTTCCCCGTAGACCATCACACCGCCCTTGGGCCTGTACTCGCCGGATGGGGGTGCCAGGGATGCCTGATCCGGCGGAACGTAGAAGACATCCACCGTTGGCCAGCCAGCCTTCCACGCACGGGAGTAAGAGGCAGCAATCACGGCAGCGTCGAAAATATCGTCCTCTGTGGCGTCTATACCTCCCTTCAAGACCGTGGCGGGGGCACCAACCACGTCGGCATGGAAAAACAGATCCTTATCGTCCAGATACTTGCGCACGATGATCTCGTTGGTCCTGGCATCCCGCCCTGCAATGACAAGAAGTCCGTTCCGGGTAAACGCCCAGCGGAAGCGTTCATACCAGTCGCGCTTCCTTTTCCGGAGGAGCTGAACTTCACCCGGGGATTCCCTGGGCTCATCGCGCTTCGGGGGGTTGCGAATAAGCTCTTCGAGCTTCCGGATCTTCCTCTTCAGCTTCTTGGCCCGCTCGTGATAATCCCCGAGGTTCTCCCAGAGGCTCCTGGAAAGGTCAAGACGAAGCTCCACCGAAGGCACCCCGCACCTCGTCGCCGCGCTCCAAGAGCTCCTTCAGAACGCGCTCAAGAACGGTCTTGGACTCCTGGACAACGGCACCGCGGTCTTTTTCACCCTTAGCAACGGCCTCAAGTTCCTGCTCGAGCTTTGCCGTCATATCCGCCGTAACAATATCGGGGGCGAAACGGCGGAGAAGATCCACGAGCTGCTCCCCTAGCTCTGTGGGCTTTATGCGACGCTTCCCAGACAAGTACTTGCGGGAGAAAAGCTTAGCCAAAATTTCAGCCCGAGTACTCTTGGTGCCAAGCCCCAGTGCCTCCATACGCTTTATGAGCTCGCCCTGCGTGTAGCGAGAGGGTGGCTGCGTCTTCTTGGCAAGCAGCTGAATACGTACGATGCCCAGTCGATCGCCCTCTACAAGCTCCGGGATTATTACCTCCCGGACAGATGCGGGATAAACTGCGGTCCAGCCCTTCTGCGTGATAACGCGGCTCTCCGCAACGAAGGGCACGCCATTGATGTTTATGTACGCCCGGTTGCGCTGAAGAGTGCCAGGGGCCATCAAAGTGGCCAAGAAACGGCGCGCGATGAGATCATAGACCTTGCGCTCCTTCTCGGAGAGCTTGCCCTTGGGAATGCCCACGGGGTGTATAGGCGGGTGATCCTCGGCTTTTCTCCCGGAAGAGGGACGGAACACGTCCTGCTGTAGCAACTCCTCGGCATAGGGCTTGTATTCGGGAACCTTCGAAAGCATGGAAACGATCTTGCGAAGATTCAGGGAAGGTGGATACGTCTGATTGTCCGTTCGCGGATAGGAAATGAGACCCTTCATATACAGGGATTCCGCGACGGATAGCGCCTCCGCGGCGGAAAGCCCAAGCTGTGCGTTGGCCTCCTTCAGGAACGTGGTCGTATCAAAGGGTACCGGGCGCGGGATCTTGTCAGACCGCCGCTCAATGCGCTGAACAACCGCCTCCTTCGCCCCTGCAGCCGTGCGGTAGAGCATCTGCGCCATGGGCTCCTGCCAGATCTTCCCCTCGGCGTACTCGGCTGAGAACTCCCCAGATCCCTTCTTCAGACGTGCGAGGATAGTCCAGTATGGAATGGGCACAAAGTTCCGGATCTCCCGTTCCCGCTCAACAACGAGCGCAAGCGTGGGGGTCTGCACACGTCCAACGGAGAGGAAATCCTTGCCACGGCGATCGGTGAGCAAAGATACAGCCCGTGTGAGCACCGCGCCCCAGAGGAGGTCCACCTCTCGGCGGGCAAAGGCAGAGGCAGCGAGGTTGTAGTCGGGCTCCCGCAAGTTCTCGAAGGCACGGCGTATTTCCTCCTCCGTAAGGGCAGAAAAGTAGGCACGCTTCACGGGGATATCCCTGCCAGCAGCTTCGCGCACGATTTCATACGCCTCGAGACCGATGGCCTCCCCCTCGCGATCGGCGTCAGTGGCAATGATCACAAGGTCAACGGAGGGAGCAAGCTTCTTGAGCAGGTTAACAATAGTGGGGTTTGTGGTCCTCCTCTGAAGATCCGCCTCCAGAAGCTCGTGAATTGTCTTGAGATCCCACCGATTCAGCTCTGGGGGAAAGTCCACGTCCACAACATGGCCCTTCAGAGGAACAAGGACTGCTGGCTGTCCATTCAGCGTGAACTCCCAGTATGGGTGCTTTCGATAGGTCTTCTGCGCCATCTTGCCCCCAGACAGGATTTTAGCAATGCGCCTACCTGCAATGGGCTTTTCAGCCAGTATCAAGATCATTGAGTCCTCGCCCCCAGGGGTCTTTGGGCTATCTTGCTCGATATATCCAGGGGCTTCATCCTGTGATCGAGGGAAACCGCCGTCTTGAGCTCAAGGACGCCGTCCAGCTTTGATATTTGGTCAACAAGGGATCTAATTGCCGCCACATCGGGAGCAACAGCCTTAACAAGAATGGGATACTCTCCAACGAGCATATGCGCCTCCACAACCGTCGGAATGGAGAGGACCTTTTCGAACACGGCATTTGCAAGGGGCGGGTCTGGTTTTATTTCGATGAACACCACGTACGGATACCCCACCTTCTTGAGGTCGAGATCCACAACAAAGCCCCGGATTATGCCCCGCTGGATGAGTTTTTCAACGCGCTTCTTCACAGCCACGTCTGAAATGTTGAGATTCCTCGCAATGTGGGAAAACGGTATCCTGGCGTCGTTCATGAGGAATCGAAGGATCTTCACATCCAGTGGGTCTGGTCCCTGCTGATCCATGGCAGTAGAAATATGGGGTGAAGCCATTAATACGGTTTGCTTTCCAATCTTAGAGATGGGTGTTCCGGAAAGATTTCTATCCGTGGCTGCCAAGCTAAGGGAACTGGGAGCAGATAACGTGGAGATTGCCTACGTTTGGGAGCGAACAAAGGCCGGTGACGCGTATCTGAACGACGAGAGAATCCACGAAGCGCTTAAGGAAATAAACCCAGAGCTCGCAGAAAAGTTCTTCAGGGAAATGCGCATCAAGGTGTGGAGGACCGATCTCCGACAGGAGCACTTTAACAGGAGGCGCATCGTGGAGTCGCTGCTGAGGGAGACGCACATTCCCCGTTCCCTTGCCGAGAGGATTGCCCGGGACGTGGAGCAAAAGATTCGCGAAACGGACATAACGATCATCACATCGCCCCTCATAAGGGAGCTCGTTCTGGCTCGCCTCATAGAGATGGGCCAGACTGACGCGTATTCGAGATACATGCGCCTCGGAATCCCTGTTTTTGACCTCGAGAAGGCCATGGAACGGGGTAACGCCGACGATGAGATCCTAAAGCGCATATTCACGCAGTACGTGATCTTCGAAATACTGCCCCAGCCTGCCGCAGAGCTTCTTATGTGCGGATGTTGGGAGATTGCAGGCATAGGAAGACCATACGTGCCGTACGCCCGCGCCTTCGTCATGAGAACCCCAAGCAAGGCGGCGTGGCTCCGAGAGCTAATGAAATACCTGATGCACATGGATTACATATCAAAACCCTCCGTCATGGTGCCGGAGCACCTAAAGAACGACAGAACGGTTCAGGAGCTCATATCCGCCCTCAAGTCAGAGGTCATATTCTGGACGGGGAACGGGAATGAAGCACAGTACGAGTTCGGAACAGGCCCAAGGGTGGTTGCAGACGTAATCACCGTGCACGCAGACAGACTCGCCGGAAAAGCCACCACCCTGGCGCATATGTCCCTGAACGCAGAGAAAATAGCAAAGGGCATCCAGAGCTACAAGGAATTCAAGAGGCGCTTCGTGAAGCGGGGAGAGATAATAGTGCTGGTGCAGGGGATAGACAGGGCTGCCGAGAGACTAGTGGTTAAAAGGGAGGATGTGGAGGAGGCCCTTGCGCCGCTAAACCCCTTCGAGCCTAGATTCTCCTAAGGGCTGCCACGACGATGGGATACCGGCGCAGGTAGGAAACAACGACAAACCCAACGAGCCAGGGCAGTACTATGAGCACGGAGAGCGTCGTCGCAACGATGGGCCCAACGATACCACCAAGCTGATCGAGCACGGCGAGAACGGAGAACAGCACGAAGGAAAGGGCGATGAACTCAAAAACATCCACGTAAACATCCCGTATAACGTAGAGGGCCTCTAGCAAGGCGCCGGTTATGGAATATCCGTCGATGGCCACGATTACCGAAGCGTACAGGGCAATCAAAGATACGGGGAGCCCCAAGACGAGGAGTACAAGGGGCCCCACATAGGAAAGAGCAAACAGCACCGCAAAACCAACAAGTAGAATGAGGAATACCCTTGCACTCCTGAGGAAAAAGGATTCACGGTCCAAATACGTGTTATGGCCGAGCTCCTCAGAGATCTCGGTGGACAGGTACACAACAAGCATTGCAAGAAGGAATAGATACGCAAGGAACAGCACCACAAGATATGTGGGCTCCCACGGGTTCAGTGCTGCCTGTCCGGCAAGCAGAAAGCCACCTCCCCAGACGAAAACCGCGAGGAGCACGAGCAGAAGTCCGAAGGATAACGGGCGATCGAGCCTGCCAAGGGCCATTCGAGCAGCGGAGAGTGACAGCATAGTAATAAAGGAACACGCACATATTTAAACCGTGGAGCGAAACTGGGCAGACCTCAGTTCATACGTAAGAAAGGGGGATGTGCAGGGAAAGGTCGTGGCGCTTCAGCTACCAGAGGGTCTAAAACACAAGATGAGCCTATTTGTAGATCAGCTAAAGGAGATGGGGGCACGTGAAGTCATTGCGTTCGTGGATCCCAACTACGGGGCCTGCGACGTAAGAGATGCGGAAGCTAAGCGGCTCGGTGCGGATATACTCGTCCACGTGGGACACAATCGCTTTGGCAACGTCAAAAAAACGGATCTTCCCGTGATATACGCCCCCCTTGAGCTACCTGCAGATGTAGACGCCATAGAAAAGAGCATACGCGAAATAGAGGGCAAGGTTGCCCTGTGCGCGACTGTTCACTACCTTTGGGTGATCCGGGAGCTAAAGGGGCGTCTGGCGGACAAGGTAGTGGTGGGAAGGGGTAGCCTAGCCACGGAAGAGGGACAGGTGCTCGGCTGCGATCCCGGCGCCTGTAATGTAGACTCTGACGCTGCCGCAATCATAACGGACGGGCAGTTCCACACGATCCTTGCCGCGCTCGGGGCGAAAAAGCCCGTATACATCATCCGGCCAGATGGGAGCGTGGAAAGAATCGACACGAAGATGGACAGCATACTGCGTCAGAGAGAGGCTGCCAAGGCAATAGCCGCGTCCGCCAGATCTGTGGCAATAGCCATTTCCACGAAAAGAGGGCAGATGAACGTGGAAGTGGCGAAGAAACTGGCGGAGCTCATCAGGAAGAGGGGACTGCGCGCGGATATAATCGCCTCCGACTTCCTGTTCCCCGAATATGTCGAATATCTACCGCACGACATCCTTGTATTCACTGGGTGCCCCAGGGTGCCCATTGACGATTACACACGCTTCAAGAAGCCGATTCTGACGGTGGCGGAGGCTGTAGAAGTATGGGGAAGGTAGAACGCTCGCTGGAAAGCTTCAGGGAGATCCTTCGGCGCTCAGGGGTAGAGGGCACAGTGGACATAGCCAAGATGCCCAAGCATGGAAAGTACGTTCGCGTGCGAGCAAGGCTGGCCGGAACGGATTTACCGGAGCTCTTCGAGCTGGCTGAAAATGTAAGAAGGCTGGCAGAGGAAGCAAAGCTCCACGCAGCAACACAGATAGGGATCCCTGGACCGCCAAGATACATACTCCACGTTCCCGCAAACTACAGCAGAAAAAGGGAGCCTTTACCGATAGTGGGCGGCAGAACATACCACCACGGACCCCCCAGCGAAAGACCAGGCAAGGTTGTCCTTGCGGTGCCCCTCTCCAAGAATAGGGGTGTGGGGGCACGAATATTCGACGATGTGGGCGTTTTCAGGGCGGGAGATAACGGAAGGCTCCGCGTTCTGACAGACTTCGATATCCTGCAGGTGATTCCTCAGCGAAAGGGAGCAAAACTCATAACAGGAGAGGTTCTAACGAGCAAACACGGAAGAATAAACCACAAGGCGGTCGTTTGGCGCGACGTACTTGAGCAGATTGAGCACGTGAACGACGTAGAACCGCTTATTCTCGTAGTGCGGCCAGAGAACGAGTTGTTAGCAAAGGATATCGACGAGGAAATACGCAGGGCGATGAGAGCGACGGGCTTCAAGAACTTCGGGGACATACACGTGAACAGGGGGATCTATAGGATGTGGGGAGAACTCGTCCGACGGGCCGCAGGACTACGATTCCCAGACCATACTGCAGTGCTGGCCCCAGCAAGGCGGGCACTGGTGGAGGGAAGGAGTACGGAGCTAGCCCTTTGGAACCAACTGTTTGGCACGCTTGCCAGCGTACGCAAGGAAATAAACAAGGGCAAGGAAATAAACAAGGGTATAAAAGCCCAGAAAGCGTGGGCAATACAAACAGAGATTCTTCGATTCCCGGAGTACCTGCAGAGCGCTGGGAATGTAAACGACGCCCTCGAACGCGTGATATGGGGAATAACTCAGCATCTCCCGCCAGACGCGGCAAACAGGCTAAAGAAAAAGTATCCGAGCAGGAGCATAAAATATAAGAGCTTGCACAACTAAGATTGTCGGCAATTTTTAGGAGCCGGGGTGCCCGAGTGGTCTAAGGGGTCGGACTTGAGATCCGATGGGCCGACTGGCCCGCAGGGGTTCAAATCCCCTCCCCGGCGTGCACCCCTTCTACCAAACGCAAGCAAGATCAGCCAAGGCTGAAGTCATCATCGGTCAGACGCGCCTTACTTCATCACACCTCAGCATTGGACTCATTCATCATCCCGTAGAACCGTAACATGGTAAGAAATAAATTTTGTAATAGAAGTTTGAGGTCAGGGGGTAACAGATTCATCACCCGTCAGGGGAACGACCGACTCATCATCCCAGTTTCTTTAAGAGGGGTGCAAAAAATATGCTTAACCCCTGCCAAGATGGGTGCAGATTCCCGCTTAGGTACCTTTAAAAACGCTACTATCCTACCATACTACCGGAGCCGAGGGGTGACGGTGGCTGATTTTAACCCCGCGGCGCAGGTGGGTATCACACTCACACTGCTTTCAAGATGCACCTCGTGAGCTCACGCTCGCGGGGGAAGGGCAGACGGCGGGATGACGCCACGCACAGGGAGCCAAACGGACCGTAGGCGCAGGTCAACCCAGCCGGTGGATGGCTCGGCTCGGGCGCCGACGAAGGCCGTGGCAAGCTGCGATAAGCCCCGGCGAGGCGCATGCAGCCATCGAACCGGGGATCGCCGAATTGTGCCGACGAGGCACGGGAACGCGGGGAACTGAAGCATCTTAGTACCCGCAGGAAAAGAAAGCAACACGCGATGCCGTGAGTAGGGGCGACCGAAAGCGGCAGAGCCCAAACCGAACCCCTGGCCGAAAGATCAGGGGGATGTGGGGTGAACTGGGCCGGGATACTCCCTCCCCGGGGAAGCCGAAGTCCCCTGGAATGGGGCGCCGTAGAGGGTGACAGCCCCGTAGGCGTAACCTGGGTGGGAGATTTCCCGTGTCCCCGAGTACCGGGCGTTGGCATTCGCTCGGGAAGTTGGGGGAGACCAGCCCCCAAGGCTAAATACGTCCCGAGGCCGATAGCGCACGAGTACCGTGAGGGAAAGCTGAAAAGTACCCCTGACGGGGGGTGAAAAGAGCCTGAAACCGGCTGGGGAAAGCATGGCGCGGCGGGAAAGGGCAATCCCGGCGAAGGAACCCGTCGCAAGGCGGTAGTACGAGTCGGGATACCGCCGTCGCGCCGTCAGTCGTGAATCACTGGCCAGGGAGTTCACCCGAGTGGCGAGCTTAAGGGGGTCAGCCCCGAAGGCGAAGGGAAACCGAGAGTCCCGCAGCCCTTTGGGTGAGGGGACCGGGTCTCAAAAGGGCCCTAAGTCACTCGGGTGAGACCCGAAGCCCGGTGATCTAGGCCGAGGCAGGGTGAAGCGGGCTCGCAGGCCCGTGGAGGCCCGAACCGGTACTGGGAAATCCGTTCGGCTGACCTCGGTCTAGGGGCGAAAGACCACGCGAACCGGGCGATAGCGGGCACCCGCCGAAATAGCGCCCCAGGCTAGCCCGCCCAGAGGTTGCCTGGTGGGTAGAGCGACTGACTGGGGTGGCACGGGGCGAAAGCCTCACCACCCTTGTCAAACTCCAAACCGCCAGGCTCCGTAGAAGGGCGGAGTAGGGGACGGTGGGGTAAGCCTCCGTTCCGAGAGGGAAACAACCCAGACCCGGGTTAAGGCCCCAAAGAGCCGGCTAAGTGCGTCAAAGGTAGTCCCCCTCCTGAGACAGCGGGGAGGTAGGCTTAGAAGCAGCCATCCTCTAAGGAGTGCGTAACAGCTCACCCGCCGAGGAGGGGGGCGCCGAAGACGGACGGGGCTCAAGCCGGCCGCCGAGACCCGGGGGCACGGACTGTGTCCGTGATCCGGTAGGCGGGCGTCCCGGTGGCCTAGAAGCAGGGCCGTAAGGTCCTGTGGAGCCGCCGGGAACGAGGATCCTGGCGCTAGTAGCAGCGAAAGAGGGGTGAGATTCCCCTCCGCCGGAAGGGCCAGGGTTCCTCGGCACTGAAAATCAGCCGAGGGTGAGTCGGTCCTAAGCCGTGGGGTAACGCCCTAACGGCGAAAGGGAAACGGGTTAATATTCCCGTACCGTCCCGGTAGGTGCGGCAACGCAAGCCGGACATCCGACGCCTCGGGGTAGGCCGACAGGGGCCGTCGCCCCTGCTAAGCGGGATAAGCCCCTGGAGAGCCGTAATGGCGAGAAGGGGGCTAAACCGCGATGGGCCCGCGTATGCGGGTTCGGCTGATCCCTGGGGCCCGTGAAAAGGGTGTCCGGAGCGATCCGGGACGACCGTACCGAGAACTGAAAAAGGTCCCCTGGCTGAGAAGGCCCAGGCGATCGGGCAACTCCGGGCAAGGGAATTCGGCAAACTGGCCCCGTATCTTCGGTAGAAGGGGTGCCTGCGGTTGTCGGACCGCCGGCGACCGCAGGTGGCACTGACAAGGGGGGTCCGACTGTTTATCAAAAACACAGGTCCCTGCTAGGGCGTAAGCCTGCGAACAGGGGCCGACGCCTGCTCACTGCCGGTACGTGAAACCCGGGTTCAACCGGGCTAAGCGCCGGTGAAGAGCGGGCCTAACCCTGAGGCTCTTAAGGTAGCGTAATACCTCGCCGCTTAATTGGCGGCTTGCATGAAGGGCGTAACGAGGCCCCCGCTGTCCCTGCCCGGAACCCGGCGAACCCTTTGGGCCGTGAACATACGGCCATCCCCCGACGGGAGGTCGAGACCCCGTGGAGCTTTACAGCAGCCTGGCGTTGCGGTCGAGGCCTCCTTGCGAAGCGTAGGCGGGAGGCGTCGAAGCGGCCCTTGCGGGGGCCGTGGAGCCGTCCATGAGACACCGCCCCTGGAGGCTTCGACCGCTTACCGGGGAGACCCGGGACAGCGTCAGGTGGGCTGTTTGGCTGGGGCGGCACACCCCAGAAAAGGTATCTGGGGTGCCCAAAGGTCGGCTCAGGCGGGTCAGAACTCCGCCGTAGAGTGCAAGGGCAGAAGCCGGCTTGACGGTGTTCCGCATAATGGGGAACGCCGATGGGAAACCAGGGCCTAGCGAACCACCAGTTCCCTCTGGTGGGGGCTGGTGCTGTCAGAGAAGTTACCCCGGGGGTAACAGAGTGGTCGCGGGCGAGAGCCCACATCGACCCCGCGGTTTGCTGCTCCGATGTCGGCTCGCGGTAACCTGGCCGTGCACAAGCGGCCAAGGGTAGGGTTGTACACCCATTAAAACCGCACGTGAGCTGGGTTAAGTACGGCGCGAGCCAGTATGGACACTATCTGTCGGGGGTGTTGGCCGCCTGAGGGGAAGGACCGCCAAGTACGAAAGGAACGGCGGGACGCGGCCTCTGGTCTACCGGTTGTCCGACAGGGCATTGCCGGGTAGCTACGCCGTAGGAGATAACCGCTGAAGGCATCTAAGCGGGAAGCTCCCCCCGAAAATAGGCGGCCGTTCCGGGCTTCCTTCGGGAGGTCCGGACGAGGGCTCCGGCAGAACACCGGGTTGATAGGCGCCGGGTGTAAGCGGGAAGGGCAACCGACCCGTTCAGCCCAGGCGTACTAATCGCCCGAGCTGCGCCTACGGTCCGGGCTTAACCCTGTGCGTGGCGTTTGCCGTCTGCCTTTCTCCGAATTTTCGCCATCAGAAATAGCCTAGTTCTAGCCGATAGGTTCCCTGTGCGTGGCTGCACATTTATACATAACAATGTGAAAAATAGTCTGACCATTTTGAAATAGAAATTAAAAATGGTCGCCAGCAGAAACGCAGTATCACAGAAAAACGTGTGGTACAAAAAACATCACAAAATAAAATCCAGGAAAAACTGAATATACACATGGCCAGATCCATAATTCTCACCGACGGAGAAGTGGCCCTCGCCGTTCCAGAACGAGGGGATTTTCAGCTGGACGTTCTAAACGACCCCTTCGTCCGCACGTGGGCGAGCAACCCCGCGCTCTTCTACACGGATTCGGAGGAAGCGTATAAGGAAGCAAAACAGAACGGACCAGAGAAGACATTCTCAATACTTTACAAGGGAGAGTTCGTGGGGCTCTGCGGATGGAAGTGGAAGGAGGCGCCCATCCCACAGATATGGTTCGGGCTATACAGGAACCGCTTTCAGGGAATTGGAACTCGAACAATAAAGCTCCTACTGCTGTTCCTCTTCCTCTTCGATAATCAGGACGCGGCATTTGCAATAACGAGGGAAAGCAATGTAGCGGCGCAGCGAGCAATGGAAAAGGCGGGAATGAAGATATTTGGAAAAACACGGAAATCCTTCAGAACAGGAAGAAAGGTGGAAGGTGCAGTGTGGATGATCGCCTACGCAGATCGCTGGCTCAGGGAAAACAGAGAATACGTGAAAAGAGTCCTCGAAGTCTCTGGGTATCCGTCTGAGATTCTCGTCTGAGGTGTGTACGGATGGAGGGAATCTCGCTGGATGAACGTGCGGTCAGAAGGATACGGCGCGCTAAAGATCCAGTAAGAATAAACCTTGAGGCAGCAAGCTTCAGGAACTACAGCATAGGAAGCATAGGGATAATTCCCGCCAAGGAATTCGTTAGACAGTTTCCGCGAAACGCAGTGCCAGTATACATTATAAGTAAAACCGGTAAAAGAGTGCTGCCCGCCGTCGTGAAGAACGCGAGATCGACAAGTATAGAAGTAATGAAGCGTATAATGCCAACGGTAGTTGCAGCGAACCCGTATCTGAACATTCACAACACAGTCCATTACTCAGAAGGCCCCATTATACAAATCGCTAGCTTTCCGAAACCAAAGAACCCTGAAATACTCGTGGAGAGATATTTGAAGAAGGCAGAGGAGGCTACAGCCGTTAACGTCATGCTCACGGATCCACGACCCGAAAACACGAGCTACTTGGAGCACTTCGACCCGATAACCATAGACATACCAGAGGGCACGTCAAAGCGAAGAGCCCTCCAAATGCAGCTGGCGGACGCGCTAGCAATGGTGGGCATGCGGGACGCCCCCGAGTGGGCACTCCGCAGAATCAAAACGTACGATGAAACAGAAGCACGGCGTCGGATAATCGAAACAAAACGATGGATAGCACGGATCCTCGAGGGCATATAGACAAAGCATTTTAACGCACAAATCCCTTTTTTACCATGGGCTTCGATAAATTCGTTTGGCACGTGGACGCAAGGGAAGATCGGAGCGAGATAGAGGCTGCTTATATTCACGGGATCACAGAGTGGGCATCAAGGAAGCTGGGCAAAAAATACAGGCGAATACTTGACGTGCCCTGTGGAACTGGTCGTCTGCATCCATTCCTGCGGGATTGCGGCTACGAAGTGGAGGGTATGGACCTTTCAGAGGAGATGGTCGGGGAAGCGAAGGAGCGGGGACTGAACTGCTCTGAGGAATGCTAATGCGGTGGTTTCATGAAGAGGTTAGTAGTACTCATTCCATCCACGCTCACATCGGTGGAAAAGAACCGCCTCGTAAGGGCCAGGATTATCGGGGAGCTCGCGCGCTTCCTTGGGATGTACAGGGTTACCCACGTGGTCGTTTACCATGATGAGGATCCGTACTTCGACTCCCATGCCCTGGGCAAGTACATCGTAAAAACGCTGAAGTACGCGGTAACACCGCCCTGGCTAAAGAAGGAAGCGTTCCCCCTTGGTTCTACGGACAGGAACTGGGGGGTAATGCCTCCGTTGCAGATAAGGAGCCACATAAAGCCAGGAAAGCGACGGTGGGCAGTCTGGAAGGATGGGATAGTCACGGACGGGAAGGAGCGCTGGAGAGTAGAAGAGCACGTACTCAAGGGGGCGGGGATAAAGCCGGTCAGCCCCAGCCTCGTACCCGTAGAGGGGAAGCGCGTAATACCCGTGGACAGACTCGACAGAATGCAGTACATTGGATTCTGGCCAGAGTATTGGAACGTAGGACTCCACAGGGCGATAGTAAGGCTAAGAAAGAGATTCAAGGGAATTTACGTGCTGGGCACGACAAGACACGGGGAAACGGCGGAGCGCGCCATGGCGGGATGCGAGGGGCCGAGGGATCTGGCGCTCATCTTCGGGGGACACCACAGGGGCATTCTGGAGATGGCAGACTACAGGGAAAGCGATTACGACGGACTTCTAAACCTATTTGAACGTCAGGAGACGAAAACGGTGCGCACGGAAGAAGCGGTACCCCTCGTCCTTGAGCACCTGCACGCAAGGGGATACGTTGATGTATAAGAAGAGAACGGATCCGTTATGAACGTGGATCCCCTGCTAACAATCTCCGCCATCATCTCAGGATTCTTCCTCTTTGTCTACATAAGTGCAGCGCTTTCCTGGCACAGGGGAGCGAGGAAAATCCCCGACGATGAGCTACCGGGCGTCAGCATAGTTGTACCTGCATACAACGAGGAGGGGAACATAGGGGATACCATAGAATCGCTTCTTCGCCTCGACTATCCAAAGGACCGGCTGGAAATCATTGTGGTGGACGATGGGAGCACCGACGGGACCTACGCGGAAGCAAAAAGATACGAGGGGCCAAACGTAAGGGTAATACGGAAGGAAAACGGTGGAAAGAGCTCAGCCCTCAACCGGGGAATCAGGGAGGCAAAGTATGAGATCGTGGCGTGCATGGACGCAGATTCCGTGGCAACGCCCGGAGCCCTAAGGGAACTGGTGTATCACCTTGTCGGAGAAGACGGAGATGCGGCAACGCCAGTCATGCACGTCTGGAAACCGAGAAACCTCGTGGAAAAATTCCAGTGGGCGGAGTACATACTGTCGAACCTCTTCAGAAGGGCGCTTGACGGTCTAAACGCACAGTACGTAACCCCAGGACCGTTCTCGATATTCAGACGCGACGCCTTCGAGCGCTTCGGCGGGTTCGACGAGGAAAACATCACCGAAGATATGGAGATGGCCATGCGCATACAGGCGGCGGGCGGAAAGGTGATCCACGTCCCCACGGCCATCGTGTATACAAAGGTGCCCCGAAGCATTGTTGCCCTCATAAAGCAGAGGGTGCGATGGAACCTGGGCTTCGTGGACAACGCCATAGCGTACAGAAAACGCATACGCGAGCGGGGCGGCGACTTGGGGTACTTCGTGATGCCAGCAATATGGCTTGGGCTTGCAATCATGTCCCTGCTGACGTACAAGCTCGTGAAGGACCTGCTCACCCAGACGTATGTGCTCGTGCAGAGTCTGCTGAACGGGGGAATCTGGGCAGTTATTCATCCCGAGTCCTGGAGCCTAAACAACATTGCCCCTCAACACAGCCTTTGCGTGGGCATCCTTCAACCCCATCTACTACGCAACCCTTGCGTTCACGGTGCTCACTGTGCTCATGATCGTATACTACGCGAAGCAAACGGGGGAGGATAAAATATACTGGTCGGGCATCGTGCTCTTCCTGCTCTTCTACTTCGTTTTTATGGCCGTCGTGTGGAGCATTATATTGGCAGTCAAGATCTTTGGCAAGGAGCTCCGATTCGGGGGAGTAGTATGGAGGAACAGCATAAGAAACCGCTTAGCTGGCATGTCTACGTAGCGGCCCTCGCGGCAACGGCACTCGTGTTCCTCATTGGAGCTGGCGTGGGGTGGACAGCGGCCAGCTGGAGGGCAAGCTACGTTCAGAACCGCCTCACGAGCCTTTTCATCAATATGCTATCATATACGGAGATCGCCAACGTGCAGAACCCCTGCGACACCAGCCAGTACGTGTGGATCATGGGCGGAGAGCTTGACAAGATCGGAGAAAGGCTCTCCCAGGGCGACTACCCCCCGTACCTGTTGAACTACTACGTTCTCCTCGAGTACAAGCACGCCGAGCTGATAAGAAGGATTAAGGAAGAGTGCAACAGGCCTGTAAACTGGATATTCTACTTCTACGGCCCCCAGTGCTCCCAGTGTGACGCCCAGGCGAACGTCCTCTCCGCAGTAAAGAGGCTTGCACAAAAGAAAATTTTCATATACTCCTTCAGGACGAACCTCGATTCGCCGATCATCCAGCTACTAAAGGCGAAGTACGACGTAAACACGGTGCCCATGCTCGTGGTAAACGGGCACGTCCTTAGGGGGCTCCAGAGCGCCGCAGAAATAGAGAAGTACCTTGATCTGAACAACGCCGTCAGCGGTAGCTAATGCTAAGCTCGGACCTGAAGAGAACCACGAGAACCGCAGAGAGGGCGTTCACCACCGCGGAGAGAATGAACATTGGGACGAAGCCAAGGGAATTTACAAGTATACCTCCAATGGCAGAGCCCAAACCCATGGCAATGGACCAACCGCCCTCGTAATAGCCCCATTCCACGGTAGCCTCGCGCTTGTCTATGAATAGGGAAAAGAAGGAATCCCAAACGGGGCTAAGCATAGCCCAGGATATTCCCCTGAGGAGCTGGACGGCGTAGAGCATCCACGGTTCAGAAACAGCGATGAACAGTGCCGTAGCAAGTGCGGACAGCGAATAACCGGCCACAAGATAGCCCAGCTTCGCCCGGGATCCAGATTCGACGTGGGAGAAGAACATGGCGACGAGACCGAATACGATGAGGTTAACGGACCAGCTAAGACCCGCATCCGCCAGGTTACCGCCCACCTTCTCAACGTATACGGCGTAGACCGGCGTGTATAGGCCCTCCGCGAAGTTCGCAAAGAGTGCCGCTGCAAGGAGGACAACAAGGGCCTTTCTCACGAACTCAAGATGTGAAAAGGGGTTTATTAAGCTTGGAGGCGCAGTTATTGTGGCGATGATGAGCAAGCACCACCCTGACGTGTGGCGGAAGGGTGATGAAACTGACCTACGCTGAGCCGAAAAACATACCCGCTGATTTTTATACATAACTCCTCAAAGTACCTTGGGTAGCGGGCGGGTGGCTTCCGAAGGGAGGAAGGTCCGCCCACCCATAGGGCAAAGGGGAACGCCCCCGCCCCGAGAGGGGCGCCCGGGGAGCAGAAACGACACTTCCGCCGCAGAGCAAATGACCGCAAGAGAGCGTTGAAGCGGCGGAAGGTGAAACGGCCCCGGGACGGGTGCAAGGCGGTAGCCGCATAGTCGAATGCCACCAAGAACAGAAGGCGGCCTACGGCCCGCTGCCCACCTCCTACATCCTATTTATACCTCTAGTG
>Ga0256831_1000016_pt1 | contig 83396 bp, 117 predicted proteins | sample 132544metaG_FD_189087 | JGI IMG/M metagenome (GOLD analysis project Ga0256831, IMG submission 189087) | Hydrothermal vent microbial communities from Lau Basin, Pacific Ocean - 132-544 | ecosystem: Environmental > Aquatic > Marine > Hydrothermal vents | place: Pacific Ocean: Lau Basin...
TATACTTAGTCAACAACCAGAAAAAATACGTCAAGTTAGGGAGGAGTTAGCCAGACTAAATAAAACATACAATGTTTTAGATAGAGCTAAGAACAAATTTGAGGCTCTTTTAGCGGCTAATAACAGGTATGGTAATGCAGCTAGGATTCTTTTAAATATAGTAGAGCAAGAGGGTAGAGGTGTAGATAATCTATTGTCTCGCCTAAGTAGGTTAGATGTAGCATATAAAAAGGCTGCCGGTTCTATAGGTGTTATGCGTACTGCTGTTGATAGGCTTACACGCAGTTTTACTACATTAGCCTCTTATTGGACAGCTTTCGCTGCTCTTAACGCTCTTACTAAGTCTTTTGGGTTTGCTAAACAGTCAGTCATAGAGTTTGACCAAGCATTAGCTGATTTACAGGCTATAACCAAGGCTACTGATTCAGAGACGGCTATGATGGGCGAAACTATCAAGGCTGTGGCTGAATCCACCAGGTTCACTACATCACAAGTTGCTGAGGGTATGCGTATTCTTGGTCAGGCTGGTTTGTCCGCTTCGGAAGTTATACAAGTCATAGGGCCTGTAGCTGATTTGGCTACAGGTGCTTTGACATCTTTATCTACAGCAGCGGATTTAGTTACTACTACTTTACGAGTATTTAATGTAGAGGTAGGTAATTCTGAATCTATCGCTAACACATTTGCTAACGCAGTAAATGACTCAAAATTAACCATAGATAAGCTCAAAACTGCTCTTAACTATGTAGGTCCTGTTGCTGCTAGTGCTGGTGTTACATTTAAGGAATTGTCAGCTACTATGATGGTTTTGGCTGATTCTGGTATTCGTGCGAGTTCTATAGGTACAGGACTTAGACGTATGTTTGCCGAATTAGTAAGCCCATCAAAAAAATTTAAGCAGGCTATAGACGATGCTGGACTTACTTTAGAAGATTTGTCCCTTAAATACAACAAGACGGAAGATGTTTTAGATAATTTGTCAATCGTACTTCAGAATACTGGAGTAGCTTTTGATGTTTTTGGTAAGCGTGGTGCTGCGGCTGTTCTAGCCCTTACTGAAAATACTGGTAAGTTTAAGGAGTTTGTGTCTGGTATAGGAAAAGCGTCTGCCGCAGCTAATATGGCTCAGACACAGATGGAAGGCTTATCTGCGTCTATAGAGCAACTTAAAGACAAATTATCAGTGTTAGCTGTAGATTTTAGCGAACGTAACGGTATTACTTATATTTTCAAAGGCTTATTAGAAGTAGTTAAAAAGCTGGCTGATACATTGATTTGGTTTGTTAATACTCCTTTAGGCAATTTAATAACGTCTTTTGCTACAGCAGTGGCTGCAGTTGTAGCTTTTAATGTTATCCTCAAAGTAGGTAAGGCATTAATTATTCAGTGGGCCGAATCTATGGGGATAGCTACAGTAGCTTCTGAGGCATTTACTTTAAGTTTAGGTCCGGTTGGTTGGGCTATAGTAGCTGTTACTACTGTATTAGCTGGTTATGCTATGTTTGCAAACAAAGCAGCTACCAGTACCAAGAACTTTAACGAAGAATTGTCGTCAGTAGATAGCATAGATAAGGCTATAAGTAGTTACAAGAAGTTAGATAAAAGCCTTAATTCTGTCTATGATACAGCAAAAACACTTAAAAAATCTCTCTATGATGCGGCTAAGAATGGTCCAGAGGAGTTAGCTGAAAAAGCTACTAAGGCTGCTAATAGTATTGACGGACTTACTGGCGAATTATTAGACGGGGGCCGTGCTTTAGAGGAGTATCAAAGTAGTTTACGCAAATTTTCTGTAGATGCTTGGGCAAAAAAAGCAACTAAAGCTTTTGAAGAGCTTGATTCTTCCGCACGAGGCACTATGGATATATGGGATAGAGTGGGTTTAGCTATACAAGGTGGAACTAAAAGTTTAGAGGAGTGGCGCTCATATATAGCTAATCTTGATCCTAATGATGTAGGCAAAGATACTATTAAAGAACTTACTGCTAAATTAGCAGAGGCTGAGAGTACAGTTAATGGTCTTATTAATAAATGGAGAGAGATGGGTATTCTTGATTTGTCTATGCCCGATAGCGCTCTTGTAGCGTTAGCAAATAAAGCTAACTTATCAGAAATATCCATAAAAAACCTTTTAATAAGATTTAATGAGCTTAAAGCTTCAGCTAGTAGTTCTGATATACTTACTAAATGGCAAAAAGAGTTTGAAGAAGGGAAAAGAACTTTATCATCTTTTATAGACGAATATGAGAGATTAGGAGGAACAGTTAAATCAGTAGAAGCTGATAATGTTCGTAGTTATGATGAAGCTCGTAGAGCTTTAGTAAACCAAAAGAGAGCAGCAAAAGAGAGAGCGGAGTCTGAAATAAAAGCTGGAAGAGATGCAGCAGCAGCTTGGGCTGATTACGCTAAAGAGGTAGTAAGATTACAAAACGAGGCTAGCAAGGTAATCCGTAAAGGTCAGGAAAACGAATTATTGTATCGTTTGAGACTGTTTAAGACTGAACAAGAAAATCATGCCAGAAAAGAACAGAATATAACAGCAAACTACAGAAGAGCTTCTGAAGAGAGAGCTATGCTTATAGCTAAAGAAGCCGACAGAAATACTAAAGCATTACAAGAGATTTTTAATAAGCCTATAAATATGTCATCACAAATTAAGGCTTTTTCTGACTTAGCTGATAAGACTGAAAGTATTCAGCGTGATCTAGCTTTTAAGCTTGAAAATATTGAACGTACAAGGGCTGAACGTGTTTTTGATATAAACAAACGTTTGGGTGAGCGTTTAGCTGAAATAAGTAAAGAGGTATTAGACAGTAAAAGAAAATATTCAGCGGATATAATAGGTATAGAAGAGTCTATAGCTGATAGGATAAGAGCTATACAAGAAAGAAACGCTAGTGTATATGAAAAAGATGCGTTAGAGCGTGAGGCCGCAGAGCGAAAATACGCTAAAGCTATGAAGCTCATACAGGAAGCAGAAGCTTCAGGCGACAAAGAAAAGTTAGCTCGTGGTAAAGCTTTGATAGAGCAATATGCCACTATAGTTGAAAAATACAGAGATGAGCAGGAAGCTATAAACGAGCTTAAAAAAGCGGAAGTTCAGCTTAAAAAAGTTCGCAGAATAGAGTATCAGATGGAGAAACATGACATCTATCTGAAAAAACTTAAAACCGAAAAAACAGCGTTATACGATATAGATAAAGCTAATAATGATGCAGCCAGGTCATCTGAAAAAGCTGTGCATACAGCAGAAAAAGCTATAGATTCTGCTGTAGAATCTATAATAAGAGCCTATGAGCAAGCTAATAAATCTTGGAGTTTGAGACATCAGCAAGTTATAGACGATCTTTACGCAGAAGCTGAAGTTGCTAAAGAGACTATAGGTTCAATAGCTACAGAATCAATGCCTGAAGTTGTTATTGAGTTTAAAGGCAGCGTTAATCCAGTAGGTCCGTTGCCTGATATGGTAAATTATATAAAAGACCTTATAAATACCATATCTGATGATATTGCAGATGTTACTATTCATATAGTATTAGACGGTTATTCGTCTGTTATGTCATCTTTGTCTGATGTAAAATCAATGTTAGATAGTATAGTAGATAAAACTATAACTTTGTCAGTTAAAGTTTTGGGTGCTGAAAATGTAGTTAGGCTTATAGGCTTGTTAAGTCAGTTGAGAGACAGAACTATTAATGTAACTACTGTGTATAGGACCATACATTTAAGAGAGGCTGGCGGCATAATACCAGATGTAGTTCAAGGATTTTCCACGGGTAATTTTGTTAAATTGCTTTCACCGTATATAACTAAAGGTTCTGGGAATAAGGATGATGTACCAGCATTGTTAACTAAAGGTGAGTATGTTATAAATGCTGAAACAGTAAAGAAATTAGGTAAATCCTTTTTCGATGCGCTTAACTTTGGCGTGGGGTTTAGTGATAAAATTGCTAATATGATACACAGTATTCCAAAATTTTCGTCAGGAGGATACACGGCATCTAGTGTTTCTCCTGGTGTTGGTAATACTGATGTAATAGCTATAGAACTTACTACTTCTGAAGGAAAAGCTTCTGCACCGTTAATAACAACTAGAGACACAGCCGAAGCACTTATTTATGAGCTAAAGAAAGCTAAGAGACTCAAAACATGACCTCTGTATTATTAAATGGCATAGTTTTAGACGGTATGGTGCTTGTTAATGAATTTAATGGTGATCAAGCGTCTGTATCTGTAAAAAGAACTATAAACGGTAAAACTGTGTTACATAATGCTGTGTCGTATGACACTAACAGAAAATTAAGTCTGGTTTCTAATTATGATGGTAAGGATTTTGTTTGGTTTGATAGGTCTGTAGTTGATAATCTTGATTCTTTGGCTCGTAGTGCTTCTGTGGTGTCATTGGTCTATAACGGGAGGAATTTTAATGTTATAGTTTTATCTGTTAAAGCTACTCCTTTAGTCGTAGGTTCAGATTTAAATTATTCTGTGTACATGGAGCTTAATACGTTGTGATCTCTACACCTATAAAAGACACTACTAAACTGCCTTTTGGTTCAGCCGAGTTAAGATTGGGAGACTCGGATACTTATATAAACCATTATGATCCTGTGTTTACTGATGGTGACTATATAGGCGCTCATGTAGATACATCTTTTAGTTCACAGACTACAAAAAAGACCAGATATGATGTATCAAATGATGTTATTGTACCTTCTGGTGTTGTCGTTACTTCTGTTGATTTAATTTGTTCAGTGTCTTTCATAGAGTGGTCTGAAGATGTTATGCTAGCATCTTCCGGAGGACAAAACACAGAATTTTTAAGGAATTTGTTTGCTAAGGATTACTTTAGACTAGAGCTACTGTATTATTACCCTAATAAAATAAACACTATAACAGTAGTATTACCAAGAGTTTATACTGATAGTGATATAGCTATGGTTTGGAGTTTTATAGATATAAAACCTCAAACTGTTAATTTTAAGTCTATAACACCTAACACGCCTGTATGGGCTAACGATCCTTTAGGCAGGATGTATATTTCATAAGGAGTTGTATTTATGCCTGTTACACAAGAAGACATAAAATTAGTCAAGAGTGAGGTTGTTTCTGATACTGATAACAATGGCGGCAGAATGGGCACAATTCTTGTCGTATCAGACGTTAAGAATAATGTGTGGCCTGACATATTTCAAGCTGAACGCCTTAATGGTGTGGTTAAATACAGGAAATTGTTTGTACATAACAGAGCTACAGACGGTTCTGCTGTAGTAGCGCCTAAGATATGGCTTGATAATGTAACACCCGCTGAGGGTTATGCATACATAGCGGCAGGAACACAGACAGATACACAAGCTGATTTTATTCTTAACCCTGTTAAGATATTCGGGTGCGGAACACTTTCTACAGATGTAACTGTAGGTGGTACTGTTTTAGTTGTTGAGATAGAAGACGAGCAGTTGATGTCTGACTCTCTTAACAGTATCTTTCGTGTTGGAGATACTATCAGAGTTACGGATAAAGAAGTGGTAGATGCTACTTCTGGTAATGAGGATTTGTTACCCGTAGCTCAAGTAGATTATTCGGGTTCAGGTACGTCTGTCACTATAAGGAGTAAACCCAGTAATTCCTGGCAGGCCAGCACATCTTATAGTGTTAACGATACTATAGTACCTGCCGGATCAGATAACGGTCATTGGTATGTGTGTACTACAGAAGGTACTACAGACAGTTCAGAACCTACATGGCCTACTGACGGAACTTCGGTAAGTGACGGTACAGTGGTTTGGAAGGATATGGGTTTACATAGAGCACTTCTTAATGACTATTCCGCTACTGGCGGGGTTACTCGTGTCATGAGTTTGCTAGAACCTGCCGATATTGTAGCAACAGCGGACAATTTTGTTGTAACTAGCTCTACAGGTACATACGATAGCGGCAATTATCCACCAGAGCTTAATAATCCTGGTTGTGTAGAACAAGTGTGGACTGTTACTATTACTGATGGTTCAACCGGAGCTTTTGATGTTACAGGAGACACACTTGGTTCTGTGGGTTCAGGCAATATTTCTTCTGACTTTGAGCCAATAAATCCTGATTTTAGTACGGCTTATTTTAAGTTGTTGGCAGCAGGTTGGGGAGGTACTTGGAATACAGGTGATACATTAGTCTTTGAGACTCATCCTTCTGCTGCTCCTGTGTGGGAAGTCTATACAGTACCCGCTAATACTCCGTCACTTACAGGAGAATACATAGATTTGGCTGTTGGTGGAGAAAGTTCTTCATAAATGGCAAAAAAGACAACACTTAAAATAACAATAAAATGCCCCGTAGCTCATAATGGCAGGATTATACCCGTATACCGTGATGATGTAGATGCTGGTGAAGGTGTACGGGTAGTTGACGTAAACAGTCATGACGATAATTTTACTGTAGCTGTATCTAACGGGGCTATTGTTAATTCCGTAAACTATAAACAAACAGTTACGGAAGAGTTGTTATTTAGTGATGATTGGAAATCAAGTTTGTCTTATATACCTGAAGGTTCTAATATACAAGTTTCTTATGAATCAGATGGTTCTAATATGCCGTGGAAGGTAGAAAACAATGTTTTATACACTAACAGAGAATTTTTTGGTTTGGTTAGTGTTAAGTACACGGCGAGACTCACACAAATACAGTTAAAAGTTAACAACACATTTTCTATAAATTTTTTTAGCGACAATCTTTCTGTTAGACAGCCTACAAGTTACATTAACTTATTTTCTGACGAACCTGAAATAGACCGTAAAACATATACAGGCAAAGTAATTTTAGATGATATAGTAACGTCTAAACTTAGGTCGGATAAAGCTGTTTATGTGTACGACAATGCTGTTGGTAGACTCATAGAAGGTGCTACTGTGTGGTACACATCTAACGAGTATTCAGATACCATACTATCTAAGACAACTAACGCTAATGGTAGAGTTATGCTTCCATCTTTAGCCAATATAGTAGGAATAACACACGACAATTATCAACCTAACATATGAAAAAGACAGAATTACATACTGAGATAGGTAACAAAGACTACACTACTTTACAGGATTTTTTTGATGATCTTACAGATTACATTGATGACAATGTGCCTGACTCTGAATGGATAGTTGATTTGGTTTATGATTTTGTTCGTGAAAACGGTTATGACCTAAATCAATATTTTGAGATTTTAGATGTAGATAACAGTACACGTAATTGTGGTTGGTCGTTTGTTTTAGTTAATCAAACTGACCACTACTCTGAACTGCTTTTATTAGGGCCTTCAAAGGAATCAGATATAATATTAAGGTCAACTATAGGTGTACCTAATATTATAGGTACAGCTACTTACGAGTGTACACAAGAAGTTGAGGTAAGGGCAGGAACAGCTATTTTGCAGTATAATATTGCCAGACTTATAAGCGTGTCAGCTATAGGTACTGTGTTTGACTCACTAGGCAATAAGACATCGTTGCCTGCTTTTAGTGCAAACAATAACAGGTTAGTGTCTGATACAGCGTGTTTCGGTGTTATAAAGGTGGTATATGAGTTTGTAGGTTATATAGTGAGGGTTAATTACTGATGTTGTTTTGTTTATACGCACACAGTAAAGATATAAAGTATTGTTCTAATATTATGTTAGACACAAAAGTGAAAGGTGTAGCACACGATAAAATGTGTGGTAGTTATGAAGATGATTTAGATGATGCTGAAGATTCTGAATATTCGTTAGAAGGGGTTAGTTTGGTGGTAACGTCTATATCCAATCCATGCTCTAACGAAAAGCTTGATAATGTTGACGGTCTTGAAAATGGTTTGGATTATGTTTTAAGAATAAACAGTGATAATGTTTCGATAGGTGAGTATGTTTTTTATCCGATAGATAAGAAGAGAGTTTTAGATATATCTTATAGGGCTGTAGGGCTACCGATAGAGAATGTATCTATTGTTATAGATATGGGGGATATTCTTGATGTTTGACACAATCTTGCACATAAAAGCTACTTCTCTAACCAGTGATTGCTATGCTGAAAAAGATATAGACTTATCCAAAGAAAAAACCAATACATACAAATTTAGAGTGTTTGACGGTTTTTTCGGTCATAGAATACAGTCAGCCAGGATAAGGATAGGTGATAAATTAGTTCCTCAAGACAACTTGATAAGGCTGCGTGATGGCACTGAATTTTTATTGAATGTGCCTGGGTATAAACGTTATATAGGTAGTGTGTAGTGGATATTGTTTTTAAAGGTTTAACACCTAAATACCCTGATAAGCATTGTTTTAAGGACAAAGACTATAACAGTGTGCTTATCGAGTATAAGTCTGTTTCAGAGTGGCGGGCTGACAGCAGAGAAGGGCACAATATTAGCAAACGTGGCAATATAAATGTAGTAGATGTTTTTCTTATACCTTATGACTCCGTAGATGAAGTAAAGTTTATAAATGTAGAAGTAAGTTTAAGAAATAATGTAAACGCTTTTTTATTTTACGCTGATGAAAATACACCAAAAAGTTCAGGAAAAATCCATACATACTATGATCCAGAACCTACATTGACAGCAGAAGTGCCTAATAACGATGACACAATTTCTCGTGAGCCTTATGACAAATATGTGGATTTGAATAAAAAAGCCTCTAATGAAGAGTCTGTAGCTTATAAAGAACCTTTTGAACCACCTAAACGTGAAGTTGATGTATTAGTTGATACTGAAAATTACCCAGATAATACATTTGATATTCCTTTATATAACTATAAACTTGTAGTACCTGAGACTATAGAAGGCACTACTGGATCAGTATTTGTATCAGATATAGATGACAGTTCATTTGTGTATTGTGATTTGTCCTATTATCCTGATTATAGTGTTGATTTAAATTATGATTATAAAGACTTTATATCAGGAAAGAAATTTTCCTTAGACTATAATCCTGATGCTGGTTATGTGTCTGTACCTGATAATGCAAGTCAAAAATCTATTAGCAGTATTCTTGTAAAAATGAGGTCTAACATTTCTGTGCATCCATGCCATAAATATGGTGCTACAAAGCATGAATGTAATGAAATATGTAAAAGCTGTTTCTATGTAATGTATGGCGGTTCGTGCAGTAGTTGGGCGTCTGATTCAAACGGGAACAAGGCAGAGTGCGCTGTAGTTAAATACGAAGGTATTTGTTTGTCTGATAAAACATCTGTGTGTCCTCCTGTGTTTGTCCAAGTCCCTTTGTCCACTGATAAGTGTACTCCAGAATTAAAAGCGTATATGGCTAGACAGGGATTAACTAGCCCAACTGATTCTCAGTGTGCTAACTGGCAATATCAGTGGAACCGTCAGGCTGCCGTAAGAGAAGCCAGGTTGGGAGTAGCTCCAGGTTTAGGTACTGGTTTAAGGCACGAATGTTGGGATGTGTCTTGTTCTTGGAATGAGCCTTCTGTTGTATATTACCTACACAAATACATAAAAGTTCCTAATAGCGACTACAATAGATTACACTTATTTGTGCTAGGTGATAATATAGATGATTTATCTATCAGAGGGTCTAATTTAAGTGTGTTTGATTACAGTATCATAGTTATTCCTTATAATTCTAATTATGATTTAGATAAAAAAGGTAAAGCTGTAGATACTATGTTACGAAGAGACTTGAATTATAGCTATGATAACAGCTACGATTTTGATGAAATTAGGAGATTGAGTTTACAAGAATCCTATTTTTTCAGTTATCTTTACTGGAGTGATTATATGATAACTGAGGCTGTTAATAACGGTATGACAGTAGACTTAAATCCCCGTGGTGTAGCTCCTAACAATATTTATTATAGACCTACAATGTCTTTTGGTAAAAGTAACTATTTATTTGTATCTGTTGCTGTAAGTGTGAGTTCTGTTTTCAGTTTTGATGTTACTATACCTATACCTAAATTAGTCTTTATTGTGGAAAAATAATGGCGTATACCTTAGCTGATCTAACATTCGATGTTTTTGGTAATTATTTTTATTATTACTGCAGACGTGTAGCTATAGGGCCAATACCATATAGTGCTAGCAGAGTAAGATTCAGAATGTTGTCAGAAGATATAGGGGACAACTCTAAAATATTGAGTGTTAGGTCTGTTTGTATAGGCATAGCTGACGATACAGCGTATTATCCAAATTTGTACGATTTGACAAAACCTATTGTACAATGCACTTCAGGTGGTGAAGAATATTTTAATGTAAATGTAAGACCGTCTGGAACTGTAACTGATTGGGTTAATATCAATATTAGTGCGGGTGACACTATACTAATTCAGTTTTACGAAGCGGCTAGTCTTAATGGAGGAGGTCAAGAAACTTATAGGCGATATTATTCTGGCGATAGTGTCCACGATGGCTTCAATAAGGTCGGTACTTGGTATTCTTACGGAACTTATGACCAGCTTTTAGGTGATAACAATAATTGGGGCAATAATCTTAATTGGTATCAACATGCCAGTTATCCTTTTGTAGTTGATCTTATAGAAGGTATGAGAGGCCCTTTTAGCGTAGTTCAGCCTATATATACGGCTGATATACACGCTAAACAGGCAATTCATACAGCAGACATACATTTTAATCAAAGCTTTGGTCCAGCTTATATATTCAGAAAGCACAGGGTAGAACCTTTTGGTTTGCTTATAGGCAAGCAATATAATGAGCCTTTCCAATATAACGGACTGTCATACCAAAATAAACAGTATTTTGGTATTTTATTAAGCAACTCTTTAGGTTATCAGTCATTACACAGCTTAGTAGAAACAAGCACAAGACAGTCATTTCAATACCATAATCCGTTTAGTGTCAGACAAGCTATATCTGGAACCACTAGTATATCACCCAAGCGGTTTAGACAGATTTTTAGTATAAAAAACACCTACACTATACAGAATATAAATATTGGTCAGTTGTTTGGTATAGTACAAACAAGCTCTTTTTTACAAGATGTAGACGAAACTGACACATTATCACCAATAATGTTGCGTCAAAATATACGTGATTATGAAAGTAATTACATACATTTTAATCAGCCGTTTTCTATATACGAATCAATAGCCAATAAGCAGTATAGACAACTATTTAGTTTAGTAGACTACAATAAAGTAGCCTCACATTTTAATCAGGTTTTTGATCTGCGTGATAGCACAGAAATTGTAGACAATAATACAGAAGTTCTACATAATGGTGTGGCAATAGATGTTTTTAGTTTTGACATAAGCATAAGTCAAGGCGATTTTTATTGGTCTTTTAATGCTACGTTGGACGATGTTGATGTCTATAACAATATAAATATAGGCGACTCAATATCAGTAGAGATCAATAATGGTGCTGTAACATTTAATTTTATAGTAGATGGTAAGACAAAAACACAGTCAGTTTCTTCACTGAACTTAAATGTATCAGGGTTATCTAACAGTTCTTTGTTTGGCGGAGTATGGCATAAAAGCATAAACTACATAAATAACACAGACACTACATTTCACACTGTAGCTATAGAATTGTTGGGTAACAGTAATATAGTATTTGATTTGGATGATTATTTCATAAAAGCTGGTACTTTGTCTGTAGAAGATAAAACACCCATACAAATAGTGTCTTTGTTAGCTGAGGTTCGTGGTGGTTTTTTACAATCTTTACCTGATGGAAGGGTTTTAGTAAGGCATAAATATAGTGATACAGCTTTATTACACGAATATACGACTACTGATGATGTTTTTTCTTTAACAGAGAAACCAGTTCAAGCGGAAGGTTACAATAAAGTTACTATAATATCAGAATCTGGTGTGTCCAATTATTCCTGCATGTTAGTAGATAAACCAATAAGCAGCGTATTACATGAGATAGAGGTTTACGAAGAGCCTTTTAATAGTGTTCCGGCACTGAAATCTAACAATGTTCCAGGAAGTAGTCTGTGGTATAAAGATACCGTTACTGAGAAGGTTAGTGAGACGGTAACTATAATTGATGGTTTGGGCAATATTTCATTTGCATCTTTTGGTGTTATAAATTATAGTTGGATTGGGGACAACTTAGGTAACATAACAGTTACTGGTACTGATGTTGTATCTTCAGTGGTAGGTAATTCGTTACTTAGTATAACTTACAACAAAAAATATCACAGATTTGTGGCCACAGGGGATTATAACACAAGTCTGTTAGTATATAAGGAAGCAGATTAATGGCTGTAACTGCATCTTTAGTAGTTAAATTTGGATCAAATAACGAAGACGGATACTTATTAGCGGAACTCGATGAGGAAAGAAATAACGGTAGTTCTGGTCCGTTTTATTTCGGTACATCTTTCTTTTTTAGGGTTTGGAGCAATGTACCTTACACTATATCTACTACTTCTGGTATTGTCAGAGCAGAAGGTCTGTATATAACGAGCAAGGACTTGAAAGAAGAACTCATTTTTGTTGAGTCAGTAGAGGCTTCTGTTCGTTATCCTATATACAGACTGAAAGAATCAAAGTGGTTTGGTGGTTACGGTAGTTTGAACTATACTGGTCAGAAAGTTTTTGTAGACAAGGACTCTGGATTCTTAGGTGTTTGTCATATTACTTATACTACTAAATACGATTTATGGCGATTTACGTCTGACGCCACACTAACAGGAGAAAATTATTCGGCAGTCATTTTGATTAAACAAACTGAAAATATGGTTTCTGCTGTAGCCTAGTGTGTTAAAAGGTAATTTAAATATAATTCATGGCTGTTTATGAAATAAAAAGAGGTAAGGGAGATAAACCTGCACCAGACATTTTCGATACTCTAGTTAGTAGTGCTGATGTAGCTCGTGATAGGGGTTTGTCTGTTATAGAAGACTCTAAAATAGGCAGAATTAATGTCGTATATTCCTTGCTTTTGAGAGACGATATTCCTTTGTTATGCGATAAAATCAGTGTTAGTGAAAGTAAACTAAAACGCAGAGTAGGCAGGATTAAAACAATAAAGATAACTTTTTCTGACGATGACATTAGCTATATGGTAGGGGCTGAAGTTGAATAGTTTTGATGGCATAACAGCGTTATTAAACGATAACGCTAAAATAACTGTTATAGGTACAGTAATATCTGTGGTAAATGGTATAGCTGAAGTTAAGACTTTGTGGAACAAAGTAGTTAGAGCACGTATAGCCGTAACTGATGTTATTCGTGTAGGTGATAGTGTTTTGGTGTCAGATAATTCTGTTATAGGTAAAGCTGTTATACCTAAAACATCTGTTATGACTTATGAGGTGTAGGTTGCTATGGTGTATGCGTATATAGACACATCAGCTACATATAACGGTGACGGTACTGTTCCAGATCAGGCTACCAGTGATGGAGGTGTCGGAGCTTACAACAATATCCAGACTTTTTTAAATGATGTTAATGTCAATGACAAAACAACAGGAATTTTACGCAGATTAAATCTTGGAAGTGTAATATTTATTACTTCGGCTTTTAGCTGTTCTAATGACGGAACTGCTGAACAATCGTTATCACTAATTGGCTATCCTTTCAGTAAATCTGTAGATAACATACCTATAAACGATATAAACACATTGTCCAGACCTTATGGTGATAAATTTTTATTCAGAACTACAGATGATAGGGTAGGGGATAGTGGTTATTATGACCATTTTTGGGAAGGTGCTTATATAACTATACACCAAGCTGGAACGAGTAATGATGGACTTGTTCGTAAATGTATTTGGTCAGAGTTCGATGGTACAGGCATGGTTATAGGATTGTTCCCTAATTTGCCGGAACCTTTAACCACTGAGGCTACCTTTGATATAACACTTACAACATCTGAGTATGGCAATATAACTGTGCCCGCTTGGGATAACGATACTAATAGCAGACCTATTATAGATTCAGGCAATAATAATATAAATGTATTTGGTTTTAGTGGTAGAGATTACTGGAAAGCTAAGAACTTGTGTGTAATAGGTTCTAGTAGTTACACCAATATGACTACATTTTATGGTATACCTAGTCTCGAATCTGTAGTGGTAGATAGAGTAGGCGGCACAGGTCTCAGGCCGTTTTCTGGGTATGGAGAGAGATTGCTAAAAGATGTGTATATTAGTGTGGGTTATTGGGGAATAGTGTTTGATGCGTTAGCTGGGGCATCTAATATAGTCATGGATCATGTCCACATTAATAGAGGTAATCCAGGACTTTTACACCCTACTGTAGCTAAAGCAACTAACATATCTATATCAAAAGTAAAAGACTGTAATCTTGACATAAATCACAAACTTTCATCAGGCTTTTTTTCTATAGATTGTATAGAGTCTATAGGAAGTAATTTTAGTTACATAAATAGAAGTGCAGGACACTACCAACACAGCACCTTTACTAGGTTACTCACACGAGATGCATATTATGATAAGTATGACATAACATCTACACATTTCTGTTATACTATAAAGTCAGATTCGTCTTTATGGTCTACCCCTCCTTCTGGTGTTGATACTGTGATGGTTATAGAACCAATATCTTTATGTAGTCCTGATTATAACACGCCTTTTTACATACATCCTGTGTATGTAACTGCTAATGTAACTAAGACTGTAACTATATATTTTAGACCAGTAAACTGGTCTGAAAATGTTACAAATAAAGACATATGGTTTGAATTAAGGTATTTTAATGAACCAAACAGCATTAATAGCATAACAATATCTACTAAAGGAGATGGCAGCACAACATATGCTAACGATACTTGGAACAGTATATCAGTGTCTTTTGTGCCCAAACAAACAGGTTTAGCTTATGTGGATTGTTTTTTTAGCTGTTACGAGGACAGTGCATATATGCTTATAGATTTAGGTAGTGGTATGTAAAATGCTTACCTATAACGGCCACATATTTCCGGGATTAGCTTCTGACTCGTATGTATTCTTTGAAGGGGAAGTGTGGCCTGGTATTAATAGTTTGGGACGCCACGAAGTTGGTATGTTGGAAGTAGTATCTTTAGTAGATACGCATAGGACTTTAGGAACATTTCATGTTAACATAACAGAAAATACTAATGTTAGCACAGATGACGAGTCTTTAGCCGGAAGACTTAACGAAGTTATTCACGGTTTTGAAGTGAATGACATTAATAGTGCTGTTCCTGAGTATTTAAGGTGGGTTAATGATTATCTATCGGCTATAAGCCAAGAACTTAGTCACAAAGTTTTTTATGGCAATGCTTATGATTTGTTAGATTTGAAAAGTGATATTTTGTGTAGTGTATCATATATAGCAGAAAATGGTGAATTTGTAGACATTACTGATGATTTTATAGTTATAAAATCAGCATTTTCTATTGTATATGATACAGTACACGCTATTGATTCTTTATATAGGTATGCTAAATTTAGTGGCTATGTGTATGACTCTTCAGTCCTAAGTGATACATACTCTGTATTATCAGATTTTTTTCTTAAACTTAGTGATGCTGTAGGTGTTGAATCAGATATTGTTGCCATAACTCACGCTATATCTAGTATAGCCTCAGAAATAGGTATAGACAATCACATATTTTCTTCTGTGTCATCTGTATTTATTGATAACTTATCTGCAGTTGATAATATACGAACATTAGCCCAGTTTATAAGTAAAGTTTTTGATTATATACCTATTAATACAAATCAAAGTGTGTTTAGACTCAGTTTAATGTCTAATGACGTTATAGGTATTAAGTCAACAATATACGCTAACGCTAATTTTGTTTCTTGGCTATTGGATGGGTTGTCTGTTAATTCTTATATAGATACAATAGAAATATCTATTAAGGGTACTATAACTGTTAAGTTTAGTGGTAATATGCCTAATATTGTATTTGATGGTACAACACCAGAAATAATGTTTAAAGGTAAAATACCAACTATAATTTTTAAAGGAGAATAGTATGAATTTATTTCTTGTTGGTTTATCAAAAAAAGTCAAGAACTGTTTGGGTCTGTCTGGTATATGGTCTGCTGTTCACCGTGATGTTAACGGTAATATAGTAGACGAGGTTGTGTGGCATAACTTGGTAACTGATGAAGGGTATAATCACATACTTGGTGTGGTCTGTCATAATTCTGGACAGATACACCCTTGGTACATAGAACCGTTTATTGATGATTATACACCTGCGGAGACCAACACATACAATTCACCTGGATATACGCCAGCCACAGACACACATTATACAGAGACAGGTAGACAAGAGTGGCCTGAAGATGCTCCGTCTGGAACTTCTATAAGCAACTCGTCTGCCGTAGTCATAACAGCGGCTACTACTGTTACATTTTATGGTATGGGACTTGTAGGCGGCGGCACAAGTATAACAACTAAAGGTGACATTTCTGGTGGTGGTGTATTGTTGTCGTCCGGTAGATTCAGCACAGCTAAGACACTTGATGCTGGTGAAACTCTGGGAATAACTTATACATTGCAAAAGGCTTAATTATGGTTGTTAAGACCACAAATTTGAGTGTAATGCCTAAAGAGCAAGGTACTATTGTTATTAATTGTACTTTGTTAGACGAACAAAATAACGAAGTTGTGCCTTATGAGTTGTCTTATATACTGTCTGATAAGTCAGACAGAGTAATAAAAGAGGACACTATTACTCCTGACAGTAATATAACTATTGTATTTACTGGAGATGACTTGGCTTTAACAGAGGAAGAACAAGTTGCTGGATCAGGAGTTAGGTACTTAACTTTGAAAGGCAGATATAACAGTAGTGTTGGCGGAGGTCTACATTTAGTAGATTCTTGTAAATTTGATGTTCTTAACACTTCAGGTATACAATAAATGATTGTGAGGTAATAAAATGGCTATTGCTGATGACATTAGTGTAAGTTCAAATGGTGATTTGAGGTATGTAGGTGCTGCTCATGGTCAGCCAGGTGCAGGATATTACACGGTTATAGAACTGCACAGATTTCTACAAGATTTGGCAGATAACTTGAGTTCTTCAGGAGACGATATTCTTGATATAACTCATGATACACCGTCAGACAGATCAACAGACAATATTATTACATTGTTAGGCAACACTAATATTGACGATACTTTGGCGGAACATTTGTATGACGGGTCTATAATTCAAAAAGATGGAGACGAAATTTATGATGGTATAGTTAATTTCGGTGTTGAAGGAATTCACATTGAAATTATGCAGAACGGCTCTCTTATTTCAAACGATTTTTGGAATACTATACCAGATGGTGAAACGACTAAGGGGCTTAATCGTGACACTAATGCGGGTATTTCCCACAGATTTCTTATCAAAGTTCGTACAGGTGGTCAAGATATAGACGGTAGACGTTTGCTTGGCATGGCTAGGGAATTTGGAAATACTTATAGCGAATTTCCTATTAACGGTAGTCAGCGAGGTAACAATGTTTTAGCTCTAACACAGTCTGATGATCTTAACAACAACACTGACGAGTCCGTAGTAGCTACCTGGACAACTATAACAAATGTAGAAGGCTACAACGGTATTGATGTTACTGGTGACGGAACAAACGAGTATTACTACTCTAAATGGGATAAAGATACTTATACCATTAATCAGTTCTATGAGCGTATGAAGTGGTTGACTCGAAGAGGTTCTACTTCAACTTTGTACGGGCTATCTGGTGAAATATTCAGGGGCATTACGCACGAGATAAATGTTGATAATCCGTCTGGCACTTTCAATGATGTAGAGCCTGTAAGTTGGCCTACTGGTACGGGCCAGATGTTGGCGATAAATTCAACTACAGCACCCACAAAAATGTGGATACAGCTTCTTACAGGTGTACCTCCCACAGACGGCCAGACTATTACAGGAGGAACTTCTTCAGCTACCTGTGACGTAGACACTACAGTTATCGAAAGGCCAGTATCTAAACCGTTTGTGGGAGCATCTACAGGTTCAGCTATTATTGGTGGTTATGGTCTTGGTATAGAAGCTTCAGACCTGACAGCTTCTGATAAGTTGTTTGATCTTACGAATACTCCAAGAGTTCCACCTAATAACGTTACTTTTACTGTTTATGGGCTGGTGTCCGGCGAAGACACTGTATTGGTAAGTTCTGAGAGTAACGGAGGTATAGACACAACACAATTTACTGTTAATGGTGCTCATACTGCAGGCTCGTCAACTCTTACAGTTAATGAGACTATACCTGTTGATACACCGTCTGCTGGTACTATAAGATGTTGGAACGGCACTTCATTTGTGCGTGTGACTTACACAAGCTGGTCAGGTTCAGTATTTTCCGGTTGTACTGGAGTTCCTGATATGAATGACGGGGATAATGCTTGGTTATCTTATATTGATGCTGTAGCTACTGGCACTTCTATGTCGTTTACTGGAGTGTACAGTGGATCAGACAGGTCACTGTTTATTCGTGTACGTGATGGTGGTGTATCCCCTATAAAGCCTTTTGAAACTACAGGTACATTAGGTAGTTCTGGTGGATCGGCTACAGCTATAAGAACATCTGACGAGTAGATTTCTGTGTCTATTGCGCTTGATTATATAACTATTAATGATTGTGAAGATTCAGGGTCTTGGTCCACTGTTGGTAATGCTAGTGGACTTGCCGATTCTGATTATCCATCTAAGCAGGGCAGTCAGTGTGTGGAATTTGACTGCTCTGCTACATCTACACCTTCAGGCATAGTTTGTGATAGTTACTCTAGCAATATAGACATAGAAGTCTATGAGATAGGCGTTTGGTTTCTTAATCCAGTTGTTAACGAGAACGGTGATAGGCTGTTGCAAACAGGTGATGATGCGCTCAGGTTGCGTCTATACGCCTCAAGCGGTAATTATGCAGATTTTTACCAACAACAGCATAAAAATTCTAGGGGAGAATATAACGGTGGGTGGCTTTATTTAAGAGCCTCTGGTTGTGTAGGATCAGAAGATGCTAATAGTGGAACATGGACTGCTACAGATGTGGCTTCTGTAAGACGTGTAGCTGTTCTTATCAAAACTTCTAATGATAACACAAACAAAAATGCTGCTGAATATGGTGTAGATTGGGTTAAGGCTTACAGTAAGATAACTGTAACAGGCTACAAAACAGGTACTACACCATACAGTTTGCAAGATATATATGACGAAGACATAGATAAAGATTCTGGTGGGGGTGTGTGGGGTGTAGTTAACAAGTCTGATACTTATTACTCTTTTTATTCCGGCCTTGAATTTGGTGATGGTACGAATGCCGGAGCGTTCTCGACTTCAAATGAGTTTATATACTTAGACCAGTCATCTGATACACAGAATTATGACATAAAGATAAAAAACAATTTTACTGTTACTCTGGGTATGAAAGTTACAGGGTCAGACGCAACTTACGCAAAAGATGGTACGCCTGTAACCGTGAACACAAGCCCACGGTATCAATCTTCAGACTCAAGCAAAGTAGGTCCTCCGTCATTTATTGTTGAATCAGGAGGTGTATTCAAATGTTATGCGTCTTATATCTCTGACTTTAATATTGTCAATCTTGGGTCGGGAGGATCGTCTGTACTTGATATAGTTCGGTGTGATTTCTACAATAATAAAGCTGTTTATCTGAATTCGTCTAACCTTGATTTTATTCAGACTAAGTTACATTTTCCTGGCACTAACAAATCTAATATAGGCATAATTTACAGCATTAAATCATTTGAAGATATAACTGTGTTCCAGGCTACGGAATCGTTTACTGTAAGAACGAACATGACCATGAACAGGTATACAGCGTCTGATACAACTAATGACTTGGTAATACTTGACGGTGTTACTGTTAATGTTATTGATTCGGATATTGACACAAGCAGTTTGAAACGTATTACATAATGGCTGATTTTAGTGATGATTATAGTATAGTAGGAGCTTCGTCTGATAACTTCAACTGTGACAGTACAGGTGGTTGGGGTACTGGCGGTAATGCTACATCTCTTGCTACGAACTCGGACAGGGTTGAAGGGTCTTATTCGCTGGAATTGACAGCCTCTAATTCAGGGGATTCCTACTGGTATCATGATATATCGTCAGGATATAGGTTTAAAATAACGGAAAAAGATTTACACTTTTGGTTTAAATACGTTAAAGGTAAAGGGGCTAATTTTCTTGTCCAAAACAGCACAGCGGTTGTAGTTAGATTGTATTTTGGCGGTACTACTAAATACGCTGATTATAGATGTACTTCTGAAGGAGATATAGAGCTTAAATTTGGTTGGCAGCTTTTGTCTTGTTCAGGTACTAATCTACGTGGAGGTTCTGTAGGTGGAGGGCATAACGGCGGTTCAGACTACGATTTAGACATATATCGTATAGAACTACATTTGAATTTTGCAAACAAAAACGACACGCCTCTTGCTATGGATTGCTGGTTTGTAGGAACCAAAATTGTAGTAACTAACGGAACAACATCTTCACCTTGTACGCCTGAAGATATTGTTTCGTATTCTGACACAGATAGATCAGCTTTTCCTTTAGGGCTTGCTAAACTTAACGGCAAACTTTTCGATCTTAAATCAGGTCTTGATATAGGCAACGGTTCTGACGGGGCAGGAAATGAGGGAGTGTTCAAGATTACGTCAAGTTTCTTTCTTCTTAACCAGTTAAGTGAAGAGGTAAAGCACCATATAACGGTTAAAAATTATAGCCAGTTTCAGAGTGGTGAGATTGAAACTGGATCAGACGATAGTTATTACGTGCGAGGGTGTAAGATTGTTTTACCGGCTTCAAGATACTCGGATTTTGTTGTCCAGAACGGTGGAACTTGTAAACTGTACGCTACCAAACTTTACAGATTCAGAAATATTTATTTAGGTGCTTTATCTGATACAGGTTCTACGTGTGAAATACATTCAGTAGATTTTGATTCAAATGAATGTGTGTATTTTAGGGCTAACACACTTAATATGTCTGATGTACATATTCACGACAATCCTGCCAATATCGTAAATAATGCCTGTACATTTTCAGTGACTCCTGACAGCGTATCTACTGTAAAAATTTACAGGTGTCCGCACGGAGCATATTTTGATGCTAATGTGTCTGTATCAGACTTAACTATAACCGACACTACTAATTATGATATAGGTATAAAAGATACATATACTGTACACATATTGAATAGTGTTTTCAATGCTAATAAACTTTTGAGGTTTACCTAATGAATATAAAAGATGTTACTTATGTAGGCTACAAGTCTATGGCTATATTGTGGGGTATCAGCAGTAATTACTGGGATATAGTTAAGGTATTCCGCAAACAAGCTGAGAGTAAACAGTCTGAATATGCTCCTGGGTCTACCGAAAATGTGCGGTGGGAAAAGATAAAAGATAGGTGGAATGATTTAGCTGTTCGTATTTCGTGGGAAATGAAATACTTAAACGGAAGTTATGGCGGTTACGGTCTTGGTGTGGAAAAGATGCTTTCACAACTATGGTCATATTTAGGCTATGACCACAAAGACTTACCAGCGTTTAGTTCATACAAACATTTGCCATTGTTGTTGCCTACAACTTTTAAAGTTGAGCCTCCCAATAATATAAGTAGTATAGAGCAACAACCTATTAGCAAAGAAGATACTGAGTTAAGATCGCCAATACGCAACGAAAAAGAGTTTCAAGATCGGTATATCACACTGTTTAATGGTACAGTGTTTCGTATTTATACTAGTATTGGTCTTGGTATGTGGCTTAATAGTGTACTTGATAGAGACTCAGCAGATGACTATGCGTTAGATTTGTGGGACATAGTATTAGAAGGTTCCAGAAATTTTATGTATTATAGTAGGTCTTGTTTGTCAGAATCGGAAGCTAGTAATGTACAGTATTTTGACGGTAAACAAACAGATACGCAAGAAAAAATGAGAATAAGAGCTAAATACATAAGAAAACACGAAAATACTTTAACTGTCAATGGTGGAGTATACGCAATCAATAAAAGCAATATACCTGAACAATACATAAACAGTGTAAATACTTTAGACGATTTAAATGATTAAAGGAAGACCTGTTTTATACACATACTATGAGCCATACATTGCTCCTGAATTTGCTTTAAGCTACATAGATGTTCTTACAGATATTGTGGTGTCAAGTAAGGAGCAGTGTTTTTTGAAGTTTGATACTTTAGCACCTGCTGGCATAATGCTAGGTAAAGGTCAATCAATAAAGTGTCTAAACACTGAAAAAATAAGAGAAGATAAAATAAGAGTAACAAGAAGGCAAACTGGAGGTACTGCTATATGGGCTAATCCGTTTGATATAAGTTATACTATATGTGTGCCTCAGAAATATATAGACACGAAAGACAGAAAACAAAGCGATATTTTTTTGTATTTTACTAGCATATTCGGTAAGGCCATAAACAGGTTAGGCATAAAAGCTAATCAATCGAATTGGTCAACACACAGTGAACGTAAGTGTCAATTTTGTTTTTGCAGTTTAGATAAAGGGGAATTAACTGTAAACGGTAAAAAGTTATGTGGAGGAGCGTTTAAAGCCAACTCTCGTATATATATGCAACAAGGCTATACGCTTATTAACACTAATCAGGCTGATTTGATGAAATATTTTAACTACACAGGTAAAGATATTGCTTGCGAAAACCTCAATAATTTACTAAAACAGTCTGTAAAAATAAAAATGTTTGTTGACTGTGTTATAGAAGAGTTCAGCAAGATTTTTGATGTAACAATTAAACACAGAACAACAGAAGAAACACACTTATCTATGCTTAATATAGATAGGTTCATTGTTCAGGTATAACGATGTCGAGCATACTTAACAGACGATGGACATGGAAGGTTAACGTACAGAGTGGCGGTAGTGGTGTAAGTAGTGCCAAGGTTGCTCTGTGGGATGCTGACTCGTCATTTTCCTCAAGCCTTACAAATTCTTCTGGCGATATAGCTGACCAATCCATTTACGAAGCTATATACACAATAACAGATACAAGCACTATAGCTGAGACACTAAAGACTCCACATACTGTAGCCTGCCTTAAATACGGCCTGTCACCTGTTACGCTCTCAATCAATTTTATAGCCGCAAGAAAAGACACATTCTATATGTCTACAGATTCGTTTATAACACAAACGGATCAGACCACGGTTGATGCCTATACCGGAATCAGTATAAGTCACAGCAACAAGACCATAACGTTATCAGAATCACATACGATTGAGGAACTTTACGATTACTGTCAGAGCGAAGCATACAATAATCCACAGAAAGATTATCCTGACAGCATATTTAAAACAGTTGACGGTATAACATACCAGTCCTATTACACTATAATACTAACTTCTGGCACATTTAATTGTAGCAATAAAACAATAAACTTTGTTTCTGGTGAAAAGTTAAAATGTCAAGGGGGTATACCAGATAACATAAGTATAGTAGGCGATGTTGAGTGGGGTACATCTACATCACTAAGTAATTTCACTTTAGACGGAATATTGCAGTTTAATGATCCTGTTACATTAGATTTATACAACAGCAGCGTAGACACAGTAACAACTGAATCAGGAGAAACAGTTATTATAAATCTAAGCAAATCAACCATAAACACTAATAACGATCCTACTAATATAACTATAAACAATTTTGTTGCTTTGGTGTTCAAAGTCACAGATATGGACGGAAATAATGTGCCAAATGCGGCTGTGTATTTGAAAGCCGATTCAGGAGGTGCTTTAGCACCTGGCACTCAAATAGTAAAAACAACTACAGACAGTAACGGGGAGCTTACTGTTAACTTTAACTACACATCTGACCAGCCAGTGATAGGCCACATAAGAAAAGCAACATCAAATCCGTATTACAAAACTTATACATTATCAGGCACAATAACCAGCAGTGGTTACAATGTTTCTGCTAAAATGGTAAAGGACGAATAATGGACGATATTTCTAAGAAGAATTTTGTTACTATAGATGCTTGGCTCAAAAGAAACAACACCAGTATAAGCGAAGTATTAAGTAGATTAACAAAACTAGAAATTAAAGTGGCAGAACTTGAAACCGCTAATGCACAGTACAGAGAGCAAATAGCTATACTTAACGGGAGACTGTTTGGTGGAGGCCCTACAACATAATGGCTATAACAGTAGAACCTGGCACATATATAATTCATGTACCTAAAGATGATCTTACCTTGGTTCAATCTGATCCTACAGAAATACGTGAGATGGACCTTAACTGGTTCAGAATGCAGTTGCGTGATTGGGAAGATAGTGAGGCAGGTATAGTTGAACCTGTTACGCATAATCACAATACTGAAGTTGTGTTAGGTGGTATAACCTATGCTAGAGTTATCGAAATATTGCCTCCGTACACTATAACATTCGAAGACGGCCAATATGCGGTTAATCTGGTAGGGGCAAATAGCAATGTCGGAGACAGAGTAAATGTTAATCAAGTTTCAATTCGTTCCAGTAATTCGGCAGGGCTGATTTTTAGTGATCTGTTAGAGTACGCTTCCTTTAATGGTTATGTAACTTACGATGAAGTTAATGGTGTTTCTGGTACTTTGATGCCTACAGGTACAGAAAAACAACCTGTAAATAATATGAGAGATGCCAAACTAATAGCAGAATATAGGGGTTTGTTTAAAGGCTATATAAAAGGTGGTGGGATTACACTTGACGGTACAGAAGATGTAGCATCATTTGAATTTATTGGTGAAGGCGGAGACAGGACAATAATTACTGTGCTACCAGAAGCTAACGTATCTAATTGTGTGTTTAGAAAAGCTTTCGTTACAGGTACTTTGGATGGAAAATCAAAGCTTGTTCAGTGTGCAATAGGCGATCTTTCTTATATTAACGGATATGTGTACGAGTGTTTCTTGGTAGGAGGCACTATTTCGTTAGGTGGTAATAGGGCTGCGGCGTTTCTTAACTGTTGGTCTGATAACTCTATGCCGGGAACACCTGTTATAGACTTAGGCGGGTCTGGACAGCCTTTGTCTATGCAAAATTTTGTAGGGGAAATAACTCTTACTAACAAAACAGGCCCCGATTATGTCATGATAACATTAAGTGAAGGTTGTGTGTACGTTGATACAGCTACAATGACTAATGGTACGCTTGTTGTGGCCGGTACAGGTCGTGTTATAGACATAGTAACAGGCAAAGATTTAGTTTCTGGTATGTATGGTAATATGGAAGTACAGAATCACGTAATATCCCTATCAAATATAGCTGGTAGGGTGTGGTCACAAAACGAGGCCCCGTAATGGCTACAGCTTGGGAAATATTAACGTCCAAATCTTCGGCTCCTTCTGGGAGCACAGCTTGGGAACATCTCAACAGTATAACAGGTTCTGGGGGAGTTTTTATTTTGGCTGACGGTATTGATTTGCTACTAAATAACGATGTTTCAGTAGTGGATGTGTCTAATGAAGAAAAGTTGTCTGTTATACTGTCAGATAGCGATATTACAGTAACTGAAGATAACAGCAGAATAAGCATTAACAAAGACTATGTTGTTGATATTGTTAAGGGGTAATTTATGGCAGCAGCAGCTTCTTTAACTATAGAATACATGCGTGGGGATAGTTACCCCAAATATTTCACAGTTATAGACACTGACACTAAAGAGCCTGTTCCTTTAGATGGATATACTGTGGTTATGACTGTTGACGAAAATCCTGAACCTAAAGACTCGTCTAGTATGGTTTTTCAGATTGATGGCGTTGTTGTTCCTGACGAAGTTGGTAAATTCTATATACACCCTACAGAAAGCAACAACAATATAGCACCAAACACTTACTATTTCGATTTTCAAATAATAAATAGTTCTTTAGGTATAAAAAGGACTATAGCTAAAGGTAAGTACAAAATTTATCAGGACATAAATAAGACTTAATGGTGTGGATATATTATTTGACAATAGTTTGTGGGTTTCTATGATTGAACCTGTTACTATTTGCTCTGCTCTGTCCATAGTAGCTAGTTTAGGCGATAGAAAAGGTTTAAAGAATAATATGGTGTGGTTTCTTCTATCAAACACCGTTTCCAGTGTTTGTATGGGTGTTTCTATACATATTATTGCGTATAGGTTTGATACTACACTATTTAATGAGTATGAGTACGTTATGCTGATTGTGGCTGGTTTAGGCGGCGAACCGTTGCTTAGAAATATACAGAGTTTTCTTAGAAATATTAATGTTGTTGATTTATTGAGGTGGTTACGGAAATGAGTAATTGCAGCTATCCTTGGCAGATTTCCGCTGTAGCTATGTTTATGATGTTGTTAACAGGTGTTATAGTGGTTTATGCCCCTGTATGGTTATACTGTGTGTTCATGATGTATATAGGGGCTGAGTATATGACATTGGCTGGAGGGTATCTGTTTTGGCTTAACAGACGTAAAGAGGATTATTACGAAGAGACCAGTGTTCTGTATAGTATTGTTATAACTGATACACGTCTTATTCTGATGTGTTCGGTTATAGATATGTACAATTTGCTTGTTATACAGCCTGAATTGTGTGTAAATTTTTCTAATTCTGTATTCATTTCCGTACTTATAGATAGACTGTTGTTGAGTGCCTTGGTTATACACGCTATACACGCTATTCTTATGTATGAGCGTTTGTCCGGTGTAGAGTTCGGTCTGTACATGCCTTTGTGTAAGGCTATAAAGAAAATAATGACTCGTATAAGAGGTATTAAATATGAAGATTGCCATACTGGATGATGTTAAAGGTGTAAGAGATAGTATAAAAACTTATTTATTGCATCATACATTCAAAAAGAGTGAGGATATAAGAGTAGATACTATATGTAGCTATTTCGATATAGAATCAAGTCAGCTTCTTGACTACGATCTTTTGATTATTGATGAAGCTATGGAAAAGGTGAATGGGAGCGAAATAGTGTCTCATTTATGGCACATGGTAGATAGAGACTATGACAAACTTCCGTGTATTGTATTTGTTACAGGTTTCTATAGAGGTGTGCTTGATGAAAGACTGCGTAAAACAGGTTTTGACAGAAATAAATTGAGGTATGATGTGCTTCAAAAACCGTTTAAGTTTATTGATCTTAAAAAGGTCATATATGAAATATGTCCTGAATATGTGGCTTTTTATGCGGATGACGAACCTCTTACAGTTAAAGAGTGTGTCAAGAGCTTTATAGAAAACGTACTATTCGGGATATTGCCAATACCTACCAATTTAGGAGGAGTAGCACCATGAGAAAGTTTATGTTCTTTATTCTGTTTATGTTCCTTGCAATACCTTGTTTCGGTGAACTGCTCACTGATTGTCCCGTAGACGGTAAGAGTCTTACTATCATTTATGACGGTGACTCTTACGAATCAGACGTAATAGACTGCTCTGAATCTTTTTATGGTCCAGGTTCGTGTAATATCGAATTAAGGTGGTGGAGGCATATCACAGGCAACACATACGAGATTGTCTACACGTCTTTTTACTGTAGTGAATCAAAAATAGCTATAGATTCGCTCGGATGCTTTTATTCTGACGGTACGGTGATATGCCCTCTTACACGATCATCTGATATGATGACGTTTACGGTTGATGGTGTGGTTTATAAATATTCAAAAGATATTCCTATGCTTCCTGTCACTGTAAGTAATCCATGAATCACACTGTACCCGAAAAACAGTTAGCATACGCTATACCTATCCATTACTTTCCTGTCACTGTAACAAAAACACGAGTTAAGTTACGTTGCCCCTACTGTGATGAGATAATGACTGTTGATGTACCTGATAAGTACCCGTCACCGTTCAAGTGCAGTAATTGTAACAAGGATTTGGTTTTATGAACGATTTGGTTAGAGATTTAGTGTATAATTCTCCGTGCTATCAAGTACATCACAATATGTTGAACTGTGCCCAGATACTTGGATTTTTATGTGACAGGATAGAGTCAGGCAAATTTGCGTGTGACGGTAAAGACAAAAATATGTTAATTCGTTGTAAAGATTTACTTGAACAAGCAGTAAATAGTTGTCCGGAGGTTTGTAAATGAAACGTAAAGTAGAAGTACGAGGCCAGAAACACTACAGAACTTCTATAGGTAATTCTTCTCACTCACGTCCGCTCAACAAACATAAGCGGCGTATGTTCAAGAAATATAAAGGCCAAGGAAGATGAGTTCATTCACTCGCCCACTCAAAACCGAAGTCTTATCTAAATCGAGACGGATTTTACAACCGTTCCGATTCTGGTTAGGTAGAAAATACTGTACACCTTATGTTACAGTTCCGTATGGACTTGTGTTTGATGGGGCGTCTATACCTAAGTTTTTGTGGCCTGTAGTCGGTCATCCTTACGATTCTGATTTTGTTCAGGCAGCGGCAGTACATGACTACCTGTATCAGAACCTGGGTCGGGTTACGATTCCTATAGGGTTCTGTGACTATACGCCTACTATACTTTATGTAGGCATGTTCAAGACTAAGAAGCTGGTAGCTAACTGGCATATATCAGGATCGAAGCTTGTCATACAGTACACTCGAAAAGGTTGCGATATGATTCTTTACCTTGGGTGTAAAGTGCTTCCATGCAGTAACTGGAAAGCTAATATAATATACGAGGGTGTCAGGTTAGGTGGCTGGCACGCTTGGAATAAATACAAAAGGAAGGTAAAAAATGACTAAATCAATCCTTACTGTACTTGCTGCAATTTTTCTCTTTGTGTGTCTTTTTGCTTGTGCCCAGCTTCAGACTGTAAGTAAACCTGCGTACAATCTTGGGGCTATTTCAGCCTATACTTATGGTTTGTCTGAGAAGATAAAACTGGTTAAGGCTACTGTTGATGCACATCCTTACAGATTTACAAAAGACGAACTTAAAACACTTCATCAGGCATTTGAGTCTTGGGACTATATAGCGAAACGGCTCGAAGCATCTACAGCTACAGGTATAACTGCCGAAGAGTTACAGGCACTGTACCAGGTTGGTAAAGAGACATATATTAACTGTCGAAACATTGTAAAACCCAAGCTGGACGAAATGCCGATAGAGGACCAGATGACGTTTATAAGTCTTGATATGTATGCAAAGAGACTGGACCAGGCCGTTACCGAATTCAAATCTGATCCAAACTCAGACACAGCCATGAAAGTAGGTAAGTTTCTTCTTGAACTTGCGAACATTGCTCTTATTATTGCTCCGAAAGTGGCTGCTGTAATCTGATGCGTGATACAATAATCTTTGTACTATGTTGTACTGTTATTGGCCTTGTTATTGTTTTGAACAGTACAATAAAAAACCCCGATAATATACTGAGTATGCTTATCGGGGCTATGGCAGGCAGTGTGTCAGGCTACAGGCTTGGCAAATCTAAGGCCGAAAAGTCTTAACTGGTTCAACATTCCGGCAGTCGATATGAAGCCAACTCGTACCTAGTTCTACTGCCGTTATATGTATGCGTGCGGGAATTGTTTTTGATATGATATGTTTCCGCACAAGTTCTACATCAGTGTCTCGAAATAAGCAGTCTGCCGCTCTTCCGAAGCTGTGTTGTGAAGTAGGTGAATAGTAAGGGCTGTTAGGTGTTCTGAGTCCTGACCATTCACGCTCCCCACCATGCATATAATTGTTGATTATAATAGGCCCATACAAATCTCTGAGTATATCCAGAGACTTGAGAAGTCTGTCATCCATGAATTGCCATGCCTGTGCCCTAAATTGTGCGTAAATGTGTGGCGGAACAAGCTCATAAATTCTGAAATGATTGCATTTGTACATTTTTACCACCCAAGATATTCCACAGTATCTATAACTGCTTGAGTAAGCTGAGGTTCAAATAACATATTTCTGCAGTATTCTTTTGTAGCCTCCATAACTTTGTCTGGATTTTTAGCTTTTATTTCTGCTAAATCTTTTAGTATGCCTATAACACCTCTATAGTTAGTAGTTTTAGGCACAGGCATCAACCCTTTCTGTGCTTTTTCTTGTATATTGTGTATTACAGAGGTATCTGACGCTGAAGTAGCACATTTTTTGGTAGTAACAGGTTTATTGTCGGACTGTTTGTTATTCGGTGTGTTGATTGTTACAGGTATCTGTCTATTACTGATTTTACTTTGTGCCACTATGCTAATCATGGCTTGTTCTATCATGCTGTATTTGTAGTGTGTACTTACAGTAGATATAGCCATTATTAGTTCAGTAATAGCAGATTCAAAATTACGAATATGAGTCAAGTGTCTCATCCAAAGATTCTCCTTTCCAGGTCTGAAGGAGCGGGTATTTTATCCAGCATCTCTTGTTCCAAATCCTTTGTATCCGTCCTGGTAGCCCTGTTCGGTCTTTTCTGTTTATAGTTCAAAGCACGAACGGGTACAGGTTTCTTATCTGATACAGGTTTGGTTATTTCTTTGCCTACTTTAAGACCAGGCTTAAATAAGTCTTTCCATGAGATCATATCTTGTTGCCACGCCCATAATGCACGAGCAAGCTTAGTTCTGGCATAACCTGTAACAAGCCTTAATTCGTAACTGGTTATGGCTTTACCTCTGTGCCGTAAAACCTCATAAGTCGCATCTGTTATGTTTCTGTCCAAGTGATATAACCTGTTTCGGATATTGTCGTGTAGTTGCCTAAAATCCTGTTTTTGGGAGCACACACTGAACAGTTTAGTAATTGTGTTAGTATCACGTTTAAGCCGCTTGGCTACGTCAGATAAACTGTACTCCTTACCGTTTATTACTACTCTCCTGGAACTGTTGTCTGGTCCGTCAATAAACTCTATCTTGTACTGTTTCTCTTTGCCCTCCATGATAACTTTCTTTCGTTCCTCAGTTATACCTGTGTCTGGCAAAGAAAATGGGTTGGTAGGGCTTGATTTTTTTGTTTCCGATTTGTGCTTGGTTTTGGTAGACTCGAATTCACCTACTGCCTCAGAGACTTTTTCTCCTATAACCTTGATTACATGCTCTGCACGGTCTTTGGGCACAGGTACTTCAAGTGCAGCTATTTCTTTTGTTTCAAGGTTTTCCCATGTCAATACAAGCACACTTAGTGTCTCGTGATACGTTGCGGATATTCTGTGTGTAGGTTTCATATCAATTCACCATAATCATTGCCATATTAAAATCGCTTACTGTATAGGCAGAACTAACGAGAAATTCTCTCAACTCTTCACCGCTCTGGTCAAGTTCATAATATTTCCCGTAATAAACTGCCCGGATACCTGCTTGTATTATAGCCTTCAAACATTCGTTACAAGGCATGATAGATACTACCATTATCGCTGATTCACAAGCGGTTCCATATTTGGCACACTGCAATAAAGCATTCTTTTCCGCATGTTCACACGGTAAGTCTTGTAATACTGTGCCGCTCTTTCTATCAGGCTTCCAACAAGTTTCATTACAGTTAGGGAACCCTGACGGAAGTCCGTTATAACCTGTAGCGATGATACGCTTGTCTCTTACTATTACACAACCTACCTTACGCCTTACACAATGGGATTTCTCCGCTACTGTGTCCGCTACTCTCAGAAAATGTGTAAGCCAATCATGTCTTATGATACCACTCATAACCTCTCCTGTTTTGTGCTCCGCTCAAAGAACGGAGCACAGCTTATCTACTTGTTAAGTTCTTCTTTCAACATTTTCGAACATTTGAAGGTAAGCACCTTTTTGTTTGGGTAACTGATATGTCCCCTGTTTGATTTGATTGTGCCTCCCTTACGTTCTTTAATCAGAAACCGACCAAACCCACGAATGGTGATACCGTCCTCTGCTTCTTGGGCTATGTAATCCACAAAAGCATCAAGTGTTTTGCTTATGTGATGTTTGGAAATATGCATATCAAATATTTCCTCAACTCTTTCCTGTACTCCGTCTACTATCTTTCTGTGCATGATGCTACTCCTTAAAGTATTCCAGTGCTACGTCAGTAGCTACTATTTCAGCCATTATGAGGCTGTCACTTAGATGTATTTCTGTAAAATCCTTTATGTCGATTCGCTCCGAAGAGTGATCTGATTCCGGTTCAATCCCATCCCTAACCAGTTTCAGTACCACACCACCAAAAGTTTCTGTTATCAATCTGGCTTCATTTTCCCTCCTTACATCATCAATTATTACGTGTTTGTGTGGGCATTTCCGTATAGCTCGTTCCATGTTGATTACCCATAAATCCTCATGAATCAAGTCTCTGACACACTCCGTTCCGAATATCTGCATGATCTGTCTTGGAGTCTTGCCGTATTCAGGCAATATTTGAGACTTGAGTTCCCGACTCATGAAGTATTCTATCGGATACCCGGTAAAGACAGAGCAAGCTTTTTTGAGCGGATAGGCAAACGAATATACCACACAGTCAGTTGTATTCTTACGCATGAAATTGGCGAAAGTTGTCTTACCTGTGCCTGCGTAACCGGCCAAACCTATGATCATAAACAGTTCTCCTTTATGTATTCCAATGTATCTGTTTCTCCGTCTTTATCGAATCTGATTTCAACCAGTCTAGGAAGAAATAGCGAGTACACGCCGTCTCGTGAGTCTGAATCAATAACGGATTCGTACCGAACCGTGGCAAGTTTCCCGATACAATCAGAATCAATACTTTCTCTGTCTCTGTCCGTAAGCCCTGAACTTACCTGTACCTTAACCTTACCATCATCCGATTCGAGTATAAGACTGCCTACACAATGTTCGTACTTAGTGCCCTGTTTCCCTGGCAGAATCTGTTTTATTCTGAGTTCACAATCGGATTCGTTTTTGATTTTGATCTGGTCTTTTGACGTGCCATCTTTCCAGATTCCGTACTTGTTCTTTACTACACAACCTTCCTCACCAGATAATCTCATAGCCCTATAATGGTGAGCTATATCTTCATTAGACCTTACAATGTGTGTTATTATAGCCTCGAACACATCTACCCGTCTGTGTGTTTCAGCTATTTCACGGCATTTTTCGTACCTGTCCATGTACGGGGTAGTGCTCATACCTCTAACAAATACCTCGTATGTAACACAGTCCCATATACTGTAACATACACTATTAAGTTCTTCTTTAGTGGCCGTGTCTTTAATACATTTGTTGATTATGCCGTTACCTTTCTTACGAGGTAGGACAAATCCGTTTTCGTCTCTTACAAGAAGCTCCCCCATAAGTACATATCGTGTATTGTACAAGCCAAGAGCTTTAGCTTGTATCATCATGGTATCATACAAAAGTACACCAGGCTCAGACAACGCTACAATATCTGATCCGTTTCTGGTCATGAAACCTACATCTTTTGCGTTAAAGTAAGCGTAAGCGAATACGCCATCAGCCTTTGGCTGTAACATGGCCGGGAACGTAATATTGCCTATTTTGGCTTGGGAAGAACAGCGCATATAAGGAATAATCGTAATAAGGCCAGGCTCGACTTTATTCACGGTCTTGGCCGCAATTCCGCTTCCTAACCGTTTCGTTACTATCCGGCGCACAACTTCCCATGTTTCCTTGTCAGGAATCATTGAAAACAGTTCATCCTTTTCTTCTTTCTTGATTCCTCTTTGTATCGACAACTCAATAAGTTTGTTTAGAATGTCATTACCTGGTGTCTGTACACCCGTATTTTTGAACTTGGGTAGTTTGTTGATATGGAAAGTGTATCCTGGGTCAAGCGACAGCATAGCAGTTGTCCTGAACAGTGGATCAGTCAGGAAATCTTTAAGAAGCTGTTTTTTGGTTTGTGCTGAATTTGCTTCAGACAAGAGTTGAAGCTTGTCATAAACTGGTTTCAGGCTCATTTACATTCTCCTACCTTTGAGTTTCTGGTATTCGTTGCGTTTATCGTCAGCTACAATACACACCCTAGCACCTTTATCGAGTTTCCACACATAGCTCCTATGTCTTGGAGAATACTCTGTGCCATACACTGTCTTACGAATCTTTTTTGCTTTCTTGTTTCTCATTTAACACCTCTTAACCTGTATTTTTCTATCTTATCACACACCAAAAATTCTTTACTATGTGTAGACAGAATCAGTTGTAACCCCAATTCAGAACATAACCTGCTCAGAACTTTAGCAGCTAATGCCTGATTATCCTCACTCAAATGTTTTAATGGTTCATCAGCTATAATTACCGGAGCGGATTCTGTCAGGACTACATAAGCCATTCTGAGTACGGTCGAGGCTATATCAGCGTAACCGAACCCACAAGACCTCAATGGGTCGTATTGATTACCGTCCCGCTCATAGGCAAATTCGCATTTAAGCTTACTCCGGTAAAAACTGAAAACGGATTTGAAAGCATAAACATTGTCTGATTCAGAACTGAACACGGCTTTGAACGCTTCAGTTACTACATCATCGAAATAACTGGAAGCTGTAGATTGTACGATATAAAGAGCGTCATACAAGACCTCAAGTGCTTGTTTATTGGTTTGTAGCTTGTTCTGTAACTGCTCTGAGTTGTGTTCAAGCTCTGATTTTAAAGTAGTCAGGTACTCAAACCTTTTAGTGGCCTTGTCTAGTCTATTCTTCAGTTTCGAGTTCAAGGAAGTCTCCGTACTCTGATATAAACTCATCCCATAACTGATTAGCCTTCTCTATAGCTTCATTCACTTCTTTCTTTTGTTTTTCCAGGTAAGCTTCGGCTTCCTCTATAGTATCGAAACCTAACCTGTCCATGAGTGCTTCATATTTTCCTTCGAGCTTGTCTCGTTCTTTTTTCTTGGCCTCTATCTGTTCCTCAATGATTTTCAGATCATCTTCTGTAAATTTAAGCATCAGAAAACCTCTCCAACAACTCATCACGTAACGGTTTTATAAGTGCCTGCATTTGTGGGTCAGCAGCAGAAGAACAACGCAATTCAAATATTGTTTTCCATTGAGACAGTCTTGTAGTCATAACAATGACTGTAGATAATGCTTGTGGAAGTATGTTTCTGGCCTGTTGTGCAGGCAAACCACGATTGAGCATTTTCAGATATGTAAGCTCAATATTGTGCAGTTCCATAGTAAACTCGTCTTGGATACTGTGATGCCATTCCTCAAACTTGACAGGCTTTATGAAAACAAGTCCTTCACTTTCACGGCAATACCTGGTAGATTTTATAGAAAACCCGCAGAACAATCTGTGTCTTGTAAGTTCCGCCATCATTGCTCTGTTCGTAAAGAACTCTACCGTAATCATAGGATTACTTATATTCTGCTTGTTTCCGTCAAAGAAAGGCTCAAGATCGTCCACAGATTCGATTCCATACCGCTCTATGAATACTCTGAGATTGTTTGCGTACCGACCATCACCTGCATAAGCTTCCCATCGAGAATTAATTGCGTTATCTGTTATCACATCAACATGCTCAAATACAGACAAATGACCTCTTCTCAAGAGGTGGTTAAGCATCGGTTTCCACGAATCTTCCGTTATCTTGTCTCTTGAATCGTAACAAGTCCTGCCTGCTTTTTCTATCCACTTCATAGCAGGCACGAATTCTGTAGGTGGCACACCCCAAATGCTATGATATTGTTCTTTGATTTGCATTGATCCACTCCTCTATTTTGTTTCGTACTGCATCTGCTACTTTACGGTCGTTTAACAGGTGCTTGATTACTTCTATTGGGTCAGGTGTTACCTCTTTGTTGCCAAATGCCTGCAACAGTTTCTGTACATCAACAGATACTGTTTTCTTTTCTTTTTTCTCTACTTCATCAGGTGTTACTTTGTAGTATTGTTCGGCAGGTAACAAGGACTGAAGCACAATACGCCTCCATTCAAGCGTTTCGCTGTTGATAAGCCATACACAAGGTTCATGGTCATACTGGTTTATTGCAGACCTTGCGATAGAACCGCAGTTGATCAAAAGTTGATCATTTGTCTGAGTAACGAAAGATTGATGATTGTCTCCGCACAAGAACAGTTTTATATGTGGATTAGTCTGCATCAAATCTTCAGACAGGAGGTATTTTGATTCGTCTATGGGTAAGGTTGTGTTCGATACAAGAGCGTGAACGAGAGCTTTATTTTTGTGTGTACTTATTATGTCAGACTCTGTATCGAGTTTGATAACGTAAGAAGAATCAATGGCTAACTTGACAACACCAGCAGCTATAAGCGTACCAAATTGGCTGTCTTTCACGCCTTCCATTGTGTAGTTGTAATTCTTTACGTCATGATTGCCCGGTATAGCTTTTATTGGTACGCTCCAATGCCTGAGTTCTGTGATAAGGTCGAACATCTGAGATTCTGTTATGTTTCCTGTAGGTGCATCAAACCAGTCACCTACAAACACAACCTCTCTTACTTTATGATACTTTGCTATACCTCGTATTTCTTCAAGTGACAGCATTGACTGTTCAAACATACTGACCTCGTTCCTGACATACTTAGGAACTCGATTAGTCATATGTAAGTCAGCAAATGCCAGTATATCAAACTCTCCAGTGGATTCTGTAGGCTCCACACTTGGGGCAGGTTTCAAGACCACTCTCTATCTCCTTTCTTTTCCGTTCCAGTTCATGAATGGAGTCTGAAACTGATTGAATTTCTGACTCACTCTGTAACAGTTTCCTGATATTGTTCGTGAGTTCTTCTATTGTTCCACGTGAAACATAAACTGATTTTGTCAGTGTGCTTAACCTGTCTATGTTTGTAACACATTGGTTAAGTTGCTCAAACTGTCGTAACTTCCTGTGATAAAGTTTGGTATCTTCTGCTCTGTTTATTATTTCTGTTATATTACTGATTACAGCTATACGGCCTTTAAGCTCTCCAAGTGTGTTAAACGATTGAGCTAACGCACTGTCCATAGAATCTAGCACTGTACCGATACGATCCAGAGACTTGAGCATTGACACAAGTGTATCATATTTTGAAACTTTGTCAACAACTTTTCTAAGTTCTTGAGGTGTTTCAGACGCTAACAAACTTTCAGGCAGGTCTGTTTCAAGTCTGTTTCTTGTGTGTTTTGCTTCTTGTACACCATATTCAGTTTCGTTTATCTCTCTGGCAAGTTTAGCCGATGCTACAAGAGCTTTTTTGAGCTTTTCTATGTTTATACTCGAAACAGTAGCCAGTCTGTGTGCATTGTCTCGTAATGTCCTGGCGTCTGTTATGCTTGACTGTAATTGTTCCGCTCTGTCTTTCTTACTCTCATACTCCTTAACCATCTCTTCCCAGGTACGATACATATTGTTGGCCGGTTCAACCCAAGAAAGTGATTTAAGTTCTTTACTACGTTTAGACAGATTTTTGTCTGTTATTTTTGACTCTTGTTCTATAGCTTTGGTTTCTTTCTCTGCCAGTTCCAGTAGCTCTACCAATTCAGAAAAGTCAAACACATCATTTAACTTTTCCATTAGTTCAGAAGGCTTGTCATCAAGCATAAAGAACTGGTCTTTTTGTATCTTGATGTTCAGGTCAGTAATATCAAGCAGAGCCTTAACAGCTTCAGGTACTTTGCCGATACCTACTGCCTTGAGTATTTGTGGTTCGTATTTGTCTTTAGTTATCCTGTACTCATTTAACCTGTTCTTCTGCCATATTCTGTGTATCCTGCTCCCATCACCAAGCTCTACAATAACTTCCATAACATCTTTAGGATGTTTGTTGTTTATAAGCTTTGCAGGTGTGCCTACGTTTCTAAGACACCACAATAAAGCTCGTATGATACTTGACTTACCTACGTCTGATGGGCCTTGCAAAACAGTAAGTACACTATTGAAATCTATAATAAGACGTTCATGTTTTTCAAAATTTTTGAGCGTGAGTTTTTTAATGACCAGTTTCATACTAACACCTATAGTTTGTGTGGGTTTAGATATTCAAGTAGCTTGTTAAAATCTTTGTCTCTATCAGTGTGTTTGTAGTACCTCCAACATATGTCAGTACCTATAAACCTTATGCACGGATAAGGTTTAGTAGTGTCTACAGGACAGTTACCGCCTTTAACATAATCAATATCTTTAGAAATGCCTTGGCACATAATTATATTAACAGGTATGTTTTCACGGGGTAATTTGTCGTGTACTATCTCAGACACAGAACTCAACACAAACAAGTGTTTCATAGTCCCAACCTTTCACGTATCATCCGTTTCATAATGTCTTTACCGTCAATATAGCTTTTTTCGCTTACAGTATCTGCGTCCCAGGCAACACCGCAAATAATAGCATCTTTAGGTATATTGTGCTCAACACAAAACTCACGTAACGTCTTGGCAAGTTCTATCGCATTAGTAAAAACATCTTCAGATAAACCTAACGGTTGTTCTGATGTTATATACCTTACTGGTTCGTTTACAGGAAAATCGTCTGTTTCGCTGAAACTGTCACGTAACTCTCGCATAATTCGTTCGTTTTCTTTATTTATCTCTCTCATTTTAGCGTCATGATCCATGATTGATTATCTCCTTTTCAAATAATTCTTCCAAGCTCATATAGCTTGGAGCCTCTTTCAACACATACGAAGCCGATTTTGACTCAAACTGCTCCTGAATCAGATTAAAAGAAATAAATCGCCATAACATAGTAGTTGTATGAAACACGATTGTTACCGGAATCACACCAGCCATACTGTACCGAAGCATCTTGGGAAACTGTGTAAGTCTCTTTTTAGGTAAACGAAAGTCGTGTTTAACTTCCTTGACTTCTATTATGTATGACCTTCCGGCATACCACATGAAAAAGTCCCCTGGCTGTTTCCGTATCCTGCCACGGCACTGTCTCGCATCAGGACAGCGATAGAATACAAATTGTTTGTCGTTTAGAAGTTGTTCAAATAACTTCTTTGCGTTTGTTTCTGATTTCTTGCCTTTGTTGGCATAAGGATTAGAGTTGTTCATTTACCCACTCCTCAACAGCTTCCCATTCAATTTCGGTCAAGTTACAGTAATCAAACCCGACAGCGCACGATGCCTCAAACGGAACGATAGAGGACGAGTCAGGATAAGGTGCATTCATAATATCTCTTACCTTACCAGCTACCTCTACCAAATCATCAAGCATTACAGACATAACCACTTCATCATGTACAGGGAAGTATATCTGCATGTCATAATACAGAGCTACTTCAAAAAATATCCTGCCCAAAGCACGTTTCGTCATTTCTGCCGCTGAACCTTGAATAATAAAGTTTGTGCCTGATCTGATAGCGTGACCGGGATCGGAACTGTGCAGAGCCTTGGCAAGATGCCGTCTTGCTCCCAACATAGTAAGACTATACTTGTTCTCCCGTATAAAATCTTCCATATCTTCCGACCACTCAACAAGTCCAGGAAACGCATCAGCACGTGCGTTCAAAAACAGTTGAGCTTCTTCTACATCAACGACCAACTTACGGGACAGTGTACCTGCCTGTCCACCATACTGAGCAAGAAAGTTTGTAGATTTTCCTTTGGCACGAAATTCTTTCGATTCTTTTATTTCTTGGGCTACCGCTTCAGCGAACTCTTCGTAAGTAGAGTACGGCCCGCCAAGCATCGTGTTAATACTGAAACCTGTAAGTGAATGCAGGTCTTTCTTCTCTTCGCCTATGTAGCAAGCCAGGAAGTTTTTGTCACCGGAAGCAAGTGCCGCAAGCCTCAATTCCTGACCACTAAAGTCAGGAGCAAATATCACAGCCCCTTCCTTATGCGGTTTGACACATGACCTGATTTGTTTACCTTCCGGTGTCCGTTTACTCAACTGATTCACATTAGGTTTCGCAGGCGCAAACCGTCTTGAAGATGTACCACACTGTCTCAATCCTGGATGTATCTTACCTGTTTCCCAGTGAACAAATTTCGGGTACGCATCGTAATAGTAACCTTTACGGGTACGATACATTCTACAATTCTGAATAGCTTTAAGTATTTCTTTGTGTTCTTCTGTTTGAGCATCCCGTTTCAATGCCCATTCGATTGCGGTATCGTCAGAGGACGGGTTGCCTTCAAGCATACCTTTTTCTTTCTGTTTCTCAGTCAAATCGTTTCTGAACCTGACAGGAAGCCCCATGAAATCATACATCAGTTTAACTACCTGATTAGGAGACTTCACGTTAAAGTCTATGTTCGGAACAAAACACTCCTCAAGATATTGGTTCACTTCAGTAAAATCTTTTGATTCGAGTGAATCCATAAGAAGATTTTTGAGGTGTTCATCTTCTACAAGCGCAATTACTTTCTCAAGCTTTCTGAAATTAGTCTTTAGTTCGTTCCCTGTAGCAATCAGGTTTGCTCTCTTAATCTCTTTCGGAGTCAGTTTGGTTATGGGTTGGTACTGCGCTCCAGGCCAATACTCGACCACAGTTATATCGTTACCATCTTCATCAAAATCCTCGTATTCGTATGTAAGATGCTTCAGATGCTCTATCAGTTTTGCGTAATTTTCGTTATAGACCTCTCTATCTTTCTGTTCAAGCTCTGCAAGCCTGTCTGTGTCGAAGTTGATTCCTCCAAAGAACGCATGAGCGGTTGCGTACTGAGACTTCAAATCAACTTTGCAAAACGCAGTTATAGTTTGCTCAACTTCCATGATAAAAGAGAACAGATTAAACAAAGCAGATGACATAATAGTATCATCACATCCGTAACCAAGGACTTCTTCACCAGTTACCTCAGACATACCTCTGCCCTGAGTAACTTCCTCATAAGTAGTCTGATGATATTTGAACCATCTGTAAGATAGTTTCTTGAGACTTTTTGAATTGTTCTCGTCCACGTAAGATGCCATGAATTGTGTGTCTACAGCATTAGGCAGGAACCCGCCGTACCTGTTATCTTTCCAGAAATCGCCAAATGCTCTGTATAATACCGGAAGCTCAAACCCTGACGCATTATGAATCATAACAGGCATATCTTCAGGTATCATTTCAAGTATCTGCCTGAAGTCATCCAGTGATACGTTATCTGTATCAGCATGATTTACGCTGAAATAGCAGGTATATTGTTGATTTGAACCGAAAGTGATACTGCCTCCGGATATGTGGCTTGACCTAACATCTACGTCTATATCAGATACTTCAGACCACTTTCTTGACTCTTCCGGTACATCTGTTTCGAGATCAAGCGCAACCCACTTAGATTCATTCATGAACTCAGGCAGTTCCTGTTTCAGTTCATCTATCGTTTCAGCCGTGATTAAGTGCTGTGTAGCGGACAGTTCTTCAAACACATGCTCATCAATCTTTGTCGGGAAACCGGCCTCCCACTTGAGCTTGTGATCCTCTATGTACACAGGTTGAGCTAACGCCCAAGTTATGTAGACATCTTCCTGAGAATCAATCAGTTTCTGTAGCTCTTTCATTTCAGCTACATCTTCCTGAAGCGCATCGAGTTCCTGACGTTCTATGAGGTCAATCAAGACCTGTATTCCTTCATCACCAAAGGTCTGAAGCAGTTTAACAAACGCTTTCGGACCGAAACCTTTTGCTTTCAGTTTCCCGAAATCGCCAGGATCGCCTACCAGTGCCCGCCACAAAGGGATATACTTTCTTGGTATGAACTCGGTACGCTTGTTAGATAATGGCTCGCTCTTCGGATACAGTGTTCTATCAAGCAGGACAGTACAATCATACGCAAGCATATCAGAGTCACGAGTCCACACAATATGGTCTGTCTCAGTCTGTTTTACAAAATGAGCAATAACATCATCAGCTTCTACATAATCGTAACTGACACAGATTCCACCACCTGACTTGATAAGATTCTTGACCTGTTTAATGAGTTTGTTGAACTCTTTGTAAAACTCTTTCGGCCTTTCCTCTCTATGCGCTTTGTATTCGTCCCATATTCTGCGCCTTGAAGCTCTTGAGTCTTTGCCGTCAAACACGGCCACTATATCAATCAGGGTCTTGTTTGTTTTTTGGAGCGCAGTCAATAACTGAGCAATAAAGTTACCGTAACCGTAATTGGCCGTGTTTACGAAAAATCCGTCTATATCTCTACCTTTCGGGTCTTTCTTGTTGAGCAGAGCGGAAGCAATAATTGAATTTGCGTCAATTATGAGTCGGGGTCGGAGCAGGTCTTGTTTTGTGATCATGACTATTTCTCTCACGTTCTTGTTTACCAAACGTAAACTAATCAGACTTAAAAGTGGCCGTTACCTGTAAAGGTAACGGCCACAACACGGAAGGAGGTATGAGGAGAACAATGGATGCAAAACCATCCGCTGCCTTTATTGATCAGCCACCGAAAAGTTAAAGATTGAGAACTCGTTTGAATTAAAGCTCTCTATACTTACCGTGGCCTTGATTGCGAGATAATCTTCAGGCTTGTTCATGCCCATACCGATTCGCATAGGGGCTTGAAGCCTGAGAGCGTCCCATTTCAGGACTGACTGTGGGCTTAGGTTGAACTGTACCAGGTTTCCGATTTCCGGGTAGTCATCTTCTGAATCAGTCAGGAGGCCGATAAGGTCAACGTATGTTTTGACACATGCTTTCGGGAAGCCTTTGTCCTGAAGTTCGTTGATATACTCAGACACGAGTATACCAGAACCATCATTCAGGTACTCACCATCTTCAGATACCTTGAAGTATTTCTTACCTTTCGGTGTGTTGTCCCCGGTCGTGATACAATACTTGAAGTTGTACGAAACTGGACGGAAAGTACACCAGTTCCCAACCACACGCTTTGAATTGTCCACGATACGGCCATTGGAAGCCTTCAGAATAGGGAAAGTACCGAACTTGACCTTGCCCATAGCCTCGAACAGATTATCGAGTGGGCTTTCTATGGTCTTGCCTCCGAAAGTAAGCTGGGTTGGCGGGGCATTGGATTTGACTTCGGCAGGCGGTTCGGCCTTGGGTTCAGCCTTGGTTTCTGTATGTTCAGACTTGACTTCGGCCTGTGTTTCAGCAGGTTTGGCCTTGGCCTGTTCATCTGTCTCGAACGGAACGTCATTCTGCTCGATTACGGTTTCGGTTTCGATTGAAGATTTTTTGGAACGTAATACCATGATAAATACTCCTTAGATTGAGGTTAGCGATTTAGTGTAAGACTACACTATGCCGTGTTATTTGTCAAACACTTTTCAACTTATTTCGAACATTTTTTCGATAGCAGATACCAGACTGTACGCAACTTCACCATTCCTGCCCAAGTACCTGCAACGCCTCTGTAGCCACATGAAACAAAGTGAATCCATACACGCTTCATCAGGACAGTCTTTTGCACTATCAATAAACTCATCCATGATTGCGTCTATTTCGTCATTCAAAATTCTTCCGTTTGGCATTATTTATCTCCTTTCTTACTTTATTCTGAAAATTTCTCCAAGCTGGTTAGCTTGAAGAACCACTTGAGAATTAACAGCATCTTTCTGAACACAGTTGCCGTATATCCGGTCCTGAATCGTATTGAGTGCCATACAGTTCCAGACATTAACGTGCTTCTTCTGTCCGTCCCTGTACACTCGTGCTTCAGCCTGGCGATACCTTCCAGGCACGACCGGAAACTCGGCAAAGATTATATTACTGCACACGCCCTGAAGATTGAGTCCTACACCACCAGATACCGGATTGGCTACAAGACACTTTACACTTGGCTCATTAAGGAACGCAGACAAGTTTTTATCTTGTTCAGATGCGTTCATATCACCCCATAGACCAACGGCCTCGTAGCCAATTTTGTTCAGGTAGTCGAGTATCTTACGATTCACTCTCCTGTAATTGGCATAAATAATGGTCTTGTCAGAGCTTTGTTCAACCAGGGTCTTGATAAGCTCAAGTCCGGCTATCTTTTTTATGTTCTGGCCAAATTCTTCAGGACACCATATTATCCGTTGCGCTATGTTGTAAAACCGTGCCTCGTCAGTCGCATCAATGACTGCATCTTCGCCATGCTCATCAATATATTCAAGTATCTGGTACTGCATGAGCTTCTTATAAACTCTTTCATGTTTTAAACTCAATTCATAGTGCTGAATGATACGTGATATTGGAGGCAACGAATCAAGCACATCCTCTGCAAGCACTGACACAGCCCGTCTGTACAACCGTTCATGCAACAAGTCCAAGTCACGATATGTTATTGGCTTACCGTAAAAGTCAAAGTCTTCTACATGAGTAAGCTCGAACAGTTCATAAGATTTGTACAGGTCAGGGCTATGTAACGATATATAGCTGTATGCGTCCAGAGGTTTACTTATAGGCGTTCCTGTAAGCATCTGAAGGGTGTTACCGTATGTGTGATTGTAAGCCCAAAATACGGCGTTGTAGTTAGCTGTTTCAGGGTTCTTTATACAATGTGCTTCATCGAGTATGACAGAAGTTGAGACACCTGCAAACACTTCGTTGAACCTGTCATTATCTCTTTTGTAAATATCTGTGGAAACTATAACTACATCGGGTGTTTCCAAGTCCATCTTTTCTCTCTGCTTCTTCGTGCCTTTGTACGCAAGCACATTCAGTGGTTTACCGTCTATAGTACGAATATTGGACATCCAGTAATACCACTGTGTAATCAATATAGGCGGGACAATAATCAGTATCCGCTCTGTTCCATATACTTCTGTCTCATAGAGTGCTTTATAGGTTGAGGTTAAGGTCTTGCCTGTGCCTGGGGCCATAAAGCAACCATAGCACGGCCACGATTCAGATTTTTCGAGTACCTCTGCCTGGTACTTGTACGGAGACAGAGGTACATGGAAGTTTTTGTTTACGGTTTCGATTATTTTGTTCATAATTATTCTATAAATACGCTATCTAAAAGCCCACACTTAACTAACAACAAAAATTCACCATCACTAAAATTCCACATTATTTCTGTGTTATTATAGGTAACATTAACTTCATTTTCGCCTCCTTCTGCTGCATTCAAAGCAGCACGTAAAGCGTCAATTAACTTTTTTCTGCTGTTACCTGTCTTGTTAAAAGCCTGCTCTACAATCAAAGTGTTCATTGATAGCTACCTTATTGTTTAATCGTTAAACTTTGACATAATTATTCACCGAATTTTACTTCTATCAGATTACCGTCACGATCCTTCACACCTTTCGATTCACGCCACAATTTCAACGACCTTTCAGCCGCAAGTAAAGTAGTCTTGTAATCGAATCCGACCAGACCTTTCTTCCGTTTCTTCAACCATTCAACAAATTCTACAGGTGTTTCTTTGGACACAATTCTCTGTAACTCAGGATCATCATGTACAGCCTGTTCAATATCTGTTATCACCGAGATTGTCACGCACTTGTTATCCTTCTTACCCATCTCAAGTGCCTCGTCAGCAACCGATCCGAACAACATAAAACACAGATTCCAACCGCAATCCGACCAACTCTGTATTCCGTATCCGGCCTTTGACTCAACCTTGACCAGCTTCTTAGCCGGACCTTTCGGGTTCGGGTTACCGTTCACTATCCGTTCATCCATATAATCGACGATAGTGTATGTGTAGTGTTTGCGGGAACGGGGCCACCAACTGAACTTGACCTTGATAGGGTTCGGTTTGGCAGTGTTGATGCCGAGGGCACGGGTAATGGCATCGAGGCTTGACGTGTCAACATCCTTGGCTGTTTTCATTTTTGACATGATTCTGTCTCCTTTTGTGATTGAGATTAAAGATTAAGATTTACAGGTGCTACAATAACATACGTTTTACAGTATGTCAACTGTTTATTCTCTCATGAGCTAAGTCAACATATTCTTGCATAATATCTATACCGACAAATTTCCTGTTTAACTTTCTACAAACAACGCCTGTTGTCCCACTGCCCATAAAAGGATCAAGGACTGTATCATTCTCATCCGTAAAACTTTTTATAAAAAACTCCACTAATTTTCCAGGGAAGGTAGCGGGATGTTTAGCTTTAAGAGTGAACTGGTTGCTTACATTGTTAGCGTGTATCACGTTTGATGGTCTTGTTATCTTTATTTTTCTCAGATTTGTTTGTTCAAGCCCTGCCATGCCACTACCATTAACAGGCTTACCACACTGTTTCCTATAAGCACGAGCTACGCTTTCAGGTTTTATAGGTGTACCGCAAGCTGTAGGATTAAATTTTATGTTTGTAGGTGTGTCTTTTGTAAAATGGTAAACAGGCTCAAAAGCGTTTTTGAATCTACCTTTGAGCGCACCAGGAAACGGGTTCTTAATCCAACAAAGCTCATCCACAAACATAAAACCTATTTCACGTTTAAGAGAAATAATCAAATCAAAGACATACAAACTACGTTCACCTTTATTCGTGTGAGGTTTTATGTTCAAGAAAAAGCTGCCTGTAGGCTTAAGTACACGCTTTAACTCTGCAGCAATAGGCTTAAACCAATCTACATATTGTGATTCAGGTATTCCTCCGTACACGTTCTTTCGCCTGTCAGCGTAAGGAGGAGAAGTAAAGACCATATCTATAGAGTTATCAAAGATATTTTTTAGTAATTCTCTGCAATCGCCTTGTATCAATGTAATATCCATAAGTCTCAATACACAAGTGATTCGTTCAAGTCCAATACACGCAACAAATTGTCTATCTGCTCTACGTCAGGCATGTTTTCATCACCGAAAAGTTCTTCATACCGTTCCTGAAGATTAGCGCATGTAACAGGCGAAAAAAACCAGCCTGCGCCACGTTCTATGTCGTCAGCTAAATTTATTTCGATCATGGTTCTGTCTCCTCAATTAAACCACCTTATCACAGGTTCACCTTTGAATCCTTTTACCCAAACGAACCAGGCATAAGCCACAGCACGACTCACATTTTTGGTAAATTCACCATTCTTTGCACAAACCAGTCTTGAAGCAGAAACATAAACTACTTTTGGAGGATATTTCTGAAACATCTTTTTACGTTTCTTACCTTCAAGAAACTGAAGTTTAAGAAACATTGCTACTTTTCTACCTTCGGGTATTATCTCAAGTGCATGTTCCACAAACTGTTGTGCAAGTTTGTATGGAGGGTTCGTGATTATGTCGCCGTACCATCGTGTAATACCAAAGAAATCTTGAATTTGCCCATATCCGTATGAATATTTATCATAACTTGTTACAGGTATCTTATGTTGTTCAAGTACCTTTGATATATGACCTTCACCGCAAGCGGGTTCAAGCACGTTATTAAACTGTTCAAGTTCTAACAGAAGTTCAACAGCTTTCGGTTCAGTAGCATAGTAATCATGTTTCTGTCTATCATCCTCTGTATGAGAAGATGCACCAAGTGTTACATAGATACTCTTTTTGTTTCCTGTCCAGTCTTTATTACTCATCACCTACCTCAAACCAAAACGGGCACGTTACGTGCCCGCTTACCTGTCCGTTTACCTATCCGGTTACACCACCACTATACACTCAGTATTGTCCTGAATAAATGTTTGTACTTCTGCCGCAACCTGGGCAAGCTCAATCTCACCATAGGCCAGAGACAGTGATACTTTACCGTTCCTGTCCATACGCACAAAATAGGGCAGTGTTGTATCGACTTCAGCAAACATACATTTTGGCTTCAGTTCTACCGAATCACCGATGCTCTTGTGCGCCAGACTTGTGATTCCGTTCTTCACCACTACCTGCTGAGACACACCGTTATCACGAAGTTCTGTCAAATGCTCCTGACTGATGTTGGACATGAACTCAAGCAAGGACGGGGCACTGGCTTCTTCAAAGTAAAAATTCCGCTTGAACGCTTTGAAAAAATCTGACAGTTCGTAACTGTTTCTGAGCATAGTATCAACACTTTCCGTGTCTGTCTTTGCAATGCACAGTTGTGGCCGCTTTTTCGTTGTCGTATCCGGTTTACCAAGACATATCACCTTGAATGCTCCTGCTATGACAATATCTACAGCATCCCTGAACAACGTATTTACGCAGTCACAGAAACCCGCCAGAGTTTTTGTATAGATCGGTTTCGGTTCATACGGTTCGATGTACGACCAGTCACCAAAACCGATTTCCCGGCCGTTTTCAGCCTTGTGTATGCCTGTGGCAGTCATTTCCTGAATCTTCTCTATTCCGTCTCGTGTCATTTACTTAACCTCCTGTAGTTGTGATACTGACGTATCTTTCAGAGACAGATCAGCTTCGCTGATGTCCACACCTGAGCCTGTTACACCGGACAGAACCTGGGTTGTGTGCGGAACTGGAGCGAGTTTGGAGTTGACGATGGTTTCAAGCTGTGCCAGGCCACGATTGTTCTTGTCAGGTTTCAGCTTCAGCTTGATGTTGATTTCTCGCACCGCATCAGGCTTTGTCCTGAGATCGTGAATGTTTTGAACCACTTTGGCTAGCTCTTCTTCGAAAAGCTCTGCCAATGCACCCATACCAATGTCTTCGAGTTTAAGCATAATTCTACTCCTTTCTTGTTAAGGTTTACTCATTCTCTACACATATAGATTACACAAAGAATCATATGCGCTCCGTAGCGGCTGGTGATCTTTTGTGTTAGCACTTAACCTGCGCCTTATTGAAACGCTCCCAACATTCGAGCTTATTTTTCTGGTTCCGGCATCTTGAAAGAAGCGACCCCAGCAACGAACCGCCGTGGAGTCTTTCACAGTCATCAACGAAACCGGGAATCCCATGACAAGCTGCCTGGTCTGCAAGCATCGGGCAAGCAAGCTGTTTGACGTGTTCCGGCATTTCTCCGCGCAGAAAGTCATCATAACTAACCCCTTTTGCCGCCATATCCACAGTTCCAATGCCTGCAAATTTTGTCTTTTTTGGGGCGATTATAAACCCGTATGATTGTTTATACACACGAGTAACACCATCTCTTATTTTTCTTCCGGTAAATTCTTCATACTCGAAGACGTAATGTTGTCTCCCGGTTCCGTTGCAAGTATGACAGATAACTGCCGCCCCGTTTCTTTCCGACATACCGACATAAACTCCAGTCCCGTTACAAGACTTACACTCAATATCTTTTTCAATCCGCTTCATTGTTCTCCTCCCGGTTATAGAATGTGTTAACAATGCGCTGAGCCAGACCGCCTACCCGCTGGCGGTTGTGCGTGCGTCTTGCTGGTGTTGTTCTGGTTGTTCATCATCTACCTCCATACCTGCAATCCGGCGGCTGGCAGCCCTTGACGTTAGGTGTCGATTAAAATATTCTTCAGCAATATCGTTTGACATATTGCTTTTAATTTTTTAATGAGTAACAGCTTTCATATGTAGTGTTTTAATAATTTTCCTCAATTACGCTCTCTCTATCACTTCAAAAAACTTGTCAGCCATTACAGAACCTTCCTCAATATACTCATCTTTATCCAGTTTCAGGTGTTCAGTGTATTCTCGAAGCAAGTCTTGTAAATCATCAATAATCACACTACGTTTCCGGCTCGTTTCGCCATGCAATGTCTCAAGAATTGCAAGCCAGAAATTGATAACACCTGCCATAGTTGCGCCCTTGAACACGTTTTCAGCATCAAACGCATCAAGTTTACGTTCAACTGTTTTGATATACTTGACAGCTTTCTTACCTCTCAAAACACTTACAGGCCACTTTGATAACGCATCCGTAGCTGCTTTATGAACTTCTTCAAGAGCAAGTTCTGGAAAGTGTGGGGCAAGCGTCTCGGCCATGCCAGCGATTGAGGCCAGGATTATGTCTGTTTTCATTCGGGCAGTCATGGTTATTACTTTCACTTGTTAAGCAACTGTTATAAATTGTTTCTAAAACAGTGCAAACCCTTAATAACTTGGTGTGTTGTTAAACCAGCCTTACACAATGTTTTACTGGCAAACAGCACACGCTCCTTCAAATTGTCATCAGTTAAGTGAGATGTATCAAACCCGAAAAACGTTAAATGTTCACGTATTCTTTGTATGCAAGTTTTTTGTTGATATACTTTGAACCATGTAACTATATTGAAATTAGTTATTATCATTTTTAGTGCTCGTCGTTTTGGGATAAAACCAATACAGAAGTAAAAATATAGTTTATCTACTATTCAGTCCAACACTCTTCACTTCTGTTTATAAGTCCGTCACGTTGTTCAGTATATTTATCTAACTTTCGTTGCAACTGTTCGATTTTACCGTTCAACAACGACACAACAAACTCATACGCTTCACAGTATGTATCAAATATACGACTATATTCCGTATGTTTTAACTCTCTGTTACCTCTAATCCATATAGATTTTTCTGTTTCACGCTCAACTTCTATTTCATGTATGATTCCGTCAGGCCAACGTGTTTTAACTCTGTACTTTTTCATATTCATCCCCTCTCAGTGTACTCACATATAGCTTCTTCGCCACAATGTTCACAAATCACGTAATCTTCGTCTGCTGGGTCTTCACAATCATTTTCACACAATTCACCACAGTAAGGACAAGTCCATACATACCTTTCTTCTGTGTAAGCTACAAATTTTTTAATTTCCATTTTTAACCTCCCAATCTTCACACTCAATCACACTCCGACTCTGTTTCGGACATACGCCCTTATGACGGCAATTCAAGCATATGTTATATGCCTTCACTTCGTCTTTATATCCGCAATGCGGACAGAACATAATATTGTCAGTGTCGATTACATAATCTCCTATTGTCCAATGACCGTGACATACCCCGCAACGGAAGTGATACAGAGTCTCTTTTGTGTAGGATAATTTACTCATTTTTGATTCCTCAAATATTCTCGATACGGTAACAGACACTCTTTGAACAAAACCACTGTTCCGTCATCAAGTCTGCACTTATACTTACCATCTTCAAAACCTGTGAATACAGCAGGTTGTAATGACTCATCAGACTTATTCCTGACAAGCACATTACAACCTGCTGTCATATACACACCAGTTCCAGAACTAATCAGCAATTCCAACTCCACTTCAAAGTCTCACCGATTACTTCCTGGAGACTGCTTATGTCCATGATTTTCTTTGTGGCAGTAACCTGAACCTTGATACACTCAAAGAAATGATTTATACGACCTTCTGCTTTGAGCCTGTTGTAAAATGTCTCAGGATCAATAGGGGCATACTTCTTGGCAGACTTCACAACCAAGACGCCTTCATCAGCCATATATGTCCCAGGCTTGTCTATATCCAATTCCTTCTTTATGGCCTTCAACTGAGCCTCAAGCTCCTTGATCTGATTATTAATCCTGCAAGCCTTGTTGATAAGTGATGCTTTCCTTCCGGTAACTTTCATGATTTGTCTCCTTTCGTGATTAAGATTAACGATTAACGATTAAGACTACAATAACATACGTTTTACAGTATGTCAACAACTTTTTATTCGTTCATACTAATTTTCACACCTTGCTTTTTATTAAAATCGTTAAAACTCATTACAGAGTTTTAACAAAATTTGTTGAAAAAGAAATAGGTGATACAAACTCTTCCAACAAACTTTTTAACTTGTACCGATTCAACTTCTTCGGTACAAGTCTTCCAAACGCATCAGCATTATGCAACTTGGACTTCAGAACATCTGAAGTCAATCTGTTACATAAATTCATTGATGCATTATGGTCTGCATTATCTTCATATCCACATTGAACACATTTGAAATCTTTTTGTGTCAAGCGATTCTTTCTGTCTATAAATCCACAATCAGAACATTGTTGAGACGAATATGAAGCATGAGTTACATGAACTCTGATTCCTAACTTTTCTCCAATTCTTACAAGAGCATTCTTAACACTACTTAAATGAAGAAGTTTAGAAAGTCTAATCCATTTGATTCCAAACTCTTCACAAAAACCGAATTTATCTTTGAGTAACAAATCTTCAACGACTAAATCTGTTACTCCTTTATTGCTTAATGTTCTTAGAATATTGGAGCAAAGATAATCAAAATAACCTTTCAATCTCCTATGGATTTTCTTCAGTTTCTTTAATTGTCCAGAGTCAAGATTTTGATAACCAATCTCATCAAACTGTTTCAAAAGTTCAATCTGTTTCTTGATAAAATTTCTATCAAAGTCAAATTCAGTTCCATCTGAACACACAGCAAAATTATGTTTCAGATTTACATCCAGACCAACAGCTCTGTAACACTCTGAAACGAAATCTGGGTCATCAGCATTGCAGGTTGTAACTACATGTACTTTACTTTTGTTCTCTCTTCTAAAAATGAGAAACTCTTTTGCAATCAATTTATCTGGGGTATGATAATCAAAATTAGTCTGTAACGGCAGATAAATCCCGCCATAACCTTTCTTAAGTTTCAGATAAAGCCACCAATTATAAAGGCTATTTGTTTCATCTTGTACTATTTGAGCATAATTTTTAGATGCTTTCAAAACTGCTTCATTCTTGTACTCAATCTTTCTAACATTAGATATTGCTCTTTGACGAATTTGTTGAGAAATCTTAACAATTCTATCGAAATATGGTTTTGACTCGTAATAATTAAGTGCTTCCTGGAACCAATCATTTTTGGCAGATTCAAATTGTTCTGGATTTAAGTAAACCAAAAATTTGATAAATTTGCTTAAATTAGTTGGCTTTTTTATTAACTTAAAATTTTTTACGTCTCCAACCTTATGTTTCTTGGTTTTTCTTTTGTAACGAGAAACTTTAATGTCTTTCTGTATCTTTAGATTTACTTTCTTTAATTGAGCTTTAACACTGTTCTCATACAATCTAACTTGAAACTGATATTCTTTCTGAATATTACAAGCTGGGACTATATCAGAAGTAAACTGAGCATATTGTTGGAGTAGAACTTTCTTGTTCGTTATAAGACAAACAAGATTATCAAAGATATAATCATTGATTTTGTCTCGTAACCAAGTCAATTCATTAAAAACCAAATCAAGAACATCATTCTTGCTTTGATTCTGTCTGTATGCTGTATATCTTTGTGATTTAATCATTTTTATTAAAGATTAAAATGGTTTTTATCCTCTATATTATTTTCATCAACATATTTATGAAACTGTCCTTATTCCGTTTCTTGGCTACCCTGAAACCGAGCCGTTTCATCTCATCAATAAATTTATGTCTTGGCATGGGTCTCTTATCCATACTGCCAGCAGTCTCTCTATAAGCCTTATAAACCTCTTTTACACCTACTGCCGGAGGTTTTGTTTCAGGCGGTTTTACCTTGCTGATACTGTATGTAGCCAGGAACGCTTCGAGTACATCTTCTGATATTTTCCACTCATTCATCAACTTATGGTGTGATTTGGTGAGTGTAAAGTTGTTTTGGGCAAGCAACCTTTCAAGACCTTCACATGCCCAGCCAAGAATCTGAGGCATTTCGTGTAGCAGTTTGGTTGCCAGTCTCACATCTTTATCTCTTTCTTTGATAACTTGAGCAAACTCAAACATTAACCAACGCCTTAACATACCATGTGACATATCAGACGTTTTTATAAGGTGGTTTGAACTGAATACCTGAGCCGCATCGCATACGAAACTGTACGGGTGTCCGTACTTTCTTCGGGCAGAAATCAGGACATTATCGACTACAGCTTTGAAGTTGTCAGAGGACAGTACCTGGGTTTGAGGTAGCTCGGAAACTACATTGAGCAATTTGTCAGTAAGTTCAGCCCGCATACATGGATCAGTAAAATCATAAGGACTGACTGATACAACCAATTCATCAGGAAGTAATGACCTTAACACATTCATAACGACTGATTTTCCGTTAGAACCAATCCCATAGAAAAGCACAGCCTTATGAAATTTGTTAAGCATACCGAATATTACGGCTCCAAACACTTCCTGAAGTACAAGAATCTGGTCAGGATCACGTAAAAATGCCCAACGTAAGAATCTGAGCCATTTTTCAGGCATATTTTTCCTGTCAACTTCCGTTTTCAGTTTGTATCTTGTTTTTAATTCAGGACTCGGTGCAGTTTCTGTAACCTTCCCATCTTCTATTATGTACACCCTGTTTTCCGGTGTAACAAATGAGACAGGAGCATTAACAAAGAACTGCTCATCTTCTTTCATTTCGTAGATATGTCTTGCGATAGAAATATAATCACCCCTCTTTTTGCATACGTTGTAGGTATCACCAAAGAATCCAGCTATCTCTACAGATATTGTACTGATAGGTACAGGAACCCATCTTGCCTTTCCGTCATATCTGTAAATCATATCATAACAACCAACTAATTCATGCGGTTGTGTTGACAAATACGCCATAGCAATTCCGTGGTGTGAATTTTCAACTTCAAGATCATCATCTAATTCTACACCTTCTACAGAAGTTTCTTCAGACTTTTCGTAGCTTTTAACCTCTTTATCCAGTACAGGTTTCCTTACGCCTACCGTCTTTGCAACTTTGGATAGATACTGCTCATACCTGATTGCATCAGCTTTTTTAAGTAAGCTGAGGCGAGCCAATCCGGTGTCTAACACTTCATCAGATGATGTATTTTTTAACCACTCATCGAGTGTTTCTGACGGCTCTATACAAGTATAAACACGGCCTCCGTGAGCGAACGAATTTATGATTATCTCGTAATCGCTCTTATAAAATATCTTGGCCTTGCTCTTGCCATAATCAGGTTCGATAGGGTCACGAATCACCATATCTTCATATTTTTCTCTGTTCGTGAACAAATCTGCAACCTTTATAGGCTCGTTGTCGTTTGTATAGATAATATCGTCCGGCAACAGAACGCCGGACAACCGACTCGTCACAGTTCTGGTAGGGTGCTTTACATCTCCATGTTTCTTTAATTGCTCTGTCTGTTGTTTCACATACTCTTCCCTGATTTCCTTAGCTTGATTGACATATTTGTTTTTCTCAAGTTTAATCAAACCCTGGACAGCTTGTGTATGGGCAGGACTGATAGGCTCGGTTTTGTTCGTGTCCAGTGCAATACCTGGATAGAATTTTGACTCAACAGGTATCTGACACACAGGATCAGTACATCCTGCACGTGCCGCAAAATCAAGGCGTTCAGGAGAGAACACAGCCGTATCAAACAGAACACGAGGCAACAATGTTCCAGCTTTTGATATAAGAAACCAGCCAAGACCTTCAAACCAGCATATATTGGTCAGAATCTGTACCAGTTCCTTAATCTTGGTAAAGTCCGAAACAGGAACATACACTCTCTGTCCTGTAACGCCTTGAACAAGCTCTTTATTATTGCCTTGTTTCAGATAGATACAAGACGAAGCAGATGGACGCCATAACATAGCCGCATCACGCAACAACCAGTGCAGGTTTTTAAGCCGTTTAACAAGCTGATTACCTATAAACGGTGTTGTGTCAGGAGGCGGGTCATAATCAAAATACATAATCCCGCCTTCATCCGGCCACACTATGTCATCGAGTGTTCTTGTTATAGCGTTCTTGTACCGTTCAGGCTCGTCCTCTTTGAGTTGCCTGCTGACAATCTCATACTTGGTACGTCTGTCTGAACCTGTTACATAGATTTTGGGAACACCTGCAACAATAGCCTGATTTGTCTTGAGGTTATTCAGAAACTCGTCAAGTTTTTCAAAGTTTATTTTAACAACCTCAAGTACACCCTCTACCAAGTAACACTCACTTGCATCTTTTACGAGCGCACCTGATTCATCCTGATATATGCGTTTGGTCAACAAGCCGTCCTGTTTCGTTATTACACTAAACGTAACTGGAATCGGCATTTGTTACCTCTCTGTCATATACAGGTCTTCAAGCGTCACTTCTCCGTCTGTAGCTATTACTATGTTTTGGGCCATACTTGGCCTCGGAGTCCTCTTACCTTGCACCCACAAGGTAATTGCAGACACAGAACAACCTACAATATCTGCAAATTCCTCATAGGTCATGTCATATCTTTTGATGTATTGTTCAATGGTCATAGTTATACGCCTTTTTTCTCGTAATGCATACACCAAGCACGTTTTTTAGTTGCGAAAGTGTGTCTGGTACATCTTTTGTTAATCTCTTTTTTATAATATTTGCGCGGACCTGCAGGTATAATTTCTGAGCTATACCACCTACAGTTAGCGCACATAGGGCCTTCGGTAGTCCAACCAATTTCCTTTTTAATGTCTGCTACTGTTGTTCGTGCCATATTATTCCTCTTAGTTGATGGATTGATTTGACGGTGTGGAACTGGAAGGTTTGATGATGTTTGAGCCGAACCGCTGTTCATACGTGTTATAGACCTGTTCAACAATCGAATCGGTTACAGATATGACGTGAGCTTTTTCAATCTCGATTGTGATGTCATTTGAAATCGGATTCGGTTCGGCTCCGAACATGAACGGCATGAAAAGGATGGACTGTTGTTGTGGCACGAGTACCATAGGATTTGTTACTTTGTACTTGTGGCTCGTTTCCTGTTTGATTTTTGCGATTACTGTCTCGCCTGAGACAAGTTTGAAAAGATGCATATTTTCCTCCTAGATTAAAAGTGAAAGTGGATTTTGTCAGGTTAGCACAATATTTACGGTATGTCAACAGACTATTTTCTGAACGTCATTGATACTGTCAGGAATTTTTCATGGCATATACTCCTTGTACTCTTCATAAAACACTGTAGGAATACAATCTGTATCTATTTCGCCTGTTATATTGTCAGCACAACAAGCCGGGCAATACCCTGAAATAAATTCACTGTCCTTGGCCGTATACCCACACCATTCGCATCTGTGACAAAACGGCTTTAACTCTTTCTGATCTTTCATGATTCAGCCTCCGCAAAGTTCCACTTCCTGAGCAAAGTTATATAGACTTCATATCCGTCCCTGTCATGAGCCTTAATCAAGCCCTGTTCAGCATTGATTACCTCAGCGTTCTCAAGTGCTTCATGATCAAAAGTTATTTCGTAATAATAACCTTCAGGCGCACTATGAGAGAACACAAACAAGCTCTTATCATTGATCGAATACAAGTCATAACATCTGTTATTTATCATAAACCCGTCAGCCTTATAGATGGTCTCAAGTATATTTTTCATAATTCGTCTCCTTTCGTGTATCGTATATATTATTCTGTGAACTACAAAATGTGTTGTGTCTCATCCATGAGACACATCAGGTTAATAAACATCAGTTTCGCCAAGGTTCGCAATCAACTGTTCTTTTACTTCATCTTCAAATTCAGCCCAATTATCAGGCTCATACTCTCTGCCATCCTCATCGTACACATGATAAATCCTGACATCAGTTATCTCAGGAACGATGGCATATTTTGGAGTAAGAGCGAACGGGTTTCGTGTATATTGCGGAACCTCTTTGATGTTTAGGTCATATTCACCTATGACCAGTAGTGTTTTGTTGACATAATCAAAGTCAAAATCAAAATCGTGTGTCTGTTTCATATTGCTACTCCTCAAGAAACGCTTTCATATCATCAATGGTAACAATGACTGTACGAGTTGTGTCAGGAACTCTTACAGTCATTTTACCTTTATTCTTGCCTCGTTTAGCCTTCCTGAATTCAGCACCTTTAACAACCATCTCTTTGCATTTTGACGGGTCTTTATCTCCTACCCAGCCTGCATAATACAGTCGGAAATTTTCAGAAACATTACCAAGTTTCTTGTAAGCGGCTTTGCCATAAGCTGTATCTCCAAGCAAATCTATAATCATATCATGCATAATCTTGTCTCCTTTGTCTCCTTTTGAATCTGTAACCTGCTTCGTTCAACGCCTGAGCCAGAATCTTGTCTGGTACAGGACTATGGCCGGGATGCATCGTAGGCAAAATCGACTCAATATCCGCTGAGAAGTGTGGCCAGAATGGGAGCATCGTCATATTGTGTTCAGTAATCTCAGGTGTTGTATCAGCATAAGTAGGTATCGTTTTATACGCCACATCATACCTGAACACCATAGATTGAGCGGTCATCAGTACAACATCATATGCAGACATAGCTGACACCAAATACTTTTTGAACTGTTCTGCATGTTCTGACATATACAGAATCCTGAATATATCCATATGTCGTTCCTCGTATGTGTACTCGTTAGTGATAGGAAACCTTCTTATAGTCTGTTGATACACAGAATGGTTGAAATGACAATCGCCGTGTTGTTTAGACCACGGACAATCCATACACTCACTTTCTACAAACTCGATACAGTACGGACACAGATCAGAATCATCTGCGGCATTAGCGAATGCCCAGGACAGAATGTTGAACGTTAACTGGACAAGTACATTAGGCCGTTCGTGTGTGTAGCTGATTACTTCTGGATCGTTGTAGTACCTGGCCTGCCGTGGAGCATATTCAGAAATAGCTTCCGCTTTGAAGTCCATAAACTTCTTTGCTATCTCTTTGTACAGTTCGATATTTTTCATGTTTCGTCTCCTTTAGTGTGTGTAGCAGGTGTCACAATTTGTGACACCTGCTGTAGCTCAACTTATGATTCAGTAATGTAATCCAGTTTCAGAGTCCATCCACGAGGCGTGTGAAGCCACGTTACATCCAGAGCCGTGTTAGGCCGCATTGTAGGAACGAACAGTATTGCGTCAGGTCTTTCGAGCCTTGGAATAATGGACATAATATGGCCGTCAATATAGACTCGGATTTGTGATGGACTTGTTCTGAGTATATGTGATTCGTTGTCAGAACATGGCTCGATGTCTGACAGTTTCACAGCCTCACTGGTTACGACAATACAATCGTTTTTTGATACTTTCATGGTTTGTCTCCTTTCGTGTTAAGATAGTATAGTGTTTACGTTATGCCACCGGCATAATTTATTTATTCTGGTAAATGAAGCGGCCCTATAGCGAACCTGATTTCAGGGTTGAGATAGGTGTGGTTCAGAGAGTTGACTGAGCCGTAAATCAGTCCGTCCCTGATTTGTGTCAGTTCCATATTCGGGGTTTCATATGTTTTTGTTACTTTCACGGCCATTTTTGTAATCGTGTTCAGATAATCAGGATTAACCTGAATCGGTACGGAATCCTTGTCTGATTCATCATACGTTTTGAAAACGTACTTGTAATCAGGCAATGTCCTGTAGTGTGTTTTTGATTTGAAAGTCGATATATTTATGTCCTTGTCAATAGACGTAACCGAAACTGAATCGTTAGTGTTAACGGAAACGAGCAGGGTTTTGACAATAGGCAAAAGAGCTTTCTGGTACGAGCCTGAAGCTTTTATGGCATTAGCCAGGATTTTGGCCGGGATCGGGATCGGAGTCTCTGGTGGATCGGTATGCTTTATATCAGGTTCAGGAAATTCCTGAAGCATATCCTGACACTCGTGGATGTTTGCGAACGCCATAAAATTTCCGTGCGGGATTGCGATTAAGTGGTGAGTTTCAGAATCGTAATAAAGGAATTTGAACTCCGATTCCTTGTGGTTTGCGATTATAGTCAGAGCTTCGGCTGTCTGTGTTGGGATGATGAACTGCATAGTATTGTCTCCTTTCGTGATATGTTGTGTGTTAGTATAGTATATTGTTTACGTTCTGTCAACAAACATTTTCAAGTTTTGTTTCTACTTCATAAACTTCGCCATAATAAGTCTCAATTTCTTCTTCTATCAAGTCATCGAGCTTACTATGTGCCTCATCCGAATCTGAAGCGGTGACTGTGAATGTTTCCTGTGTGAAGTTGAACGGATCATCTTCATCATGATAGAACCTGACTATGAACTGAAATTCGTGCATGATTTTGCCTCCTTGTGTTATGTTTTTATCTCTCTTATGAGTTGTTTCACTTTCTGGTACGAACCTGGTTCGTACCACCAATCCTCCCCTGTAAGGTTGTTAGATATAGCCTGTAACACGAACTCTTTTGCATTGTTAAGCAACTGGAAATAAGCCACCTGTTTCCCGTTGTGCAGGCAAGTTACATAGTATGTATGACCTGCCTCATGTATTCCGTAATCCATGTATGTCAGGCCATCTACAATTATGTGCCTGCCGTAATTCATGTGAATCTTGAAATTTTCTTGCTTAAAAGGTTCGTCTGGTATAGTATCATGTAGAATAGACATAATTTTACCTCCTGTAATATATGGTGTTGGTATGGACGAAAACAAACCTGATTTTATTAGATATATTTCCTGGATTGCTCCGTTACTTGTCACAACAGTAATCGTCATCTACAATCTTATGTATGCAGTCAAAGCTGTATCAAAAATCGAGGTTCGACTTGAACAGCAGTTAGAGCGCATAAGAAGTGTAGAGCAGGAGCAACGGGACGCTGAAAAGCGTAATCATGTACATTACACAGAACTCAAGATAAAACTTGAGCATGTCGGGAACTTGTGCTGTTCTGAAATAGATTCGAACAAGTAGTTGACATATTCTGTGCCTTGTTGTATTGTAGTTGTGTGTTTACGTCTCCTTTCGTTCACGCATACGATCCTCCTCCGTATGTGGGCCGGTAATGCAATGTTACCGGCCAAATTTGTTTTGTAGAAAATCATTAACAATCTGTTTCACTTCATATTTTTCCGGTGAATCCCACCAGTTCCTTCCATTGTAACCTTTACTGATCAGAATCGAGACCAGTTTCCGAGCTTTGTTAAAAGTGGACAGTCTCACGACCAAGCTTCCTGTATCAAGCAAGATTACGTTCCAGGGATGTTTAGTGTCATGATCTGCTTTGTATATTCCGTAACAACCGTAAACGTAACCGGAAACTTTTGTAGAATATTGTTTTGTGTTGCTAATGTGTGTCACACAGAAAGTTTCTTTTTTCTTCTTTTTACCATAATTTACATTCTTTATTGTCACGTTTGAACCTCCAAGTACCTGATTTATCTTTATAAGTGTACAGTGTTCCATGATACTTCATTCGTTCCTTTATATAGTTATAGTCGATTGGTTTGTATGGTTTTACTGGATAATCAGGAACGATAGCGTATGCGAACCAGAACAGCATTAAAACGTAAAACAGAAATATAGAAGCGATTACTATATTTTTTATGTGTTGCATGATTTACCCTCTCACGAAAAAGTTTGAGTAATATTCCTGTAACCCTCTATAGTTTCCTTGCTTGTACATCTTGTATGCATTTATCGGTTTCGTTACTGGTGCAGATACTCTTTTGTAACCTGCTTTAGTAACTGTTTCGTATATGTACTTGAACAAGTTTACGTTAAACTTCTTTTCTGTGTATTCTTCTTTTTCTTCTTCAGTTAGTGGTTCATCTTCTTGCCAGATAACGAATACGTTATCTTGATGTGGACTTGGTTGTGAGTGTGACGTGAAGTGGCACTGTTTCGGTATGGATTGTAAGTGTTTGTGAAGTTCGTGCGGGTTTATGTCAGTTACGTCTAACGACTTAGTAACTGATTTAGTCTTTGGCATGTTTCGGTTTATTTTGTTAATCAGCTTGTTAGCGGCATAGATTATGTAATCTGCATGTACCTGGTCACTCATGATTTAAGCTCCTCATACGTTTTGTCTATAAGTTCTATAGCTTTTTCCAGATTTGTGAAATCTTCATCATTAGGAACGCACTTCGTTCCGTCTGAAGCTCTACAGGCAAGAATCTGTTCCATAGCCTCTTTAGTAATCTGCAACGTATGAAACAGTAGAGCGTATGGAGTGTTTGATGTGTTGTTCTGCATATTTTTACTCCTTTCATAAAGTGGGGCAGGAACGGTTATGTATGTTGGTTTGTTCCTGCCCTACCACACACAGGAGACACTTATAATGTTTTGTATGTTGTGTCAGGTGTCACAATTTATGACACTGTTTGATATGTTTCAGGCAGGAACGATTACATAACCTGCCTTCCTGAACGCATTAACCATCATTTTTTCAGGATTATCAGTAAAAAACGTACTATGCTCATGCATAGGCAAATACTTTGTCATGTCATAAAGTTGTTCAGCTACCGCTTCAGATTCTGTCAGAATATCTCCATAAATCGGAATCGTTTCAAGGTCTGCTTCAGTAACAGACCTTTCTTCTGATACGAACTTTGACACGACCATCCACGCATCCGAATCACAGCATGTTTCCGATTCTGTAAGCACTTCCGCTACATATTCCTGAATATTTATGCTTTTTAATGTGAGATATGCTGTTATATCCTGTGTTACCGCTTGTACGAACGGAGTAGCTTCTCTCAGAAATTCTGATAGGTTCAAATAATGTTCAGCTACCGGACTTGTAGATATTATATCGTGATATATAGAAGTTATCTCACTGCACGGGCCATATTTTCTGCCCCAGGCACAGTTATTGAGGCAATCATGATATGATGGTACTTCCACACAGAACGGGCATATATCAGAATCGTAATTGTATATCGGGTCTGTTATGTAACAGAGTATGTTTTTGATAAAGATCGGAAGTGAATCGGGTTCGGATTCGATGTGTTGTTGGACGATAGTTGAGTAGAAGTGTTTTCCTATTTTGTTGTCGATATACTTCTGGATATGTTTCGATTTCTGTTTCATGAATATAGTAGCGACTGCTTTATGTGTTTGCATAGTTCTATAGTCTCCCTATGTAATTGTTTGATTCGTCTCTGATTTCGATTACGAACTGGTTAGTATCTGTTTCAGTTACGGTATATGACCAGTTGTTGTCCTCTGACTGGATTTGTTGTTTAACTTGTTCGGCTTGTTCGTATGTAGGGAAGTATGTTGTATAATCAGGTATTAATGGCATAGTCTGTGTCCTCTACATGGTCTTCAAGATAATCAGTTATCGAATCGTAAGCGTAATCTTCTTTGAGTCTGTCCTTTACTCTTTGGTATAACGAATTCTCAATCAGACAGTAACCAAACTCTTTACCAAATTCGCATTTATGGCAATGAAAGGCGTCTGTTACATACTTTATACAGAATGGACATATTGTAGTGTCATACTGTTCTGCCAGGTTTCTAGTATTGTTTACAAGTTTTTCGGCTATATCAGGGTTTTGTTGTAGAAATGTTATAGTTATGTCTGAGGCAAAGGCAGGTTCATCGAGCATAGACGCTTTCCATTTCATAAACTGGATTGCTTGTGTTGTGGTGTACATAATCTGTCTCCTTCTGTGTGTTGTGTGGTGTGTGTGTTGTGTGTGTTATATGTCATAATTTGTGACACTTGGTGTGTGTTGTGTTGTGTTTGTGTGTTATACGCCCCAGATTCGCTCAGAATCGTTTTATGTGACTGATGTATAGTCTGGCATGTTTCTGGAGCGTGCGTTGATTCTGAGCGAATCTGGAGCGGATCGGGGTTAATATGTGTACTTGTCCTGAAGCTCGGCTACAAAGGATTCACACTCTTCATCGAGCTTGTCTGTGTCGGCGTCTGGACACTTTTCATCCAGTTCGTCAAGGAAATCTTTGACAAGTTCTCGTATGTTCTCAATGTGTTCCTCTACAATATCTCTTGCCTCATGCTCTATGTAGAGAGCAATGGCTGTCATGCCGTTGTTTTCCCTGGGATTGTCACCGATTCCGGCGTTTTCATAGGCTTGTTCAAGTTCGCAGGAATGAAGATACCATGTATCTTCTATCTCTTTTGTGTAGATGGGTGTGTTCGAAGCGGCATAAGATATGATTGTGTCGAATATATCTTCCGGTATGCCTTCTTCCTGCGCTAATTCGTCAAGTTCGTCATAAGTGTCTGGCATGTTCGTGAGAAAATCATCGACCACTTCCTCTGCCGTGTCCTTTACTCGTTGGTTGAGTGTATCCTGTATTTCTACGAGTTGGATATTTTCTGGCCTGGTTTCTCGATTGATTTCGTGGAAAGTGTTTCGTTGCTCGGGTGTAAGGCTGTTTATGAGGTAATCATAGGCTTTGTAGGTGATGTTTGCATAGTGTTCCATAGTTTTTGTCTCCTTTCTTGTTGTGTGTTGCGTGTTAACATAGTTTGTTGTTTACGTTCTGTCAAGTGTCACAATTTGTGACACTCAGTGAATTGTGCTGATGGCTATTAGTGGTTCCCTGGTTGACCTGTCCTGAATCTCGATCACGTAACCTTCCATATAGTTGAAGTCTTTTTCGATTCGGATTTTTCCTTTCGAATGTTCTGAAAGGATTCCAAGTTCACGGAGTGTTTTTGCTATCTTTTGAGAAGATATATCAGGGTCAAAGTGTGTTAGCTCTGCTATTGGAAAATAATTGTTCCAATACCATGAATTGTCTGAATCTCTCCATGCATCTATTGACAGAATCTTAGGTTTTTTCATAGTTTTTTCTCCTTTTATTTCAGGTAGTTATAAAGTTTTGGTAATATGACGGAAATAATTTGCGTTTTTAGAAATTTTTGTATGAATCTCCGTTAGTTATAAACTAACGTATAAGAATGACCATTTACGGAACGTAAACAGGTTCGGTTTTGTTAATGATTTTGGACTGTTGTGGATTGGGGACGAAATGTGTCTTTGTTTGCTTTATGTAAAAAAGTGTGATTTGTTAATGTTTGTAAGTGTGTGTTTTTATTGTTAATGTTAGAAAATGTGTTAGAAATTTTTGAAAACTAACAATGCCTGCACATTTTTATGTTTTCAGACTGTAAATGTGTTTTGTTCGTGTTATGTGCTGTTGTAGTGTTGTCAAAATGTTTGTATGTTAGATTTAGTTAATTTTTTCTGAATAATGTAGAAGAAAATAAAAAAATTGTATATTTAGGTGTTTAATTTTTTATTTATATGGGAAGGGGTAGGGAGTCAAAAACGGGATACCTCGCATTATTTAAGTTCGCACAATTCTTGCTTGAATTGTTAAGTGTACGAAACCATTACTAAATAAGCTTGTTAAAAGTGGAAATATCGTTTACAGTTTGTAAAAAAGAGGTCTTTTAAAAATAACGGATTTTTCACTTTCTAACATTCGAGCTTTTTACACATAGTTTCATATAGAAAATTAAAGAAATAGCGTTTACAAACTGTAAAGTGAAAAACGTGTGCAAAAATTGCATATTAACAATTTCGTAACATAAGTTTTATATAAGAAATTCGTTAGAAGTTGTTTACGGATTGTTTTTGTGTTAAATTTGTGTTAAATTTGTTTTTGTAAAAAATGGCCGATTTTTTCTTGTAAAATCAGCCGCTTACATTTTCTAACACTTTTTCTAACATTTTTCTAATCCGTCTTCTGATACACTTTTTGATACATTTTCCGGCACGACTCGGAATCAGAAACTGAGTTTTGCATAGAATCACGAGCGGAAACTGGGTTTTGACAAGAATTCTGGCCGGAATCGGGAACGGAATCGGAACGGGAACGGGAACGGAATCTGATTAGCTCGGAATCGGAAAATTTGCATAGATTTTTAGTAAGAAAATTCAACACTTACAATTTCAGTGCGAATTTTCTAACACTTTTTTTCATTTTCTAACACTTTTTCTAACTCGAATCGGAATCGGAAAATTTATATAGATTTTTAGTAAGAAAATCAAACACTTGCATTTTCTATGCGAATTTTCTAACACTTTTTTCCATTTTCTAACACTTTTTCTAACCCGAATCGGAATCTGATTAGTTCCAGGTTCAGTCAGGAAACTTGCATAGGATCAGGATCAGGAACTGAACCTGGAACGGGATTTAATTCTTGACGGGGCATATTTCAGCCCATGAGCATTTGCATATTCCAAGCATACATTTCATGAACCGCTCTGAAGAACAGAGCGGAACATATTTCATAGTTTCCGAACCATCTTTTATGTGAACATACTTAATACTCATAACCTGTCTCCTTCCGTGTGTCACAATTTGTGACAGTCTGCATAAACCGTCACAATTTGTGACAGTTATGCGTTCTTAATCACAATACGGTCGTCTTCCCGCTCTATAACATAGTCGGGATAGTCTGGATAACCGTATTTAGCCTCTTCACCGGACGGCTCCCCGATATAGACCTGTACCGGGGCGGGATTCTGCCCCCATCGGTCACATTCATAGCAGAAGTTGCCATAATCATCCATAAGTTCCATTACGGAATTGAATGATATTGCCGGACGGGGATAAGGGCATGTGTCCGGCAGGACTGAGAATTCAGGTGCATAAATTTTCATGATTCTGTCTCCTTTCGTGTTAGTGTCACAAATTGTGACAAGCGTGGATTCAGTAGCTGATTTTGCATAGAATCCTGGCCTGTCACAATTTGTGACGATATTTCAGGTTACATAGGGTTCCAATTCAAACCCTTAGCCTTATCCATAGAGATTGTATCTCTATGGAAGGATTCCGGCATACCTGGAATTCTTGTGTCTATCCCCTCTTTGCGGAGCTTTTCAGCCCGCAAGGACGAGTTGATAGACTTACCATCATACGGACACCATGCTAACCACATAGTGCCCATGTTTTTGAATACCTTGCCGCCTGAGACGACAAATGATCTTGTTTCACCCTTGGTCACTTTCGCACCATCGTGAATTTTCATATTATGTCTCCTTTGTGTTTAATTTGCCCTCAGATTCGCTCAGAATCGGTTTTATGGCCTGGGACATAGTTAGGTTTATGTCTTGGCCTTGAGTCGATTATGAGCGAATCTGGGGCGGGTTTGGGTGGGGGTTTATGGTAAGATTTGGTCAAGGCAGGAGTCGAACCTGCAAAGGCACAGATTAGTGCCGCTCCGTACCGCACGGCATGACCGTTTCAGGGCGGAATTACTCCAACTGCCCCTACACCGGAAACTTACCGGCATAGCTCTGTATTAACGCCCTGTGAGCGTGGCGTATAGTATCCAGGCACACCGAGCCAGGTTTGTCCCTTCTCAGGGGCCTGTACAGGATTCGAACCTGTCCTGGATACCTGTAAAGTGTCATAATTTATGACGGTTAGCATATTTTTAGCCGTCATAAATTATGACACCTTGAAGGTGTCTGGTTATGAGCGCAGCCTTGCCTGCGCTCGGTTGTATGGATTAAGCCCCTGGCAAGGCATGGGCATATTATTACTCAGAATAATAGTCTGCTCCACAAACAGGGCAGATCATATAGTCATCTTCATGTTTGCCGCCTTGGTCCACATTAGTTTCAGAACAGCAAGCATAACAAAAAGTATGTCCGCAGGAAGGGCATATCTTTTCTGCATACTCATGGCCGCCGCCAGGACGGCAAGCCACCGTAAACCAGGGGCAGCAACCTGCCACGTCAGGGCAGGGTCCGTTAGTCGGGCATTCTGTTCCGCAGTATATCGTTTTCATTTTTAGTCTCCTTTCAATTTCAGGCACAGGGGCAAGGTGCGCCTATGATTTTATTACCCTGCCTTGCCAGGGCATAGTGCCATAAATTATGACACTTACTTGTTGTGTAGCAAGTGTCATAATTTATGGCACTATGAGGTGTCTGTTACAAGGCGCAACATGCCGCAAGCCTTGTTTCCGGCATAGTGGGTTGAGTCTGGATATTATTCAGACTCAACCCATATTATATCAAGTCCGTGTTCATCGGACTGGACTATAATCGGAGTGTAACCTTTCATTGCACATTCCCTCCGTGTTAAAGGTTACAGGACGCAAGCCGCAAGTCCTGTTTCCGGCATCGGGTTGTTACCCTTTCATTAGCCTGTCACAATTATGACAGGCTAATGAAAGGGGGCAGCCCCGTGGAGCGGGGCTGCCTGTTATGGAAACCGGCTCTAAATGAGGCCGGTTTCCCTCATATGCGCTTCTATCGTATGATAGAAGCGCACCTTATCCTGAGAGGACAAGGTGTTAAATGCCGCAAATAGTGCGGCAACGTCGTTATTAGAGGCAGGCTTGTTGTCTGCCTCTTTTGTCTCATTGTTAGAGGCAGACTTATTGTCCGCCTTTTTGCCTGCCTTTTTGAGCTTAGTAGGGGCAGGTTTATCACCTGCCTCTTTTGCCTCTATTACAGCCATTGCCCGTTTAAGAGCAGTAGTGTGATTTCCGAATGAGGCAGGGTTTATCCCTGCCTTAACACATTCTCTGTATGCTTTAAGGGCGGCACTCTTGTACCGCCTCAGTAATGACCGGCTTTTGCCGGTCAATTCCTTTTGAAGTGTGGAAAGCTCCCTTTCCGCAACTTTATCACCCTGCTGGCACACGAAATGCCAGCACAAGGAACTGAGATTAGATACCGCACGACCTGCCTCTTGTGCGGCAACCTTAATGTCGTTAATCTCTATCACAGGGCGGCAGCCCTGAGTTTCGTCGTAATACTGTTTTAGAGTCTTCATGGTAATACCTCCTGAGTTTTGGTTAATGTTTAATGCCATTGCCTGATTAGTGTTTCACGTGAAACAAGCTGTCACAATTATGACACTAATCAGGCAATGGCATTAAGACCATTGCACTTGCCACCTTGACACTATCCACCATTGTCAAGGTGGCAAGGTGCGCTTTAAGTGATTAGTGCAGGTTAAAGCGTAAACCCTGCAAGCGTCCAGTTATCCTGCTAACAGACAGATGATAATGGTCGCGTCTATCATTACCGCTTGCATCCAAGCTGGTACGATTGCAACCAGTTATCACAGCATTTAGCTACTTGTTACAGTAGCGTACCGCCTTGCTACGGTTTTACTGCTGCTACCGTCTGAAAGCTCGTATTAGCTTTCACAGCGCACAGCCCCTGTTAGTCCAGGCGCACTTTACCTGTACTCAGCCGCCGTCTCACTTGACGGATAACCGGATTATCGGGCGGTTGAATCCGCCCGTTCTATGTCAAAGAGCGTGCAGGGAAAAATTACTGTCACAATTATGACAGTTGAGACAAGCTGTATCAGCCCCCTGCCCGGCTAATCAGCCATGTTGCCTACACCCTTGTGGGTGAGTACCCACCTCTCCATCCACAACACAAAGACCAGATTTTCTTTACATAACGTAAACCAAATCCCGTCAAACAACCGTTCCCGTCAAACAACCGTTCCCGTCAAACAACCGTTCCAGTCAAACAACCGTCTCAACTCCTACTAAACAATTACCAAACAACCATTCCGAATTATGTTAACCAACAAACCAACAATCCAACCTCAAAAACAAACCAACCTTAAAAATACCCACCAACCAAAACAACAAAAACCTTGACATAACGTAAACAAAATAATGTCTTGACAATTTCATAAACACCTTTTACTCTAAAAAACATGGAAAAATTAATTGTGTGCTCAGGACAATCTTGCCCTATTTACAAAGTATGCCCGGCAACTGAAGTGCCTCTGCAGGGGGACGAATGTACGCTTAAAGCAGATTACTTACGGGGCGTGTGGCAGTTGATTACCAGTATGTATCCACGATACGAGAGCGATCCGGCTCTGAAGTTGAGAGCAAACTATCACTTGATTCCTCTCTATCAGGCGTTATTGGCGGCTTACATTGATTTCTATGCATACAACACAGGCGTTATCAACAAACCGCCAAAGAAGTCAATGAATATCATAAGGGATTCTATAACACTGATAGAAGCAACACTGACAAAAATGGACTCACTACAGGATGAGTATTTGACAATAGATAGTGAAAACAGTAACAATAATGCTCTTGGGTACTACGAACGACTTCTACATAAACCGTCAACACCTGTAGACATGCCATTTGACACACGCAAAAACGGAAAGAAGACTATAATAGTAAAAAAAGTCCCAAGCGAATTACCTGAGAAAACATATAGATAACAGGAACATACCATGACAGAAAACACTTCACCCAACACACCCTCCAACACACCCTCCAACACTCCCGCTTTCAAATTCGATTTCTCTTCACTTCCGTTCGAGGACAGACAAGCGATCATAGACGAATTCGCACCAGAAATAATTGATCAGTTGGCCTTGACCAACAGACCCTGGACAACTCAACCAACAAACACACTCTATGACGAAGATGGGTTCCCTATAAACCCTAACAAGCACAAAGAAACACAATCATTACAACAGTTACAGGCAAGTTGCTGGGAAAAGGTACAGAACTCTCCACACTTGTCAGGGTACGTGAACGATACAGCAGGTAAAATCTGTGGTAACGGCTTTTCCATTGACGCATTCGACCAACGAATACAAACGGTAGTGGATGAGATTCTGACCGACCCAAGGAACGACTTCATTCTGAATACGCCTATGTACATATCAAGGCATCTCATTGAAGGTGAGTTGTTTCTACCAATGACCATACATCCTGACGCATTCTGTGAGATAGACTTTATTGACCCTGCCTACATCAAGGGCGGATCAGAAGATAACACAGGTATAATCTCGCATCCGACAAAACCACAAGTAAGACTGGCCTACATCATAGAAAGACCCGATAAGAAACCGATCACGATTCCGTCCACGTACCTGTTACACTACCCAAATGCTATCAAACTCATTCCGAAACAGTACAGAGACAGAATACCGACCACTACAAATAGAAAATACAAAAAAATCAACAACATAGCCAACTACATGATCGAGTGGAAACGTGGTTATGTTACGAAACGGAATCTGTCTCAGATCAAATCAACTCTTGAATGGTTGAATTATTATGAGTTGATGAAGAAGATTGAGGTGGATTACAAGCGGTCTGCTACCAGTTACTTATGGGTAGTGAAGTTTGAGGATAAGGCGGCTTTTCGTTTGTGGATGAGTATGACGGAAGAGGAGCAGAGGCGGACAGGTTTGATGGCTCAGAAAAGTCCTGGCGGCCAGTTGATTCTGCCTCCTGGCATGACCATATCATGTGAGGCTCCGAGATTGTCAACGATTACTGACGAGGACAGGGATTTGCTTCATTTTGTGACGGCTGGGCTTGGAGTAGATGCGTCTACGTTGACAGGGGATTATAACGCTAACACTTATGCGTCTGCAAAGATGGCTAGAACACCTTTATCAGACAGAATAAGTGCATATGCAACATATTTTGAACGATTTATCAAGTATGAACTGTTCAGGTCTGTATTTATCGCGAAGAACATTATTAACGGAACAAAAATTGATTATAAAGTAAAACAGGTAGTAAAGTTTCTTGATAAGGAGCCGAGGTCTAGGAACGTAATAAAGAAAGCATGGGAACTTATTGATGTTTCGTTTCCATTGGATGACGTGGCCGATTTGGAAGCGAAAGCTAAAGCATTTCTTGGTTCGAAACATGGCTCGCTTCCTGACACATTGGGGATTAGTAAGGAAACTATCGCTAAACGGTTAGGGTTCGGGGCATACGCAAAAGAAGTTTACAAATATTGGTCTGAGAAAGAGTATATGCCTGATTTGCCTGTGGATGAGTTTCGGGAAAATTTGGTGAACAGTGACGAATCGGCTCAGACATCGGTTACTGAATCAAACGATTCTGGTGTGGAAGATGCTGAGGTTCCTGGTGGGGAATAGGTAAAAATAAGAAAACTTAATGGTTTCAGTTAGTTGGTTTAGTTTTTTGGTCGTTTTAATATTAAAAATTGATTAAATTATGGCTTATAATTCGGAACAGTCCTGGCTTAATGAGAAGCTTGAATTTTGGAAATGGGGGAATGGAGAGGCAGTTGCAGATTGGGCTGAACATCATGTAAAAGTCAAGGTATTGAATTTTGATACGGGCGGGTTTGAGTTTGTGTATCTGAAAGATATGCCTACTCAGAAACATCCCGAAACAGGCCGGTCTTACAGGGATTTGTGGGAGTGGCAGAAGGAGTCGTATCTGTATCCTGCTTTGGAGAGGCATACGAACGGGAAGTTTCGGTACGATACGCTTGTGAATTGTACTCCTCGTGGGGAGGGGAAAACTGCGGTGAATGTGATTATTATGCTTCACCGCTTTTTCTGTTTTGTGGAGCAGAAGATTATTTGCGGAGCGAATTCTAAACAGCAGTCGGTGTTTAGTGTGAAAACGATTGCTGAAGATATTATATTGAATTCTGACCCGTTACTGTCTTTGGTTCCGAGGGACGACATAAAGGACAAGGAGATAAGGCTGAGGGATTCGAGAGGGGAAGTAAGGAATACAATTATTGCTATTTCTGCAAAGCACGGTGTGTATTCCAATATTACTCTGGCGATATTTTCTGAAATATTTCAGATGGCTCCACCGTTTGAGATGTATTACCAGTTGGATTCGTCCAGACGAAATATTCCACATTCATTAGTTCTTGTAGATTCAACTGTATCGGACAAACATCATGTACTTTACCATCTTTACGACATTTCTAAAAAACCTGATTCGAGTGTGTTTTTTAACTATACTTATAGTAATTCTGGGGATTATCGAGACTATTATCATCCTCTCCAGACTCAGCAACAGCTTGATTCGTTTAGGGAAAAGTTTACTGATTCGGAGTTCAAGATGTTTTTCCTCAACAAGTGGTCGGGGAAATCTACAGAATTCTTCCCGGAAAAAGCTGTAGAAGCCTTGAATATAATCGGAATCGACTCACAAGTACCTGCCAATCCTAGAGAGATTATTACTCTGTGCCAGCAAAAAATTGAAGCCGAAACAAATGACGATTCAAACACATATGAACAACTGAAACATCGCCTGGTTCCGCTTCCGTACAAACTCGAAGCATACGGACATCCTGATTTTATTTCTGGTGAAGCCTTACTTGAACTTCGGGATATGTATGATACCGATTTTGCTCTTGGTATCGGTATTGATATGGCCGATGCTCTTAAGGATGATTTGACCAAGGGTGCGAGGACTATCGCAGCCTTTATGTTGAAAGGGCTTCCTGGCTCGCTTCATAATCCAAGTCTTACTTCTGGTTATGACCCTGACGATCCTGAAGATTTGTCTAAACTGGACAGACTTAATTTCGTGTATTTTTGTGCAGGATTGTTCCACGTGGAAACATCTGATGCGAATGATGTTGTTAGACTGATTGCTCAGTGCAAGGATTCGTTTGCGTTTCCGTTCAATGTACTGGTCGAAAGATGGGGAAGTTCTGAAATTGTCTCTTATTGTGAGTCTGAGATGATTCCTGTTGAGGTTGTGCATCCGAGTTATGGGTTCCAGCGGGAAGTGTTTAATAGGGTGTATCGTCAGGTTATTGCGGGAAAGACAAAGGTTCCTGAGCTTCCGGTTCAGGGAAGAGACGAATCCGTAGATATACTGAGAGAAGAGTTGAGGAATTTTATTTATGATTCGTCAAAGAAATTCTATGGTTCCCCTACAAAATCGAATCCGAGGGGAATTCAGGATGACTCCGTGTATGCGTGGGCTTATTCACACCACAGCTTGAGGAAGGCTATTGTTCAGGACTTTGATGTTTGTGCTCAGTACGGAAAAGATGCGTCTATTCCTATGTTTGGGCTTATGATTAAACCTCAAAATGTGGCAGGTTATTGATATGATTAGAATTTTTTCTTTAGTTATTATGTTTTTGTTTTTGTTTTCGTTTCAGGTAGTGGCTACTACTCGGTTGGTGGTATATGCGGAGCAGGTAGCTACGGTTTATTGGGATTACAATGTGGAACCGGAGCCTGACTTGGCAGGGTTTTATGTTTGGTGTGATGGTGTCTTGGCTGCCAATGTTACCGATATACAGGCAAGACAAGTTGACATAACTGATTCGGTTTGTAGTGATGGAAACAACTCTATCACTGTAAGTGCTTATGACATATATGGGGAGGAAGGAAGAGAGAGTGTAGAAAAAGCTAAGTGGTTTCACAACAAACCGCCGAACGGAATCCCAAGTAATGTCAGAATTAAACCAAAATAATTTCAAGAAAAATGTTGACATATAAAATCTGTCATATTAACATGACTTAAACTCATATTATATTGAGGCTATTTCTAATGAAAAAATACGAAAGAATTCTGTCGCATCTCGTGTCAAAGCATTGGTTAATTGAGGAAGATTGGCTCAGGCTGATGCTTGCTATTGCTGAAAGATCGGAAGATGTTACGGCTTTGAAGGCGAGGCTTGACGCCCCGCTCCAGTCCGCTTCCGATTATGCTTCAGTTCGTGATAATGTTGCTGTACTGGACTTGAGAGGGCCTATATTTGCGTACAGTAACATGATGACGGAGCTTTGCGGGGCTACGTCTCTTTCACGTCTTGCCAAGGATTTTAAGGCGGCAGAAGAAAACCCCGATATTGATACTATTGTTCACTATATTGATACACCAGGCGGGCAGGTTACAGGTACAAACGAGTATTCTGAGCTTGTAAAGAACTCAAACAAGAAAACAATCGCTTATGTGTCAGGTACAGCGGCCAGTGCAGGTTACTGGATCGCATCTGCTCATGATGAGATTGTGGTAGATAAAACGTCAAGGCTTGGAAGTATTGGTGTAGTAGTAGCGTTACCTCCGAAGGATGAAGGCGTTATTGAAATCGTTAACAGCACAAGCCCTAACAAGAGAATCGACCCGGAAACGGACGAGGGCAGGGCGGTTATTGTAAAGGAATTGGATGCTTTAGCCGAGGTATTTCAAAAAACAGTAGCCAAAAACCGTAATGTATCTCTTGAAACTGTTGTTAGCGACTTTGGTAAGGGTGGAATTCTTGTCGGTGAGGACGCTATAAATATAAAGATGGCTGACAGGCTGGGATCGTTCGAGGAATTGATGGAAGAGCTTACTGATTCAGGTTCGTCTCACCACTATGTTCCTGGCGATGGCGTGGATGCCAAAAAAGACAACGGAGATTCAGAAATTATGGATAGGAAAGAACTGAAGGCCAAGTATCCTGACCTGTATGCCGAGATTCTTGATGAAGGCAAGGCTCAGGGCAAGGCCGAAGCAGAAAAGATTGCGGCTGAGAAAGTTGATTCTGTTGCTACCAAGTATCAGGAAAAGCTTTCTGCTGCTGAAGAGAGGATTGCGGCTCTTGAGAAGGCCGAGGCACAGAGGTCTATTGAAATGGCGGCCAAGGAAGCGGTGGCTTATGTTGACAAGTCCCTGCTTGCCAGTGACCTGCCTGAAGCAGTGTATGGCAAAATAAAAGCTGCGCTTGCAGGCCAGATCAAGGCCGTGGCCGGTGGGAGTATGGAACAGGCCGATTTTGAGTCGGCGGTTGCTGAGGAAATCAAGAGTTGGTCTGATATTCTGGCAAGTGCTGCTACCGTTACAGGTATCGGCGGGAATGCCAAGGACGTTACAGGCGACTTTGACGAAGCAGATGTTGATGCGGTTGTTGACCGTATGCTGGACCATGTACAGTCTTAACAGACTGAAAGGATAGGAAATATTATGAGCACTTACGGAAGTATCCCAAATGTAAGTTGGGGCGAGCAGGTTCCGGGAGCAGATGCGCTGTTCTATTCCCGGCGTGATGCGGCTCTACTGCTCGATAAGGCAATCAAACCTGGTTATGGTGTACTTCAGGCTGGTTGGCTTATGGGAGTAGCGGCTGATGGACAGCTTGTGCCCTATGTGATGACTGGTTTTGCAGCCACTGGCCTTGAGGCTAACGCTGTTGTGTTCGGGCTTGCGGACGTAGCAAACGGAGCGAACACTATTGATGTTCCGCTTGCGGCATCCTACAGGTTCAAGGTTGGTGACGTACTGGCTCTCGGTGAGACAGATGGACCTACTTATCATAATGGCGGTGCTATTACGGATATTGACAGGACAAGCTCTCCGGTAAAGGCCACGATTACGTTTACCACAGCGACAACTACAGCGGCGTTTACCACTGCCAATTCTGTGCATTGTTACATTGCTACAGGCTCAAGCGGTAAACTGTCTGAGGCTGTTTATGTTCTGGACAAGGCCGTTGATACAGGCGAAGGCGAGACTGCTGCAGGCGGGCTTACAAGTGTGGTTGTGTCAAATGCCGTACTTAATGCCCCGGTTGTAATTGGTATGGATTCCGCTGCACAGACAACTATGGGTCTTGTAGTCGATGGTGACTACGTTATTCTCAAGTAAGGAGGGAAAAAGATGAAAGGTTCTAACGGTATAAAGTCCCTCAAGCTTGAGGTACTTAATGGTGTAATTGAGAAGATGCCTATGGCCCCAAACATGGTCTTTGCTTCCATGTTCGGATCAGCCAACGCAGATTCAGACACAATCAAATGGGAAATCGAGTATTCGAGCGCAGGTATGGCTCCGTTCGTGGCTCCGGGCGCACCCGCACCCACTGTTGGGGTTGACGGTACTGGACAAGGCCGGGCAACAGCCGCTTACTACAAGGAAAAGATGTTCTTTGATGAGGAGTGGCTGAACAACATGAGGCTTCCTGGTACACACGCTACCTATCAGACTGCTGAACGTCAGCTTTCTCGTGGTATGCGTAAGCTTCGGTACAGAAATGACAGGCGTACCGAATGGATGTTTGCCAAGATGTTGATCAACAACGGCTTCACGTACCAAACGAAGAACCGTTCCACATTCACTGTGAATTACGGTATTCCCTCGACTCATATGTACGCCCTACCAAATGATCGGAATTGGGTAGACGGCTCAAACAAGAACATTGTAGAGGATGTGTTTGACGCAAAGAACATCCTTCGTGTAGATGAGGCCGTTGCTCCTACCGATGTCTTTGTTACTACGGAACTTCTGAAGCTGCTGGTGATGGACCAGGGTATTCAGGACTTGCTGAAGAAGTCAGCGTTTGGTAACGGCGACCTGTTCTCTCGTCCGGCCCAGGTAATAGGCGAGCTTCTTGGTGTAGGAACTCTTCAGGTGTACGACGAGTTCTTCGAAACCAAGGTATATCCGACCGTACCCATTGATGGTGGCTCTACTACCTCATTCACTGTAAATACTACGCAGGACGTTGAGGTAGGCGCAATTTTCCGCTTTGTCGATGCTACAACTGATAACAAGTGGGAAGATAAGCGTATTACTGACGTGAACTACGCCACAAACACTATTACGGTTGATTCCGCTCCGACCAACGATTACCGTCCTCGTTCCGATTACGGTATCGTCCGCAACTACTTCCTGAAGGATAACGAGTTCTTTATGATGTCTCGTACTTCGGGCGGTGAGCCGATTGCGGAACTGTTGAAGGCTCCATTTGGTCTTAACAGGTATTGGGGCCAGTTTGCTGATACCAAGGATGAGTGGGACCCTGAAGGACTTTGGCTCAGAGTCCAGAACAAGGGCCTGCCTGTACTCTATCATCCAGGGGCAGTAGTTAAAATCACAACCTACACCCTCTAACCTCCTCATACCCATATCCTGAAGCCCCTTGGTAACACAAGGGGCTTTTTATCAAAGAGGTAAAAAATGGTACTTAAACTTTTGCAGAATCTGAGATTTTCTCCTACAGAAATTTATCCTGCTGGAACTTACGAGGACCCGCCAGAAATTCTGGTAAAAGAGTTCAAACTGAGTCCTGGTCTGTTCATGGACATTACGCCGAAAAAGTCCAAACCCAAGAAAACGACTGACAACAAACCCGCTGACGATAAGAAGGCCAAGAAATGAGCATCAGCACAGACGATGAACTCATTGAACGCACTCGTGCGTTAATGCTTACTGCCGCAGACAAGGCCACGGATGATACGTGGGACCAAGCTCTGCGGCAAACTTATAATGAGCTTCCTTGGGGTGTGCCTCAAACTGATGAGGTAAAGTGTTACTGGCTTATTGAGCGATTGAGACGCCATGTGGTTTATGCTTTGTCTGTAGAGGCCGCATCCAAGTTTCAATACAAACAGATACATCTTGAGCACCGTTTTAAGCAGTATTTCGCTCTTATTGAGAATATGGACAAGGAGTTTAAGGAATTCGTAGAGAATAATCCGGCTTTGTTCCCTGTAAATACTGCTGCTTTTATTGATGCGTTCAAGTATATAAGCTATATCGGTAACGGTTTCGTATATGACGGTGTAGGTGAGGCTATTTGGTAGTGGCCGGGTTATCGCAAGACATAAAGGAAGTTCTTTCTGAGGTGGGTGTTTCTTATAATTTGTTAAAACCTGACGGAACAATAGGTACGCCAGGTTTTATTGATTTTGCCTCTCACACAGAACACACTACTATCACAATTCGTGAGTATTTTATAACAGGCACTGTGTCTTTCGATTCTGAGGCTGTTGTAGGAGATGTTCTTGAACTTGTCGATGGCACTAAGTTGTTGTTGACTACAAAGCAGCCTGAATATTTTGAAAATACTGTTATAGATTATTTGTATGCGTCATGGGTATGCAATGTTGTTGGAGAGATAAAAAGCCATAGTGACGAATTTGCGTATGATTCTAATTATGACCCAGTAACTGTAGGGTGGCAAACAGTTTATACTGGTGTCAATGCGGCTCAAATACCGCCAGTTATAGCTCGCCAACATACCGAGAAAATAGAAGATTTTTTTGTCATAGATGTTGGTAATGATATTTTATATTTAAGTAGCTATTATGACATTTTGCCTGGATATAAGTGGGTTGTTGGCACTTCAGAGTATATCATAGACAGTGTTACAGATACTTTGGTTAAAGGTTTGCATGTATGTAGTGTAAAGAAAGATACCAGATGATATGGCACTGAGAACTCATACAGACAATTTGAAACGTATTAGTGGAGCATTAACACAATTATCTAGTGTAATTGATGAAGGTACTTCTACTTATGTTCCTCTTAATTTGTATGAGTTTTCTAATGAATTAGCAAGTTTTGAGCGTGGTATGGGCGCAGCTTGGAATTCTGGGCTGTGGTATACAGGAAATACAAAAGGTGTCGCTCTTACACGCAAATTTGCGTTAATGGCTGTGGCTGATATACGAGATGCTTTGCTTGATAATCCTACCACGAATATATCAAGGAGGTTGAGAGGAGTTTTATTAAGTAATACAGAGACCAAATTTAAATATTTACAAGATAGCACTACTGATTATGCTAAGTGGAAGAAAGCTTTCTGGTGGTCGAAACCTATGCCTCTTGTATTAGGGGGCAATTTGGCTCATGCTTTAACTGCTCTTAAACGAGGTAAGGGTAGTTCTGTAATTACTTTTAATCGCAAGAAAAAATCCCCTTTATACAATGTTTTTGATCCTACAGCTAACAGTCATCGTAGCCTAGTACGACAGAGTGATGCTGTTTTGGTTTATAAGTATGCTGAAAGATGGGAATATCAATCTGATAATGTTTTAGCCATTATGGCTTATGATTGGGTACTTGATAAGTTCCCTAAATTTGCAGAATATGCAAATAAGGCTCGTGCTTGGTTAGCTAAAGAGGCTAGTGATAAAGAGAAAAAAGAAGCAAAAATTACGTCAGACGAGAAGCTAAAAAGTTCAAGTGTTACCCGCAAGGATGTTATGGAGGCGTTAGAAGAGTCTTCTGATATAGTCGGTGATGCTACTAAGCTGTTTAACGAGCATTTAGACAATGAAAGTATTTCAGGACTTACTATAACTGATTCAGCTAAAGGTGGTAGTCTTAGTGATAAGGTAGAAAAGAAGAATATGGAGGCTTTGAAAGCTCAAATGTCTGAAGAAGATAGAAAACGTATGGAAGAGATAGAAGCTTTGTTAGCTGAGGAGGGTCTTGATTTTTGAAAATAGTTGAAGTAGTGCCAAGAAAAGTGGTAGTTGTTATGGAGTGGGAGGCTGAGGAGTTAGAAATGTTGTCTTATATCCTCAGTAATTGTGAGTATAGGTATAACAGTGAAGATCAGTACAGTGTTAAAGTAAAAAATTTTTTAGAAGGTAAATTGTACCCTTTTCTGGAGAAAATAGCTGATGTCGATTGACAGAAGACAATCACTGAATAACATAACCAAATCTATAAAGAAGTTTATTGTTGATGGTATGGTAAGTGATTTAGACCTTAAAGTTTTATTTGGTTTAGCTTATACTAATACACCACAACAATACGGTAAAGATGCTGTTAGATGGTTGTGTGTTGAGTACGGTGATTTGTTTGTAAACGGGTATTTAGCTAACTATAGTTTTAACCTGTTTATGTATTATCGTAATGATGAGGAGTATGTAGGTTTATTGAAATTAAGGGATTCAGTTGTAGATTATTTTTATGATTACTCTGCGTCTATACCTAATATATCTATACCTTTATATGATGTTAATGACTGGAGTATCATAGGTCATATGAGGACCAATTTAGGTTATGAGACAGGAGCTTCATTATTAAGCGATAATACAGCAAGTAAGGCTATAAGAGTTGGTTTGATGTGGGCTGTTAAATGACTGATTTACCAAACAAGAAAGTTGTTGTATATTGTTCTAAATGTGGTAAGAAATTGTTGTGTAGATATTCTAACGGTTTATGGGAATTCAAGTTTGGTAAGTATGGTGGTGATGCTCTGGTAGATATTAAGATACACGGGTCACTTCAAATAGTGTGTTTAAGGAAATCTTGCAGACACGTAAACACTTTTCATTGTTTACCTGTTACTGATAATCAATCGCTATAGCGAATATATGTATAAAACCTCGGCTTGTTATTAATTCTAAGGATACGGGGTAGCTCCTCGGAATTTATGCCTGACAACTCAGGAAGCTTAGTAAAGCACGCTAACATAAATTATGGCACGTACAGGTCCTATAACAAAAGATACTTCTACACTGGCTCTTGGGTTAGCCCAGGTTCGTGTGGGTGAATACAGTTCAACTCTCAACATAACTACTCCGGTACTTACTGAGGCAGACTCACTCGGCGCATTAGCTGATACAAAGCTTACTGGCAGTGTTGAGTATTGGAGTCATAGTTCAGGTTTTCCCGCTCTTGAGGATTTTGTTATTCCTCTTAACGAGTCTCAAGCTATGGAAATGGCCTTTGAAGAGGTTACGCCGTTTAACTTAGCTTTGGCTCGTGGTATAAGTCCGTTTGCTGATGTTGATGCGGATGTTTTGGTAATAGGCTCTACTACAAGTTCAGGCACAACATCTGGGAATATTACACCGGATAATGCAGGGTCAGTAAACGATGAGTGGACAGTAGTTTTTACAAGTGCCACTACTTACGATGTTTACGGCAAAACTACGGGTTTTGTAGGGTCGGCTACAGACTTGACTTCCGCATTCAGCCCGCTTAATGGAAGTGATCCTTATTTTACAATACCGGCCAACTATTTTACGGGTACATGGGCAGAGAACGACACACACGTATTTAGCACTACGGCTTTTGTGTCTGGCACAAATGCTTACTCTGATCCGCATACTGGTGAGATACCCTTCGGTACAGTAAAGGCTCCTGACTACATAAGGATGGAAGCAGTGTACACATTCCCCAACGGTGTCAATACGCTTACCATTATCTACCCGTATGCTCAGGTAACATCGAGTGTGGAACTTGGTTTCACTAACGATGACAATGCGAAAATCTCTATCACTATCAGCTCCAAATCAGTGCCAGCTAGTGCTACGAATTGGGCTAACGCTCCGCAGGGTAAGATGATTTTTGCGTAATATTCAGTAAACGAGACGTACATTATGTACGTCTCGTTTAATATGAGGGGATTTTATGGTTAAAAGTAAGCTCAATCCACAAATTCGTATGTTGGAAGTAGGTGTAAGAGAAGTAAAAGAAGTTGCTGTATATCCGTTGTCTTTAGCGCATCAATTACAGTTATCAGACATGATTTTTGATGTGGCACAAGCTTTTATGGCTATTGATTTTGATGCTGAAGATATAGAAGGTAAAGATAATAGCGTTAAAGCGGTGGAATCAGCAATAGACATTCTTAAAGACAATATAACTAAGCTGTTTCCTTTGATAGCCGATGAAGGGGATATAACGGCTGAAAATATTACTAATGTGCAGTTGTTTGAATTAGCTAAGATCGTGTATGAGGTTAATTATGCTGATTTAGCAAAAAACTTGAAGAGCCTCCCCCAGAAGATGAAAACTCTGGTGAAGGAGGCCAAGAAAGCCAATTAGACAGAATAGTAGCTCAACTCATAAGAGAGTATCCTTCTTATAATTTACAGCATTTCTTCGTTTTAGGGTTTAGAGAGGGAGGTCTTACTTATAGCCAAGTTTTATTCTTGTATAAGGCATTGTCAGAGGCTAAATGGGACGAATACAAATTTTTAGCCGCTATACATGGCATAAATTTGGATGATGAGAAAAATAGTTCATGTAACAAAGGGATAAGTTCAAACAAGGAAGAATCTAGTTTGTTGTTTAAGTCACCTGAAGAGTATAAAGAAATGACTGACGAAGAAAGAGACAGATTGACACAAAAAATGATGTCTTATTTTAAGACTCAAGCTGCTGTATCGCCAGCGGCTAAGTCGTTAGGTTAGTTTATTATGGCTGCGGAAAAAGCTATTTTAGTTATAGGTGCTCAATTAGCTAATGGTACTAAGTCTGCTTTTAAATCAGTGTCAGACGGGTTTAAAGCTATATCTGACTCTATGAAAGTACAGGCTCAAGCTCTTAGGGAGTTAGGAAAGAGTTACCAAGCACAGCAAATAGAAAAATTTGCTGAGGCTCTTGATAAACAGAACAGTAAATTAGCTGTTAGTGGTAAGAAACTTAACAGTTTAGTCACTGATTATAAAAAAGCAGCTTCTGAGATAGGCTCTGAAACTTCTTCTGTAGCCAGAAGCGTAGATATATTAGACAAAGCTGTAAACAGGGTAGGAGTAGACTTTTCTAAATTATCCCGCATACAGGTAGGTACTAAAGGCATAAAGGACGCTGAAACCGCTGTAAAGGAAGTGGCTAAGTCTTTATCTGGTAGTGTGCCTGTTATTCAAGAACGATGGAAGCAACTTTCCAGGTTGGTAAGTACGGATATACTGTCATTTGAAAAAGCTACCGCTGACATAAAAAAATTTGGTTTAAGTCTTCACGAGCTTATGCAAGTTATGGCGCAGACAGGCCGTATGTCACCTAAAAGCATTCAAGAGTGGGCTAATGGGCTTAAACTTACTTCTGACGTTATTAAGCTGGTTGAAAAAGGTGTAAATAGGTTGTCTGAGGCTGAGTTACGGTCTTTAGGTATAAGCCAACAAACAGCCTCTGCTATAACAAAAATAACAGATAAACAAAGGTTATGGGCTAAGGAGTTAGAAAGAGTCAAATCTATTCAGTCTGATACCATAAATAGTGCTGAGAATTACGCTAAGGCTTTAACCACATTAGCAAAGAAGACACAATATTCTGACGAAAAATTTGGTGTATATGCTAAGACATTAAGAGATATACAGGCAGCTTTATCTCGTATGAGTATAGCACAGTCTGGTAATAAAGCATTTATATCCTGGGCCAAGAGTATAGATAGAGCCGCAGTAGCTTTAGCTGCTTTAGATACTAAGTACCAACATTTGATAGTAACGTCTACAGGCTTTAAGGCTAATTCTATGGAAGGACTCAAAATATTGGGCTTGGAGTCTGTGGAAGCGGCTAAAAAAGTGGGTGTGTTAGGGAAGTCTTTTGAGTCCTTAGACAAAGAGTTGTCTGTTTTGCAGGCTAAATATAAATTATCAGATCAAGCTTTAAAAGCTATAAGTGATCAGGCTATAAGTGCTACTAAATCGTTTAAAGATGCGGCTATATGGGTCAAAAATTTCAACAAAGAACTGTCTAACGATGTAGGTCTTCGTAAGCTTTTAAGCACGTATAGCGAGTTAATATCCTCTAATAGTACGTTAGCAGACAAAGCACATAAGGCTATTCAAGCGTTTATTGATGGAGAGATTACTTTTAAGCAGTTGTCGTCTGCTATGAAAGAGTACAATTCTGTACTTGAAAAGACCAAAACTGATATAGAGGTTTTATCTATAAAATACAGGGATTTGTTAAGTTCTCAAAGTGTTTTTGCTGATAAGGCTAAAGCACAGTTATTTATACTTAGTCAACAACCAGAAAAAATACGTCAAGTTAGGGAGGAGTTAGCCAGACTAAATAAAACATACAATGTTTTAGATAGAGCTAAGAACAAATTTGAGGCTCTTTTAGCGGCTAATAACAGG
>Ga0256831_1000017_pt1 | contig 83256 bp, 101 predicted proteins | sample 132544metaG_FD_189087 | JGI IMG/M metagenome (GOLD analysis project Ga0256831, IMG submission 189087) | Hydrothermal vent microbial communities from Lau Basin, Pacific Ocean - 132-544 | ecosystem: Environmental > Aquatic > Marine > Hydrothermal vents | place: Pacific Ocean: Lau Basin...
TCAATCGTGACCCTGAGCTTTCCCTTCCCTTCCTTGATGAAGCTCTCCTCTTTCATTTCCCTCACCCTGTCTGGATTGGCCGGCTGAATGCACGGCATGGTAACCACCAATAAAGGTTACTTCTCCTTGGACTTTATCTGGCTTTCGGTTCGCCTAACCATCCTCACCCATATACCGTGCTTTCCGACTTCCCGGAATCCGTACTCCTCGTAAAATCTCTTGGCCCTCTCGTTTTTTTCGCCGACCCAGAGCTCGACGTCCTTGCCCTTTAGATACTCCAGGCACTTCTCCATGAGTTTCCTCCCTATCCCATGTCCCTGATACTCTCTATCCACCGCGAACTCGTGGATTGCGCCCACAGTTTTACCCTCGTACTTGCTGTACCAATCGTCGTCGCAGACTATGAAGCCGACTATCCTGTCGCCGATTTTTGCAACAAAAAAGCCGTCTCTGGCCTTGCTCCAGCACCACCTTAGGTATCTCTTGGCGTAGCTCTCCCCCTCACCGCCGTATTCGCGCATACCCTCGTAGGCGTTCATGTAAATCTCTATCAGCCTCTCAAGCGTTTCCTGGTCGAGTTCCTTTAGCTTCTCTATTCTTACTTCCGCCATCGGTTTAAGGTAGGGGTGGGGTTTAAAAAGCATGACTCCGAGGTTTGAGAGGTGAAAAGGTGGTAGCTATGAGCAAGGCCAAGCCCCGCTACTGCGAGATATGTGGAGCTCCAATAAAAGGCCCCGGCCACAGGATAAGGCTTGAAGGTGCCGAAGTTCTCGTCTGCGACCGCTGTTATGAGAAGTACGGTAGGAAGAAGTCCGGATTCAGCATAATGCCCACGAGAAGGGAACCGAGGAGAAGGCCCGCTCCGGCTCCCAGGCCAAGGAGGGAACCAAAACCCTACCGCGAGAGGCCCCTCTACACCGAGGAAATCGTTGAGGACTTTGCAGAGAGAGTTTATAAAGCTATACAGAAGAGTGGCAAAAGCTACGAGGAGTTATCTCATGAAATCGGGCTTTCCGTCAACGACCTTCGTGCCATAGCCCACGGTTACCGCGAGCCGACTATAAAGGAAGCTAAAAAGCTTGAGAAGTATTTCAAGATTACTCTCATAGAACGCGTTGAGGAAGAGTTTGAGGAGAAAAAGACAATTCCAAAGGACTACGAGCCCACTCTCGGCGATATAGCCAACATCAGGATTAGGAAGAGGAAGAAGTAAGCTAAACCTCTTCAATCTCCCAGTCTTCCCTCCTTTTCTTCTCGGCTTTTCTTCTCACTTCTTCGGCCTTTGTCCTCTTCGGCGGGTGAAAACCACGGAGCTTTTCAAAGGTTCCCCAGAGGCGCATGAGCTCCTCCCAGACTTCTGTATCGGGTGGGATAACGAGAACGTGGGCCGGCGGATGAATGTCCATAAGCCTTCCGATGGCTTTCCGTGGGGGCAGGTCTATCTGGGCAACGACGTGGGCTTTAAACTTCTTCCTCGGCTTCTCACCGCTGATTTTCTCAAAGGCCCAGTCGGACAGAGCGGGGGGAATTATCCTCGGGTCACCGCGAATCTTCATTCCTCCATATCTCACGAGATCAGCTAAAGCTACACTTGCCTTCTGAAAGTTGTCGGCTCGTACTAAAACTATCGTGTTTCTCATGGTCTCACCACCCTAACCTCAGCGGGTAACCTTTTAAAGGTTCGCCGATTTTAGTTACCGAAAGTTTTAAAAACTTTGCGTTTCTAAAAACCTCGGAGCCTTTTTAAGGGAGGAGCTGAGGAGAAGGAGGGGTGATAGAATGTATCTGAAGAAGAGGCACCTTGAGATACTCAGGGAGATGAAGAAGACCGAAAGTCAGGCCGAGATTGAGGCCAAACTGCCGGAGGAGTTCCAGATAAGGGCTATAGAGCTCTACATACTCGGATTTGCCGAGCTCGATGGTGGAAAGATTAAGCTCACCGATGCCGGAAGGAAGCTCCTCGAGATTAGCGATTCACTCAACCTTGAGGAACTGCCGGACGTTATAGCGGACACCGAGATTATGAAGATGCTCGAACTCCTTGAGGAGACCGGGAAGATACCCGAAAGCTGGCTCGAAAAGCTCAAGGAGAGAAAGCTCGCCGATGAGAACGGCCTTACGGAATTTGGGAGGGCCCTCCTCCAGCTCTACCGCGAGACCCACCCGGTTGTCTACTTAACCCCGGAGATAGCCTCGTTCCTGAGGGGAATGCCCAAGCTCGGAACCCTCGATGAGCTCGTTACCTTCAAGAACTCAAGGCTCTACGGCGATAACATCGTCAACGCCCTACAAGCCATGCGCCTGCTCCTGATTTCACCGCCAACCGAGAAGGGCAGGGCCTTCACAACGACCCCGGCGGCGAGGCTCGCACTTAAAGCTCTAAGCATGATTCCGGTTTTCGCCAGGGCGATAGTCCTCAGGAAGGAGGACTTCGAGGCCCTTAAGGCCGGAAGGAGCAACACCGAACTCGAGAGCATGGGCCTCAGCGACGAGAAGGGAACGACCGAGTTTGGAAAGGCCATGATGGAGACCTACGAGGCGATGGGAAAAGTTGAGGAAAAGGTTCTCCCGATTTACCTACTCGAGGATGAGCTGAGCGTCCTCAAGGCAATTCAGGAGATAGAGAAGAAGTACGAAACCAACCCAGACGTTCTGCCCACCGAGAAGGAGATTGGAAAGAGGGTTGAAATCGAGGATCTTGGCGCGGTGCTTCACCTCCTCGAGAGCAAGGAGCTCGTTGAGAGAAGGCTCGTCAAAAACAAGGACACCTACTGGCTCACCGAGTGGGGCAGGGAAGCGATAAACTTCGGAACAGTCAGCCCCGATGCCATGAAGGCGGTAACCTACAGCGAGAGCGGTGACGTGCCGATAGCGGAGTGGGTTATAAAGGCCCAGGAGGAGGGCGTCGTAAAGGCCGGCGTTACAGACAAGGGAAGGTTTTACCTGAGGCTCAGCAGGTCTATTGAGAGAAAGCCCTTCCTCACCAAGTACGATGTCGCGATACTCGCCAAAACGCCGAGGAAGAAGTACATCCACAGGGATGAGCTTGTTGAGCTCGTCCAGAACTACGTGGGTGGCGACGAGAAGGAAATCACCAGGGCTATAGGAGAGGCCGAGGCTAAGGGCTTCGTCGTCGAGCTCCAGAACGGCATGGTGAAGCTCACGGAGCTCGGAGATAAGGTCAAGACAGCGTTGGAGAACGCGAAGCTCCAGGAGATCCTGAAGGTCAAGTTCAGCGTCACGCCAACGCTCTACAACGTGCTCAGAGTCATCTACGAGAACCTGGAGACCTTCAACAGAATCTGGAAGGAGAAAGGTGAAGTCAAGGGCTACAAGATGGAGGAAGTTGACGTCATCAGGAAACACCTCAGCCTGAGCGACGACGAGATAAAGAAGGCTTTAACGATGCTCCGCGAGCTTGGCTTCCTCGGAAGCAAGAGCTTGACAGAAGCAGGTAGGGTTCTCGTTGAGGCCTACCTTTGAATTTTCTCTTCTTCAATGTTCCATTTTGAGCATAAAGCTTTAAAAAGCGATTCCCTCATTTATAAAAGGGTTTTTAAACCCACCATTCGGAGGTGTAAACCTTGGTGGACATGAGCAATGTAAAGCTCAGGATTGAGAACATCGTCGCTTCTGTTGACCTCTTTACGGAACTGAACCTTGAGAAAGTGATTGAAATCTGCCCCAACTCCAAGTACAACCCGGAGGAGTTCCCCGGAATCATCTGTCGCTTCGATGAACCCAAGGTTGCCCTGCTTATTTTCAGCTCCGGGAAGCTCGTCGTCACCGGGGCCAAGAGCGTTGAGGACATAGAAAGGGCCGTTAACAAGCTCATCCAGATGCTCAAGAAGATTGGAGCGAAGTTCCACCGCGCGCCTCAGATTGACATACAGAACATGGTCTTCAGCGGTGACATCGGCATGGAGTTCAACCTTGACGCGGTTGCGCTGAGCCTTCCGAACTGTGAGTACGAGCCCGAGCAGTTTCCGGGAGTTATCTACCGCGTCAAGGAACCGAGGGCCGTCATACTGCTCTTCTCCTCCGGTAAAATCGTCTGTTCCGGGGCCAAGAGTGAGCACGACGCCTGGGAGGCCGTCAGAAAGCTCCTCCGCGAGCTGGAGAAGTACGGTCTAATCGAGGAAGAGGAGGAGTGGTGAGGCCTCTTGGCCTTCTCCGTTATCTACTCTCCTGTCTTCCTCGAACACAGGCCCGAGAACTATCATCCGGAGAATCCGGAGAGGCTGTTGAGGGCCGTAAAGGTTCTCCAGCGGTTGAACCTGTGGAAGCCCGTTGAACCGGTTCCGGTCCCGGAGGAAGAACTCCTAAGGGTTCACTCGAAGGAATACGTGGAGCTCGTGAGGGAGAAAAGTCAATCGTTTTCCTACCTCGACCCGGACACGTACGTCTCTCCCGGCACATGGGAGGCCTCTCTCCTCGCCTTCGGTGCTTCCCGCTTGGCAGTTGAGCTGGCCTTGAAGTATAGGGGCATATACCTTGCCCTCGTCAGACCACCGGGCCACCACGCCGGAAAATCCGGTAGGGCATTCAACGCACCGACGCTGGGCTTCTGCATCTTCAACAACTCAGCCTACGCCGCCAAAGTCGCCGAAGAGCTCACCGGAAAGGTTCTCGTCATAGACTTCGATGCCCACCACGGTAACGGGACTCAAGAGATACTCTGGGACGATAAAAATGCCGTCCACATAGACCTTCACGAGCGGGACATCTACCCCTGGAGCGGTTATGAGCACGAAGTCGGCGGAAAAGGGGCCGAGGGCACAAAAATCAACCTGCCCATGCCCCATTATGCAGGCGATGACGACTTCATCTACGCCTGGAGCGAGGTTGTTTTACCCGTTCTAGCCCAGCTCAAGCCGGAGCTTGTCATTGTATCGGCTGGCTTCGACGGTTTCCTCGGTGAAAACCTGACGACCCTTCGTCTTAGCGAACTCTTCTTCGCCTACGCCGGCTCAACGCTCTCACGCTACCCGCTGGCGGTAATCTTCGAGGGTGGCTACTCCGTTGGTCTCGATAAAGGCCTGCCAGCTTTCATCAGGGGCTACCTCAGCGGGGAAATTCGGGAAGTTCCCGTAAGTCCGTCCTACGAGACCCTGAGAACCGTGGCGAGGGTGAAGGAGATACAGTCGGAGTGGTGGGAGTTCTGACTTATAAGCAGGCAAAAAGAAAAATGTAAGGCTTCAAAGCCCCAGCATCTCCTTCGCGGCCTTGACACCCAAATCGAAGGCCTTCATGTTCACATCTATAGTCTTCGGCGGAACGCTTACGCGGATAACTTCTCTCACGTGCTCGGCCGAGAGAGGGAAGCCTGGCGTCTGGGTCAGTGCTCCGATAAGGACGACGTTGGTAGTGACTATGTTCCCGGCTTCCATGGCTAGCTTTTCAGCGTCGAAGGCCATGAACTTGCCCTCGAAGTCCTCCTCGATTATTTTTTTGATTTCCTCTAAACTCGGATAAGTGGCGAGCCCCATGGAGACTTGGACAGGTGGAATTGGGCGAGCGTTAGTGAAAACCAGACCACCCTTTTTGAGATAATTGATGTAGCGCAGGGCCTCGACAGGCTCGAAGGACAGTATTACGTCGGCTTTTCCCTCTGGGACCATCGCGCCATAAACATCTTCGCCAAAGCGAACGTAGGCTATGACCGAACCGAAACGCTGGCTCATTCCGTGAACTTCTCCAACGCGAACCTTGTAGCCGGCCCTCAAAGCCGCCCAGCCGAGCAGGTTCGCCGCGGTGAGGATTCCCTGACCGCCAACGCCGGTGATAACTATGTTGTATTCCCTCATTTTCACTCACCCCCCTCAAGAGGCTCGAAGGCATCAAAGGGACAGACCTGCGCACAGCCGCCACAGCCCCAGCACATCGTTGGGTCTATCTTAGCTTTCTTCTTCTCTGCGTCCCAGTAGATTGCAGGACAGCCGTAGGCGTTGATACAAATCTTACACCCGGTACACTTGTCTTCGATGACATGGTAGATTGGCCACTTCTCTCCCTTCCTCCTCATCTGACCTATCCTGTATAGCGCACAGGGCTGTCTGGCAACGACAACGCTTACGCCGTCAACGGCTAGAGCTTCCTTTATTGCCCGCTCAGTTGCCTTTATGTCGTATGGGTCTACAACCTTAACGAAGTCCGCTCCCATTGCCTTGGCGACTTTCTCTATAAGTATCCTCTTGCCCGGTCCGTGAGGAGTGTCTCCGGTTCCGGGGTTGGGCTGGTCGCCGGTCATTGCCGTGACGAGGTTGTCGAGGACAACTATGACCACGTTGGAGCGGTTGTAGATTGCATTAGCCAAGGCAGGTAGGCCTGTGTGGAAGAACGTCGAATCACCTATGGTGGCGACTATTATTTTCTTCTCTTTACCGGTCTTCCTCTCTTCCTCGCCTGGAACGCCGTTAAGGGCAACATCAAGACCGTGAGCCATTCCTATAGAACCACCCATTGCTATTGTTGTGTCGACGGTCTTGAGTGGCGGTAAAACACCGAGGGTATAACAGCCTATGTCGCTGGGGAATATTGCCTTTGGAGTTGCGGCGCGCCTAATCGCGTAGAAGGTGTTCCTATGCGGACAGGCCGGACAGAGGCTCGGCGGCCTCGGTGGAACCATCTTCGAGACCTTTTCGTACTTCCTGTCTATCTCCTCAAAGTCTATCGGCGTTTCCATTCCAAGGAACTTGGCTATAGCTATTACAGCCCTCCTCGTAGTCATCTCGTAAACGCGCGGAACGAGGTCTTTGCCGTGAATCGGAATCCTCAGACCTTTATCATAGGCCCAGGTCTTGACCTGCTCCTCAACAACTGGTTCAAGCTCTTCAACGATGAGAACTTTCTCGAGGCCATCAAGGAACTTCTCGAGCAGGCCGTAGGGAACCGGGAAGGGCGTTCCGAGCTTGAGTATCTTGACATTGTCAACGCCGAGCCACGCCAGGGCCTCCTTAACGTATGCATAGCTGAGACCCGGGGCGATTATACCGACCTTGGCGTTTTCATCGCCTTCAATCCAGTTGAATGGGCTCTCATTAAATTCTTCACGGAACTTCTCGAGAGTCTCGAGCAACCATGGGTGCTTCTTCCTCTGGAAAGCCGGTATATCGACGTATCTCTCCGGGTTCTTCTCGAAGTTCCCGAACTTCCTCTTTGCCTGTTTTATCTCCTCCGGCAGTTCGCCCAGAACGACGTCGCCACGCATATGGGAGCTCCTCGTTGTTGTTCTGAGTATTATCATCTGGCCGTACTTCTCGCTTACCTCAAAGGCATACTTTACCATATCCTTTGCTTCCTGAACGCTTGAAGGTTCTAGGACAGGAATCCCTGCGCTTTTGGCTATTGCCCTTGTGTCCTGCTCGTTCTGACTGCTCCACATGCTCGGATCATCTGCTACCATAACTATCAGTCCGCCGTTGACTCCCATGTATGTTGCTGTCATGAAACTGTCCATGGCAACGTTTAATCCAACGTGCTTCATTGCCGTCATGGCCCTGAGACCGCTCCAAGCCGCGGAAAGGGCCGTCTCAAATGCAACCTTTTCGTTGGTCGAGTATTCCATGTAAACGCCGGCCTTTTTGGCAACCATTGCCATCGTGTCGGTAAGTTCTGAACTCGGCGTTCCAGGATAGGCGGCAAAAACTGCTATGTTGCCCTCTAAAGCACCGCGTGCTATGGCTTGATTCCCAAGGAGGAGAACTCTCTCCCCTGGCTTGTCCCACAACACTATATCTGTAACCTTCGCCATTTACACACCTCCTAATTCTGAGTGATGAAAAATGAAAATCAATCTTCCTTCAAAACACCGGCATTCTTCGCCTGTTGAACGAGGGCGTAGGCCCCAGCGGCCACATCCTCTGGCCTTTCATAGCTCGGGATTCCGTTGGCCTCGAGCAGTTCCTTGGCCTTCTCGCTGACGTAACCGGCCATGAAAAGTGCCAGAACTGGTTTTCCGTTGTTCACCTCTTTCACAGCCTTGATAACTCCCTCGGCGTGCTCCGTGGGAGTCATTCCCGCGAAGGTCGGGACGACGCAGATGCTTATGAGCATGTCAACGTTTTTATCCTGAAGCAGGGCCTTCGCCGTCCTGTAGTAGTCCTCTCCCCTCGCGGAGGCTATCATATCAACAGGGTTCTTAACTGCCGCCATCGGCGGGAGGAAGGAGCGCAGTTCCTCTATCGTCTTTTCCTCAAGGTCTGCCAGCTTTAACCCTCTCTTATCAATCTGGTCCGCGGTGAGAACGCCTGGACCGCCTGCGTTCGTCATTATCGCGACGCGCCTGCCTCTAGGCAATGGCTGTGTAAAGGCCCTGGCCATGCTGAGCATGTCGTCTATGGTCTCAGCTACGAGAACGCCACTCTGCTTGAAAGCCGCTTCATAAATCTTCCAGCTTCCCGCTAAAGAGCCTGTGTGACTTGAAGCGGCCCTTGCCCCGCTCTCGCTTCTTCCCGCTTTGAGAGCTATGACGGGCTTCTTCTTGGTGACGCGCTTGGCAACTTCAATGAATTTTCTTCCGTCCTTTATTCCCTCTATGTAGAGTGCTATTGCCTTGTCCTCCTCTGTGTCGGCCAAATACTCCATGAAGTCAGCAAAGTCTAGGTCTGCCATGTTGCCAACGCTAACGAACTTGGAGAAACCTATCCCCTCCTTGACGGTCTTGTAAACAATTCCCGCCCCTAAAGCTCCGCTCTGGCTCACGAAGGCTATGTCGCCCTTTCTTGCATCCATTATGAAAGTCGCGTTCATGTCGTTGTGGGTGTTCATAACGCCGACACAGTTCGGGCCGATAAGCCTCATCCCATACTTATGGGCAATCTCTACCAGCTCGCGCTCCTCTTTCTTGCCTTCCTCGCCGGTTTCACCGAAACCAGCTGTTATGATGACTGCCCCTTTGACACCTTTCTCTCCACAGTCGATGAGTGTTTGCTTGACAAACTTCTTTGGAACAACTATTATGGCGAGGTCAACCTTGTCTGGAATGTCTTTCACGCTTTTATATGCTTTAACACCCTGAACGACCTCGTCCTTGACGTTGACTGGGTAAACTTTGCCTTCCTTGTATTTTTTCAGGTTTTTAAAAACTTCATAACCGAGCTTCAGCGGGTCGTTTGATGCTCCGATAACTGCTATCCCCTCCGGCCTGAAGAAGTAGTCGAGAGTCATAAACCTCACCGTTAAAATCTGGGCCGAATCGTATATAAGCTTTCCCAAAGGGAGCATCGGAGAATTTTGGAGCATTGTTGAGTAATTTACGTTCATGAATGGGCGTTTTTTGGCATCGAAAGATTTAAGTAAGCTCCGGTTATTTTAATTCCGGAGGTGGTGGGAATGGTGAAGGTTCGCTTTCTGGGACACGCAGCTTTTTACATCGAGGGAAGCAAGAAAATCCTGATAGACCCATTCCTCAGCGGAAACCCGCAGGCCGCTGTAAAGCCAGAAGAACTCGAAGCCGACCTTATTCTGGTCACCCACGCCCACGGTGACCACATTGGAGATGCCATAGAGATTGCCAAGAGAACCGGCGCGAAGATAGTCGCTATGTACGATATAGCGAACTACATCAACGAGCAGGCCAACGGCGAGGTCGAGACTATAGGCATGAACTACGGGCCAACGGAGATAGACGGGGTTGGAATCGTTCAGGTTCCGGCCTGGCACTCGAGCAGTGATGGCAAATATAGCATAGGCAACGCCTCCGGCTTCATAGTCAAGCTCGATGGAAAAACAATCTACCACGCCGGGGACACCTTTGTTTTCCTCGACATGGGCCTCTTCAGCGAGCTTTATGGGCCGATTGACGTGGCTTTGCTCCCGATAGGCGGGCACTTTACGATGGGGCCGAGGGAAGCGGCAAAGGCAGTTGAGCTACTCAAACCAAAGAAAGTCGTGCCGATGCACTACAACACATGGCCACCGATTTCAGCGGACCCAGAGGAGTTCAAGAAGCTCGTTGGGGACAGGGCAGAGGTGGTAATCCTCAAGCCCGGCGAGGAGCTTGAGCTTTGAAAAACCTTTTAAGAACTTCTTTTATTTCCCTCTTAGGTGGTGAAATGAGTAGATGGAGAATTCTTGGTTTCGTATTGGCTATGATGTTCATCTTTTCGATTTCTCATATAGTTTTGGCTCAAACACCAAACGAGAGTTCTCCCTATGATCTAATAATAGTTAGAAACGACAATCTGATTGATTACATAGTTGCCATTCCATACTCAAAACTTCTTGGAATTCCGATACTTCCAGTTAACCCCAACGAGCTTGATACAGCAACTCTTGCTCAGCTCCAGAGCTACGAGCAGTTCGGCTGGTACAAAGTGCTTGTGATAGGTGACTACAAGGCGATTAGCCAGAAAGTACAGGAACAGTTAATCAGCCTTGGGTTCCAGGTGACCAGAATAGGCGGAGCAACTAGGGTGGACACCTCTGTTAAGCTCGCCGAGGAGTTCTATCCCAACGGCGCTGACACCGTTGTTCTCGCAAGTGCCAGCGATTATGGTTCGGCTTTAGCTGCCGCTAGGTGGGCGATGACATACAACAATCCCCTTCTTTTAACAAATCCCAATAATCTCTCGAAGTCAGTGATTGAGGGTCTAAAAAAACTTCACCCACGACAAGTGGTTCTCATCGGCGCGGGCATGTCCAAGAACATCGAGCATGAACTTCAGGCTCTAGGTTATCGAACATATTGGGTTAGGGAGACGATTACAATATCAATTCCAACGACTACGCCCCAAACAAAAACCAACTGGACCCTCGTTATCGGTGCCGTGATAATCACCCTCGCAATAGCGATTCCGGCTTCCCTCTACTATGCCAAGAAGAAGTGGTCAGCAAACAGGGTTCCTATTGAGGTCTTAACTGAAAAGGAGCGGATAGTAGTGAAGGCAATCCTCGATAAAGGTGGGACGGTAAAGCAGGAGGAGTTACCTGAACTTACCGGCTATTCAAGGCCGACGATAAGCAGAATAATCCAAGAACTCGAGAAGAAACAGCTGGTCGAGAGAGAAAAGGTTGGAAAGACGTTCATAGTCAGGCTGACCAAAGAGATAGTCATGCGCGAGTAGCGGTCGGCTAAGCCCTCCGCTCATCATTCTTCAGGGTCCTGGCTGTTTCTTCATCCCGCAAGAAAAGAAGGAAATCACTTGCGGAAGAGATGGCCGTGGGCCCTGTTCACGTGCCTTGTGAAGGCCTTGGCATCGCGGAAGACCATTCCACACCTGGGACAACGGAAGAGTATCTCCCCGTCCCTGTCCTTAATCTTTATGGCCTTCAGCACCGCCATCTCCTCCACCCCCGAGCGGATTTTTAATTCTGTCTTTTAAACTTTGCTAAATCCATATCCTGTTGCCCTTGACCTTGAGGTAGCCGAGTGTTTGGAGTGTTTTGAGAAAGTCCTCTATGGCATCTTCGTCGTAGTATATGTTTATCCTCTCGTTTCTGCCCTCGACGGTTATGGGCTCAAGCTCCATGATTGCCTCAATGAGCTCGTTCTTCCTCCTGTACTTCTCAGCTAGCTCAAGTATCTTTTCCGCCAGAACAGAGCGGGCTATCCCATCGAACATCGCTTCAACATAGCTTTCCTCCGTTGCGTAACCCTCTGCAATTTCAAGGGCTGTCTCAATGAGCTCCCTCTCAACCTCAAGAACTTCGACGTAATAATGCTTTTCGAGGGTGTATTCAGTTACGAGCGTCGCGCTGAGCTTTTCCTCAAGCTCTTCCAGTTCCTCACCGATTTCCTCCACCGGGAAGCGGAGTTCCAGGATGAGCGTGTCTAATGGAAGTTTTTCCCTTAGGAGGAAGCCTCCCTCGGTTTCCTCGATGGCGTTCGCCTCAATCAAAGCACTCACAACCGAGAGCTTTGGCAAATCCGGCTCCTCGAAGAGAGTCCCCAGTTCCTTTGTTTCTCCTGGCTCCCAGTCTTCAATGAGTTCATCGTAGGCCAGTTTAACGGCCTCAAGCTCCTCCCCGATGGCCGGAACGTTCGATGCAACTTCCACGAGTTCTGCATAGGTTCCCCTTATTACGACGTAGTGTTCAATCTCCGCCCGGGTTTCCTCCTGGGTTCTGTTCATTATTCCCGCCCTGCTGAGCTCCCTTGACAGGGCGTTCATGTCTTCTTTAGTTAGCACCTCGAACCTCATCTTCTTCCCCAGTATCTGAAACCCCTTTGACGTTATAACCTTTCCTTGACAAATCCAGCAGTGTCGTGAGAAGTGCCTTCACGGGTTTGTTGTGCAGTCTCGCGATTGTCTCCCTTACCTCCTCCACAAGATTTTCCTCAAACCTCGCGTATAGCAACAGCCCGTAGGCCATCAACTTCGGATTTCCCTCACCGAGACGCTCTATTGCGCTCGCCAGTGAGGGGTTGTTCAAAAGTTCATCCGCCAGGGTTTCCAAAGCTTTCCTGTCATCGCTTTCAACGGCCCTCTTCAGGGGCTCATAGAAGGCCTTGAGAACCAGTCTAGCCATCCTCTCCCTCTCCAGAAAGTCCCTTTCCGGTTCTTCCTTCTTTTTCCGGGTCATGAGGTAGTAGATTAGGGGCACGCTGAAGGCAACTATCATCATGGCGTAGAGACCAGTGGGTATTGTAACTCCAGAGGGTGACCTTTTTGAGATGAAAACTATTACAACAAGGCCAATGGTGAACCACAGTAGCATCCCCGCGAGATAATAGGGTGAGTAATCCTTAACCTTGGGGCCCTTTGCCCTACCACCGAGTTCTTCTATTCTTCTCAGGTTCTCCTCGGCTATCTCGATCTCTGCCTGAAGGCGTTTTATCCTGCGGTTGATTTCATCAAAGACTTCTTCTTTCATATCTCCCACCGATTATTCCACGTTGGGGTTGATACTTAATTAGTTTTTACTCGGTCACCATGCGGTAGAAGGCTATTGCACCTATGAGAGCGTAGGCATACTGGGTTATGAACTTGTAGAGAAATGCAACGACTATTGCCGTTGGACTGTCTCCTATAGCGAGTGTAATACCAAGCTCGTTTGCCCCTATTCCGCCTGGGGTTCCAAGGATACCTCCGAGGAAGTTTGAGTACAGAATCGCCTCAAGGAAGCTGATATAGTTCTCGTGAATCCCAAAGGTTCTGGCCGTTAGGTAGAGGGTCGTTGAGTTGGTCAGCGCGAGCAGAATTCCTACGAATACCCCTAAAATTACAGTCTTTATGTCCCCCCTTGCTCTGTGCCAGCCTGAATATATCTTTTCAAAAGTTTGAGTTCGCTTGAGTTTTTGGAACGCTGGATAAAGGGCTCGGTATGTGGCTTCATCAAAAACAATTGTCGTAAATAGTAGTAATGCAAGAGCGAACGCAACTGGGTTTTTTCCTATTGCTGACACGAGAAGCAATCCTGAAAGAAATTCAGTTGCTATCGCTAGTAATCCGACACCCATGGTATACCAGTAATCAGTTCCGAGCAACTTGACTTTTACTAAAATACCAACCGCTGTGTTGAGTGAGAACCCCAGATAAGTTCCAGAGAGCGTTGCTAAAAAAGTCCTCCTAAACGAGACCCTTGAGGCATGGTGGACGTAGATATACCAGAGAGTTGTGTAGAGTATGTACCCTACAAAACCAGTGGCTACCGCCGTCAGAAAGTAGGGGGATAACAGAGAGGATAAACTCAAGTGTGTCTTTGATGCTTCTGAATAAACTTTGTGAATTAAGTACGATGTTATGGCCACAGTAAGTAACAGTGCTCCAAATTTTCTCCTGTCCACTTTCTTCACTCCTTCTCAAGGAGTTCTCTCACGTATTTTGGCATCTGGAAGAGGGTCTCGTGCCTCTCGGGGTCGTAGTAATAGAGCTCCTTGGGGGCCCTGCTAATGTCAACCTTCCTGAAGTCTATCCCCCCCTTAACCCCAACGAGGAAGGCCCAGGGTGAAGCGTAGCCTATCACAGGGAAGCTGAAGTAGTAGACCCTGTCGAAGACCTTCTTCATGGCCCTGTATGCATCAAGGAGCTCGTTGGTGAAGAGATAAACACTCCCCGCCTGGGTGATGTATATTCCAGGGTCGTTGAGCTTCTCGTAGGCCGTTCTGTAGAAATCCTCCGAGAAAAGCAACTTGGCTGGCCCAACGGGGTCGGTTGAATCAACGATTATGGCATCAAAGCGCTCTCCGCTTTCCCTCAGGTATTTCACGCCGTCTCCAATTATCAGCTCAGCCCTTGGGTCCTCGAAGGCTCCCCTGTCAATTCCGAGGTAAATCCTCGAGACCTCTACTACCATCTCGTCTATCTCGACCATCGTGACCTTTTCGACGTCGTGTCTGAGAACTTCCCTCAGCGTTCCTCCGTCACCGCCGCCTATGATGAGGACTCTCTTCGGGTTCGGATGCGCGAGCATTACCGGATGAACTAGAACTTCATGGTAGCTCTCCTCACCGATCTCGACGAGCTGAACCGTGCCATCGAGAACGAGGAGTTTACCGAAGCCCTCAGTTTCGTAGAGTTCGAGCCTCTGGTATTTCGTCTGGGTCTCAAAGAGCCTCTCCTTGACTTTGAATCCAACGCCGTAGCCCCGGGGATACCACTCGATGAATGCTCTCTCTTCCTCGCTGTATCCCATAAACCTCACCTGAGGTTAGCTTATCTTTTGAGTTTTAAATCTATGGGTTTTCACGGGGCAAAGTTATTAAGGCCCCTCTGAGAGTTGGTATTGATGTCTGAGACGGAACTTAGAAAAAGGCTTGCTCAAAGGATATCTACTCTGTGGAGTGAAATAACGCGAGACGATAATGGGATACCCCACATAGTTGGTGAAATAAACGCTAACCCCAAGTTAGACGTTGACATTAACGTGGCCTTTTTCGATGACTATCGTTTAGAGCGTTTTCTCGATGATGGGGTGCTTTTCTTTGTCTTTCCTGCTGATGAGGACAGTCCAAGGGCATTGTTTGTTTCTCTCTGGCGTTTTCTCCAGGGAAAAGGTGTCCCCAAGCTCCTGATTCCCGGAATAAGGCTTGAAGGTCCCTTGAGTGAGTCCCTTAGAAAGCTTGGCTTTGAAGTCCTGTGGATGACTGGCGACTCGATAATTGAAGTCTGGGCTACTAAGGGTAGAATTCGATACGCGATGGTCTTCCAAAGAACAGGGGAAAATGAGTTCACGCTGGTTGAAAAGAAAAGGGTTCAGTAGGGGAACATGACAACGACGGCTATTGCCGCCGCTGGCCTGTCCTTAACGGTGATTTCGGCGCTCGCGACCTTGAATTCCGCCAGTTCCCAGCCCCTGTTGGCGAAGCCTTCTTCGACCATCTTCCTGACTATCCTCTCAGCCTCTTCCTTGGTGCAGTAGCCGGCGTATTCATATATCAAACCGCCCTCGTTGTTCTTACTGATGCCAACTCCCAAAGCGGCGCTGATGGTCATTCCAGGCTCATCGCTCTCGATGTGGGCATAGACGGTTGGAAGGAGCATTCCAATCGGAACGTCGTGGACTTTGTCCATCCACTCGATGTGTGCGGGAATGACACTACTGAGCTTGACAAGGTTAACGTTGCCTATGCCCAGTTTGAGGAGTGCGTTGTCAAAGGCGTTGAGCTTTGTTCCACCTTCGGCGGTGGCCGCTCCAAGGAAAGCCCTCTTGGGTGTCGTCCAGCTCATTCTCACCACCTTAAAGCTCTTTAATCACTCCACCGCTTAGCTTCGAGCTTATAAACCTTGCCCAAAATTCATTCGTTTTTCACCGCAGTCAAAATTCTCCCAATGGTTGCCGAGAGGAATATTCCCGCGACGGAGGTGAAGGCAGTTATCGAATATAGCTCGCCGGTCAGAACGCCATAGCTGTTGCCGAGGTCAGCAACGAGCAGTCCGAGGATTCCAAAACTGACTAATCCAGTGGCCTTCGCGAGGGAACTCACAGGCTTTCCGTCCCACTCGAGGATTACAGTGAGGAGGAAGCGGATAATGTAGACAACGAAGAACCCGTAGAGGACCATAAGGGTTATTTCCGCCCTGAAGTTCATACCACGCCAGGCGAAGAAAATTGGCGCAAATATTCCACTCGTTACACCGCTGAGTATGGTTTCCAGCCTCTCGTACTGCTTCGTGCCCACCAAATCGCTATGGAGGATGAGCCCAGCTAGAAAACCACCGATTGTGAAGTGCATTCCAACTTCCTCGCTTATGAATCCTAGCATTGCGGCGAAGACCATGAAGAGGCCGAAGACGGCTTCATCGCTTTTCAGCTTCCTCAGCTGGGTTATGAGCCAGACCTTGTGCTGAATTCCAATCTTATAGTTGATGTAGAGAACTCCGCCTATGAAAATGACCTGTTTCGCTACAGTTACCAAGAGGTTTGCAGTACTCTCGGCACCTTTGAAGTTTGCTAGGACGTAGACTAGGATAAGTATTGCCACCTCGCTGATTATCGCGTATGATAGTGCCACGTGGAGGTAATCCTCACCGAAGAAGCGTTTCAGCCTTACCACTATCGGAGCGCTCGCTACTGCAAGTATTGAAGCCGCCAGCATGTTGCCGGTTCCAATTCTATACCCCGTAAAGGGCAGGGTGACGAGTAGCATGACCCCCAGCGTGACGAGGTAAACGGGAAGGGCCTTTCTCCCGCCCATGTGGAGCTCTTCCGGTGTTATCTCTAAGCCTGCAGAAATCATAAGGAAGAAAATTCCAAATTCAGCGAGAAGGTTCATTTCCTCGGCGGGAACGTTGGTTAAAACGTAGCCAAGGATTAAACCCGCTGTTATCTCGCCCACTATTCCCGGGTAACCAAGCCTTTCGAAGAGCTCTGCGAGGAATCTTCCAAATGCAATTATTATGAGGACGTAGCCTATTATCTGCATTCCCTCACCCCGCCTTAGAGTCCCCTAAATTCTGTGCCTGGCACGATATAAGCGTTTCCATTTCGAGAAAGGTTTAAATGCTCAAACCTGTTACATCGAGCGGTGATGTTCATGATTGAGGTCGGTGAATACAGGGTCAAGGAGGGCCTCTACTACACCAAGGACCACGAGTGGGTTCAGGTTCTTGAGGACGGGACGGTTTTAGTTGGCATAAGCGACTATGCCCAGAAGGAACTTGGTGATCTCGCTTATGTCGAACTCCCCGAGGTCGGGAAAGAGCTCAACAAGGGCGACGTTCTCTGTGAGCTCGAGAGCGTTAAGGCCGTTTCCGAGGTCTACGCCCCCGTCAGCGGTGAAGTCGTTGAGGTCAACGAGGAACTCGAGGATTCACCCGAGCTACTCAACGAAGACCCCTACGAGCACTGGATTGCCAAACTCAAGCCGAGCAACCTTGAGGAAGAACTCAAAGAACTTATGGACGCGGAAGCCTACGCCAAGTATCTTGAGAGCCTCTGAGCAAGGCTTTAATACTTTTCTCTCCTATTCTCTCTGGGTGTTTGCCATGAAGGTTCTGAAGGAGTGGGATGTCAAGGTAAAGCTCGTCAAAACCAGGAGAGGAGCGATTCTCCACATGATAGAGCTCGAGCCCGGGCACTTCTACCTCGAGCAGAACCCCCTCAAGGATTCCAAGTACGGGGTTGCCTACAGGAAGATTAAGGAGAACTTCCCGGAGTTCTACATGTTCTGGGAGATTAAGAACAACCGCTACACCGGGAAGCTTCTGGCTGGAGCGTTCCTTGAGAAGAAGGAAATCGACGACTTCATAACTCTCCTGGCTCAGACCGAGGACTTCAAGAAGTTCGAGGAAATCCTCGAGGAGATTGAAGAGATAGAGGAGTGAGCTCGGCTCCATTCTTTCATCATTTCGTCAGATACCCTAGAGGTCGTCATTGCTCATTATCTCTTTTTAGAGAAGGGATAAAAACCTGACGGCTCCGTCAGTATACCCCTCATCACGTTTCAGCTACCGTGAGGTTCGTCATTGCCGTTTGAATTGCGAGACTGTCACTAATCTCGAGGGAAAGTATAAGGAAATGGAAAACCCTAAGCGTTCGCCTTTCCTTCCCTCTTCTTCGTGAGGTACTCGTGGATTGCCTTGGCAGCGCGCCTTCCGTCACCCATAGCCAAAATAACAGTCGCCTCGCCCCTTATAGCGTCGCCACCGGCGAAGACTCCTGGAATGCTGGTCATGAGGTTCTCGTCGACGACTATTTTACCGCGCTCGACCTTAAGGCCGGGCGTGTTGATAATGAGCCTGTTCGGGTGCTTTCCGATGGCTATGATTACCGTGTCGGCCTCTATCGTCACGTACTCGCCAGTTCCGACTATCTTCCTCTTTCCTCTCGCGTCCCTCTCATCGAGTGGTTTCATCTTCTCGAACTTTACAGCTTTAACGTTGCCGTTCTCGTCGCCTATGAACTCTACAGGGGTAATGAAGTACTCGAACTTTATGCCCTCTTCCTTGGCGTGCTCAACTTCCTCCTCCCTCGCTGAGACATCCTCTTCGCCACGGCGGTAGGCTATGATTACCTCGGCACCGAAGCGCCTGGCACTCCTAGCCGCGTCCATCGCGGTGTTTCCGGCACCTATAACGATAACGCGCTTTCCGACCTTGACGGGGGTATCGTACTCAGGGAACAGATAGGCCTTCATGAGGTTGACCCTGGTGAGGAACTCGTTGGCGGTGTAAATCCCGTTGAGGTTTATGCCCGGCGCGTTGATTAGCCTCGGCGTTCCGGCACCGGAACCGATGAAGACGGCATCGTACTCCTGGAGGAGTTCTTTAATGGTTACGGTCTTTCCGACGATGTGGTCCGTCAGGATTTTAACGCCGAGCTTTCTGAGCTTGTCAATCTCGCTCTCAACGATGCTCTTCGGCAGTCTGAACTCTGGAATGCCGTACATCAAAACTCCTCCGGGCTCGTGGAGGGCCTCGTAGATGGTAACGTCGTAGCCGAGCTTAGCTAACTCGCCAGCGGCGGTAAGGCCAGCGGGCCCGGCACCGATGATGGCAACTTTCTGCCCTTTCTTCTCTATCTTCGGCACCATCTCAAAGAGGAGCTGTTCATCTATGCCTTTCTCGCGGGCGTAGTCAGCCACAAACCTTTCAAGCTTGCCGATGTTTATCTTGTCACCTACCCTGCCCATGACACAGTTCATCTCACACTGATCCTCCTGCGGGCAGACCCTTCCCGTTGTGGCTGGAAGGGAATTGCAGGCCCAGATTACTTGAAGGGCCTCCTTTACAGCCCTGTCCGGGTCGTCGCGGTATTCGACAAGTTTGCTTATGAAGCCCGGAATGTTGATGTGAACGGGACAGCCCTTGATACAGGGCGCGTAGTTAGCCGGACACTGCAAACAGCGCTCGGCTTCTTTAACAGCTAACTCGAAGGTGTAGCCGAGGTTGACCTCTTTGAAGTCGTGTATCCTCTCCTCAGGGGGCCTTTCGGGGGTGGGAACGCGCTCCTTGATGAGTTTCCTCTTAACGGCCATTTCACTCACCTCTCAGGGACTTAAGGTACTCCTCAAGGGCCCGCCTTTCCATGTCGGTATAGAAGCCGACCCTGTGGATTAACTCATCCCAGTCGACCTGGTAAGCGTCGAATCCGGGTCCGTCTATGCAGGCGAACTTGACTTCTCCCCCAACGGTAACACGGCAGGAACCGCACATGCCCGTTCCGTCAACCATAATCGGGTGAAGGTCAGCGTGCATTGGAATGCCGAATTCTTTAACGACCTCAAAGACCGCCTTCTGAGCACCGGCCGGGCCGACGGTGAGGATGAAGTCAAAGTGTTCCTCACTGAGGAGTTTTCTAGCTCTCTCCGCTCCTCTCTTGGCTATTTCGTCCACTATCTCCTTCGTACCCCATCCCTCTTGTATGTCGAAGCCCTCAACAAGGTGCCTGGATACGACCTTCTCAAATTCATCCTTGAGAATGACCATTGGCTTGGGCGTGACGTGAAGGGCAGTCACGTCGTTTCCGGCCTCTTGGAGGGCTTTTGCTATCGGGAAAACTTCAACTATGCCGGCGCTTAGACCAATGGCCAGAACCCTACCAAATTTCTCTATCGGCGCAGGGTTTCCAAGCGGGCCTGCCACGTTGAGTATCGCATCTCCCGGCTTGAGCTCGTTGGCCATCCTCATCGTCGTCTTTCCGCGGATGAATGTTATCAGGACAATCCAACCTTCTTCTCTGTCCCAGATTACGGGGGTGAGGGGAATCCTTTCGCCGTTTGGAAAGGCCCTAACAATTACGAACTGACCCGGCTGGACCTTTTTGGCCACATGGGGGGCTTCAATTCTGTACATAACATGCTTCGGGGCGATTTTCTTCTTCTCGAGTATCCGATACACGATGAACACCTCCGTGCATGAGCTCAAAGTTGGACATCTAAATGTTCAGAACACTTAGTGTTTATAAATATGTGCTCAACCAAAGGTTTAGAACTCCGAATGGATTTCGAAGGGTTATTTTAAAACTTGAAGGAAACGCTTTTTAAATCCCGGGAAAAGCTTTCATGGTGTTGGTAATGGAGGCCAAGATGTTGGTTTATCACATTTCGGTTATCACAACTGCCCTTGGCATGTTCCTTCCACTGCTCTACGGTGCGGTTGGGCCTGTCAGAGAGGTTCTGGGAAGCAACCCCCTCCTGAAATCGCTTGCAATAATCATCTTAGGCTGGATAATCGCCTACATTACCTTTGAGGAGAAAGAGGAGAGCAGAGAAAACACGTTCACAGCTTCCTGAGAAACGTTATGTAACCTGTGTGGGCAAGCATGGTCGTCTTCGGCCTCATGCAGTCCCTTTTAACTTCCTGTTCCCTGACGAGAACCTCAACAACCCTCGGCTTCATGAAGTGCTCTTTGTACTCCTCCAGCGCCCTGAAGAAGCGGTGAACCTGGTTCATGCACGGTGTATAGGCCACGAAGTAACCTCCGGGCCTCAAAACGTCAACCGCGTGGGGAAGAACGTTCTCGGGCTGTGGAAGATCAAGAACGATATGGTTGGCCCTCTCTTCATCTATTCCATCGTAGATGCTCTTGTTTTTTAGAAGAACTCTATCCGAGAAACCGGCGAGTTCTATGTTCTTCTTTGCTATCTCGTAGAAGTCCTTTCTCACTTCGTAGCTTATTACCCTTCCCGCTGGTCCTACAGCATTGGCCAGAAAAATCGTCAGGGCCCCGCTCCCGGCCCCGGCCTCTATCACAATATCTCCCGGCGAGATTCCGGCGTAGGCTATGATTATTCCAGCGTCTTTTGGATGGACTATCTGAGGTCCACGCTTCATTTTCGCTATTATATCGTTGATGTCGGGCTTTAGCGCTACGAATGTTTCCCCCTTATGGCTCTCTATTCTCGTTCCATAAGGTTTTCCTATGAGCTCACCTAGGTTTAATATCCCCAAATCAGTATGAAACTCCTTTTTTTCAACTTTCACAAGATATCTCTTTCCCCTTTTGTCAATGAGAACAACACTGCTTCCCTCTTTAATCACTAACGCCACCGTCCTTGTAAATTTTGATATTCCCTTCTGAGACTTCCACTATGGCTGTGCTGAGTTCTTCTAGTATGGCCAACCGAGAGCGTTTTATGACTTCGGAGTTGATGAAATTGATTATTACCAAATCCTCAGCTGGAATTGTGCTTACGGCCGTCAATATGGCCTTTATGGCATTCTCTGGATTGAAATGGATATAATGAGCAAGCCCAAATGTTACCATGTATTTTGGCTTCTGTGGAAGTCTAGAGATTTTGCTCATAATTGAGTGGTAGCTTCTCAGAAAAGTATGGGGATCATAGCTTGGGACTACGTCCTCAAGAATTTCTCCATATGTCACAGTCCCTGGTCCCACACGAACAACTTTTAAGTCCCTGAGAAGCTCGATAATGCTTGAATAATCAACTTCCCCTCTCCTCATGAACTTCCTCAGTAAAATCTCCCCCATGCCAAAGAAATCCACTACAACAACGCCTCCCTCGCCTATTGCAGGTAAAAGTTCTCCCCATGCGAGCGTTTCTATAGGTTCTCGCGACCGATACTCAACTAAAACAACGTCCCCGGGAGCCATAAAGCTCAACACGTCTTTTTCAAGATTTTTGATTACCATGATCTTCACCAAAAGGGTTTTTAACGCCCACTCTTTTAAATCTTGCCGGGTGGAAAAATGAAGTTTGTGATATGGCCGAGTGAGCTAGATAGAAGACTTAGCAGGAAATATGGAAGAACAGTCCCTAAGAATATCGCCGTTGATAAACCTAAATTCTCTGAAATTGAGGATGCAATATTAATTCTCGGCATGAAAATTCTTGAAAAGGACACCCATAAGCTAAATCCCCGTCTTTCGGGACTTGAAGAAGAACTAAGAACTTACGGCTTTATGAAAATTGAAAGCCCATATGGAAAATCGAAGAGCCTCAAAATGATTGCGGAAAAGATTAGAGAACTCCGTTCGCGTTCAAAATCAACTAAGGCTAAGAGAAAGAGAAGGTGATCACTCCTCGTCCATTTCAACTACTATCGCGGTGGTAGTGTCTATAACCCCATCGATGTTATGTATGTCGTGGAGTATTCTTCTGGTCAGTTCTCCAAGGTCTTTGGCTTCGATGTGGACGATGGCATCGTAGGGACCGGTGACGGCATCTGCCTTTGTAACGCCCGGTATCTGCTTGAGAGCCTCAATGACGCTCTCAACTTTTCCAATCTCAACTGTTAACAAAACATACGACCTAACCATAGACATCACCGCCGAAATTTTCTTCGCAATTTAGTTGGAGTTCTGCTCATTTAAGCTTTTCGTAGTACAGGCATTCGGCCAATAGGATATGTGATTGCAATCAAAGAATCATCGTTGTGACAAAATGACCATCGAAAAATTTATACGTCTTCCAAGATAACATATAGTGCCTCAATCGACAGAGGTGAGCGTTTATGAAAGGGAAAGTGGCAGTGACACTTCTGCTGGTTTTTGTTGTGGCATTTTCAGTAGTAGCTAGTGGCTGTATCGGTGGTGGGAGTAGTCCCACAACGACAACAATAAGCCCCGCAGGGGGTTCTACTTCGACTTCTCAGGCATCCTCTACTCAAACGACATCAAGTTCTTCAACAACCGTGCAGTCATCTAAGGCTATAACATATATTGAGGAGCACCTATCCAATGCGACGGTTATAGAAACTCCAAAGTACGTCGTCGTCGTTGGACCTGAAGGAAAGGGAGCCAAAGTTTCAAACCTACCCAACAAGCCGGTCATCGTGGTCTCTTACAAGGTCGATGAGAAGAAGACTCCTAGTATAGAGGAGCTCATGAAGAACCAACAGGGCTTCGGTCAAATAAACCCTGCATTCCTCCGTGACCCGAGGATGGACGCTTTAATCCAGCTCGGCAGGAAAATAACAGATCCCAATATTAGGGAGGCACTATATAATGCCCTGTACATTCTTGCCAACAAAGAGGTTCCGGAGATAATTCTCGGTGATACTAAGGCTACCCGCGTCTACTGGAACTGGGTGCACAACTGGTATTACAATCCTGTTCTCGCACCGCGCTGGGACCTCGTTATGGAGGACAAGAACGCACCGACGGTCAGCATTGGAATAGGTGACTACAAGAACGAGCCCGGAACAATCGTTGAAACAACCATAGGATGGCCGAGCTCCTTCGACCCGGCATTTGACTACGAGACCTTTGGATGGGCCCTCTACCACAACGTTGGTGATACCCTCGTTACATACTGGGAAAACGAGACCAAGAAGGTTTCACCCGACTTGGCTGTCGCGTGGGCCCACAACAAGGACGGAACCGTCTGGTACTTCGTTATAAGGGGAGGAGTTAAGGCTTACGACCCCAAGACCGGCAAGCTCTATCCGATTAATGCTACGGATGTTGAATTTGAGTTCTGGCGCATTCTCAGGGCAGGTTACTCCGTCAACTGGATGCTGGCAACCTACACCGACCTCAACAAGAGCTATGCTATGAGTGAAAGCGAGTTTGAGAAGGTTCTCCAGAACGGTGGAATAATAGCCGACTTCAACGGCAAGACAAAGGAGGTTAAGAGTCTCAACGAGCTCCTCCAGTTCTTCGGCTACAGCGGACCAACTGCTGGAGTTTACAAGCTCGTTCTCCCGCACCCATACGGTGGAATACTGAGCGTTCTTGCAGACCCATACCTGATGGTCATCCCCGCGAAATACCTGCTCGGAGACAAGTACGAGGAGGCCATGAAGGCCTCTGACTGGGGTAGAAAACCATGGGAGTGGGCCAAGTACGTCCAGCCGGGTTCAAAGGACCCAATACACCAGATGCTTCAGAACAACTACATTGGAGTGTTCACCGGGCCGTTCTACATCAAAGACGCCAAGCAGAACAGCTACATAATCCTTGAGAGGAACCCCTACTACTGGAACTCCAGCGTCTGGAGCAAGCTGGAGGAGAAGTATCCGAATTACGTCACGACCAAGCGCGTCATATACGTCCTCTCAGACGATGCAACAACGCGCATAAGCCTCTTCCAGAAGGGTGTTGCGGATATAGCGGCGGTTCCAGTTGACAGGCTCGACGCGGTCAAGAACCTCAAGCTCGGCAACTTTGAGTCAAAGATTGACTCCTTTGTCACACCGGATATGGTGTTCATAGTTCTCAACGCCGCGAAGAAGCCCTTCGATAACGTCAAAGTGAGGGAGGCCCTTGCTTGGGCAACACCCTACGAGCAGATTTACCAGGCGGTTTACAAGGGCTACATGGTGCCGAACTACGGCCCGATTCCAATTGGATGGCTCGGCTATACCGAGTGCTGTGTCATCAAGTACAAGTACAACATCGCAAAGGCACTCCAGCTTATCAGGGAGTCCGGCATAAACCCAAGTGACTACACCATAACGATTTATTACAACACCGGAAACACCCAGCGTGAAAAGATAGCAACGCTCCTCCAGAACACGTGGGGACAGCTTGGTTTCAAGATTTCAGTTACGCCTCTCTCGTGGCCGACACTCCTGAGCAAGACGGCCAGCGGAGACTTTGATGTCTACATCGTTGGATGGGCACCCGACTTCCTCGACCCCGACGACTACGTCGGCCCATTCCTCCAGAGTGCTGTTGTCTTTGACAGCCTCAACTACGAGGTTATTGAAGGGTGAACCCTTTCTTTTCTTTTGCTCCTCTTTTGGTTCTCAACAACAGGGAGGGAAACGACGTGGCAGGGCTTGGAAAATTCCTGGTGAGAAGGGCGCTGACGTTTGTTCCAACTCTCATTGGGGTTACGCTCATTGTTTTCGTTATAGCCTACGTGATTCCCGCCAATCCCGTCCGTGCCTGGGCGGGGGGTGAAAAGGCTTCTCAAGCCGCGATTGAGATGATTAAGAAGGAGTACCATCTCGACCAGCCGTGGTACGATCAGTATATCTTTCTTGTAAAGGGCCTCTTTACGAACTCTCTCCTTGACCCCTTGAATCAGGAGCCCGTCTTTGACAACATAGGTAACAGGTTCGTTGTGACTTTTCAACTGGCGTTGTTTGCATTCTTTTTTGTTGTGCTTATGGGATTACCCCTCGGAATAATCTCGGCCCTAAAAAGGAACAGCACAGTGGACATGGTGCTCAGAATAATAGCCTTGGTCTTCATATCAACTCCAATTTACGTTATAGCTTACCTCTTCATATGGCTCTTCTTCATCCACTGGAACGCAACAACACTCGCAGGAATACCCCCTGGACCGCCACATAAAATAACCCATATCCCTGTGATAGATGACATCCTAACCCTCAACTGGAGCAACTTCGTTCAGCAGGTAAAACGTTTCTGGCTCCCGGGCTTTACCCTTGGAATAGCGGCAGCTGGTGTTCTAATGAGGTTCACAAGGAACTCCTTCCTTGAGGCATACAGTAGGGACAGCACGCTGTTCCTCAAAGCAAAGGGTGTTCCTAAGAGCAGGCTTTACAGACACGTCCTCAAGAACGCCCTCGTCCCTGTGATAACCATACTGGCTCTCCAGTTCGGCGGGCTTCTGGCCGGAACACCGATTACGGAGACCGTTTTCAACCTTCCGGGAATAGGTCGCTACGCACTTCAGGCAATAATGTATCTGGACTTCCCGGCTTTGATAGGCGTCACGTTCCTCTACGCGATAGTCTTCGTCACGGCAAACCTGATAGCCGACATACTCTACGCGATAATCGACCCGAGGGTTAGGTTCTGAGGGTGGTGGTCATGGTCAAACAGGAGGAATACGAACCAAAGGAAGAGTACGAGATGAGCATACTGGATAGAATCAGTGACAGGCTCATAGACGGCCTTGCATCCTTTATAAGCCTCTTCAAAAAGGACTGGAAGCGAAGGAATCAGTCGAGAATTAAAGAATGGAAGCTAATGGCGTACGCCATAAACCGTTCCCCTCCGACGTTGCTCGGGCTTTTCATAGTCATCATTTACATCTTCATCGGCATATTTGGACCTTACTTGACTCCTTGGTCGTATGACTTCTTCCCAGTGAATTACAACTACTCAACCCAGCTTGCACCACCGGGCTCGACTTACTTCCTCAACGTTACGGAGCTCAAAAACGGGTACATAATCCACTACACGACATACATCCACTATCCCCTCGGTTCGGACACCTACGGAAGGGACGTTCTTAGTCTTCTTCTCGCGGGAGCCAGAACGGCGCTGGTGTTGGACATATTTATCATCCTCATAGGCCCGACAATAGGAATAATCCTCGGACTGATTTCCGGCTACTACGGTGGGAAGGTCGATGAGGTCATAATGCGTATTACGGACATGTTCCTGGCATTCCCGGGGCTTATACTCGCCATTGCCCTCTCCGCGGTTCTACCGGGCAGAATTCAGAACTTCCTGAATGCCCACACATGGGCCCAGACGCTCGTTTTAAAGCTCTTCGCATTGCACCCGAGAGACGTTAACAACCTTGGAAAGCTCTTGGCGGTTTTTGTCGCTCTGGTCATAGTCTGGTGGCCGGGCTACGCTAGGGTAACGCGCGGTTCAACGCTGACGGAGAAGGAGAACCTATACGTCGAGGCTGCCCGTGCGATAGGCCTACCAACCAGAACGATACTCTTCAGGCATATACTTCCCAACATCATAGGCCCTATTTTGGTTATGATCACGATGGACTTCGGTGGAATAATCCTTACGGAGGCTGGCCTGAGTTTCCTTGGACTCGGTGCCGTTCCACCAATACCGGACTGGGGTAACCTAATCAACCAGGGTTCACAGCAGTTCCCACAGGCATGGTGGCTCGTTGCCTTCCCGGGATTGGTTATAGTCACCGTCGTCCTTGGCTGGAATCTCCTCGGTGATGGTTTGAGAGACGTCCTTGACCCGAGGACAAGGAGGAGCCTCGAGTTCAAACTCAAGAAGAAGTCCGGTGGGGGTGAAGAGAATGCCTGAGCCCATCATAGAAATCAAAAACCTCAGCGTTTACTTCTACACCTACGCAGGTGTTGTCAAGGCGATAGAGAACGTGTCCTTTGACATCTACCGTGGCGAAACACTGGCCCTCGTCGGTGAGACCGGCTGTGGAAAAAGCGTCACCTCAAGGGCGATAACCAAGCTCATCGAGAGCCCCGGTAGGATAGTGAACGGTCAGGTGATTTACCACAGGGACGACGGCTCAACAATCGATTTGCTCAAGCTAAGCGAAGAGGAGATACGGGAAATCCGGGGTAATGAGATAGCATACATCTTCCAAGACCCGCATTCCTCCCTTGACCCCCTGTACACCGTTGGATATCAGATAGGTGAGGCCATGGAAGTTCACGGCAAGGTCAAGAACATAAAAGAAGGCATAGCGAAGGCTGTGGACATTTTGAGGGAAGTCCTCATCCCAGATCCTGAGAGGAGAGTTAAAAATTATCCCCATGAACTTTCCGGGGGTATGAAACAGAGGGTTGTGATTGGAATAGGGATAGCCAACAACCCGAGGTTGCTCATAGCTGACGAGCCCACAACCGCGCTCGACGTTACCGTTCAGGCACAGATACTCGAGCTTCTCAACGAGCTGAAGAGAAAATATAATGCGACAGTTCTCCTCATAACTCACAACCTGGGTGTTGTTGCGGAAACGGCCCAGCGCGTCGTTGTCATGTACGCGGGGAAGGTTGTTGAGATAGGCAGTGTTGACCAGATATTCCACAACCCCCTGCATCCATACACCATTGCACTTCTCAGGGCAGTGCCAAACCCCCTAAAGAGGATAGAAAAGCTCGAGAGCATTCCCGGAACAGTCCCGAACCTTATAACTCCACCGAAGGGCTGTCGCTTCCACCCGAGATGCCCACTGGCTGAAGAGCGTTGCAGAAAAGAGGAGCCCAAACTCAAGGAGATAGAACCGGGCCATTTTGTGGCCTGCCACAGATACTGAGGTGATGACGATGGAACCAGTGCTCAAGGTTGAAAACCTCAAAAAGTATTTCCCCGTTAGGAGCCTCCTGAGAACTGTTGCGTGGGTTAAAGCCGTTGATGGAGTCAGCTTCGAGATAATGCCCGGTGAAACCTTTGGACTGGTTGGGGAAAGCGGTTGCGGGAAGACAACCACGGGAAGAACAATACTCAGGCTCATCGAACCGACAGAGGGCAAGATTACCTTTATGGGAAAGGACGTGACAGGGCTCAAGGGGAAGGAACTCCTCTGGTTCAGGCGACATGCCCAGATAATGTTTCAGGACCCGTATTCCTCCCTTAACCCAAGACAGACAGTTTTCAACATTATAATGGAGCCAGTCAAGTTCCACGGTATAGAGGTCGATGACCCGGAGGAGTTCGTTATACGCCTGTTGGAGAGCGTTGGTCTTAACGAGATGCACCTCTACCGCTATCCCCACGAGTTCTCCGGGGGACAGAGACAGAGGATTGCATTGGCTAAAATACTCGCACTTCAGCCCGACTTCGTTGTCCTTGACGAACCAACTTCCGCCCTCGACGTTTCGGTTCAGGCCAACATTTTAAACACCCTCAAGGAGCTCCAGAAGAAGCACGGCTTTTCGTATCTCTTCATAAGCCATGACCTTGGCGTTGTCAAATACATGAGCCACCGCATGGGGGTCATGTACCTCGGAAAGCTCGTGGAGATAGGCCCGGCCGAGAGAATCTTTGAGAACCCGCTACATCCCTACACCCAGATGCTCCTCTCGGCCATACCAATCCCCGATCCCGAACTCGCAAGGAAAAAGAAGAAAATGGAAATTAAGGGCGAACCTCCGAGTCCAATCAATCCGCCGAAGGGCTGTCGCTTCCACCCGAGGTGCCCCCTGGCCAAGGCAGGACTCTGCGACAAGAAAGAACCGCCTCTCATCGAAGTTGAAAAAGACCACTACGTGGCCTGCTGGCTCTACGCAAAGTCCTGAGCCCTTTTCCTTATTTCCTCCGTTACTCCAACGTTTTTAAAAAGCGCGGAGAAAAATGCAGTCCTGAAAACCGGGTCGATTTTGAGGAGGTTTGTGTAGACCTTATCAACCCCTTCCTCTCCAAGAACCCGTCCATTGGCGAGCCGGAGCTTTCTGTAAAGAACTCCCAGTTCTGTGATTTTAACACCTTCAAGTTCGTCTTCACCTTTGACGCCCAGTATTCTCTCCAGCAACGCAAGGGCAAGCGAATACTCCCGCTCAGCCTTCGACAGTTCCTCATCTATTGCAACGTGTCTGCTGTGACCCGTTGGGATTCCAAGTATTCTCCAGACGTTCCAGCGCCTCATGTGGGTTATCCTCTTCTCCCTGACCTCATTTGAGTTTTCAAGGAGTTCCCGGTAAAGCCCCTTCAGGAGTTCTTCAACGGGTTTTCCCAGAAGTTTCGGAAGCGCGTCGTTGACCTCTTCCTTTAGGGCTACTGCCGAGGTATCTTTTATCATAACGACCTTCCTCGGCTCAAGGGAGACGAACTCGATGAAGTATGTGTCAATCGCAAAGGTTCCCCTCTTTTTCCCATTTTTTCTCACTTCAAAGAGAACGTATGGAACGTTCATGGTCATCCCAAACCTATTTAACCACCTCCTCAATAAGGCTTGCGGTTGAGATGAGGGTTGACGAACTCCCAGTAGATGAGAGGATAAAGGACATCATCAAAGGCCGGGGCATAAGGGAGCTCTACCCACCGCAGGCCAAAGCCTTAAAGAGCGGTGTTTTAGAAGGCAGAAACCTTGTTCTGGCAATTCCAACCGCCAGCGGGAAGACCCTTGTGAGCGAGATAGTCATGGTGAACAGGCTCCTCCGGGATGGATGTAAAGCGGTTTACCTCGTTCCGCTGAAGGCCCTGGCCGAGGAGAAGTACCGCGAGTTCAAGGAGTGGGAAAAGCTCGGTCTTAAGGTTGCCGCGACGACCGGCGACTACGACTCAACGGACGAGTGGCTTGGGAAGTACGACATAATAGTTGCCACCGCCGAGAAGTTCGACTCGCTCCTGAGGCACAACGCCAGATGGATTGACGATGTAAAACTTGTGGTTGCCGACGAGGTTCACCTTATCGGTTCGTACGACAGGGGAGCGACGCTGGAGATGATTCTAACCCACATGCTCGGAAGGGCCCAGATTTTGGCCCTGAGTGCCACAGTCGGCAACGCCGAGGAGCTGGCGGAATGGCTTGATGCAGAACTTGTAGTTAGCGACTGGCGTCCCGTTGAACTAAAAAGAGGAGTTTTCCACACGGGAACGCTCATCTGGGAGGACGGCAAGGTAGAAACCTACCCCGAGAACTGGTATTCCCTCGTCGTCGATGCCGTGAAGAGGGGTAAAGGGGCCCTCGTCTTCGTAAACACAAGGAGGAGTGCAGAGAAGGAAGCAATAGCCCTCTCAAGGCTGGTATCAAGCCACCTCACCAAGTCCGAGAGAAGGGCCCTTGAGAGTTTGGCCTCCCAGCTTGAGGACAATCCCACGAGCGAGAAACTGAGAAGGGCAATAAAAGGTGGCGTTGCCTTCCACCACGCCGGCTTAAGCAGGGCCGAGAGGACTTTGATAGAAGACGCCTTCAGGGAGGGGCTGATTAAGGTCATAACGGCGACGCCGACCTTAAGTGCTGGTGTCAATTTACCGTCATTTAGAGTAATAATCCGCGACACCAAGAGATACGCGGGCTTTGGCTGGACGGACATTCCAGTCCTTGAGATACAGCAGATGATGGGCCGTGCCGGAAGGCCGAAGTACGACAGGGTTGGAGAGGCGATAATAATAGCGAGAACTGACGAACCCGGCAAGCTGATGGAGCGCTACATAAGGGGGAAACCGGAGAAACTGTTCTCCATGCTCGCCAACGAGCAGGCCTTTAGGAGCCAGATTTTGGCCCTAATCACGAACTTCGGAATAGGGAGCTTTGGAGAACTGGTTCGCTTCCTCGAAAGAACCTTTTACGCCCACCAGAGAAAGGATTTAAGTTCCCTGGAATACAAGGCCAAGAACGTTGTTTACTTCTTAATCGAGAACGAGTTCATAGATTTGGACCTTGAGGAGAAGTTCATGCCCCTTCCATTCGGCAAAAGGACGTCCCAGCTCTACATAGACCCCCTCACGGCTAAAAAGTTCAGGGACGCCTTCCCGAAACTCGAGAAAAACCCGAACCCCTTTGGAATCTTCCAGCTCGTCGCCTCAACCCCAGACATGGCGACTTTAACGGCCAGAAGGCGCGAAATGGAGGACTACTTCGACCTGGCATACGAGCTTGAGGAGGAGCTCTACTCAAGCATACCCTACTACGAGGATTCCCGCTTTCAGGGCTTCCTGAGCCAGATAAAGACAGCCAAAGTCCTCCTCGACTGGATAAACGAGGTTCCCGAAGCAAGGATTTACGAGACCTACGCGATAGACCCGGGCGACCTCTACAGACTCCTGGAGCTGGCCGACTGGCTCATGTATTCCCTCATAGAGCTCTACAAGCTCTTTGAACCGAAGGAGGACGTTCTTCAATACCTTCGGGACCTTCACCTAAGGCTCAGACACGGCGTTCGCGAGGAGCTCCTTGAGCTGGTTAAACTTCCGAACATCGGAAGGAAGAGGGCGAGGGCCCTGTACAACGCCGGCTTCAGGAGCGTTGAGGAAATAGCCAACGCGAAACCAGCGGAGCTTCTTGCCGTTGAGGGAATCGGAGCCAAAATCCTCGACGGAATATACCGATACCTTGGGATAGAAAAGCGGGTGAGGGAAAAGCCAAAGAGGAAGGGGACCCTTGAGGACTTCCTCAGATAGCCTCTCCTTCTCCTCCCGTCCAGAGAACAAAGACGTTTCTTTCCGGGTTAAGGCCATTTTCATGTGCTTCTGAGTATAACCTTCCGCCTGTTCTCTGGCCGAGGAAATACGCCAGAACAAAGGTCAGTATAAAGGGAACTCCAGAGGCGTTCCAGCTGAGTCCGGCAAGGTACCTCATAAGCACTACGAGGGGAACCGGAAGGTGAACGGCCAAGGCCCATTCAAGTTTGTTACCCGTTCTCTTTGCGTGTGCCCTCCAGAACCCGAACGGGATATTTACGAGGAACGTAACTACGAGTCCGATAATGAACCAGCTCACGTTCATCTTTCCCACCAACACTGTTCCTGTGACAAACCTTAAAAAGTTTTGCTATCCTAATTAAACCCAACTTTTTTAAAGCTCCTTCCCCCTACTCGGGGTGGGCTCGATGATTGTAATAGTAACGGGAATGCCCGGTTCTGGAAAGAGCAAAATCGTGAAAGAGTTTGAGAAGAGAGGTTTTCCAAGCGTTTCTCTCGGCGATATCGTGCGCGAGGAGACCGTAAAGCGAGGCCTTGAGCTTACCAAGGAGAACGTTGCCAAGGTGAGCATTAGGCTGAGGCAGGAGCTGGGCCAGAATGCCGTGGCTAAGCTCGCCGTTAGGAAGGTGGAAGAGCTCCTGAAAAAAAGTCCAATCGTCGTTATCGATGGGGTTCGTTCCCTTGATGAGGTAGGAACGTTTAGAGGAGCCTTTCCAGATGAGGACATAGTCATAGTGGCCGTGCACACACCACCAAAGCTTCGCTTTGAAAGGCTTAAAGCCCGCGGAAGGCACGATGACCCCAAAACGTGGGAGGACTTTGAGGAAAGGGACTGGAAGGAGCTCCGCTTTGGAATCGGTGGCGTTATAGCGATGGCAGACTACATGCTCGTTAACGATGGGAGCAAGGAGGAGTACGAAAAAAAGGTCAAGGAACTCGTTGAAGTTATCCTAGCATTGAGTCGAGGAGAAGCATGACGTAGAAGCCCGCAAAAAAGCCCAGTGTAACCAGGGTCTCACTCTTCTCGCTTTTGTATATCTCCGGAATCATCTCCTTCACCGTAACGTAGAGCATTGCCCCGCCGGCCATTCCGAGGCCGTAAGGCAGGAGCCAGCTGAAGAGCGTGAAAAAGTAAGCACCGAGCAAGACCATCGCCATCTCAGCGAAACCGCTGAGGATTCCCATCAGAATGGGCTGGAGGCGTTTCTTCTGAAGTGTGGCGAGCGGAAGGGAAACAACCGTTCCCTCCGGAAAGTCCTGGATTCCTATGGCTATCGCAGTAACGAGACCAACCTCAAGGTTGTAAACGAGCGACGTTCCGACGGCCATTCCCTCTGGCAGGTTGTGGATTATGACCGCTATCACCAGAAGCCAGACTTTCCTGAGGCGGTTTTTCATGGATTTTGGACCCTCGTAGCCTTTAACGAGGTGCTCGTGTGGTAGAAGCCGGTCTATTGCATAGATGAGGAGAACCCCCAGGGCTATCCCTACCCCGGCGGGTGCAAAAGAGTCGGTGCTCTCTATTGCGGGGAGGATTAGGGAGGTGAAGGAAGCGACTATCATGACTCCAGCGGCAAAGCTCAGAGAAAAGTCAACTCCTTCTTCGGGTATTCTTCTGGCAAAGATTGCAACCATTGCACCGAGTGATGTCATTATCGCGACGAACAGACCAGCGTAAAAGGCCACCCATATTATCTCGCCGTTTGAAACCGCGAGTATCCACTCCGCTAGGTTTTGAATGAAGTTTTCTAACATCATTAGGCCACCCTAACAAATTCGGCGGTTGGGTTTATAAGCCTTCTTCAGAGCTTAAACCGGTGAGTGGAATGGAGGAGTTGTTTGAAGAGGTTGAGCTCGAGGCGTACGTTTATCCCACTGAGGACATCGAGAAGGTCAAAAAGGCAATGCTGAACCTCGTTCCGGACCTTGAGTTTGAAACGTTCGAGAGGGATGAATACGTTATTCTTACCGGACGGACGAGGAGCAAAAAGGCACTGAGCAGGCTTTACGAGCTGTTCCGAGGACAGGCGATACTCGATACCGCGAGGAGTTTTCTTGAGGAGGGCTACTTCGGGGAAGAGATAATCGTCAAGGTTAACAAGCAGGCCGCCTACGCCGGCGTCGTCAACTTCAACGAGGAGGGCCCTCTGGGGCCGATAACGATAATCATCAGAACGAAAAATCCAAAGAAGCTCATGAAGTGGCTCGCCCCGAGGACGAAGGACGGCGTGCCAATAGAGTAAAAAGAAACAGTGTCATTCCGATTTCCTTTTTCGTCCCCAGCTTATCCTTGCTGTCAGGATTTTCTCGCTTGCGAAGACCCTTGCGGTTACGTAAAGGGTAGCTCCTGCAACCGCCGTCAGGTAGAGTATGCTAACTCCAAGCGCCGTGTAGTTACCCATTATAACGTAGCGGTAATCAACAACCGGGTGCGTGAATGGGCTGGCGAGGAGGATGTATCTGCCGACCGCTGGAAGCGCGTTGAGGTCCACGAACATCAGGATGAAGGACGGGAACGCCAGCGGTAGTATAACCGAGCTGACGATTGTATTTGCGCTCTGCACGTCCTCCGCGAAAACAGCTAGAAGCATCGCCAAGCTCAGGGAAAAGGCTATCGTCAGGAACACCACAACACCGAAGAGGAACATTCCAAGGGGTGTTATTGAGAGGCCGAGCTCGCTCAGTGAAACGCCTGTTTCAGCCCCAAAGCCCGCCATGTACTGCTTGAGGCCAATCATGTAGGCGAGAGCCGCAATCACCCCCATAACGGCAGTTCCGGTTATCTTTGATGCGACTATCGTCGTTCTCTTCACCGGGAGCGTCAGAAGGGTTTCCAGTGTCTTGTTTTCTTTTTCGCTCGCCACAGCTCCAGCGGACATCTGGGAGGTTATCATGACCATTAGAAAGACTATGAGGGGTAGTCCGTATGACTGAGACGCCAGAACCTGGGAAACAACCGTCGGAGGAACGTTCACGATTCTGCCGAGGAGATAGGACTTGCTCTCCGCCCTTATCGGGTGCAGAATCGCGTCGGGATTTTTGGCCCCGAGTTGCTGAACTTTGAGCTTCGCTATCTCCTCCGAAAGGACGTTTATTACGGCGTTAATTCTGCTCTCACTCACGCTCTCCTTCATTCCAGAACCTATCCCTTTGAAGACGCCGTATATCTGGAGGGTGGCAATCCTGTTCTCTTCTATGCTCTCGCTGAAGTTATGGGGAATCACAACCAATACGTTCTGATTTTCTTCGAGGGCCTTTTTGAGCGCTTCACCTATCGAGTTGGCCTTTATCAGTGTAACCGAGACGTTCGGCGTGACGTTAAGGGCCCTTATCAGCAACTCCCCGTACTTTCCGTCGTCAAAGTTCACAATTGCCACGTGCGTTTCTTTCGTTGCGCTCTCAAATCCGAACTGCATCATCTTCCCAAGTGCCGGATAAACAATCAGCGGGACGATTATAAGGCCAAAGATGAGCTTCTTGTCCCTCATAAGGTTCTTAACTTCCTTCTTGGCCAGAACGAGAAAATCGCTCATGAGCCCTCACCCCCAACGGGTTCCGGAATGGAAACCCCAACGGCCCTCATGAAGACCTCCTCGAGGTTCTCCGCGTTGTATCTTTCCTTCAGCTCTTCCGGTGTTCCAGCTTCAACTATCCTCCCGCCTGAAATCATCGCCACCCTGTCGCAGAGGAACTCTACCTCCAGCATGTTATGGCTTGAGATAAGAAATGTCGTCCCCTCTTCCCTTGCAAAGCGTCTTATCGTCTTCCTGATTTCGTAGGCGTTCACTATGTCAAGCCCGCTCGCGGGTTCGTCGAGTATGGCCAGCTTTGGTTTGACCATCAGAGCTCTAGCTATCAACAGCTTGCGCGTCATTCCCTTTGAGTACGTTGAAACCTTGTCGTCGAGCCTCTCTCCTAAGCCGGAAAGTTCAATGCCGAGTTTCAGCATTTTTCTGGCCTTACCCTCGTCCTTGGCGTAGAGCCTCGCCATGAACTCAAGGTATTCCCTCCCCGTCAGGTTCTTGTAGGCACCGGCCTCCTCGGGGAGGTAGCTTATGAGGGCACGGACTTTCTCGGGGTCTTTAACCACGTCGTAGCCGGCTATCTTTGCAGTCCCTGCGGTGGGCTTGAGGAGGGTTGCAAGAATCTTGAGTGTGGTGCTCTTCCCGGCACCGTTGGGCCCAATTAGGCCGAATATTTCCCCCTCGCCTATGGAGAAGCTTATCCCCCTGAGGGCCTTGATTTTGCCGTAGTCCTTCTCAAGGTTAATTACCTCCACCATCTCCATGAGTGACCCTCCCGAGGTTGTAGACAACGAGGCCGAGAGTGGCCAGAACCACGCCAAAGAGGAAAAAGACTCTCTATCCCAGCGTATCCGGCTATGATAGCCGTTCCCAGGCCGGAGGAAACGGCGAGCCATCCGTTGCGCCGGTGAGTGTTTTTGAAGTCGTGAGAAAGCCCAATGAGGAGCGAACCGAGCATTATTAGGGCCAACTCCACAGTTAGTAGGGGAACGTTTACACGGGTGAGAACCTTTCCGCTTGGAATGGCCATGCACGCCAGCCGCTCAAGTGGGGGCCTGGCAATTCCCAGCCCTATGCCCATGAGATACAGAACCAGACCCATGGGTTTCTTCCAGTTCATCTCACTCACCATCATATATGAAAACGTCCTCGATTTTAACGCCGAAGAACCTCGCAATTCTGAAGGCCAGCTTCAGGGAGGGGTCATATTTGCCCTTCTCAATCGCTATAATCGTCTGCCTCGTAACGCCGAGGGCTCTGGCGAGCTCCTCCTGTGTTAAACCTTTCTTCTCCCTCAGCTCGCGGAGGCGGTTTTTCATGTGGAGAGCACCTCTCACATAATTCTGGAGTAGTAATGCCTTAGGACTATCTTAAGAATCGCCGTTAGAGCTAGGGTTATCGAGGAAGTAACGTAGATTCCTTTCCAAAATTGACTGTTCCTTGAGTTAAAAGACGAAATAACTACTGTGATTGACATCATTATTATTAAAGCCTGAAGGGCTCTCCTTGATGCTGTCTCGTCTATTCTGAGCGTTCTCTCATCGTTAAAAACTATTCCCTCGCGCTCAAGCCACTCCGAGTATGAGAAAAGAGTTATCATCAATCCCACGAGAATCCCCAGCGCGAGAGAGGGGTTGTTGGAGAGAATTGCAATCGCAAGCAATGATCCTGCGATTCCTGTTATGAAGTAGTTTACAAGTTCTGCTCTCTTCATCTTATCACCATGTAAAGTTTCCTTCACGTAAAGCTTCCTTTACATCCTTATAAGCCTTGCCCCCAAAGTTTTTTAAATCGAGGATTGAAACTCAAAACCGCGCGGGGGTAGCCGAGCCTGGCCAAAGGCGCGGGATTTAGGGTCCCGTCCCGTAGGGGTTCCCGGGTTCAAATCCCGGCCCCCGCACCATAAGAAACTTTTCCCAAAAGTTTCATCGCTGGCGAAAGGTAGGTGTCTCTTCTATAATAAATTCTGAAAAGGCTTTTTATCCTCCTTACCCTTCTGAGGAGTGTTTTACTGTCTAAAGCGCTCCTTGGGAGCCAAAAAGGTTAAAACTGTTTGGAGGAGTTATCTTGGGTCAGATCCTTTGTAACTTGCTTTTTAGTAATGCACGACTAACTACTGTCCCTTAATTTGGAGTAAGGCACTCTTCAGAGACCTCCAAAAGCCAAAACAAAGTTTTTTCATTCTCCAATGAGCCTCGTGTGCTCCTGCTTGATACAGCGGTGGGTGACGGCTATTAGGCCGGCCTCTCTGGCCCTCTTAAATGCCTCTCTGTCGTAAGTTCCGAACTGGAACCACACGACCTTTGCTCCCTTCTTTATCGCCTGCTCGACGTAGTCCCGCGTGAGTTCCGGTCTCACGAAGAGGTCTACTATCTCAACTTCGTCCGGAATGTCAAGCACGCTCGGATAGCACTTCCTTCCAAGGACTTCTGAATAGCGCGGGTTAACGGGGTAAACCTCGTAGCCCTTCTCGATTAGATAGCGCATAACCTCATTTGAATCCCTCTCCGGTTTTGGCGATGCCCCAACGAGGGCAATTTTCCGGTATTTCGTCAGAATCTCCCTCACATCGTCGTCGGTCAGCTTGTCAACGGGGATTATCCTAACCATAGTATCACCACCATAGGTTTGGGAAGGAGTTTAAAGCGTTGGCGGAAACTTCTACCGATGGGTCATGCTCTACGAGGAAACGCTCTACTCCCGGTGGATAATTGTGCTCCTCGTCCCGCCGTTGGTGGCAATGGCCACCGGCCTCTACCTGAGCGTCTCACACGGCGAGGGAGTCGAGATAATGGCCATCGCCATGGGCCTCACCGTTGCTGTCGTCCTTGAGGTTATGGCAATTAGGATAAGGATTTACGAGGACAGGATTCTCATAACCGGTTACCTCGGCTTCATGATTCGGAAGACCGTCAGGCTCGGTGAAATCGAGTGGTTTGCCGTCAGGGAGGGCTGGATGCGCTGTTATGGCACGATCCACTTCACTCTGCCCGCCAGGGGCTGCGTTGTGCTGAGGCAGAAAAAGGGTCGGACGGTTTCCTTCACGACGAATAATCCCGACGAGGTGGCGCGGGTTCTCGTTTCGCTGGGCGTTCCACGAGGAGCGTAGTCCCATCCACCCCCACAACCTTAACCCTCTCCCCCGCTTTTGCGATTCCGTTAACGCACTCGGCCCGCCACAGCTCGCCGTCGAGCTTGACGGTTCCCCTGGGGGTCAAATCCTCAATGACCCTCGCTTCCCGGCCTATCAGAGCCTCGGCTCCCGTTGAGGACTTTTTCTCAAGGCCTCCCCCGAGGACGTACGGCGCTATTAGAATGTCCTTGATTAACAGAACTCCCAGAATCAGCCCAGTAATTGGTAGGGGCACGTCTATCCCAACCGCGGGCAGAACAGCGAGCAGGACGACCGCCACTATTATCTCATCGGCGGTCAGTGCTATGAATTTGAGAATCCTTCCGCTCACTCCCGACCTTCCAGCCATCTCCACCCCTCGTTTACCTCAATTATCCCCCACCAGCGCCTCAGTTTCCTCCTCGCCCTTTCGTAGTCGGGGTAAAATCTCCCAACGAGGGCCCAGAACTCGCGGGAGTGGTTGAGGTGCCTCAGGTGTGCCAGTTCGTGGATTACAACATAACCGATTAGGTCCTCCGGTAGCGCGACGAGACGGAGGTTAAAGCTCAGGTTTCCCCTGCCTGAACAGCTCGCCCACTTCGTCCTCTGGTTCCTTATGTAGATTTTCCCGGGTGAAACGCCCATGAGAATGGAGTAGAAGGCTATCTTGGGACTTAACTTATCCCTCAGGAGCCCTTTAAGGGCACTTCTGGCCCTTTCCCTTTCCTTCGGCAGGACGAGCCTTTCTTCCTCCAGTTCCAGCGTTCCAACGTTATCAAGCTTGAGCTCGTAGAACTTTCCTAAGAGCGGAAACCCACGGCCGGCCTCTTTCCTCACCTCTTCGAGCTCCGCCAGCCGGTTTCGCAACCAGCGTTCGTGCTTCCTCAGAAAGGCCTCAACGTCAAAACCCTCCGGTGCCGTAACTACAACCCTGCCGTCGGGCTTTATTTCAAGCCTCGCGTATCTGACGGGCCTCCTTCGAACCTCGACCTCCATTGAACCACCCGTTACCACGCTGTTTGGAGCAGACCTCCGCCGTAGGCGAGCCACAGGAGGAATGCAGTGGCAAAGGGGACTGTGAACTCGTCGTAGGCCGAGCGCAGGGGGAGACTCTCGATTAGAGTCGCGATAAACGCCACCCCAAAGATTAAGTTCCAGTTAGGGTCCACTGAAAGAACTCTGTGCGCTCCCCAGAGTGCGAGGGCCGAAACGAGGAACATCGTCGCGCTTCCAACGAGCGTTTTTCGCCTGTTCCAGGGAATCCTCGGCCCGCCAACGGTCTGACCGACGATGGCGTTAAAGCAGTCGCCGAAAGTTGAAACCCACAGCGCGGACAGTGCCATGAGCTTTGGAAATACCGTGCATATAATTCCCATCGTTGTCCAGAAGAGGAAGCTACCCATGAAGTTGTCCATCTCATCTTCCCTTGCCATCGTTTTATAACTCAAATCCGCTATCGGCACGGTGAACTTCCATCCCCTGAGCAGTTTCAGATGCTGTAGGGTGTAGAGAAAGGCCAGCGACCAGACGACGAGTAGAGTAACCCATTTCGGCGTGAACAGTATTATTGGAGCACCTAAAATTCCCGGCGAAACGTGCCAGAGCTTTCTAACCAGCTCTCTTCGTGAAATGCGGTTCATGATTTCACCTTTAATTGGTGGGGAAAGGGATATTTATCGTTTTCTTTCGTGGCGATAACTATAAAAGTGCATAATCTATACCGCCATGTATGCGGGTAACATTTGAGCGTATTGTTGTAGTAGACGGGACCCCTGAAAAGTTGAAAAAGTTTCTGGAGGAGAACACTTTCGTTTACTGGGTTGAGGGTCTAAATGAAGAGGTATGGAAGCTTGCACCAAAGTTCATTGGAGAGCGGTATGAGCGTCATTTTTACCTTGTAGATTTTGAGGGCAGGAGTTTCCTACTAGCCTCGACGGTTCCCCTTAAGCTTCCCGTTCTCGGTAACCGGGTTGCTAAGTTCGAAGGAAGCAGAAAAGCCGTCGCGAAAAGAGTTATGTTACACTTTCTCGACCCATTTAGGAGGTTCGTTCGGCTTCAGAAGAGCGCGGACATAGGGATTAAGCGGGTTCTCTACTTGGCGGTCCTCTATGCCATCTTCCTCTGGTTCAGCCCATATCTTTTGCTCGTCATCGTTCCTATAACTCTACTTGAGTTCGTACCTGGCAATACCAAGGTCGTGGTTAGAGATGGCGGTGACCTGAGAGTGCTTGCAAGAGAAAAACGAGCTCTATGGGCTCGTGAATTTTTGATTGGCGCATGGCTCATAGTAATAGGGGTCGCCATGAATCTGTATCGGGCTTATAGGGGAGAGGGGAGTATGGAAGATGCAATATTCTTGAGCGGGCTTCTCATAGGTATTGCCTTTGATAGTTATTTGAAGTTTCGGAAGAAGTTTTCTCAACAATCGCTATAACCATGGAGTTCACATTCGTCCCCGTCGGTCCTGTCTTGAGGAGCGCTCCAACTTTCTTGAGAGCATGGTAGGAGTCGTGCTCCTTCAATGTCTTTTCAACGTCTATTCCTGCATCTTCAAGCTTCCCGAGTGTTTTTCCATCAACTATTCCGCCGGCTACCTCCGTAGGTCCGTCGGTTCCGTCGGTGTCAAAAGCCACCACCGTCGCGTTCAGTCCTGCTATCTTTCTCGCTATGCTGAGTGCGAACTCCTGATTTGGACCGCCCAATCCTTTTGAATCGCCAACCGTTACCGTCCACTCTCCCCCGAAGACCATGAGAGCTGGCCTTTTCAGGGGTCTGTCCTTTTTTGCGATTTCTTCCACTATAGAGCCCACTGCAAGTGCAATTTCCCTTGCTTCACCCTCAAGCGTCGTTGCCATGACCGCGGAATTAAACCCGAGTTCTCTGGCCTTCTCCACAACGGCCTCGCAGGCTTTTTCGTTGTCGGCGATTATGAAGTTGTGAACGTTTGGAAGGCTCTTGGGAGTTTCCTCGACCAGGCCTTTAAGTCCCATTTCTATGTGTTCTCGAACGGACTCGGGTAGCTTCTCCCAGATGCCTCTCTTAACCAGAATCTCGTAGGCATCTCTGTATGTTGTTGGGTCCGGTGCCGTTATCCCTGAGGCTATTGAACTCACATCGTTCCCAATAACGTCCGAGATAATCAGGCTAATCACCGTTCCCTTTACAGCCTTTGCAAGTCTTCCTCCTTTAACCCTGGAGATGTGTTTTCTTACGGTGTTTATCTCCCTTATTGTTGCTCCACTCCTCAGGAGGAGTTCATTCGTAATTTTCAAGTCGTTCAGGCTTATATCCCCTGCGGGATACACAAAGAGGGCACTACCTCCCCCCGAAATCAGCGTGAGGAGTATATCCTCCTTTTTCACATTTTTTGCCAGTTCCAGCCCTAGTTTCCCGGCCAAAAGGGAGTTCTCATCGGGGACGGGGTGTCCAGCCTCGATTACCCTGACTCCCTTAGGACAGCCATCTGTGTAGCCGTATTTCGTCACCACAAGGGACTTCTCAATCATCTCCTCAGGAAGAACGTCGAAAAGGGCTCTGGCCATTTTGCAGGATGCCTTTCCGATGGCCAGGACGTGAACTTTTCCCTTAATCTTGAATTCGGTTTCTTTTACTCTTAGTTTTCCCTCTTTGAACGTCAGAGAACGCTTAACCGCCAAGTACGGGTCTGCTGACTCCAGTGCTTTTCTAATGAGCTCAAACATGATGTTGGTCTTTTCTCCTCTCATGGTGAGAGGTTTGAAAAAAGTGTTTAAAAATCAGTCGAGCATAGCCAAAACCTTGTCGACCTCGTTCGAAACCTCAATGTCAAAGAGATGTATCGTCGGCAGGAGCCACCAGAGGCGGTAGTTGTGAGTCTTGTCTTCCTCGCCGTAGTACTGGAAGACGAACCTTCCAAAGCCCGTCATGTCGCGGTGTATGTCCCTGACTTCCCTGATTACGCGCCTGACCTTCGGCGGGTACTCCTCGTATGGGAGGGGAATGCTCTTGACGAAAACCCTGTCCTTGAAGAAGTCCGTTGTAAGACCAACGCTACCCACGTGCTTTTCGAGCTGGTTGAACTTCTTGGCCGTCCAGAAGCGGTGGAGAATTATCCTAGGATCCTCCTTAGCTAGGGGGAAGTTGCCTTCCTCAGTATCGAGCCAGAACTCAAGGTAGGGCTGGCCCCTCTCTATGATTATCCTTGCCAAGAGTCTGGCGTTCTTCGGTATTTCCTTCTGGGTCTCGCTTATGTGGTACTCCTTGCCGTCTTGGGTGTAGGTTTCGCCTTCTTCTCTCGTTCCAGCCCTTGAGACGAAGTACGCTTCCTTTCCATCTATGGTTCCAAGGTGTAGGTCGTAGCCCCAGGCTTTCAAATCCTTGAACTTGAACCTCCTCTCAGCCGGAACTACTCCGGTGTTCTCAACTATGTAGTAGCCCTCAAGCATTTTCTTCACCTCAAGTAAATAAAAGTGTTGAGACTTTTAAGCTTTTTCCTCATCTATTATGAGCTCCACGGTGACCTCGGTTTCCGGATTTTGGAGGAGCTCTACGAGCTCTCTCTTCAGGTCCCTGGCGGATTTATTGGCCCTTATGGCCAATGTCCTTCCGTCTATGTAGTCGCTCTTCCTTATCACCATCGAGATTGGGCTTTCGAGCTTTAGATCCGGACTTCCGTAGGCGGTTACTTCATCTTCAACGTCTCCGGCCCTAATCACTATTTTCAGTTTGGCTCCCCTCTTCAGGGCCTCTTTGAATTCCTCTCTAAGGTCTTTCAGGGCCTTATCAGCTGAAACGCAGATTATGCAGTCTCCTCTCGGAGTGAGGAAGTCCTCGGTGGTTATCTCCAGTGTCGAGCGGTGCGTTGCCCTGACGTTTTCATGCCCCCTGCAGTGTATTATTTCCACGAGCATGGGTTCAGCTTTTCTTTGCCCTATAAAACCCTTGGGTTTTCCATCGGTTGCCCACGGGTGGGAAAACTTTTAAAAGATGCCCTTGATTTGAGATACGGCCACAGTGTCAGAGTAGAGGTGGTGGAGATGGGAAACATAAAACAAGCTTTCATCAAGAGGACCGCTCGCGAACTCTTTGACAGGTATCCGGACAAGTTCACGAGGGACTTTGAGCACAACAAGAAAATGGTTCAGGAGCTCACCAACGTTACGAGCAAGACCATCAGAAACAGGATTGCTGGCTACATAACCCGGCTCGTTAGGATGAAGGAAGAGGGCAAAATCCTTTAACGGCCCTCTTTATTCTCTACCCGCTTCCTAAAAGTCGTTCAGGTCTTCCATTATCTTTCTCGGGAGCCTCGGGCCGAGTTCTCTCATGAGCCTCTCGAATTCCCTCTCGTTCTCCTGGGCTATCCTTCTAAGGAGGTTCTCTATGTAGGTCTCCACGAGCAGTCTGACTTCCTCGAGCTCTTGCTTGGTTTTCATAACCTCATCGACTCGCCTCTCAATCTCGTTAAGGAACTGGATTAGCTCGTTTATTTTGGTCTCCACGGGTTCGGTGGACTTTATGAGTTGCCTCGCCTGGGCGTATTCAGCGGTTTGCCTCGGCTTCTTTGGTTCGTACATTTCGGTGCCAAAGGTGTAGGGCGTCAAGAGGACCTCCAGCCTAAAGCCACGCTTTATGGTGTAGTATTTCCTCGGCCTTCCGCGTGGTATCTTTTCCGTTCTGCCCTCTATGAGTCCCGCTCTCTCGAGGATTCGAAGGTGTTCTAAGACGGCCTTTTGACCCACGCCGAGTTCCTGACTGAGCTCGCTCACGAAGTAGGGCCTCTTGGTGAGAAGGATGAGAATCCTACGCCTGGTTTCATTCCCCAGTATGTCCAGCAACTTACCCATCTCGCTCGATTCCATACTCTCACCTCCCTTTCCCTAACCTTAGGTTAGAAAATAGTCTTTAAACCTTTTTCGGTCTAAAGCTGAGTTTAAAAATGGTTGTTGCCTATGTAAACTTGGTGATTGTCATGTTCGAAGCCAAGCTCGTTTGCACTCACTGCGGTGCCGAATATCCCCTGGCATCGGGCATATACAAGTGTCCCAAGTGCGGGGCCCCCCTCGATGTGATCTACCACTACGAGGACATAGCTAACCTCATAGAGGACGACGACCCGTGGTTTAGGGAAAGCCCGCACGTCTGGAAGTATTGGATGTTTCTGCCAGTTTCGAACCTCAAGAGAATAGTCACCCTCAACGAGGGTGGCACGAGGCTCTACAGGCTCAAACGCCTTGAGGAAAAGCTCGACATAGGAAAGCTCTACGTCAAGTATGAGGGCGAGAATCCAACTGGGGCGTTCAAGGACAGGGGTTCGAGCGTTGAGATAACTAAGGCACTCGAATTCCACGCGAGGAGGGTTATAGTGGCCTCAACGGGGAACATGGCGGCGAGCGTTTCAGCCTACGGCGCCAAAGCCGGTCTCGAAGTGACCATAGTGGTTCCAGAGGGCACTCCAGAGGAGAAGTTAACCCAGGCGAGGATGTACGGGGCCAAGGTTGAGGTCTTCGGAAAGACCTACGACGAGGCTTTAGCTGAGGCCGAGAGGAAGGCCGTGGAGGAGGACTACTATTTGACGGGCAACTACCACTACCGTGTGGAGGGACAGAAAACTACGGGCTTTGAAATACTCGACCAGCTCCGCTACAACGTTCCGGACTGGATTATCGTCCCAATCGGTGCTGGAACACACCTCAGGGCCATCTGGAAGGGGGTTAAGGAGTTCTACAAGGTCGGCCTCGTCGAGGATCTGCCGAGGATTGCCGGGGCTCAGATAGAGGGCTACGATGCGATAGTGAAGGCGTGGAAGACGGGTAAGCCGATTGAGAGAATAGAGAAGAAAGTTCCAACGATAGCGAGCGCCATAGCCGTGAAAAAGCCAGTTGACGGGGAGAACGTGATAAAGGCCGTTAATGAGAGCAACGGCCACTTGGATACGGTGACAAACAGGGAAACTGCTGAAGCTGGAATGCTCCTCGGCAGGGAGGGAATCTTCGTGGAGCCCTCATCTGCAACAGCCTTGGCCCTCGCCAAGAAGATGCGCGAGGAGGGGGTAATAGACAAAGATGAAACCGTTGTGGTCGTTGCAACAGGACACGGCCTTAAGGACGTGAAAACGTGGGAGAAAGTTCTTTCAGGGAACTTCGTGATGTAAACGGCACCTCGCCTCGTAGCTTTCCTTTCCCCCTACCATTATCACCGGAGAGTCCCTTGGTGCTGGCTTCCCGTCTATGAGCCTCTGACTCCTCGTTGCCGGTCTTCCGCAGACGGTACAAACGGCCGTGAGGTAGACGATGTTGTCAGCCCTGACGAGCAGTTCCTTCATAACTGGAAACGGCTCGGCCTTGAAGTCGAGGTTGAGACCGCTCGCTATGACGTAAACCCCCTTGTCGGCAAGCTCGTTTAACGCTCCAACGATTTCCATCGGAAAGAACTGGACTTCATCGACCCCTATTACCTCAAAGCCTTCTCTGCTTGTCAGGTCGACTATCATTCGAACCCCATTCTCGTCCGTTGGAACCACATAGGCTTTGTATCTCAGACCGTTGTGGGCAACGACGTCGCTCGTTGAATAGCGGTTGTCTATGCTCGGCTTGAAGAGCGCGACTTTTCTCTTTGCGTAGGCCTGTCTCTCGATTCTCTTTATCAGCTCGCTCGTTTTTCCTGCAAACATCGGGCCCGTAATGACTTCGAGAAAGCCTCCTGGATGCATGGGACCACCGTTTGACCTTGGGTTTGTGCGTTAAATTACCTTCGGAGAAAAGTTTGAAGGAAAGACGAAAAGAAACTTCAAAAGCGGGCACTCCATCAGACGGGCGTAACGTGGCCCCACTTCTCGAGGGCCCTGGCGAGCTCCTTGTGGGTCTTCGCGTATTCATCAAGGGGTATTCCCTGCATTATGGCATCGATTGCCTGCCTGACGGCTCTAGCTCCGGCCTTGGGTCCATCGGGGTGGCCCATCGTTCCACCGCCGAGCTGGAGCACTATATCCTTACCGAGGGCCTCTATGACGGGCTCGATGTTGCCGGGGTGAAGACCTCCTGAGCTAGTCGGGAAGACGGGTTTTATGTGGTAGAACTTCTGCTCAAGGTGGAAGACGTCGTTCTCATCTGGGACGTAGTGGCTCTCGGTGATTATTCTCTTGTACTGGATTACCTCCCACTTGGTTCCCTCGAGCTTTCCGGCACCGGCAGTTCCAACGTGGAGCTGGTCAACACCGATTACCCTTGCGAGTTTCGCCAGAACGAACATCGAGATGCCGTGGTAGGGGTTCCTGTCGAAGGCAGCATGCATCGCCCTGTGGGCGTGCAGAGCTATGCCGTAATCTTCGGCAAGCTCGCGAATGTAATCGAGAACGCCCCATCCAAGGACAACGATGTCAATCATCGCATGTGGAACACCGTAGTCTGCCAAGAGTTCGAGCCTTCTCTCCATTTCCAGAACGGGGGCGGTTATGTTTGCAAACCAGGTCTTCTTCTCTCCTGTCTCGTTTTCTGCCTTCTCCATGGCCTTGGTAACGACCTTGACGCGCTCCTCAAAGCGGTTGTACCACGGGCTTGTGAGGTTCTCATCGTCCTTCAGGTAATCGGCTCCACCCGTGTAGAGGTCGAGGGCAAGCTTGTAGAGTTCCTCAGGGGAGTAGCCGACCTTCGGCTTTGGAACGACACCGTAGAGGGGCCTGTCGTATATTTCAAGTTTCTTCCTCACACCCTCAATACCGAAGGCCGGTCCGGGGTAGTCCCTGAGGAACTTCTCGGGGAGATATATATCCTCGAGGCGAAGCCACTTAACACGCTTCATTCCAAAGATGTTCCCGGCAACACTTGCCAGAAAGCCGGGCATGTTGAAGTCTTCGAAGATATGGAGGGGGTATGCGATTTTTACAATCCAGCTCCCATCGCCCATATCAACGAAGTCGTAAGCTTTGGCCGAAAGGTCGGCCCATCTTTCCTGCTCATACCACTCATAAAGCGTCGTCCAGGTTCCCGTTGAGCTCTCAGCGGCAACGGCTCCTGCCGCCTGCTCTATAGTGTACCCTTCCGCAGGTGTAACGCGGAAAACAGCTATCACGTCCCTCTTCCTGTTTGGCTCGTAGTCCTTGTCCACGTAGTAGTCGTATATTTTGTCGAACTTCTCCACCATTTGCATCACCTCCTCGGTAAACATTCTATAGCATCATGAACTATAAAAAACATACTGCCAAATTATGTGGATTGACGAACTTATATTTTCATAAATGATACGATGTTTGGAAATTCTCTTATCCGTATTTGGACTTTGGAGGTCTTTTTTGCCCTTTCATAATCTTCCACCAAGGGTTGCCGTTTCCCTGTAAACTAGTGAATATCCCAAGGGATTAAAAGTTCTCGACGATTAACTGAAATTGCGCCGATAGACCCATTCAGAGGGCTTCTTTTCCGAAAAGTTTATATATGCCTTCCCTCCTAGAATAGAACGCAGAAACCTGCAAAAAAGAAATAGGAGGTGTTGTGGATGGCTGAGCTTCCAATTGCCCCGGTTGACAGGCTTATTAGGAAGGCCGGTGCCGCTCGCGTTAGCGAGGAGGCCGCCAAGGTCCTCGCCGAGCACCTCGAGGAGAAGGCCCTCGAGATTGCCAAGAAGGCCGTTGCCCTCGCCCAGCACGCCGGCAGGAAGACCGTCAAGGCCGAGGACATCAAGCTTGCCATCAAGAGCTGATGGCTTTTCTTTCCTTTACCATAGTTTTATCCTTTTAACCTCTGGCTCTTCTCCGGGTTTTAAGAGGACAAAACCCGGCTCGTCCCACCTCGGGAACGTTGGAGAACCCGGGTTGAGGAGGTTGACCCTTTTCCCGTACAAACTGAAGGAATCAAAGTAGAAGCGGTGGGTGTGACCAAAGATTAGCAAATCAACTTCCATATCGAGGGCCTTGAGGGTCAAAAACTGGGCGTTGAGCGAAAGGAGCTGGTGGCCGTGTATGAGGCCTATTCTAAGTCCTTGCACTTCTATGGTCTCCTCCTCCGGGAGGTTGAGGTAATCAACGTTTCCCCTAACTGCAACGGTCGGTGCTATCTCCTCAAGCGTTTCGAGCACTTCCGGAGAGGTTATATCCCCAGCGTGGAATATGAGCTCTGGCCTTGTTTCCCTAAGTTTTTCCAAAAGGGGAAGTGGAAGGGCCTTTGCCTTGTCTCCAACGTGGGTGTCGCTCAGTACCGCTATCATACTCACATCGGGACGTTTATTCCAAGTTTTTCAACGAGCTCCTTGTAGCGGTTCCTCACGGTTACCTCTGTAACGTGAGCTACCTCTGCCACTTCACGTTGCGTTTTCTTCTCCCCTTCGAGGAGGGACGCTATGTAGAGAGCAGCGGCGGCCAGGCCTGTGGGCCCTTTTCCGCTGGTTATACCGCGCTTTATGGCCTCGCGAAGGATTTCCTTTGCGCGCTCCTTCGTCCTTGAGCTTACCCCAAGGGCGTCTCCAAAGCGGTCAACGTATTCAATTGGACTCGTAGGACGGAGGTTCAGGTTGAGGCCCCTCGCGAGGAAGCGGTAACTCCTCCCAATTTCCTTCTTGGTTACCTTAGAAACGGCCGCAATCTCGTCGAGGGTCCTCGGGATTCCCTCCATACGGCAGGCCGCGTATAGAGCAGCTGAAACCATTCCCTCTATCGACCTTCCACGGATGAGCTTCTTCATAACGGCTTTCCTGTAGAGGGAAGCGGCGACCTCCTTTACCCTTCTCGGAAGGCGCATCTGTGCCGCCATTCTGTCGAGCTCACTGAGCGCGAAGGCGAGATTCCTCTCGGCGGCATCGTTTATGCGCATTCTTCTCTGCCACATGCGGAGCCTTCTCATCTTCGAGCGATACATCCCGGTTATCTGGTTGCCGTGTATGTCCTTATCGCGCCAGTCTATGTCGGTTGAGAGGCCTTTGTCGTGTATCATAAGCGTCATCGGCGCACCGGTTCTGGCGCGTTTTGCCCTCTGGTCCGGGTCGAAGGCCCTCCACTCCGGCCCCTCATCGACCACGTTCTCCTCAATCACATAACCGCAGACCTTACAGACTATCTCACCCCTTCTGGGGTCGTATATAAACTCCGTTGACCCGCACACGGGACAAACCCTTTTCGGAGTAATCGCTCTCACCCCCTTCTTCTGGGGGCGGGGCGAGAACGCTTGACTCTTCTAGAATCCTTGGTTTTCTTGGCTTTAGCCTTTTTACTAGATTTTTTACCCCTCTTCCTTTTATCCACGTAGAGAAGAGCCCCAACGTACTTCTCGGGATTCTTAACCCTTGGTTTGACGGCAACATAGGGATAATCAACGGGACCGAAAACATCCTTAACAATACCAACGGGCTTCAAATCCTTGTCAACAACGGGTTCGTTGAGCGATGGAACCCAGTTCGTCCTGACTATCAGGAAACCCTGCTTCGCGTAGTGAGAAACCTTCCCCAGGCGCTTCATAGCCCCACCCCAAAACGGCATCTCCTTTTAAACTTTTCGCTTTTTACCTTAAAAGCCTTTTGGTATTCTGAGAAAGGTTTTTAACACCAAATCACAAACAATAAAAGATTGGGACGGGTAAAAATGAGATGCCTTGTCGTCGGTCACGTCGTCAGGGACGTAATAAGGCGCGGTTCGAAAATCGAAGAGAGGCTGGGTGGTGGTGCATACTATTCTGCTCTAGCTCTATCCCGTTTCTGCGACGTTGAGGTTCTTACGAGCTTTTCAACCCTCCCGGAGGAGTGGATTGACGAGCTCCGCTTCCTCGGAAAGTTAACGGTTCTTCCCTCTGAGGAGACGACCTCCTACGAGCTAACCTACATTGACTCCAACAGGCGGGAGCTCAGGCTAATCTCGCGCGCCTCTCCAATCAACGAACTTCCTGTTGGGAGATACGATGCCATACTGCTGAATCCCGTTGCAAACGAGATTCCGGAGGAACTCGTTAAGGAGGCCCTTGACAGGGCTAGGCTTGTCTCCGCAGACGTTCAGGGGTTCATACGCTCACCTGAACCGGGTCCCGTAAGGCTCATCAGGAGGGACGGGTCTTTCCTGAAGGGTGTCAACGTTCTCCACGGGGATGTAAACGAGATTGACTACCTTGCCCTAGACCCTGACTCCTTTGACGTCCTTCTGCTCTCCAACGGGCCCAATCCCGGCACCGCTTACCTCCGTGGAAGACCATATCGTTTTGTTCCCGTTAGAGTGGAGGTGGAGGAATCAACGGGTGCTGGGGACGTCTTTCTCGGGGCCTTCACCGGTTTTTACATGAACTGTCCGTTCATCCAGTCCCTTAAGAGGGCCGTTGCCTTTACGGCGCTCTTCTTAAAGTACCGCTCAGTCGATTTTGGGATGGACGAGGTGAGCGAGCTCTCGAGGAGGGTAACCGTTGAGGCTTTAAGCGGTTGAGCTGAAGAATGAACGACCGATGATGAAACGTCAGCACGCTGAACGCTGATGAGAAGGGACTTCCCTGAGGTGAATGGTATGGACAGATACGTCCTTCTTGTTAAAGCACCCAAGGATGAGGACATAAGCGGATTCAGAGAGGAAGTAAAGAGACTCGCCGAAGAGCACGGTCTAAAGGCCGAGCTCCACAGGTGCATAGGCCTTACAGTGGACGGCGTTATCCTCTACAAAGGTGGCGTCGTTCTCATAAAGAGAAAGAGGGAGCCCTTTAAGGACAGCTTTGCCCTGCCGGGTGGTTTCGTGGAGTACGGGGAAACCGTTGAGGAAGCTTTGAAACGGGAGATGAAGGAAGAGACGGGTCTCGACGTCAGAATCCTGAGAGTGGTGGGGGTTTACTCCGAGCCAGACAGGGACCCGAGGGGGCACACGGTTTCAGTTGCTTTCCTCTGCATCGGAGAGGGTGAGCTCAAAGCCGGCGACGATGCGAAGGAAGTTCACGTCGTCCCTATTGATGAGGCCGAGAAACTTCCTCTGGCCTTTGATCATGCAAAGATACTCAGGGATGCACTTCACCCTAAAGACTGCTGGTGATTGCCATGAGACTTGAATACCCGGCCTTTGGGAAGATAATCGTTGACGGAAAAACCTACGAGCATGACATCGTGGTTTACCCGAGCGGAAGGGTCGAGAAGAGGAAGAAGTGGCTGAGCAAGGGCAAACACAGGACGAGCCACAAGCTCGACCCTGAGGAGCTGAGGGAGTACCTGAGGGAGGACTTCGACGTTCTGATAGTCGGCACGGGTTTTTACGGCTACCTCTCCCTCCTCCCTGAGAGCAGGGCCCTCGTTGAGGGGAAAGGGGTGGTGGAACTTCCCACAGGAAAGGCCGTCGAGCTCTTCAACGAGCTCTGGGGAAAGAAAAGAGTCCTGGGAATCTTTCACGTCACCTGCTGAGGTACCAGAGCAGGAGCGTGTCCACAGCCAGAAGGAAGGGAACTGAAAGGAACCACCTGAGGTACCACAGTCCCCCGGTTATTCCGACGATTAAGCCGTTTACAGCGAGGGTAGCCAGCATTTTCTTCCACGTTGTCTGGGGTAGTGAGACTTCCTCCGCTTTCCAGTAGAACACCGCGAGGGCCGTTCCGGAGGTGGCAACGGGCAGGAGTACCGCCAGTGGGAGAACCTTTAAGGCTTCTGAGGTTTTGAGGGATAAAACTGCTGTAGCGAGTGTCCCAGAAACCACGGGAATCGTTGCCATGGTAATTATCTTTCCCCGAAGGAAGGTTTTCAGCTCCAGTGGGAGAGTCCTGAGAACCTCAAAGGCCCTCCCGTCTATTTTGAGGACGGCATCTATAGAAATCGCCGACGTCCAGCCCACTGCCAGGACGAACCCGAGGGCCGCGCTACCGCTTCCCGAGTTTATTGCCCCTATCAGAGAGGGGATTATGACGACAATCGGCATCAGGAGCCCGGTTAAAAGCGACGTGTTCCGCGAGGCAACCTTGAAGTCCTTTAGCGCTAGCGCCAGGGCCGGGGAATGGAGAGAAATTCTTCCGGTGGTTTTTCTTCCCCCGGTTGCGGTTCCTTCGCTTATTCTCGCCCAGAGCCTCCTGACGGTTAGGACGTAAACCGTCCCGATGACCAACCCATATGCTATGAGAAGGCCGATTGAGAGGAGCGGTTTTTCAACGGTTGAAACGGAGAAGGGATACGCTACCGAGTACCTCTGGAAGACCTCCTTCAGGCCCTCGTAGTGAGTGGCAACGTAACGCTGGAAGTAGTTCAGGCCATAGAAAAGGGACATCACAACTAGAATTCCAAGGGCCTTGAGTGCCGTCTTAACGCCCGAGAACCTTCCGCCGGAGACCCTTCCGAACCGGTCGTATATGAAAAGGCCGAGGGTGTGGCCGAGCATCGTCCCCGTTATCGCCCACGCAAAGCCGAGCAGTCCATTTAATGCTCCAAGCCTTAGAGCCAGTGCAACCGACGGAGCAAGTAGGAAGAGGGCCGTTGGAAGCTCTATGGTGAGGAGAAGAACGCTTAGATACCTCCCCCCAACCTCAATGGGAAGCGACAGCAGGGGCTCAAAGAGGCCGAGCGAGACCGCGTACTGGGCAGTTACGGCCGTTCCGTAGAGGGCCATTATCATGGGTATCATGCAGTAGCTCGCGTATATTACGGCGGAACCTCCGGGGTCCTTTGTGTAGTACACAGCTGGGGAGAGAATAAGCCCGAACAGCGAGTACAGAATTGACTGGCTGATAAGGGCCCTTTTCAGGCTTCCTCCCCTTTTGAAGGCCTTCGAGAACTTTTCCCAGTCCGCCGAAAGCTGGGGGTTTGCCTTCAACCGTCTGTAGGTCATCTCGCGGTAGAGGACGCGTATGATTTCCCATTCCATCAGAAGGCCTCCTTAAGGGCCCTGACGAGCGAGCTGACCTCTTCCTGGCTCTGGGTCAGCTTCAGGAAGACGTCCTCAAGGTTCTCCTCGTGGGCAAAGCTCTTCAGTTCCTCCGGCGTTCCCTCCGCTATTAGCTCGCCGTTGTAGATTATCCCTATCCTGTCGCAGACCGCTTCGGCTATAGCGAGGACGTGGGTGGAGAACACTATGCTCTTCCCCTCCTCCTTGAAGCCGTTGAGGAGCTCCTTCATAATCCGCGCGCTCTTGGGGTCGAGGCCGTTGATTGCCTCATCGAGTATTAGAACCTCTGGGTCGTGGAGGAGGCCCGCTATGATGGAAACCTTTTGCCGTGTTCCAAAGCTCAGCGTTCCTATGAGCTCGCCTACGTACTCCTCTATCCCAAAGGCACTCACAAGCCTCTCAACGCGCTCTTCCAGTTCTCCCTTGGGGATTTTCCTTATGCTTCCGACGAGGGAGAAGAACTCCATAGGGGTTAGGCTCTCGTAGAGAAGGGGCGTTTCCGGGATGTAGCCGGTTATTCTCTTCACATCCATCGGCCTCTCCGCGACGTCTATCCCGTTTACAACGATCTTACCGTCGCTCGGAGGGATTATTCCGGCGAGAATTCTCATTGTGGTGCTCTTTCCGCTCCCGTTCGGTCCGAGGAGGCCGTATATCTCTCCATCGTGAACGGTGAAGGAGATGCCTTTGAGGGTAACCCTCCCGCCGAAGCGCTTGACGAGGTTCTCGACCTCTATCACACTACCACCGGTAGGAAGTACGCCTTTGCGCTAATAAAGTTGCCGGAGATGTGAATGAAAATTTAAGTTTGCTTTTTCTCAAGGTGTGCCCTCTTGACCTCGAGTACGCCGGAATAACTGCACTCGTTCCACCTTTTTTCAACCTCATCGAAGACTATCTTAGCTTTGAAGAAGGGTGCGTCCCTCACAAAGGTCTCGAACTCCCCGCCTTCTCCAGCGACGTGAATCCTGTACTTCTCGTGGAGCTTAACCAGTTCCTCTAGGGCCTTCTCATCTATCCTTCTTCCAAGCCAGCGCTCGTCGAGGCCGTAAGCAGAGACCCCAACCATCACAATGTCGAAGATACCGATAAGCTCTCGCATATACTCGATAGGGTCGCGGTGCCAGGCAGGGGCGAAGCTCTGGATTCCGAGTTCCTTGGCGACTCTATCGACTCTCTTCTTCTGGTATTCACTAGCCAGAGCTCCGGCGACAACGCCGTCTATCTTCAGCCCCTCAAGGACGGCCTTCATGTCCTCTACTTCTTTCTCTTTCTCACCGCTCGTGAAGCCCTTGATGAGGGGAATCCCTATTGCCTTTGCCTGTAGTTCCGTCAGGTGGATGTTGGACACGTGATACATGTAACTTTCCTCGCTCTCGCTGACCATCGAGACGAGGTATTTCACCTCAAACCCCTGCTTCAGAGCCCAGTAGAGAGCGTAGTTGGAATCTTTTCCCCCGGAATAGAGGACGGCAACGCGCATTTCCACCACCGAAAACTTTAAATTACCTGTGGTTAATTTAAATTCGCTTCTCCCAATGATGCCATGCTGAGGGCCTTAAAAAGGTGATGGCGATGCCAGAGACAGCAGTGATTTTAGCTGCAGGCCTCGGAACAAGGATGGGCGGAAGGCCAAAGGGACTCGTCAGAGTCGCGGGAAGGGAGATTCTGTACCGGACGATGACGCTTCTCAAGAGAAACGGCGTTGAGCGCTTCGTCATAGTCACCAACGAACGCTACGCCCCGCTTTACAAGAAGTTCATCGAGAGGCACGGCTTTACCGCGGAGCTGGTTATAAACCCCGAGCCGGAGAAGGGCAACGGGCACTCCCTCCACCTTGCGGAGGAAAAGGTTTCGGGGAAGTTCGTCCTTGTGATGAGCGACCACGTTTATTCAGAGGCCTTCGTTGAAAAAGCCATAGGTGGAAACGGCCTCATAGGGGATAGAAGACCGGGATGGATTGACATCAGCGAGGCAACAAAGGTTAAGGTCAGGAACAACCGGGTAGAGCGCATAGGAAAGAGTCTCAAGAAATGGGACGCCGTTGACACGGGTTTCTTCGTCCTTGACGAGGGGATTTTCAACGTGACGGAAGAGCTTGAGCGCGAGAAGAACGGCGATTACTCGCTCAGCGAGGTCGTTGAGAGGGCAAAACTTCCGGTTACGTTCGTTGACGGTCTCGGCTGGACGGACGTTGATACGCCTGAGGAGATAAAAAGGGCAAGGAGGATGCTGGTTAAGACCGCTGTTAAGGGAATCGGTGATGGATTCGTCAGCAGGCACCTGAACAGGAAAATCTCCACGGAGATAAGCGCTTTCCTTGTGGATAAAGTCACGCCGAACGAAATGACGGCCTTTACCTTCGCCCTGGGAATTCTCTCCGCTCTGTTGACCCTTGTGAGCCTCCCTCTGGCGGGTATCCTTTACCAGCTCAGCTCAATCCTCGACGGTATTGACGGTGAGATAGCGAGGGCATCCCTGAGAACGAGCAGGCTTGGCGGTTACATCGACTCAATCCTCGACCGCTACGTTGACGGGAGTTTTCTGGCCCTGCTGGCCTACTCAACTCTAAGGGAACCGCTCTGGTATCTCGTCGCGCTTTTGGCCCTCCTCGGCTCGGTTATGGTCAGCTACTCGACGGAGAGGTTTAAGGGGGCCTTCTGCAGGGATGCCTACTCTGAAGTACCTGTCCTCAGAAAACTGCCCGGAAAGAGGGATGAGAGGGTCTTTCTCACGATGCTGTTCCTGCTGTATCCCGTTTCAGTCTCTATAAAAGCCCTCTTTGCTTTACTGGCAGTCCTGACGAACCTGCGGGTGGCTCTCACACTCTATTTCATCTCCAGAAAAGTTTCACAACCAAAAACTATTTAACTAATATAAAATATTTGAAAACAACGAAAAGGAGGTGGGAGAAAATGGTCAGGGTTGTTATACTCGGGCAGGGCTACGTGGCAAGCATATTCGCAAGCGGTCTTGAGAAGATAAAGGCCGGAAAGCTCGAGCCCTACGGTGTTCCGCTCGCCAACGAGCTCCCGATTAAGATTGAGGACATAGAGATAGTAGGTTCTTACGACGTTGACAAGGCCAAGGTTGGAAAGGATCTCTATGAGGTTGTTAAAACCTACGACCCAGAGGCCCCGGAGAGCCTCAGGGGAATCACAATCAGGAAGGGTGTTCATCTCGGAAGCCTCAGGAACCTCCCGCTTGAGGCTACCGGCCTAGACGAGGAAATGACGCTCAGCGAGGCCGTTGAAAGGCTCGTCAGCGAGTGGAAGGAGCTCAAACCTGATGTGTTCGTGAACGTCTGCACCACCGAGGCCTTCGTGCCCTTCGAGAGCAGAGAGGAGCTTGAGAAGGCCATCGAGGAGAACAACAGGGACAGGCTCACAGCGACGCAGGTCTACGTTTATGCAGCAGCAAAGTACGCGAAAGAGACCGGGGGAGCGGCTTTCGTCAACGCGATTCCCACATTGATAGCAAACGACCCGGCCTTCGTCGAGCTCGCGAAAGAGAGCAACCTCGTTATCTTCGGCGACGATGGAGCCACTGGTGCAACTCCGCTCACAGCCGACATACTCAGCCACCTCGCCCAGAGGAACCGCTACGTTCTCGACATAGCCCAGTTCAACATCGGCGGAAATCAGGACTTCCTTGCCTTGACGGACAAGGAGCGCAACAGGAGCAAGGAGTTCACCAAGTCGAGCATAGTCAAGGACATCCTTGGTTACGATGCACCGCACTACATAAAGCCCACCGGCTTCCTTGAGCCCCTTGGAGACAAGAAGTTCATAGCGATGCACATCGAGTACGTCAGCTTCAATGGGGCTCACGACGAGCTCGTCATAACCGGCAGGATAAACGACAGCCCGGCACTGGCAGGTCTCCTCGTTGACCTCGTCAGGCTCGGAAAGATAGCCGTTGACAGGAAGGAGTTCGGAACCGTGTACGAGGTCAACGCCTTCTACATGAAGAACCCCGGACCGAAGGAAGCGAAGAACATACCGCGCATCATTGCCCACGAGAAGATGCGCCAGTGGGCTGGATTGAAGCCCAGGTGGCTCTGACGGCAAGCTTTTAACTCCCTTTTCCTATTCTTCTCGGTGGGTGAGAATGAGCTGGAAGAGGGGAGCCTATCCGGAGTTCACCGTTGAAGATGCGGTCGCGGTTCTTTTCCTGATGAAAAACCCCATTGGAAGAAAGACAATTTCGGAACTCCTCGACTTGGGAGAGGGAAGTGTCAGAACGCTGTTAAGGAAGCTTTCAAAGCAGGGACTCATAGAGTCCTCCCAGAGGGGCCACGTCCTGAGCGAGAAGGGCAGGGAACTCATTGGGGAACTTTCGAAGGCCTTCTCTGAAGTTTACTCTGTGGGAAAGGTTGATGGGTTTCCGGCCTACGCGCTTGTTGTGAAGAACCCTCCTGAGTTCAAGAGCATCGAACTCAGGGACGAGGCGATAAGGTTCTTCGCTAGGGGTGCAATGATTCTTCTCGTTAGGAACGGGGAAATCGTTTTTCCTGAGGACGGCAGACCGTTGAAGGAAACGATGCCTGAACTCGCCGAAAGGCTTTCCACCCTCAGGACGGAGGAGGGAGACATGGTAGTTGTTACGTGGGCCGAGAATCCGGCAGATGCGATGAAGAGTGCCTATCACGTTGCCGTGTTTTTGAAGGACGTCCCCGAGGAGATAAAGTCCCTCGTGAGGTGAAAGCGTGAGCCGGCTAATCCTAGCTCTTGACGTCTACGACCGCGAAAGGGCCATGGAAATAGCCCGGCAAACCGCCGAATACCTCTGGGCGATTAAGGTCAACTGGCCACTGATAATCGGCTCGGGCCTTAGAATTATTACAGAGCTGAAGCGGGCGACAGGACTTCCGGTCATAGCTGACTTGAAGCTCGCGGACATTCCGAATACAAACAGGCTGATAGCAAAGAAGGTTTTTGAGGCTAGTGCCGACTACATCATAACCCACGGCTTCGTCGGGCGGGATAGCGTTAAGGCGGTGATGGAGCTCGGAGAGGCGATAATCGTCGTTGAGATGAGCCATCTCGGGGCCAAGGAGTTCATCCAGCCGGCAACGGACAAGCTCATTGAGATGGCCAACGAGCTCAAGCCCTTTGGGGTTATAGCTCCAGCAACGAGACCGGAACGCGTCGTATACATCCGCTCAAAGCTGAAGCCTGGGATTAAGGTGATAACCCCCGGCGTCGGTGCTCAGGGGGGAAAGGCCGGGGACGTTTTAAAAGCCGGTGCCGACTACATAATCGTGGGAAGGGCAATATACCAGAGCGATAACCCGCGGGAGAGCGCGAGAAGGATTTACGAGGAGGTGGAAGCATGGAGCTGAAGGTCAAGCATCCTCTCAGCAAGAAGGAGGTTAAGGAGATAATCCGGGAGATGAGCGAGATTTTTGGGGAGGAGATAGCGAAGAAAATGCTGAACAAAAAGGACCGCGTTGAGCTCGCGGAGTTTGACAAGACCACCGAGATTCTCCTCGTCAACGGAAAGCCCTTCTTCATAAGGCGCAAGGGCCTAATCTTCCCGCTGGTCATAGCGCTCTACGAGCTGTCCAACGATGAGGACCTGAGGAAGTGGCCGAGGCGGGTTGTGGTTGACGAGGGTGCTGTTCCATACATCATCAACGGCGCCGACGTGATGGCGGCGGGGATAGTTGATGCAGACGAGAACATAAGGGAGGGTGACTTCGTCTTCGTGGTTGAGGAGCAGTATGGGAGACCCCTGGCTATCGGAATAGCCCTTATGAGCGGTAAAGCAATGAAGGAGAAGCCCAAGGGAAAAGCTGTGAAGAACATCCACCATGCGAAGGATAAAATCTGGAACGTAACGGTGGGATGAAATGGGGGAAAAGAGGAAAATCAGGGTTCTCGTTGGGGGTGTCTTTGACATCCTTCACGTCGGTCACATCCACTTTTTGAAGCAGGCGAGGGAACTCGGCGACGAGCTTGTCGTTATAGTCGCCCACGACGAAACCGTGAGGATGCAGAAGAGGCGCGACCCAATAAACCCCGCCGAGGACAGGGCGGAGCTCCTGAGGGCGATAAGATACGTGGACGAGGTTTACATAGGCTCTCCCGGGACTATAGACTTTGAGCTGGTCAGGAGGATAAACCCGGACGTCATAGCCATCGGTCCCGACCAGAACTTTAACTGCGAAAAGCTCAAGGAAGACCTCAGGAAACACGGGATAAACGCTCAGGTAATTCGCGTTCCGTACCTCTACAAGAGCGATAGGGCAAAGACGAGCAAGATAATACAGAGGATTGTGGAAACCTACTGCGAGTGATTTGAGACCTTATTTTTACCTCTGATTTGACCTTACCCGGGGTGGGGCCCTAAGGCTTCAGCTTTGAGATGTAATCGCGCAGGAACTCGGGGTCCTCCCTCTTCACAGCACTTAAGAGCTCTTCAAACTTCTTCTCCCCGAGGGCGAGACGGAGGTAGTAGTAGAGGTTGACGGCATCTTCCACTATTGCGCTCTGCCTCCTCCCCTCTTCAGCGTAGAGCTGTATCAGTTTTACGTTCATGTCCCGGCTGACGTAGAGGGTCTTCTGCATCTTCTCCTTCTTCAGGTTGCGCTCCTTCTTTGGCTTTGAGGGCTTCGTCGGCTTCGTGAGCTCGTCTATCGAGCCGTCGAAGAGCTTGGGGATTTTATCCCTCGGCAATCTCAACCACCTCTTTGGCGAGCTTTAGGAAGGCCTTCGCGGCGCGACTCTTACCATCAAATTCAAATATGCTCTTCCCCTCGCTCTGGGCCTTCTCAAGGGCTATGGCTTTGGGAATGGTCGTGAGGATTGGCGCATCTGGATACGTCTCCTTGAGCTCCTTGAGGCGGAGCTTTGGGACCTTCGTCTGCCTTGTGAACTTGTTGGGAACCAGGCCGAGGAGCTTCAGGTTCTCGTTGGTCTCCTCGCGTATCATTCTCATGAGGTTGAACATGAGTTGCATTCCTATGACCCCGAAGTAGCTGAGCTCGAGGGGAATCAGCACGTAGTCGGAAGCGGTCAGCGAGTTAACTAGAAAGATGCCCATGCTCGGCGGGTTGTCAATTAGGACGTAGTCGTAGTCCGGCAGAATGGGTAGTAGTGCCTTTTCAAGCCTCCTTTCACGGTTGTAGGCGTTTATGATTTCGATTTCTTTCGCCGAAAGGTTCAAATGGCTGGGAATAAGGTCGAGGTTTTCCCTTACGTGTATCAGGCTCTCGTCAATCTCGCTTTCTCTGGTCATGAGCGTCCCAACGTGTCTCTCGGCGTAGTCAAGAACCTTCATGCCGATTAGTCCAAAGGTAAGGTTGAACTGGGGGTCAACGTCAACGAGGAGAACCCTCTTCCCCATATCCGCTAGGGCGAAGCCGAGGTTCATCGTCAGGGTGGTCTTCCCGACTCCCCCCTTCTGATTGGCAACGCTGATTACCACTGCCATGGGTTTCACCTAACTAAAGGGGAAATCAGGAGAGGTCCTCGAAGTCGTCAAGGACCCTGCTCACGTATGAGGGAAGTCCTCCCTTCGGCCCTTCTTCCCTCCTCGCTATAGTCTTGTAGAGCTTGTCCTCAAAGGACTCGAAGGTCTTCTTGGGCTTCGCTGGCAGGAGTGCCTCCTTGGGGGCCAGCTGGAGTGCCGTTTCACCCCCGAGGATGTGCGGGCTCTTAACGCCGGTCATTATGACCATGGCCCTGACCATCTTGCCCATGTCCTCGTCAATCCTCGCTCCCCACTTGATTTCGCTCTTCTCGCCGAGTTTTTCGTAGACGACGTTCATGGCCTCGTTGATTTCGCCCAGGCTTACGTCAGGACCAACGGTGAAGTGGACGAGAGCCTTCTCACCGCTTCCGTATTCAACGTCGAGGAGCTTGTTCTGGAGGGCGTTCTTGACAGCATCAACGGCCCTGTTGCTCGAGTCGCTCTCACCGATTCCTATCAATGCAGCGCCACCGTTCTTCATGACGCTGTAAACGTCGGCGAAGTCTATGTTGACCATTGAGGGAAGCTTTATCGTCTCGGTTATTCCCTTCACCATCCTGGCTATTATCTCATCTGCGAAGCGGAAGGCGGCGTTTATCGGGAGCTTTGGAACGAGCTGAAGGAGCTTGTCGTTCTCTATTATCACAACAGTATCTGAGTAGTAGAGGAGAGCCTTAATGCCGGCCTTTGCCTTCTCAATCCTCAGCTTGCCCTCGTTCTTGAAGGGGAACGTTACGACGCTAACCACGAGGGGCTCCCTGAACCTGCCGTTGTGCCTTGCGCGCTCCTTTATGACCCTTGCAACGACTGGAGCCGCTCCCGTTCCGGTTCCGTTACCCATTCCGGCAGTTATGAAGACGAGGTCCGCATCGCCTATAGTCTCGGCTATCTCGTGGGCGCTCGCCTCCGCCGCGCGATAGCCTATCTCGGGGTCTCCGCCGGAACCCTTTCCCTGTGTTATCTCCTTTCCAAGGAGAAGCTTCTTGTGGGCCTTTGCGTGCTTTAAGGCCTGAGCATCGGTGTTCATCGCTATTAACTCCGCTCCCTGGACGCCGAGCTCATAAAGGCGCGTTATTGTGTTGTTACCTGAACCACCGACACCCACAATCGCGATCTTTATCAAATCGTCGTCATCTTCAATAAAATTATCTTCCATTTTTGGTCTCTTCGGCTCATCGTCAAGGTCTATCTTTATCCCTGCCTGTTCGAGCAGTTTAAACACCATATGCCCCAACCCCCAGCGTTGAGTGTGAGCTGATTTAAATCCTCAATTCAAACGGCTTATTTTATGATGTAATCGGGTGTTGAGCGGTTTTCAGCGTCAAGCTGGTAAAGTTCTTTCTTCAGAAGCTCGCGAATTGCCTCGCGGATGATTTCACTCCTGTTGGGGTAAACCCCTTTCTTAACGAGCTGGTCCATTGCGTTTATCAGGCCTTGGGGAAGCTGGACACTTATGATTTTCATTCTGCCCATTCCTGCATCACCACGTGCATTGAACCGCTGTGATAGGTAGTGTTTAATTAGTTAAATACTTTATGCTTCTGTGTTAATATTGTTATAATATCTTTCTCAAAAAATTTTTGGAAAATTCTTTTAAAGATGTAAATCTCAATGGGAAAATGGTGTTTGCGAGGTGATAAGGATAACAGATGACATCTTTATTTCTCGTGTTATAGTTGAGAATGTTGAATCTCTCATTCCATACCTCGGAGGGACTGTTCAATTAGTGAGCATTGAATGCTGGAGAGCTGTTGCATTTGCTTCACTACTTGCTCTCCGAGCCTTTGAAAGGGAAACTAATCATGCAAAAACTCTTGGTGGCGAGCTCCTTCTTCGCTTAGCTGGAACTCTCCAGATAAAGGAGGCAATAAAAAAAGTAGGGGCAAAACCAGGAGAAAACTATTTGGTTGTTTTTGGAGATGAAAACAAGGCAAGGGGTATACTCTTAAAGTTAGGACTTAAAGAAATTCCCCTTCATGAATGTCCTGTAGATGTTACGAAAACTTTTTTTGAAAAATCGGCCCTTATCGAAGTTTTGTAGATAAAAATAACCTTTTTCCAATGTTCAGTTATGGATAGATTTATATACTGCTCTTTTTACACCTCCGGAGTGGCGGGGGGATGAAAAATGCGCTACAAAAAAAGGAAGTATTTTCTTGCAGGAAGAATAAACATAATCCAGCGTTCAAAAATCAGAGAGCTTTTTGAGAAGGCTTCCAAGATGGAAGACGTTATCTCCCTTGGAATAGGTGAGCCTGATTTTGATACTCCGGAGGTCATTAAGGACGCCGCGAAGAGGGCCCTCGATGAGGGCTACACCCACTACACGCCCAACGCGGGCATTCCCGAGTTTAGAGAAGCTATAGCCGAATACTACAAGGACTTCTATAAAGTTGACGTTGAGCTTGACAACATCCTCGTCACCGCTGGCGCTTACGAAGCCACTTATCTGGCGTTCCAGAGTATCCTTGAGCAGGGTGACGACGTTATCATCCCCGACCCGGCCTTCGTCTGCTATGTTGAGGATGCGAAGATAGCCGAGGCCGGAATCATAAGGATTCCCCTGAGGGAGGAGTACAAGTTCCGCCTTAACCCCGATGAGCTCGTTGAGGCGATAACCAAGAGGACGAGGATGATTGTCATCAACTACCCCAACAACCCGACGGGAGCGGTTATGAAGAAGTCCGTCGTCAAGGCAATAGCCGACATAGCTCAAGATTACAACATCTACATCCTCAGCGACGAGCCTTACGAGCACTTCCTCTACGAGGGGGCCAAGCACTACCCTATGATTAAGTACGCTCCCGACAACACAATCCTTGCCAACTCCTTCTCGAAGACCTTTGCCATGACCGGCTGGCGCCTCGGCTTTGCAATAGCTCCCAAGCAGGTCATCCGGGATATGATTAAGCTCCACGCCTACGTCATTGGAAACGTTACTTCCTTTGTCCAGATAGCGGGCATAACGGCCCTCCGCGACAAGAGGAGCTGGGAGGCCGTTGAAAAGATGAGAAAGGTCTATGACGAGAGGAGGAAGCTCGTCCTCAGGTATCTCAACGAGATGCCCCATATACAGCCTTTCAGGCCCAAGGGTGCGTTCTACGTCTGGGTCAAGATTGACCCCGAGCTCGACATGACGAGCGAGGACTTCGCCGAGTGGTTACTCGACAACGCGAAGGTCGTCGTGATTCCGGGAACGGCCTTCGGAAAGCAGGGCGAAGGTTGGGTCAGGATAAGCTACGCAACCGAGAAGGAGAAGCTCATCGAGGCTATGGAGAGAATGAGGGAGGCCCTCTCAAAACTCTGAGGTGGTTTCATGGAAAACCTCATTGCAGTTTTTATAGCCGTATTCTTGGCCGAGTTCGGGGACAAGACCCAGCTGACAACTATAGCCTTCGCTTCCAAGTACGGCTGGAAAACGGCATTTATCGGTGCAATCCTCGCCCTCGCGGCCGTTAATCTCATCGGTGCCCTCGTTGGGGAAGCCCTTGGCGATGTTCTCCCTATGGATTTAATTCACAAGGGCGCCGGGGTTTTGTTTATCGTCTTCGGCGTTCTGATGCTACTCGGAAAGCTTTAGGGGTGGTTGCCATGGAAAAGAGATGGTCAACTGTGTTGATAAACACGGCACTCCTGGCCTCGGGCTTCGGAACCATGCACATGCTGGAAAAGTTTAAGGATGCGGTTCTGACACACTACGGCATAACCGAGGCAATGATGAGTTATCAGCAAACTGCCTTTGTTGTGGGTCTCTTTGTGGCTTTCCTTCTCGGTGGAACGAGTCTCTTCAAGGGTTCCTTCAAGAGGAGCGTGGCTTTAATAGTGAGTTTCGCCGCTATTCCGCAGTTCCTGATTCCATTCATGCCCAACTGGTGGGGTGTTGTTGTCCTCCGCTTCTTCCAGGGCTTTATAGTTGCCCTCATAGCGGTCTTCAGCAACCAGATTGGCAGGCTTTTTGTTGCAGAAAGGCCCTTCGCCAAGGGTGTAATTCTCTCCGGAATATTCTGGGGTGGAATCTACGGCATAAACCTCGCCAAGTGGGCCGGCGGAAGCAACGCGAGCTGGTCCTCCGTTACCGAGGCCTTCATCATCTCCGCTGTCGTAATGTACGTCATGCTTGCAATATGGTGGCTCTTCGTTGAGGACTTCGAGATTCCCAAGGAGAAGCACTCCTCGGGCTCGAACGTCTGGAAGATGCCCTTCACGTGGGTCTTTGGTTTCACGTTCTTCCCCGCTCTTTGGATTATCTTCACACTCGGCTCCTTCACGCTCCACAACGTTAAGTTCAGCGATGCGCAGGTGGCGAATCTCGTCATGACCCTTGAGGTCTCTATGGGCCTCTGGTCCATAATCATGGGCTACCTCGGCTACCGCTTCTCCGTTAAGAACACCAGCAACCGCGGTCTCTTCAAGGCCATCGTGAGTGTCATGACGCTCTCATACGCTGTAACCTTCCTCGGTCTCTTTATCGTCTGGAAGGCCATAAGTGCCAACGACTACACCCTCGCGCTCCTTGGAATAGCGATAACAGGAATCGTGCAGGGAACTGGACCAGCGTTTTGGACCACTGCTCCAGCGGCCTATCCGAAGGAAATCTACCCGGAGGCCAGCTTTGCCCTCGGTCTGATCTCGAACTCAGCGAACGCGGTGGCTCCAAACGTCATGTTCGTCCTCGTCCACAGCGTTACAACGGGAATGATAATCTACCTCGGCATGGCCCTGCTTGGGATAGTGCTCCTCCTCGTCTCGAGCAGGATGAAGCTTCCGGTTGAGGAGCTTTCCTAACCCCTCTTTTTTATCACGTGGATGTCCCTGACTAGGCGGTGCCTTTCTTCGTAGTCGAGGTATCTCCCCAGGACCTCAAAGCCGAGCTTTCCAAGCCATCTCCGCTCCTTCCGGTAGATGCTTCCGTCCCTCAGCCTGTAAGCCGGGAACACAAAAACGACCCTTCCGTTCCTCTTCAACACGTCGGCAAAGCTCTCGAAGACCGAATAGTAAAAACGGTCGAGCTCGTTGGCCATCTTTATGGCCTCTCCTCGACCAGGATTCCTCTTTAGGGGCTTTCCGAGGTAGGGTTCCGTAACTATCGCGTCAAAGCGCTCGCGGAAGCATCTTTTGAGCTTCCTGGCGTCGCAGACCTCTATTCTGGCAGAGTTCTTGACTCTAAACTCCCTCCTCAGCCACTCGATGTTCCTCCTCGCCTCCCTCACCCTCTCCGGGTCGCGGTCGCTCCCGTAAGCGGACAATCCCTGGAGGACGAACTCCTGGAGGACTGTTCCAATCCCGCAGAAGGGGTCGAGGAATTTCCCTTTCTTGACTTCGGTGAGGTTCACCATTACCCTGGCGAGCCTCGGCGGGATGGAAAGGATTGGCCTCTGGACGGGTCTCTCAACGTCGAGCTTCTTCAGCTCGAAGGGGTTGGTAACCCTAATCGTTTCCCCGACGAGAAAGCTCCCGTCGACCCTGAAGAGGAACACCACGTCCTTAACTTCCGGAAAGTCCTTCAGGATTAACTCGGCCGGCATGGAATAGACCCTGGCCGGCTTGAAGAACTTCGCCGGTCCTGTTTCTTTGAAGTGCCTCTTTACCTCGCTCCCAAGCTTCCTCCAGAGCTTCCAGTCGTCTCTTCCGTACAGGCTTACCGTGAAGAGTCTGGCGTATTCGAGGTCTCTGATGGCTTCCTCTCCTTCTCCAACGATTCTGAGTAACTTGAGCGAACCTCCGAGCCAGCGGAAGTGTCTCTCCACTGAGGGCTTTGACTCAAAGACAATCCACTTGTTTGATTCCTCCAAAGGCTTAACCCTTAGGCCAAAGCGCCTTGAGAAGGAGAAGAACTCGGCCTTCCCCAGCTCTGGATTCTTTCCCAAAATGACTCCATACATGGATTGCGCTCCGGGTAAGCTTTTAAAAATCTTCCGAGTAATTAAGATAAGGCTAAACCGGTGATTAGAATGCTTGTAGTGGAAGTGCTGGAATCAGCTAAGGATATTCCTGATCCCTACATGAGGACTATCACTTACGCAAGAATAGGTGAGGAACTTGCGAAGAAAGGACATTCACTTTACAAGCGTGCTTTTCTCAATGCTTTCGAGTCTCTAGCCTCTATAGAAGATCCTTTTCTCGTCCTTAAAGCTCTGCTCTCCATAGGAATCTCTATGGGTAGGGCCAAGATCAAAGCCTACAGAAAGGTGTTTTCAAGAGTTTTCAGTGAGTCTAAAAGTTTAGCCCCCCAGCAGAGGGATGAAATCCTTAAAACGGCCTCTCTAGCTCTTTTAAGTCTGGGCGATATTGGGGAAGCGATAACATTTGCCATTGAAATCTCCACCAATGATCTTAAACAGGCTACCCTTGTTTCTCTTGTTCGAGGACTTTCACATTCTCTTGAGATCAAGCCAATTAAAACGGCATACCGGCTCAGAAAAATGAGACTTATACTGGAATATATAACCGATGAACCGCACCGTTCTAAGGCACTCCTTGAGCTTTCTAAGACACTGATAACCTTGGGTAGCTATGAGGGGGCTTTTTCAACCGTAAAAGAGATGGGTTCTAAGGAATGGGCAAAGCGAGCTTTTAAAGAGCTTGCTTTTCGCCTCAGCGAGCTTGGGGTCATTGAAAAATATGCAGATTCCTTTGTTATCCTTGCAGAGGAACTTTCAAGGAAGTTCGGTGAAAATTTAGTTCTTGAACTTTCCACGGCTTTAGCCCTCGCAGGTAGAGGAAAGCTTGCTGTTCAGACGCTTAGAAGGGCGAATCAAATGAATCTCTTTGAAAACGTAGCCTTAGACATTCTTGAGAAAAATCCACATGCACTGAAAGACTTTTTAGAAGCTCTATCCGATGAAGAGGCCCGAACAGTTGGTAAAACGTTAATGAATGCGATCCTTGAAGAACCGACACCTGAAAAAAGGAACATAGTGAACACAATTGCACGGTTCGTTCGCTCTGAGGAAGTGCTGGCAAAGATTGCCAGATTTTATGTGTTGATAAACGATGTTGAATCCGCGAGGAAAATAGGTCTCGTTCTTCAAAATCAGAGGCTCCGCTCAATAGTTATGGCTGACGTAGCCCATCACTACCTCAAACAAGGTGACGTTGAGAAGGCCATTGACACCGCCCTTGAAGTCAGGGACAGGCGCTTTGCTTCAATACTCATGTCGGAAATCCTCATAAAGGCCCTTCAAGAAGAGTTAAAGGGGTTGGGCGATGGAAAGGTTAAGGTCGCTAATAGGAAAGCGGGAGAACAGGCTTGACTTCATTAGGGACATGGTTTCCCTTCTTCTTTCCCGGGAGGACGTGTATTCCAATGAGGCCCTTTTCAGGGACGCCGTTGAGGAGGTTTACTCCCTTTTAAAGGCAGAACTCCGCTCCGGCAACTTTGAGGTTCTCGATGCCTACGAAACGGCGGTAGTTTTAAGGGCCGTTGTGTTCAAAGAAAAACTTGACGTTAGGGCTCTATTGGGGAAGCTTCTCGACCAGCTGGGGTGATGGCCATGCTCTATGAGATTTCCATCGAGACCCGGGAGCGCTGTCAGGTTGTGGACATAACAGAGGAAATTCAAAAAATGGTCTACCGCTCAAAGGTTAAGCACGGGATAGCGGTTGTTTTCACACACCACACGACGACGGGTCTCTTCATAAACGAGTACGAACCGGGCCTAATCGAGGACATAAAGGCCAAGATGAACGAGCTAGTTCCTTATGAATCCAGTTACTCCCACGACAGGATTGACAACAACGCCCACGCCCACATAAAGGCGAGCATCTTCCTGAATCCTGAGGTCGTGGTTCCGATAGACCAGGCCGAGCTCCATCTGGGGACGTGGCAGAGGATTCTGTTCGTTGAGCTCGACGGCCCGAGGCACAGGAATGTTTACGTCATGATTTGCCCCTGTCCCGAGATGCCCGAGGAGTGATTAGACGTACATCGCCATGTGGGCAATCCTTTCGAGGAGCTCGTTGAAGCCCTCGTATGTTACGAGAGACAAGGTGAGTGGCTCCTGCTCGAGCCTCTTCTTTATGATTTCCCTCAGTTCTTCCACCCGTTCCCTGGGAACGAGGTCAATCTTGTTGATGACGACTATTATCGGCTTCTCGTAGCGCATTTTGAGTATGTGGTGGAGCTTTTCCATGCCCCGGTGAAGGCCGACGGTGGCGTCGACCATGTGGATGATTATGTCGGCCGAGGTTATCTCCTTTATCAGCTCCCTGAACTTCTCCTCGCTGAGAACCTTCCCCCTCAGCTCATACCTCGGGTCGAAGAGGCCGGCCGTATCTATCAGGACGAACTCGTCGGCCCCACCGAAGGGGTTCTTCATCCCCTTGGGTATCTTGAGCTTTCCGAAGTGTTTTTTCACAAGTCCTTTCGTCGTCCCAGGCAAATCCTCAACCTCGCTCACCTTTCCTCCAACAAGCGCGTTCATGAGGGTTGATTTGCCAACGTTTTCGGCACCGATTATCGCAACCTTTATCATCTCCTCACCCCAAACTGAACTTAGTGAAGAGATTTAAAGGTGATTGGTATGAAACGCGTAAAGCTCGGCCATCACTATTACTACTCCCTAACCCCCGATGAGCTGAAAACCGGCGGGTTTCGGGGCAAGAATGTCGTTATCGAGGGAATCGTCGAGGACAAGCCCCTCGTCGAGTTCCTTCCCATGGAACTGCCGAGCTGGAGGACGACGTTTAAAATACACGGCATCAGGATTGATTTTGCAGGAAGCCCCTGCATAGGGAAGGGAGACAGGGTCAAAGTCTACGGCCGTTTCCTCGGCGATGCGATAATAGCCACCGCCGTTGAAACTGACAAAGCCATCTTCACGACGGAGGAGTGAGGATGCTCGACCTTCTCATCGAGCTGGGCAACCTGAAGAGACTCCCTAGAACTGGCTGGCTTCTCAGGGGGGTTTCAAATCCGGAGAGCATAGCCGACCACAGCTACCGCGTCGCTTTGATAACGCTTTTTCTGGCGGATGAGCTTAAAGCGAAGGGCGTTGAGATAAACGTCGAGAAAGCCCTAAAGATAGCGCTCCTTCACGATGTAGGTGAAGCAAGGATAACGGACGTGCCGAAGACGGCCCAGTACTACCTCGACAAGGGCAAGGCCGAGAAGAAAGCCGTTATGGAGCTCCTGCTCTCGTCTCCAAATCCAAGGGAATACTTTAAGCTCTGGCGCGAGTACGAGGAAGAGACCACTCTGGAAGGTCGGCTCGTCAAGTTCGCGGACAGGCTGGAGATGCTGATTCAGGCCTACGAGTACGAGAAGGCCGGCTTTCGGAACCTCGAAGAGTTCTGGGGAACCCTGGAAAAGCTCAGGGAGAGTGAGTTCTACGTGCATTTCAAAGAGCTGGTGGATGGAATAGAGGGACTGAGAAAACAGAACCGTTTACGTTAATGCTTTTGTTTGCTCAAAATGTTTAAATACCCGTTTCTGTCCCTTATACCGGTGGTTTCAATGAGGAAGGCAGGTTTCCTCTTAATCGCGGTTCTCCTGCTCTCTGTCGTTGCGGTCGGATGTATCGGCGGTTCTTCCTCAGCGTCCTCGAGTGGGGCAACAACTTCAAGTCAGAGCAAGGCACTCAAGGAGGAGACTCTGATAATCTTCCACGCCGGCTCGCTCAGCGTTCCGCTTCAGCAACTTGAGGAGGAGTTCTCGAAATACGCCGAGGAAAACCTTGGTGTCAAAGTGAAGTTCCAGGACGAGGCCAGCGGAAGCGTCATGGCTGTTAGAAAGGTCACCGACCTCCACAAGGAGACCGACATAGTGGCGACGGCCGATTATACGCTAATCCCCCAGATGCTCGTTCCGAACTACACCGACTTCTACGTCCTCTTCGCGACCAACCAGATAGTCATAGCATTCACGAACAAGAGCAAGTACGCCAACGAGATTAACTCGACGAACTGGTATGAAATCCTCGCCAAACCCGGCGTTCGCTTTGGCTTCAGCAACCCCAACGACGACCCCTGTGGCTACCGCTCCGTGATGGTCATGAAGCTGGCGGACCTCTATTACGGCAAGCCGATATTCGAGACCCTCGTCGAGAAGAACACCAACATCTATGCCAACGGAACCCACATATACGCCCCCAAGGAAATCCAGCTCAAGAGTGACAAGGTCGTTATAAGGCCGAAGGAGACCGACTTGGTTGGCCTCGTTGAAAGCGGTGCTATAGACTACTTCTTCATCTACAAGAGTGTCGCCGAGCAACACCACCTCCGCTACATAACGCTTCCGGCCCAGATAAACCTCGCCGACTTCAAGCTTGCCGACTACTATTCCCAAGTCGAGATTACGCTCGGCTCAACCGGGAAGACCATCAAGGCAAAGCCCATCGTCTACGGCGTGACCGTTCTGAAAAACGCACCCCACAGGGAGCTGGCCCTTGAGTTCCTCAAGTTCTGGCTTGGAAAAGAGGGCAGGGAGATTTTCAAGCAGAACTACCAAGACTTCCTTAACCCGCCGATAGCCTTTGGAAACGTGCCCCCCATAATCAAAAACGAGGTAAAGGTCGAGAAGGGTTAAAACTCCTTCGCCTTTTCTTTTTATGGTGGTGGCATGGAGTCCCTCAAACTGAGGAAGCTGACTTTCCTGCTGTTCTTCACTCTCGTTCCCTTCTCCTGTCTGAGCCACTGGCCTTTGATAACGGGCCAGCTGGCGGGGATTATGCACTGGGTCGGCCTTGTGATTCTGTCAATAACGGTGCCCCTGGCTATTTACATCCACTCACTCTTCCCCAAGAGGCACGAGGAGCCCGGGGACTTTGATAAACTTATGACTGATGGCCCTTACCGTTACGTCAGGCACCCCTTCTACTCCGCTTTCATCGTTATGGGCTTTGGAATCGGCCTCTTCTGCGTTAGCGTCCCCGGTTTGATTGCATACACCCTACTGCTCCCGCTGTGGAGGAAGCTCGCCGAGGTGGAGGAGAGGGAGCTCCTTGAGTACTGGGGAGAGGAATACAGGCGGTTTATGGAGAGGAGGGGCAGGTTCTTCCCGAAGTTAAACAAAAGTATTCAACAGATGGGCGGAGAAAACGAAAACCTTTAAATTCCCTCTCCCATCTCCGTAGGGGAGCCATGAAGCGCGACTACACCCTCTACTTTTTCGTTGCACTCGGTAGCTTCATGATAGTTTACATACTCCTCCCTCTGGGGATGATATACGCCAAACAGGTTAGTGACTTCGGGGCGTTCCTGAAAACCCTCCACGACCCCGTTGTGCTCTCGGCTGTTAAACGCTCCCTTCTAACGGCAACGGCGACGGCCTTGATAGCGCTTCTCTTTGGCGTTCCCCTCGGTTATGTTCTAGCGAGAAAGGATTTCCCGGGAAAGAGCCTCGTTCAGGCAATCGTTGACGTCCCCATAGTAATCCCGCACTCCGTCGTTGGAATAATGCTCCTCGTAACGTATTCCACCTACATTCTCGACAACTATCTCGGGATAATCTCCGCGATGCTCTTTGTTTCGGCGTCCTTTACAATAAACTCCGCCAGAGACGGTTTTCTTGCAGTTGATGAGAAGCTTGAGGCCGTTGCAAGAACTCTCGGCGCTTCCCAGCTCAGAACGTTTTTCTCGGTCTCCCTGCCGATGGCTTTTCCTTCGATAGCGAGCGGGGCAATAATGACGTGGGCGAGGGCCATAAGCGAGGTTGGAGCGATTCTGATAGTTGCCTACTACCCGATGACGGCTCAGGTTTTGATACTCGAGTACTTCAACAACTATGGTTTGAGAGCATCTCGTCCGATAGCCGTGCTCATGGTGACCATAAGTCTTGGAATTTTTGTTCTGCTGAGATGGCTCGTGGGGAGGGCCTCCAATGCTCCGCGTTGAGGGCATCTCAAAGGACTGGAGGGAGTTCCACCTGAGGGATGTGACCTTCGACGTTAACAGGGGAGAGCACTTCATAATACTCGGCCCGAGCGGTGCCGGGAAAACCGTTCTCCTCGAGATAATAGCCGGAATAATAGAGCCGGACTCGGGGAGGGTATACCTGAACGGGAGCGACGTTACGGATTTACCGCCGGAAAAACGTGGTTTGGCGTACGTGCCCCAGAACTACGCCCTCTTTCCGAACATGAGCGTTTACGACAACATAGCCTTCGGCCTGAAGGTCAGGAAGGTTCCCAAAGGTGAAATCGAGAGAAAGGTTAGGGAAGTCTCGGAGGTTCTGGGGATAGAACACCTCCTCCACAGGAAGCCGAGAACTTTGAGCGGTGGCGAGCAACAGAGGGTTGCACTTGCTAGGGCCCTCGTCGTTGAGCCTCCGCTAATACTCTTGGATGAACCCTTCGCTAACCTCGACGTCCAGACCCGCTCAAAGCTTTTAGCGGAGATGAAGCGCTGGAGGAGGGAGCTCGGCTTCACGGCCTTACACGTTACCCACTCCTTTGAGGAGGCGGTTAGTTTAGGAGACCGCGTTGGGGTCATGCTCAACGGAAAACTCGTCCAGGTCGGTCCCGTTAGGGAGGTCTTTTCGAGGCCGGCAAGTGAGGAAGTGGCGCGTTTCCTCGGATTCGAGAACGTTATAGAGGGGGTTGCCAGTGGAAGGAAGCTCATTGCCGGTGGCCTTGAGATTGAGCTCCCCGTTGAGGCCAGCGGGAGGGTGAGGGTTGGTTTAAGACCCGAGGACATCGTGATATCCCTGAAACCCATTCACAGCTCCGTGAGGAACGAATTCAGGGCTATTGTCGAGTCAATCGAGGAACTCGGGCCCCTCGTGAGGGTTCATTTGAAGGTGGGGGAGATATCTCTGAGCGCCTTCATAACCCGCTCCTCGATGCTTGAACTCGGGATAGAGAAGGGGAAAGAGGTCTACGTGGGTTTCAAGGCGAGCGCCCTTCACGTCTTCTGAGCCTGTCCTTTATCTCGACGGGCAGACTTTCGTAGACCTCTTCCAGCGTTTCAATCAGCTCGACAAGTTCCTTTGCCGTTAGGGTTGTCGTCTTGGGGCCGATTTCAAGGATTACTGCATCGTAGTCCTCGGGCGAAACCTCCTCAAGCTCATCGAGGTGCTCGCTTTTTCTCGGGATAACGTTCACCTCACCTATCATCCTTCCCTTTCCGATGTTGGCCTCGCGCTCCTCTATTGGGACTTCCTTGGGGCAGTCGTACCTCTCAACGAAGATTTTTATATCGACAACCGGAGTGCCGTCCATTGCATCTATCCAATCTATGTAAATGCGGTTTCCTTCAATGCGGTGAATCCTGACGGTGTAGAGCGCTATCGGGTTCGGCCTGTATGGAGAACGGGTTGCAAAGACTCCCGTGAGGGGGTTCTTTGGGTTGCCGTAGGGGTGAACCTTCAGGACTTTTCTTTTAGCCCCTTCGCTTTTGTGGAACCACAGAATCAGCTTTATCCAGTCGCCATCTTGGAGGCCATCGACAGCTTCCCGGAACTCGGGGAGTATTTCGATGTAGGTTTCCTGAAGTTCTTCGTTCTTCCTTACGTGCCCGACTGGGAGGATTTTGAGTGGTTCGAATTTCATCTTATCACCGAACTACCTCTTCTTTGGAACTTTTAAATAAACCGCAACATTTAAAACTCCACATTATCATTAGCAACGGAAATCCTATAGTAATAGCGGTGATTATAATGAATGTTGAAGAGCTGAGAGAGCTGTCAGTTTCAATCGTTGAATCGGTTTCAAGCGTTTACATTGGAAACGATGACGTTATTTTGAAGACTCTTACTGTTGCTCTTGTCAACGGCAACGTTCTCTTTGAGGACCATCCCGGTCTCGGTAAAACGCTTCTCGCAAAGGCGTTCTCAAGGGTTCTTGGCCTGGACTATAGGAGGGTTCAGTTCACCCCGGACTTGCTCCCCGCGGACATACTGGGAACCAAGGTGTGGCGTCAGAACCTTGGAACCTTCGAGCTCGTTAAGGGGCCTATTTTCACAAACGTTCTCCTTGCCGATGAAATAAACCGTGCTCCCCCCAAAACGCAGAGCGCGCTTCTTGAGGCGATGGAAGAGAAACAGGTCACGATTGAGGGCGAGACGCTGAAACTTGAGAGGCCATTCTTTGTAATAGCGACTCAGAATCCAATCGAGTACGAGGGTACATATCCCCTTCCAGAGGCCCAGCTTGACAGGTTCCTCCTCCGTCTTAGCGTTGGCTATCCGAAAACACTTGAGGATGAGATTGCAATCCTTGAGGCTAGGATTAGATGGGGTAAGGATGACCCAACGGTCGATTTGGAGCCCGTCATTGACAGAGGGACCTTCTTGGAGATGCAGGAAGCCGTTGAGAACTCAGTGTACGTTAGCAGGCCCGTCATGAGGTATATCGCCGAGCTCGTGAGGAACGCCAGGAAAGATGAACGCGTCGAGGCGGGACCGAGTCCCAGGGGTGCCCTTGCTCTCTTGAAGGTGTCGAAGGCAAACGCCGCTTTGGAAGGGAGGGATTTCGTAATTCCGGATGACGTGAAGCGTTTTGCAGTTGATGCCCTCGCCCACAGAATCGTGATAAAGGCCGAGTACTCCTTTGAGGGGGTCAGCGGGAAAAACGTGGTTGAAAGGGCACTTCAAAACACGCCGGTACCTAAAGAAAACGAGCGTGAAGAGTGATGGACAGGGTTAGGGCTTCCCTTCTCGTGTTTCTGTTATCAGCTTTGATGGTGCTCTCACTCAGCTACGCCCTCATCCCCCAGGGTGGTCTGGTCAAGGGTATATCAAAGTTCCACGAGAAGAACTCTGGAGGAGACTCCTCGAGTAAAAAACAGGTATCTGGAGAGGGCAACGTTCCGCCAAGGTCGGACTTCACGTTCAAGCCAACGAATAAAACGGCACCCTGTCCTGTCTCGCTTTATCCGAGTAATCCCATGTTAGTTTGTGTTGACACACCCGCTAAGGACGTTCCAATACCTCTCAACCAAACTTGGGATATCATTGTGAAACAACCGGGTGTCTATTACGTTCCCCTTGAGAGTTACGGGCTCATTAGGGGCGTGAATAAGTTCGAATACCTGAGGATTGACAAGCCCTTCCAGAAGGCTCCCACCGGAGGAACGTTTTCCGTTAAGGTTACTTCCACGGTTATCGGCTCAATGATTTTTAAGAAATCGAAGTATCTTGAGGTTGTTGATTCGTCGGCTCTTCCCATGGAGTTTACATACACCATCCGCGTTGTCGATGATGCACCGCCGGGGTATTATCCCCTCTTCTTTGAGCTGAATGTCAGCGGGTACATTGAAAACGCGCTCCTAGCCTGGGTTCGGGTTCTCCCCCGGGCGGTTGTCAGGATTACCTCAATGCCCTCCACGCTTAGGGGTAATGGAGAGCTCACTATGCACGTTTCGGGAACCGTAACGTATCCCGATGGAAGCCCAATTAAAAGGGGAACTGTGACAATAACGATAAACCGAACCAAGGCCGAAAAGGGTATCGTTGTTGGGGTGGGGAACGTTGTAAACGGAACCTTCAACGTGACGTGCAGTGTACCCTCCAGTGTCTCCGCGGGCAGTTACTCCGTCGTTGCCCACTATACTGGCCCCGACGCGTATCCCGGGAACAGTGACCCGCAGGTAGTTATACAGCGCTATCCAGAAATTGACGTCAACGTCACAACCGACAACGAAACTGTGATTAGCGGTTTTATACACTACGAAAACACCTCTTTGAACGGAACCGTTACCTTGGTTGTTGAAACCGATAATGGAACGGTGAGAATTCCGGTGAAGGTCAACAATGGGGTTTTCAATGTAACTCTCAGCTCTCCCGTAAAATCCGTTAAAATTCTCTATCCCGGCAACGGCTGGTACCTCCCCGTCGAAAAAACAGTTTACAGAAAACCCCTCCTAGAGTTCCACGGAGTTGAAATTCCCACCCCAAGTAAAGCCACCCTCTACTCCTCGATTTTGGCCCTGACCGCCCTGGGAATTGTGGGTGTCCTCATGCGGAGAAGATTAACGGTTGTCGGGGACGAAACCCCCAAGACCCCAAAGCAAAAAGCTAAAGAACCGCCAAGGATCTCAATCCTCCCCCTAAAACGGAGGGTTTTTGTTGAGGGAGAAGTTATCGAACTTCCCGACCTTGACTGTGAACTGAAGCTTGACGGCAAGCCGGTCGAGGGGAGAAGGGTAGAGCTCAGGGGGATTGGGCTTCATACTCTGGAGGCATGTGGCATGACCTCGGAGCTCTGGGTTTTACCTCCGAAAGAGGCTGTTGTGATGCTTTACAGGCTCCACTTCCTGCCGTTTGCAATGAAATACGTTCCCGTTGACGATAAGACCCCTTATGAGATTGCTCGGGCACTCTCCGGGAAGGGACTTTCCGGGGATGCTTTCCAGATAGCTGGAATTTTCACGAAGGCGCTTTACTCGCTGAAGGACGTCAGCAGGGAGGATTTCTTCAGAATGGTCGATTCCCTCCAGAGGATGGGGGTGTTCCAATGAACCTGAGGGATTTAGTGAAGACGTACTTTGAGGGTGTAGCCCTCTGGGGGTTCCTCGGAATACTGCTCCGGGGGTCTCTTGGAGACGTTACGATAATCCTAGTTTTCCTACTCGCCCTTGCAAATTTGGCTGGTGTCTACGGGGAGCCTAAAGGTTATCTGGTGAGGGCTCTTGCGTTTCTTTCATCATCGTTGGTGCTTCTTCTGTCCCCGGAAGGGTGGATTGAAGGAACTCTGGCAGTTCTCTTCCTTTTCGTCGGTTTGGCGTACCTGGTCTCGTACCCCCTTTATCTGAGGGGCAACGATTTTCTTCCCCGAAACATGCTGGGCGTGGCTCTCGCCGGCGGTATCGTTGGATTCGCGACATTTTACAGGCCCTCCTCAATGAAGGCCATCTATTTCGTGGACTTCCTAATTGTGGTGGCTCTTGCTTGGATAGCCTTCGTCATTGGAAAGTACGTCTCACTGAAGTTCGGCTCGGGGAACGTGGTCGCGATTGACTTCCCTTCTGTGGAGGTCGGCAAATCCGATTCCTGGCTACGGGAGGCGAAAAAAGCCGTTCACCAGTTCGTTGAGTACTCTGATAAAACCCCACTAATTGTCTTGGTTTCCAGGTTTGCACCCAGGGATGTTGAAAACAGGGAAGTTGAGAACGCCCTGGAGCCAATTATAGAGTATCAACCCGACCTGGGAGGCCCACTAACACCTATCTGGCTCAGGCTTCTATACATGGAGCGGGAAAGGGAAAAGAGAAGACAGCTCGTTAATGAGCTTTTCAAGAAAATAAGCACGTGGTGATTTGTATGAACTGGCTCCGCTGGTTTGTTATCTTTACATTCCTTCCCCTGATTCTTGCGGTTCTAACTGGGGCAATTAGCCTCTCCTACATTGCCCTTCTTCCAGCCTCTGTGCTGGCGTTTTCCCTCCTGTTTGAGACCCCTTCAGGTTTCTCCGTCGAGAGAACCGTTGAGAAGACCCGCCTCAGGATAGGTGAAGAGACTGAAGTTAGGGTAAGACTAAAGGTTGAGCGCGGGGCGGGTATTGTTCTTGTGGGAGACGTCGTTTCCCCGGCACTTGAAATTGTTGAGGGAACCAACAGGCACGTCTTTTTCAAATTGCCCGAGAAAAAACTTGAGGTGGAGTATTCCTACCGGGTAAGGGCCGTTAAGCGTGGGAGCCATACAATTTCACCCGTGGAGGTCGAGGGAAGGCACTTTTTTGAGCTTGAAGAACCGAGGTATGCACTCTTTTCGGAAGAAGTCAGAATCACGGCCAGTCCAAGAATCATGAACCTAAATAGATTCTCTCATAGAAGACTGGGACGGCGGGGCTTTCCGCAGGTTACGAAGGCCAGAACGGGAACACCTTCGACGGATTTCAGGGAGATACGGGAATACCGGCCGGGGGACCCGATGAGAGCGATAAACTGGAAGGCAACCGCCAGGCTGGGAGTTCCACTTGTAAACGAGTACGAGAAGGAGGGGGCACTTACTTTCATGTTCTACGTTGATGCCTCCGATTCGATGGCGATTGGTGGCTTTAAGGAGAGTGCCCTTGAGGTCGCGGTAAGTTTTATGTTGCCACTCGTTTCGTATCTCCTTAACAGAGGTTATCGCGTCGGTCTTTACGTCCTCGGGCACGGCACATTGATTTCTCCCGTTTCAGGTTCGGATTCCCTTTCGACCTTCACGAGGTTCCTGCTCTCCTTGGGGATGACCTCAACTGAGGAATCCCTTCCCCTGGCAGTTGAAAAGACAAGAAGACTCCTCAACGGCCGGGTTGTCCCCGTTGTTGTCACGAACCTCACGGATTCGAACTTCACCTCAATCAGACTGGGACTTAAGAAGCTTCTGGCCACAACAGGAAACGCTCCGATACTCGTTGATGTTGATGTCTATGAGGATTTGGACGCGGGTAAACTCGTCTCCCTCATGAAAAAGTCCCTAAAGGAAGAGCTGTCATTTCCCGCGGTTACAGTCACAAAGGACGTTAGAAAGGGGGTTCTTAAACTCCTGGAGGTGGTTCTGTGAGGAGGCATGAAAGGTTTTCCCTTGGAGTGTTGGCTCTCGCATCGGTTTCGCCGGGGTTTTCACTGGCCTATCACTTTAATGGCGTTTCTTCTGCCATCGCCGGAAAGTTTGGACTGTACGTACCCTCTGAGGTCATATCTACTGTTATCCTGTTTGCGTTCTCAGTTTATCTCCACCGGGTTAAGGGCGTTAGCCTGCCCACGGTCGTCATTGGACTGGCGGTCTTATACGTTCTACCCTATTTGGGGGGCGTTCCACTCGAAGAAGTTCCCTTTGTCACTCTCTCGGCGATACCCCTGGGGGTTTCCATTGTCCTGATTCCCTATGCCCATTCCCTCCGTTCCAGGATGGAAAGCCTTGGACGAGGATATCCTCAGGAGGAGCTTGAAAACCTGATGGAGAGAGAGTTGAAGACAATTTTCTTATCTATGCTCCCGGGTGCTATGTTGCTGGTCTATCTTCTCTACTCGACCTCCCTGGGGAGAAACCCAATTGGGCTTTTCCCAACTTATCTTTCCGTGCTCTTTGCCCTTCTCATTGGGGTCATCATATCGGCACTTGAAAGGAACGAAGGTACCGCTTCCAAAACTGTTCTCATATTCAGGACATACATGACGGCTGGCGATTCCTTCCGGGTGAAGGGGGGCTCGATATGGGAAAACGGCTTTGAAATCATTTTGGAGGGAGGCAGTCCCGTAAAGAGAATGGTTCTCCTGAGTTTTCCCTCCGAAAGCGTGCCCGAATACGTGGTCATTCGCTCTCCATGGGACAGCAAGTTCCTCACGAAGAAAAAGGAAAGCGTTGAAAACGGGGTCAGATACATTGTTTTTTCTACGTCCCGTGCTCCCAGCTCTCAAGATATTCCCTCTGCTCTTCAGTGAGCTCCTCTATTTTTATTCCCATTGAGCTCAGCTTAATCCTCGCCACCATCTCATCAATTTCCCTCGGGAGCACGTAGACCTTTGGCTCGAGCTTATCGTGGTTGTCCTTGATGTATTCGGCGGCTTTCGCCTGAAGGGCAAAGCTCATATCCATTATCTCCGCCGGGTGGCCGTCTGCGGCCGCCAAATTGACGAGCCTTCCATCCGCTAAGAGGTAGAGCCTCCTTCCGTCGGCAAGCTTGTACTCCCTGATGTTTGGTCTTGGCTCGCTTATCTCTACGGCCAGAGCTTCAAGGTCCGGCTTCCAGATTTCAACGTCGAAGTGGCCGGCATTTGCTAGGATAACCCCGTCCTTCATTAGCTCGAAGTGCTCCCTCCTTATGCACTTGATGTTCCCTGTTGATGTGACGAAGATGTCTCCAATCTTTGAGGCCTCTTTCATATCCATGACGAGGAAGCCGTCCATTCTTGCCTCCAGGGCCCTAATCGGGTCCACTTCAACGACTATCACCGTAGCACCTAGCCCGCGAGCGCGCATTGCTATTCCCCTTCCGCACCAGCCGTAGCCGACGACCACAACGTTTTTTCCAGCAACCAGCAGGTTCGTCGTCCTTATTATGCCGTCCCAAGTTGACTGTCCGGTTCCGTAGCGGTTGTCGAAGAGGTATTTTGTGTAGCTGTCGTTGACCGCTATTATCGGGAACCTGAGCACTCCGTCCTTCTCCATTGCGCGGAGCCTTATCACGCCGGTGGTTGTCTCTTCGCTTGCCCCCCAGATTTCGTCTATGAGTTCTTGCCTCTCGCGGTGGACGGTGCTTATCATGTCCGCTCCGTCGTCGATGATTATGTTCGGCCTTATGTCTAACGCTTTATGCATGTTCTCGTAGTATTCCTCCCGGCTCTCCCCCCTTATAGCGTAGACCTTTATTCCGTTCTTTGCCAGGGCCGCAACGACATCGTCCTGCGTGCTCAGCGGGTTGCTTGCTGCTGCTGAAACCTCCGCACCGGCCGCTTTAAGCGTTAGGAGGAGAAACGCGGTCTTCATTTCGAGGTGGAGCGTCGTCGCTATTCTGATACCCTTGAAGGGCTTTCTCTTCTCGAAATCCTTCCGTATGCTTTGAAGAACCGGCATAAACCTAGATACCCAGTCAATTTTCTTTTCCCCGCTTGGGGCAAGGGAGATGTCCTTAACGCAGTAGTCTTTCGTGCAGTCCATCACAACCACCGTGGAACCTTCGTCTGGGTTCTTAAAAGTCCTCCGAAAGGCTTTTGAGTTAGGCCTTCCTAATAGGAAGTATGGCAGAGGTGGACTATCCCTGCGTTAAAAAGGTCCGTCCAAACCTCTACAAGATTAAGGCAGGAAAGCTCTCGGCGTTTTCCTACCTGATAACCGCGGACATAAACATTCTTATCGACACTGCACTGATGAGCGACTACCCGAGACTTGAGGAGGGCCTTCTGGAGGTAGGTTTAAAACCGGGCGACATTGATGTTGTTCTGAACACTCACGAGCACTGTGACCACGTCGGAGGAAACCTCTACCTCCAGGACGTTTCAATAATCGGTGCCTACAAGTATTCCGCCGTTAAGATACGCTACGGAGACGATGAGGTAATGCGGTGTCGCTATCATGGGGAGCACTTTCCGGGCAGTAAGGTTCACCTCTGGCTCAATAACGCCGATGTTATCGATGCCGGTTCCTGGATTCTCAAGGTTATCCATACCCCCGGTCATACGTCGGGCTCCATGTGTCTCTACGAACCAAGGAAGAGGATACTTTTCTCGGGGGATACGCTCTTCGCCAACGGAACTGCATCAAACATTTACGACTCGGGAAGTTTGGGGGAGTATTTCAACTCACTCCGCCTGCTTAAAACCCTCAAGATAGACCACCTGCTTCCGGGCCACGGATGGGAGTCCAGAGATGTTGAACGCGACATCGAGCTGACAATAGAAAAAGTAATCCAGCGGTTTCCAAACAGGAAGTATCTCCTTCGCCTCCTCAAGGAGGATAACGTTTAAATCCCTCACGTGGCATATTCAACGGGTGTCTCTATGATAGTTGACCTCTCATTTCCTCTGGGGGAGGACACACCCCTTTATCCCGGTGACCCGGAGGTTAGAATTAGACCTTGGGCCTTAATTGAGAGGGACGGCTACTACATGAACGTCCTGAAGATGGGCGAGCACACGGGGACGCATGTGGATGCTCCCGCCCACTTCATACCGGGTGGAAAAACAGTTGACGAGCTCCCCCTCGAGAAGTTCATTGGTGATGCCTTTGTTCTGGACGTGAGAAACGGTGAAGGCACGGTTAAGCTTGAGGAGATACCTGACTCCGGCTACTACGGCAGGATAGTTCTGTTCCTCACAGGGGGGAGGGAGCTTTCCCCCGAGGTTGCCCTCTTCCTCGTTTCCGAGGGGATTAGGGCCATTGGAACCGATGGCATGAGCATTGGTGACGAGACCGTCCACACGATTTTGCTGAGTGCTGATGTCCCGATTTTTGAGAATCTGATAAACCTTGACGTTCTGACCGGAAAGAAATTTACCTTTGTAGGATTTCCCCTAAAGATTGAGGGTGGCTCTGGGAGTCCCGTTCGGGCTGTTGCGATACTCGAAGATTAACGTTTCTTATTGTCTTTTCAGACATTTCCAGGCTTCTTTTTGTGAACTTGGACTCAACGTCTCCTAAGAAACGATTTGGAACGATGAGGGCTCTTATGGTTCAGTATGGGAAACACGAAAACAGCTGGAATTCCCCGGATTTTTGAGAAACCTGATATAATGACTTGATTTCCTGAAAAAAGCTTAAATATGGCTTTTTTGTATCCAATAATGGTGATGAGCTATGATGGGTAAGAAACTGGTTGCAGTCCTGTTCGGACTGCTGATGATTGGAATGGCATTCAGTGCCGGCAGTGCCTTCGCGGGAGAGACCGTTACAGTCATACTCGTCAGCGACAACGCAGCGGACA
>Ga0256831_1000018_pt1 | contig 80211 bp, 84 predicted proteins | sample 132544metaG_FD_189087 | JGI IMG/M metagenome (GOLD analysis project Ga0256831, IMG submission 189087) | Hydrothermal vent microbial communities from Lau Basin, Pacific Ocean - 132-544 | ecosystem: Environmental > Aquatic > Marine > Hydrothermal vents | place: Pacific Ocean: Lau Basin | collected...
CAGGTATCTTTACCATTCCGGGTAGCTCAACAACTATTTTCTTTCCCATCTTCCCACCGGGTTAGCGATTGGTGTCAGGATATTTAACGCCTTCGCCCAGTATATTACCCTTCGGGAGAAGGGAAATGGAGCTTCGGGACTATCTGATGCCGGGGGAGTATATCCTTACTGTCTTTACAAATCTCGATATTTCCCCTGGGAACTTTAATGGATTAGCAGTAACTAATGAACGGATAATATTGTTCAGCACAAAATCAGGGGTAGGTAAGCTTTCCAGAAAAAATCGCTCTGAGGATACAAAGAATCTTAAGTCCGTATTTTTTAAGAATACCCCTATAATAGAAATGAAAGTCTACGAGGGGGTCATTAGGAAACCTGAAGATTATCTCTTTAAATAAATACATCAGGATTATCCGCTACGATGGGTCATTATGGTATGGAGTCGATAGCAGTATAGGAATTATTAAATCCAAACTTGGTGGCCCCCAGCTTTCAGAAATCAAAGAGGCACTAGAACAGACATTAAGATCTTTGGCCCCAAGGACAGAAATTCATTACTCGGAGAAAGAAAAGGCGTGGGTGTTCAAGTTCATGTTTAAACCCCTTCAAGACCAATGACTAAACTATCAAACTTCTCCCAACCATATTCCCCGGCTTCTCAACGCCGAAGAAATCAAGTATCGTCGGTGCTATGTCCATGAGCGAGGCGTTCTCAAGATTTATACTCTCAAAGCCCCATAGAATGAGCGGAACTTTAACGACGGGCTTGTTCATTGACCCGTGCATGCCCCTGACCCAGTGGCTTGTCCCTTTTATCCCTTTGCACATCCTGTGGGAGCAGAACCAGTAGCCGGGCTTGGCAGAAACTATTAATTCGCCGCTGTTGGGCGTGTTCAGATGCGGGAGCTCGTCGCGGAAGAAGACCTCTCCAACTCCAGGTGCCCTCCTTAGAATCTCAAAGGCTTTCTCGGCCTCGGTGGGGTTCCTCAAATAGACGTGAACTCCGCCGCCGGAGGAAACGCGAAGCGTCTCAACCCCGTGCTCCCTGAGGTAGGTTTTCAGGTTCACCCAGGTGTGAACCTCCTCCTGTCCGTGGTCGGCGAAGATTATGAAGGCGTATTCCTCTTTAAGCCTCTCCCACAGGGTTCTGACGGCGGTATCAACGGTTTCCACCGCTTTTAAAGCTCCTTCGCTTCCCGGCCCGTGGTCGTGCTGCATTCCATCGATCGAGGCGAAGTGGACGAGGAGCAGGTCGGGTTTACATTCTTCGTAGAGGTAGAGAGCTGAGTTAAGAACCCAAACGTCCTTCCTCCAGTCCCTTCCGTGTTTCCGGTACATTTCATTGCTCGCGAAGAAGGGCGGGAAAATCCTCATGTCCGTTCCGCTGAAGGGCGGCATAGTATAACCGCTGACCGAGCCCGTTCTAATGCCTCTCCCCCGGAGTATATCAACGATTGTTGGTGCCTTTATGACCTTGTGCGGGTTGAACGCTATTTCATAGTCGTAGAAGTTCACCTTCCTGTCACTTAGCCTGTCGTAGTAGCCATTCTCAACGACGCCATGATCCTTCGGCCATACGCCGGTCATTACGCTCGTGTGAACCAAATCGGTCAGCGTGGGGAAGATGGAATCAACTACCGTGGAGTCACCGCTTTCAGCTAAATCGCTCAGGAAGGGCATGTGTTTGAGGTTGTAGACACCATTGCCGTCGAGGCTTATGAGGGCGAGCTTCTTTCTCATGGTTTAAACCCCATGGGCTTAATTCAAACTCCCGTAAATGTCGGGCTCGTCCTCAAGGAAATCTTTTAGGGATTTCTCCGAGAGCTTCATTATGGCGTAGCTCTCCTCCGCTTCGAGCAACTCGTAAAGGAGCTTCTCTATATGCTCAAGCTTCTCCTCGATCCTCATGAGTTCCCTAACGACATCAACCCCTTCCACTTTATCACCTCCAATCGGTGTCAGCCTGACGTGCACTCATCACCCCTCAGTGGGATGGAGTGGTCATCATCCACCTGCCTTCTCTCCACCGGGGCGGTATATATTCTTTCCGAGCCATTCATCCAGCGTCTTCTGTCTCGCGAGGGTTCCGAGGATGTAGCTCCTCTGGAGATACTTCTCGAATGGATGATCAAGGCGCCTCCTTATGGCATCAAGTGCCTCGTTAAGGGTCTCAAAGCGGCCTATCGGATTGCTTAGCGCCTTCCTCACCCCGAGGCGAATCTGCCACACTCCAACAGGGGCGTAGTATTCCGGCGTAACCTCTCTGAAAACAACGGCCCTTGCCTGCCTCCTTCTCCCGCGAAGCGCTTCGAGGACACTTAAGCGGGCCGCGTGATAGGCACCGGCGGTTTCCTTAACGTACTCCCTCCTTCCCCTGAAGTCCTCGTAGTCGTGGATGACGTTGGGTTCCGAAGCGCCGAAGAGCGAGTCCTTCAGCCAGACCTCCAAAAGCTCGAAGGCATAGCTCTCGGGCATCAGCAGTACTGCATAGCGGTTGCCCATGAAGCGGTAGAAGTAGACCTCGTAGTCGTTGATGAGCGGGTAGTGGAGAATCTCGCGCCTCAGGTTCTTTCCTATCGTGTCCTGCACCGCTGTGATGCTCCACCTGGTGGGGACGAGCCTCCTGTCCACGCCGAGAAGTCCGGCAGAGAGGAGTCTTATGATGTAGTACTCGTCGAAGCCCCAGTTATAAAGGCGGGTTATCGCCTGCTCCGCCTTAAGCTCGTCGTTCACAACATAATCTGTCCTGCGGGGGATTTTTGGGTTCTCGGTCAGCTCGAAGTCGAGGAGTTCCGCCTTCGGTCCCAGCGGTGGCGCGAACTCGCTCGGGAGAACCTTAAGGACGGGCTTTTTCTTGAGGATTACCTCGCTGTCGACGGGCTTAACGCTCATCGCAAGCTCCTGAACCTCGCCCAAGATTCTGCCGCTCTTCCTGACGTTCACATCCGCTCTCGTCTCACCCATGACTAGGAGGGAGCGGTAGTAGAGAATGTCCCTTATCGTTTTGTCCCCCCATTTGAGAGGGTTGTCGAGGTAGTCGGTCTTCCCCTCAATGGGAGGAACTAGGGGGCCGATTCTAACCTTTGGATAGCCGTACTCGCCAACGAATATGCTCGGCGGAGAGGAGCCGAAGAGGTGCCGCTTGTTTAACCGCTGCTCAACACTGCGGGCTACCCGGAACCTCTCGAGAATCGGGCAGGTCGGCCTGCCACAGAGGAGCTTCCTGCCCTTGCATATCGCGCAGAGTTTCGAGTTGAAAACCGGGGCACTCATCAAGGGCAGGTACGTGGGGTGGTATTTATGGTTTGTTCCGGTGAAAACTTTGCTCAGTAAAGTTCTGGGGGGTGTGGAGGCGTTAGCCTCCCGGAGGATTAATGGATAAGGAAGGTGGGGAAACGTAGTTTCCCAGGTTTGAGAGAAAACGGGGTTGTGGGGCGAAACCCCACTCCTGGGGTTTGAGAGCACAGGAAACTTTGCATTGCAAAGTTTCATCAAAGTTCGTGATTCCTCGTTAATACCCCCCTTTCAAGGATTTCACGCGGAATTCATAGCATTAATGAGTGGATTGTCTGGAAGGGGCTCTTTTCAGAAGGTTCCTCCCACTGCGCTCCGAAGGAGCGCTAAAAAGTCGATAATTTTCCGCCAGCGCTTGCGCAAGCAGGGGCTGTTATGGAGCCGGGAGGGGGATTTGAACCCCCGTAAAGCGGATCTGCAGTCCACCGCCTCACCTCTAGGCTATCCCGGCGTGGACCCAGAGAAATTAATGGCGCCGCGGCGGGGATTTGAACCCCGGTGGGCACCGCCCACCGGCTTAGCAGGCCGGCGCCCTACCAGGCTAGGCTACCGCGGCACGCCCGTGGTATATGAGCGGGAGAGGGTTTTTAAGTTTTTTGGAGCCCGGAAGCGTGTTCTCAACGCCTTCCAGACCGGTGGATTTTATAAGGGGGTGTGGGTAGGCCATCCGGTGGTGACCATGATAAGGATTAAGGTGCTCGGCAGGGGTGTTGAGAAGGAACTGGAGTGGAGGAAGGGAATGAAAGTTGCGGACGTCCTCAGGGAGGTCGGCTTCAACACGGAGAGCGCAATAGCGAGGATCAACGGGAGGGTTGCTCTGGAAGATGAGGCCGTGAAGGACGGGGACTACGTCGAGGTCATACCTGTGGTTTCTGGGGGGTGATCGGCTTTAACCGAAGTGTGTAATCGAAATGAATGGGGAAGGGCTCACGGAGTGAGCCTCTTTCTCATGAAGGCCTCGAAGTTGTCCATGGCCTCCTCGAGGATTTCCATTGGCGGGAGGAAGACTATCCTGAAGTGCCAGGCACCGGCCCGTCCAAAGCCGGAACCGTGGACGAAGAGCACGTGCGCCTCGTGGAGGACGTCCATGACGAAGTCAAAATCGTTCTTCCACTTCCTCTCCTCAATGCGAGGGAAGATGTAGAAGGCCCCCCTTGGTTTAACTGCACTGATACCGGGGATCTCTTCAAGCCGCCCTTGGACGTAGTCCCTTCTCTTACGGAGCTTTTTCATGTATTCCTTCAGATAGTCCATCGGACCGGTCAAACCGGCTATGGCCGCGAACTGGGCTGGTGTGTTCGGGCATATCCTTATCCTGGCGAGCTTGTCTATGGTCTCCCGGATCTCGGTGAGCTTATCCTCCGGATCCACATAGTAGAAGTAGCCCAGGCGCCATCCCGTGGCGAAGTAAACCTTGGAGAGACCGTTCATAACTATTACCGGGACGTCCCTGGTGAGCGAACCTGGGGAAACGTGCTTCCCCTCGTAGGTCATGAGGTCGTAGATCTCGTCGCTTATCACGGGCAGATCGTACTCTCCAGCCAGGTCGAGGATTTCCTTTACCGTTTTCTTCTCGTAAAGAGCCCCCGTAGGGTTGTTGGGATTTATGATCGCTATGGCCTTCGTCCTGTTGTCAATGAGCTTTCTCATATCATCAAGATCCGGCTGCCAGCCGTTCTCCTCCTCGGTAAGGTATTCCCTTGGCTCGGCACCGTAGAACTTGACGAGGCCGGTATAGGGCGGGTAGCTGGGGCTTGGAACGAGGATGTTATTGCCGGGATCGAGGATTCCACCAAAGATCAGCTGAAGGGCTTCCGTGACCGCGGCGGTAACCCGAACATCCTCCGGGCCTATCTCCACGCCGTTCTTCCACTTCTCCCTCTTCACAACAGCCTCCCTCATCTCCGGAATGCCCTCGCTCGGTCCGTAGTAATTGTGGCCCTCCTGGATGGCCCGGCAGTATGCGTTCCTCATATGTTCCGGCGGCTGAAAGTCGTACTTCCCAGGATCGCCTATGTTGAGCCGGATGACCCTTATCCCCTTCTTTTCAAGCTCTCTGGCGGGGAGAACAACGTCCCTAATGGCATACTCAATGGCCATCGCCTTTCTGGACGGACTTATCACTGGGATCACCGTTTGAATGATAAGAGTTTCATCATAAAAACCTTCGCCCACACCTTTAAAAGGGCGACATCAAAGAACGTCGGGGCGATGACGATTAGCAAGCAAACTGAGGGCTCACGGATGATGACGTGAACACCCTCCGAGCCCCTCGATAAGCTTATTAACCTTCAGACAAAGACTGGTCCATGAAAATATTCATCGCACTTCTGGTCGGGATTCTGATCGGGCGCCTGATCGAGAGGGGGCGGAAGCTTGAAATGGAACGCCCAATGAACGTGATCCTGCTTCTCATGGTGTTCTTCATGGGTGTCGAGACCGGTAAGGTTGAGGTAAACGCCATCTGGCTCGTGGTCTCTTCCCTTGTCTTCGCGGTGTTCAACATGGCCGGAAGTCTGGGAGCCGCCCTGCTACTGGGGGGTGGAAAATGAGGTTCTCCGTCCACGTCCTGGTTTCCCTTCTGCTGGGGGTTGCGGTCGGAAGAGTGTACGGCCCGGACTTCGGAAACCTCTACGAGATTATGCTATACGCCCTGATACTCCTCGTGGGTATTGACATCGGACAGAGCTTTAAACCGGAAGAGCTCGGGAAACTCGGGGGGACGGCCCTAAAACTGCCCTTCGCAACCCTCGCCGGTTCTCTGCTCGGGGGTCTGGCTGCGTCCCTTCTCCTTGGGATCGAACTCCGGTGGGGTCTGGCGATCTCCGCGGGCTGCGGCTGGTACTCGCTGACGGGTCCGCTGATCGGACGGTATTCACCCACCTACGGGACGCTGGGCTTTCTGGCCAACCTGATTAGGGAGCTGCTCACCGTTCTGTTCTACCCCATCGTGATTAGAATAATCCCCGGGGAGCTGGCGGTGTCCATGGGGGGTGCGACGACGATGGACACGACGCTGCCTGTGATGGCCATGTTCGGGGGGAGGGACGTTGCCCTCGTTGCCTTCGTTCACGGCTTCGTTCTGACGGCGGTCGTGCCCTTTCTGATCCCGCTTTTTCTCAGCCTATAGCGAGAAAAGGGGAAAGGAAAACATTACTCGCTGTACTTCTTTTCGAGGCCCTTCAGCAGTGCCAGGTGCTGCTCCTCGTTTCTCTTTATCTCCTGGGCCAGCGTCCTGACTATCGGGTGGAAGGCCCTCTTCGAGATGTCGTCGTAGAGCCTCTCCATCCGCTCCTCGTCCTCGAGGTATCTCTTTATCAGGTCCAGTATCTTCTCGTCGTCCGGGATAACGACCTCGGCCGGGAAGTCGCGGAGGAACACCTCCACTATCTCCTCGGGTGGAACCCTCGCCCCTATCTGGCCGAAGCCGAGGGGCATTGCTATGGTCGGAACTCCCGGAATGAGGGCCACTGCCTCCTCGCCTTCCTCCGGGCCGTATTCAGCGACCAGCTTTATGGCATCCTCGTAGGCCTTCTTCAGCGCCTCCATCAGGTGTTTGTGGAAGGCGGTGTCTATCGCGAGCCTGAGGATGAGGTTCCTCAGATCGGCGTACTCGGGATCCTTCAGCTTCTTCAAAAGCTTTCTGTACTCCTTCTCGGTCTTCTCCTCTATCCTCTTGAGTTCCTCGACCCTGCTTATCAAACTCACCATAATGGTCACCCCGGGATTTTAGTAACCTAGCGTGTTTTAAAGCTTTTGGTTCAAGCGCAAAACTTTTTTAAAGCCTCCCGGCTACGGAGACCGAAGGCACAGTCATGCCTCACGGCTCGGGGGTGTCCGAAGCACGAGTAGGAACCCACCGGGCCTCTCTTGGGGGTGAGAAGATGAAGTATCCAAAGAGGATAAGAACCTACTGCCCGTACTGCAAGAAGCATACGATCCACAAGGTCGAAAAGGTCAAGAAGAGGCCGAGAAGTGAACTCAGTCAGGGTCAGAGGCGCTTCAGGAGGATCCTCAAGGGCTACCGCGGTTTCCCGAGGCCGAACCCCGCTGGCAGAGAAAAGCCCGTCAAGAAGCTCGACCTCCGCTTCCGCTGCACCGTCTGCGGCAAGGCCCACACCAGGGGGCAGGGATTCCGCGTTAAGAAGTTCGAACTGGTAGAGGTGGAGGTGTAATCAATGGCCCTGCCGAAGAACCTCATACCCATGCCGAGGAGCCGGTTCCTCCGCGTCAAGTGCATCGACTGCGGTAACGAGCAGATCGTCTTCAGCAACCCCGCCACCCGGGTTCGCTGTCTGGTCTGCGGTGCTACCCTCGTCGAGCCCACCGGAGGGAAGGGGATCGTCAAGGCAAAGATACTCGAGGTTCTCGAGTGAACCTCTTCTTCTTTTCTACCTGCTAAACTTTAAATACCTCCTCCCGTAACTTAATCCGGCAGAGAAAATTTTGAGGTGGTTGCAATGCCGAGGAAAGCCAAGGAGTACCCCGAAGAGGGAGAGTTCGTGGTCGCCACAGTTAAGAACATTCATCCCTACGGTGCGTTTCTGAAGCTCGACGAGTACCCGGGCAAGGAGGGCTTCATGCACATAAGCGAGGTCGCCTCGAGCTGGGTGAAGAACATCAGGGACCACATCAAGGAGGGTCAGAAGATAGTTGCCAAGGTCATCCGCGTTGACCCGAACAAGGGACACATTGACCTGAGCCTTAAAAGGGTCAACCAGCAGCAGAGGAAGGCCAAGCTCCAGGAGTATAAAAGGGCGCAAAAGGCCGAGAACCTGCTCAGGATGGCGGCCGAGAAGGTAGGTAAAGACTTCGAGACCGCCTGGAGGGAGGTCTGGGTTCCGCTCGAGGAGGAGTACGGCGAGGTTTACGCCGCTTTTGAAGATGCAGCTCAGAACGGCATGGACGTCCTCCAGGGGCTCATAAGCGACGAGTGGATAGAGGCGCTCAGACCGATAATAGAGGCCTACGTCGAGATTCCGACGGTAACCATTGACGCCGAGTTCGAGATAACCGTTCCCAAGCCGAACGGCATCGAAATCATCAGGGAGGCCCTCATCAGGGCGCGCGACAGGGCCAACGAGGAGAAGGAGATTGACGTCAAGTTCTCCTACCAGGGGGCGCCGCGCTACAGGATAGACATAACCGCCCCGGACTACTACAAAGCTGAAGAAGTCCTTGAAGACATAGCCGAGGAGATACTTCGCGTCATCAAGGAAGCGGGCGGCGAGGCGACCCTCATAAGGAAGGAGAAGCGCATAAAGAAGGTCAAAAAGAGGGGTAAGTGATGCGCTTCAGAATAAGGAAGTGTCCCAGCTGCGGGCGCTACACCCTGAAGGAGGTCTGTCCCGTCTGCGGGACAAAGACGAAGGTGGCCCATCCGCCGCGCTTCTCCCCCGAGGACCCCTACGGGGAGTATCGGAGGAGGCTGAAGCGCGAAAGACTTGGGATTGGGGGGAAGTAAGATGAAGGAAACGATTGTTCATGTCCTTGAGAGGCCCAGGTTGAGGGATCCCGTCTTCATCGAGGGACTCCCGGGGATAGGTCTCGTTGGAAAATTAGCAGCTGAGCACCTCATCCAGGAGCTCAACGCCGTCAAGTTCGCAGAACTTTACTCACCGCACTTCATGCACCAGGTTCTCATCAAGAAGAACTCCGTCGTCGAGCTGATGAAGAACGAGTTCTACTACTGGAAGAACCCCGATGAAAAAGGCAGGGATCTCATCATCATAACCGGCGATCAGCAGGTCGCTCCAACGGACAGCCCTGGCCACTACGAGGTAGTTGGCAGGATGCTGGACTTCGTGAGCGAGTTCGGAACCAGGGAGATCATCACCATGGGCGGCTACCAGGTCCCGGAGCTCCAGGGCGAGCCGAGGGTTCTGGCGGCGGTTACCCACGAAGAACTGGTTGGCTATTACCAGGAGAAGCTCAAAGACTGCTCGGTTGAGGTCATCTGGAGGGAGGACGAGGGGGGCGCGATAGTAGGAGCGGCTGGACTGCTCCTCGGCATGGGCAAGCTCCGCTCGATGTACGGGATAAGCCTTCTCGGTGAGAGTCTCGGTTACATCGTTGATGCAAAATCCGCCAAGTCCGTTCTCCTCGCGGTGACCAGGATCCTAGGCCTTGAGGTTGACATGACCGCCCTCGAGGAACGCGCCCGGGAGACGGAGGAGATACTACGGAAGGTTCAGGAGATGCAGAGGGCAATGCTCGAGCAGACGATGCCACCGGCCCCCGAAGAGGAGGACAGGGGTTATCTCTGACTCCCCTGTCCCTGTACTTTTGCGATTCTTCTTTCCAATCCCGTTCCCGGCTTCGTTTCTGTTGAAGACCGTCTCAAACTTTTGGCCGGCAATGGGCGGTTTTATTTGCGTAATTGATGGCATCGGTCATTGTAGTGTTCGATTGCACGTACCCGATGGACTGCTGAACATCCCCGTGATGATAACCATCGGGTGATAACGAGGGGTGGATGGGGGAGAACAGGGGCTGGAATGATACCTTGAAACTCCGGTCTTTTGACGGACACAACTTCGATAACCGTCCCGGTGGAGCTCTTCCTGGATCTTCCATTTCCCCAAGAGAGCGTGGAAGAGGTGGAGGAGTGGGGAGGGGCTAGGTCCTCATCGCCTCCTCCAACAGCCCAAGTCCCAGCTCGAGGTATTCCTTAGCTTTCTCCTCGCTTTTAGCTTCGCTGAAGACCCTGATTATGGGTTCGGTTCCGCTGGCCCTCACGAGAACCCAGCCATCGCTGAAGAGGATTTTGGTTCCGTCGGTCGTGTCCGTTCTGTAACCCCTCTTCTCAGCCAGTTCGGCGACCTTGGCAACTATCGCCTTCCTGTCGCCCTCCACCTTTCTCTTCGTCTTGAACTGGTAGTACTTCGGAAGCTCATCGATAAGCTCGCTGAACCTCTTTCCGCTCTTGGCGAAGATCTCGACTATCTTCGCTGTCGTCATCGCCCCGTCCCTGCCGAGGACGAAGTCCGGGAAGATAACTCCCCCGTTCTCCTCGCCGCCGATGGTTCCGCTGTTCTCGAGGAGCGCGCGGGCAACGATGAGATCGCCGACCTTTGTTCTCATCACTTCGGCGTTGTTCCTCTTCGCTATGTCGTCGAGAAGGTTGGAAGTCGCTACTGTGGTGACGAGCAGTCCTCCGCCGTTCTCCCTCAGAACGGCATCGGCAACCAGCGCGAAGGTCTTGTCGCCCTGTATGAAGCGTCCGTTTTCGTCTATGAAGACAGATCTGTCTGCATCACCATCCTGAGCAACGCCAAAGTCCGCCCCAAGGGCCTTCACCATCTCCCTGAACTCCCTCAGGTTCTCCTCGTTCGGCTCGGGGTTTCTCGCTGGAAAGTGACCGTCGGGATGGGCGTTAACGCTGACGACCTTGCAGCCAAGCTCGCGGAGGAGGTAGGGGAGGGTTAGTGAGCCAGCACCGTTGGAAGTATCAACTACAACGAAGGGCCTTCTAGCCTTTATCGCTTCGACGTCCACTCTGCTCTTTATCGCCTCGATGTAGGGCTTTATGATGTCCTCATCGCGGACCTCACCTATTTCGTCCCATTTAGCCCTGTCGAAGTCCTCGTTGAAGAAGACCTCCTCAACAACCGCTTCCCTCTCCTTCCTGAGGCCCATGCCGTTCGGCTCAAGGAGCTTTATGCCGTTGTATTCGGGCGGATTGTGGGAAGCTGTAATAACCGCCCCGCCATCGGCGTTGAAGTGAGCTGTTGCCCACTGTATGGCGGGCGTTGGGGCGATGCCGACATCGATGACGTCGCAGCCCACACTCAGTAGACCGCTTATCAAAGCGTCCTTGAGCATCTCACCGCTTACTCTTGTATCCCTGCCGACAACGACGAGGGGCTTTTCTCTCCCTTCCCTTTTGAGCATCGTCCCGAAGGCCATGCCCATTTTAAGGGCGAACCCCGGCGTTATCTCCTCGTTCGCTATTCCGCGGACGCCAAAGGTTCCAAAGAGCCTTCCCATTCTACCACCTCACATCAGGGAAACGGCGAAGTTCACTATCACCATCACGAAGATGTACAGCCCGTAGACGAACGCTCCGGCCTGGATGAGGGTTATGAGGACTTTGAGAGGTTTCAGCTTACCCGAAAGGAGCGGCACCGGCAGACCGATAAGGACCGCCCCGAAGAGGTACAGAACCGCGTTCCTTATTGCGGCGTAGTCTATGGGGACCTCTATCTCGGGAAAGCTGAAGTTCACCTCCTGGCCGTTCACGGTCAGGGTGAAGTTCGCGTTCTCAAGGCCGACCACTATGACGTAGGCCATTATCAGGGTGAAGAGCAGGGTTGGGAGGAGGCTCAGCGAAAGCGAGGATATCGACCTGCTGAACCTCTCCCAGCCATCGCCACACTCAACGACCTTAACCTTTTCCTCCTTCCCCATCTCAATCCCTCCCAAAATCGTCTTCAAACCTTACTATGTCGTCCTCACCGAGGTACTCCCCTATCTGGGTCTCTATGACCTCCAAAACCACCCTTCCCGGGTTCTCGAGGCGGTGTATAACTCCAGCAGGGATGAAGGTGCTCTCCCCGGGCCTCAGGAGAATCTCCTCGTCCCCGACGCGGATTTTTGCCGTTCCCCTCACCACGACCCAGTGCTCCGAGCGGTGGTAGTGCATCTGGAGGGAGAGCTTCTTGCCAGGCAGAACGGTAAGGCGCTTTATCTTGTAGCGCTCGTTCTCCTCAAGGACGGTGTAGCTCCCCCACGGCCTGTATGCGGTCCTGTGAACGATCGCCCTCTCGTCGTTTATCTCTTTCAAGTGCTTGTAGACCTCCCTGACCCTCTGCCCCTCCCCGCGGTGAGCTACTAGGAGAGCGTCGTCGGTGTCGATGATGATGAGGTCTTCCACTCCCACCGTCGCGGTGAGGCGTTCGGCCATTATGAGGTTGTTCTTCGAGTTCACGCCGATGTGGTATGCGTTTCTCCCGGAAATCCGGATGGCGTTTCCGTTCTCGTCCTTCTCGAGGACGTCGTAGATGGCGTCGAAGCTTCCGAGGTCGTTCCAGTAGGCGTTGAGCGGGACGACCGCTGCCTTGTCAGTTTTCTCCATTATCCCGTAGTCGATGCTCAAATCGGGGGCCAGCTCGTAGGCCTTCTCTACGCTCCCCTCCTCGAAGGCCCTGACAACCTCGGGGGCGTGCTTCCTAGCTTCCTCAAGGAAGAGGGAACTCGAGAACGCGAACATGCCGCTGTTCCAGAGGTAGTTCTCCTCGACGTAGCGCCTGGCCGTTTCGAGGTCGGGCTTCTCCTTGAACTCGGCGACGGTGTAGCCAAGGAGGGAGCCCCCTTCCTCAAGTGCCTCACCGGGACGTATGTAGCCGTAGCCGGTGTGGGGCCTCGTCGGACTTATGCCGAAGGTTACGAGGTGGCTTTTGGCGAGCTTCTCCGCGTTCCTGAAGGCCCTCTCATAGGCCTCTCCAGCATCGATGAGGTGGTCGCTCGGAAGAACCGCCACGATGGAGTCGCCGAAGGTTTCTTCAATGGTCTTCGTCCCCCAGTATATCGCCGGGAGGGTGTTTTTGCCTGCAGGTTCGAGAAGGAGGTTCTCCCCTGGCAGTTCAACACCCAGTTCGCCCAGATCGTCTAAAACGCGGAACTTGTACTTCCGATTCGTGACCACGAAGATTTCTCCGGGCTTGGAGAACTTAAGCGCCCTCCTAACGGTCTTCTGGAAGAGGCTCTCTCCGTCGAGGAATCGGACGAACTGCTTGGGCATGAGTTCCCTGCTGAGGGGCCATAACCTGGTTCCCTTCCCACCGGCGAGAATCAGCGTCTTCATGGCAACCACCCTGAGCACCTGGGATCATTTGGGCATACTGGCTTTTAACGGTAGCGAAAAGAAATCAGCGGAGGGCGAACTCGCCCACGAAAGCCGAACTCGAGATGGTGTCTCCGATGCCAACGGTGGATCTGGGCTTTGCCACTATCTTCGTCGGGATGAAGGCGAGCTGATAACCGTCAAGCTCCGCTATCCCGTTCCGCATACCGTACTCCTTCGAGAGGGCTTCCTCAACGGATCTGGCCTTCTCGTTGACGGGAACGTCCATGGCCTTCACCACGTCATCTATCGAGTTTATATCGCCGAGCTTTGCCTTAGCGGCAGCAGCGAGGGCCGCGAAGAGGAGTGCATCCCTGACGAACTCACCTTTGTAGCCGGTTAATGCGAGATAGTAGCCGTAGGTGTGGAAGTGTATCCTTCTTACGCGGGTCTTCTCGGCGAGCTTGAGCATGGCTTGGGTGACGGCTATCGGATCGACGGGATCGTGGGCGAGGAGCTTCTTCGCGAGCCTCTTCTCACCCATAACCTCTATTATCGATGCCAGTTCAACCTCATTGAGGCCAACGCTCCAGAACTTTCCGAGGAGGTCGAGGATGGCATTTCTGACGGTCTCGTCGGGGGTAAAGGCGAACTCTAGGTGGGCCGGGATTTCAAGCCCGTTGAGAACCTCAAGATGCTCCCCGATGATTTCGAAAGGCTCGCGGTAGTTCTCCTTTGTTAACGCCTGAAGGCCGCTGATTATCGCGAGGGAAGGGCTTTCGGCTATCTTCTCAAAGTCCTCCCTGAACTCGTCGCGGATGAAGAGGGTCGTGTTGTAGTCGTCGGCGGCACCAATGAAGCGGTTCTCCCTTGGTGCCTCGAAGTCGAAGACCCTGAAGCCCCTTGGAAACTCGTAGATAAAGTGTATGCAGCTCTCCTCATCTCCGGCAAAGTCCCTCGGGTGGACGAGCTTAACCGTTCCATCTTCGAGCTTCGGCACGTAGATGGGCCCGTCCTTAAACAAACTCGCCTGAAGCCTCGAAAGCTGGGGGACGTGCGCTATAACGGGCACTCCGTAAACTCCGCCGAGGAGGTTGGCCATGATTCCAACCTGGCCCCCCATCCTAAGCTCGTCCCAGCCCCATCGCTTCATGTAGAACCTTGTGGGACAGTCCTCGATGAACAGCTCGGCGGCCTTTCCGCGCTTAATGCTCCAGAGGATCGAGCCAAGGAGTTGGGGGACGTTCTCTATCCTCCCGGGAAGCCCATCAGAGTAGCGGAGAACCTCATCCTTTCCGGCTTTATTGATCCTTTCCTCAAGGTCTTTTCTGTCGAGGTACCTTATCGCGTCGATGTTGGTGTTGTACGCCAGGAGAACGGGCCCAACTTCTCCGATCCCGGCCCTGACACGATCAAAAGCGGACGAGTAGAGAACGTCCCAGTCCATATGTATCACCGGGGGTGATGTAACTGGCCGGAGTTAATAAGGGTTGTGGTGAATAAAAGAGATCAGTCCTTCCAGCGCGGGTTGTCTATCAGCTTGATCTCGCCGTTCTCCTCGATAACGAGTTTTGCAAAGCCCCGTTCCTTTATCGAGCCGTAGTCATGGCCCGCATCGGCAGGATAGATCGCGAGGAATATGAAGGGCTCGTCTCCGGTGTTGACCGTCCTGTGCGCCCAGTAGGGCGGGACGTAGACGACGGTTCCCGCTTTCATCGGTATCCACTCGACTTCGCCCTCGGGGGTCTGGAGGAGCATTCCCCCTTCGCCTTTGATTCCGTAGTATATCTCCGCTCTGTTCGGCTTGGCATGATAGTGGCCCTTCGTGAAGAAGAACTCCTTCCCGACCCTGCCGGGGTAGAGGACGGTTGTGGCGAAGTTAAGGTCGCCTTCCTTCTCCTCCTGCTCCATCGCGTAGACCTCGTAAACTACCGGATCATCCTTGAGGAGCTCGTTGTAGGCCTCCTCATCGAGGAAGTAGCCCCTGAGATCGCTCAGTCTTCTGACGAGCTTCTTCGCCCCTGGAATAACGCCGGTTTCGAGATCCACGTTGACTCCGATGGGTCTTTTATAGGCCACCATTATCACCCCGCGAGGGGATCACTTTCCCCTGACCTCTATCTTCTTCCCTATGACCAGCTCGGCCGCCTTAACCGCCGCTCCACCGCTTCCAACCGCTATCCGCACCTGATCCTCGGGGACGTAGACGATCACCCTGTCCTCGAGCTCCTCCATGTCCAGTATTTTCACGTTGAGCATCCTCTCAAGCCTGTCCTTCATGGTGATCCCCTGCGTAAGTTGGCGGCATCAAATATAAACGTAACGACCGGTTCCCGTCTTCCAGCGGTCGAGGAGGTGTTCTATGCCCTGCTTGTGGCCCAGGCCGACTATCGCTACCACCCGGGGTTTCCTCACCCCCGCAGCCCGCAGACTGTCCACGATTGAGATCAGGTTTCGGGCCATGATCTCGTTTCTCTCCTCGACCAGAACGCGGTAAAGGTAGGGGTAGCGCCGCCTGAAGGCCGCCATCATGAACCTGTACTCCTCCAACGGATCCGGCATTTCATCGCCGGGTTTCACTGGCAGGAAGACCGCGAGGGACTCCAGGGCCATGAGGAGCTTTTCCCTCCCCGGAGCGGCCGCTATCTTCCCAATGATAACGTCTATGTTCTCGTCGATGAGGAAGAGGGGAATCCCGAAGCGCCTGGCCACCTCCACTGCCGCCCGCATATCCCCGCCGGGCCTCATCCCAAACTCCTCCCCGAGTCTCTCCTCGAGCTTCGCTAGGGCGTAGTTTATCAGTCCCCCCTTTCCGAGGCGAATGGCATCCCCGAGGGTCGCCTTCCTTTCGCCTTCCATTGCCAGGAACCTCGCCCTATCAAGCTCCACAGCTATGGCGTTGGGCCTTTCCTTGAGTATCGTTCTGACGACATCCTCCCTGCTTCTCGGGGAAACGTGCATCGTGCCTATAACCCTGACGTAGCGCAGATAGCTCATCCTCTCTCCTCCAGGAGGTTCCTCAGCTCCCAGGAGCCGGATTTGAAGGTTACCACGTCGAAGTCCCCTGGAATGATAAAGTTAACGCCGAGGACCTCGCATATCCTCGCCGCTTCCCTTGCGTATTCCTCGTAGGTGTAGCGGAAGGCCCTGTGGAAGAGCGCGAGGAGCTTTGCCCTGGCCTTTTTCGCTGTCTCACAGGCATCCTCAACGGTGGAGTGGTAGCCCTCTCCCCTGTCCTCAGGGCTGAGGTACGTCGCCTCATGGATCAGCAGGTCGGCCCTCTCGGCGAAGAGCCTCACCCTCTCCGTCGGTGCTGTGTCGCCTGTGTAAACCACCTTCAGCCCCTTCCTCCGCGGCCCGGTGACGTCTTCGAGGCGGATTATCCTGCCGTTCCACTCGATTTTGCCTTCCCTCTCAATCTTCCCGAGTATCGGCCCCTCGCTCAGGCCGTACTCCCTCAGCTTCTCGGGCAGGAACTTTCCGCGCTTGTCCCTCTCCTTGAAGACGTAGCCGAGGGCTGGAACACCGTGCTCAACCCTGAAGGACCAGATTTCGTAGTCACCGAACTTTAATCGGGTCTCACCGAGCTCATGGACGTGGATGTCGAAGCCCGGCCTAAAGAATCCACTGTTCAAGAGGTTCTCAACGAACCGGAAGGTGTACTTCGGCCCGTAGACGTGGAGCGGCTTTTCCCGGTTCCAGAGGTTCATCGTCTGGATTAACGCGGCCAGTCCGAGGTAGTGGTCGCCGTGAAAGTGGGTTACGAATATTTTATCGACCTTCATCGGGCTGAGCTTCGCCGTGTTCATCTGACGTATGGTCCCCTCTCCCGTATCAAAGAGAATTATCTCTCCCCTGTACCTGAGCGCTATCGCCGGGACGTTCCTCTCCTTAGTGGGCATTATCCCACCGGTTCCGAGGAAGAACAACTCGAGCATGGTCTGAGTTGGAAGCCGGGTTTAAAAACCCGTCCCTAAAGCGTTAAATACCCCGGCGCGGTAAGGGGGGTGAGGTGTTGTTATGGAGGAAATACTGAAGGCCATCGAGGAGAAGGACTGCAAACGGGTCGCGAAGCTCCTCTACACCAAGGTCGATCAGCTCGATGATGATGAGCTCAAGGAGGTTCTCGAGAAGGCGGAAAAGCTGGCCCTCGAGTGCGAGGATTACGAGCTCTACAAGATAGTCGTCTACTACTTCCACGAGCTTCTGGGTATTAACAAAGTTCCCGAGTTCGAGAAGCTTGCCGAAGAAAAGGACACCTTCGAGGTAAAGTACCACCTCGCCGACCTCTACTACCTTATAGGTGAGCTCGAAAAGAGCCTCGAGCTCTACCGGGCGCTCCTCGAGGAGGAGGCTGCCAAGGGACACCTCGAGCACGTGGGGAAGATCTACTACGCAATGGCCATGATATACGAGGAGCTCCAGGAGTACGACAAGGCCCTTGAGCTGATGAAAAAGGCAGAGGAGGCCTTCGAGAGCCTTGGCAACGAGGAAGAGCTCCTTAGGGTCAGGATCCACAGGGCCTACGTGATGTTTGAGGCGGGTCACCCCTACGAGGCGAAGGCGATGCTCGCCGGACTTCTGCCCAAGGTTCTTGACAAGAAGGACCTCCACGTGGAGGTACACCTCAGTTTTGAGGAGATATTCGAGGACGACGAGAACTACGATGCCGCCCTTCAGGAGTGCCTCTACGCCATGATCCACGCGAAGGGTACTGACTACGAGGATATAGCCTTCGGTTCGCTGATGGACGTCCTGTGGCAGCTCTTCCTTGATGACGAGTTCGAGACGGTTTATCTCAACATCGATATGTTCGCGGAGGCGTTCCCCGACATGAGGAACTTCTTCGAAGCGGTCAAGGCAATAGCCCTGTACAAGGACGGCAAGATGGATGCGGAAGAGGTCAGCAAGTACCTGGAGAAGGTAACGGACGAGAGGCAGATCGAACTCCTGGAGCTCCTGGGTGAGGCGGAGCTCTAGTTCCCCTCCCCCTTCTTATCCCGACAGATGACGTCTTTGTCCGGGCACCGATTTGCCTCCAGCTGCACGGTAACATGGCCGATTCCGCGTTTGCCGAGGACGGCCGCGACCCGGTCAATTATGGACTGGGCTTCGCTTATAGGCATGTCGTCAACTTCCACATGGCACTCGAAGTGAACCTCCTTTTCCCCTATGCGCCAGACGTGGAAGTGGTGGGCGTTTTTAACGCCGGGGATGGATTCTATTTCGGCCTTTATCTCCTCAAGGTCAAGCTCTGGAGAGGCCTCCATCAAAACCTCAACGCTCTCCCTCAGTATCTCGTAGCCCTCCCTCAAAATGTAGAGCGAGATGAGAACCGTTATGAGGGAGTCAATCCACCCGATGCCCCACCGGATTATCAAAAGCCCGCCAACAACGACCGCCACCGAGGAGAGGGTGTCGCTCATGAGATGGAGGTAAGCGGAGCGGACGTTCATGCTCTCGTGTGCATGACCGTGGAGGAGAAAAACCGAGAGGAGGTTCGCCAGGAGCCCAATCATGGCAACCGCCAGCATCAGCGGGCCGTCTATTGGTTCAGGGTTTTTGAAGCGCCTGTAGGCCTCAACCAGGAGGAAGAGCGAAACACCAACGAGAACGGCGGAGTTTATGAAAGCCACGAGGATTTCAGCTCGCTTGTATCCGAAGGTGTACTTCTCGTTGGCCTTTCGCTCACCGATTTTTATCGCGAAGTAGCTCGCGAGTAAGCTCATCGAATCGCTGAAGTTGTGGAGGGAGTCGCTTAGCAAAGCCAAGCTCCCCGAGAGGATTCCGCCGATTACCTCTGCAATCGTGATGACCAGATTGAGAACTATCGAGAAGGCCATCCTGCCCTTAAGCTCGCCGTGGTGATGATGTCCCATTCTTCACCCACCGATTTCAGGTGAAGCGAGGAACTTAAAAAGATTTTGAGCGTTAAAATTAGCATCTCAACGAAGCCCCTTCAACGCATCCCCAACCTTAATGGCATCATCAACGATGACCATCTTAACTCCAGCGGAATCTAGGATCATCTTGCCCTTCGGGCAGTCCGTCCTTGATATTATGGCGTTAACGCCGAGGTTGACCAGGAAGAGGGCAACTTTTGAACCCGCGCCGTAAGGCTCCCGCCTGTAGGGGTTCTCGATAACCTTGACCCCATTAACTTTCCCGTCCTCAAGCTCGACCAGGGTGAAGGTTGGGGCCCTCACCGGGCTCTCGTGAACCTCGTCATCGAGACCACCCTTTGATGTAGGAATCGCGACCAGCATGGTTACCCATTCCAAAGGGGGGGAACAACCTTTTAACTCCTCGCCCGGCTCCATATAACGTATGGAAAAGATTTCAGGTGAGGTGAGGGTATGGAGCGAATCAGGAACTTCAACCCCGCGGCTTTCGCGAGTGTTATGGGGACCGGAGCAGTAGCGATAGCGACGTACAGGTACTCGGGCTACTGGGATCCCCTCAGGGGGCTCGGGATAGGACTCACCTACCTCAACGCGGCACTGTACTTTATGCTCCTCGTTCCCTGGCTGCTCAGGTGGATTCTTTATCGAAAGGACGCACTCGAGGACCTGAGGCACCCCTCCCGGGGGCACTTCTACGGGACGAGCGGCGCCGCTACCATCGTTCTCGCGGCCCAGTTTCTCTTCGTTCTCGGAAAAGAAACCATCGCATGGTACCTCTGGCTCTGGGGGGCCGCTTTGACGATTCTCTTCGCCTTCTGGATGTCCTACGAGGTCTTCATAGCCGGAGAGGTAGACCTGAGGCACCTCTCGCCGGCGTGGTACATACCGCCGGTGGCTCTGATAATCCTCCCCTTCGGCGCGGCCTTTATGAAGGCCACAACGGGATACACGAAGGAACTCGTTACGGTAATCAACTACATGGGGTGGGGAGCCGGATTCTTCCTCTATCTGGCCCTCTACGCCGTCGTCACGCTCCGCTTCATCAGGCACGAACTCATGCCGCCCCAGATGGCCCCGCTGATATGGATGAACCTCGGTCCGATAGGGGCTGGGATTACAGCGCTCTTCGCGCTCCTCAATAACTCTCCAATGCCTGGTAAGGAGCCGCTCTTCGTATTCGCGTTCTTCCTCTGGGGACTCGGCTTCTGGTGGCTGGTGATGGCGGCCGCGATGACGCTCCACTACATCAGGAACATCAGCCTGCCCTACAGCAGCTCCTGGTGGGCGTTCATCTTCCCGCTAGGAGCGTTCACCAACGCTACAAGGGACATAGGGGCGGTCTTCGGCCTCAAAATACTCGATCTCTTCGGCTTTATGCTCCTATGGGTTCTCCTGGCGATGTGGCTGATTGTCGTCCTCAAGACGGCCGTTCTTCGGAAGGATACGCGCGCCTGATCCTTTCGTTCTTTCCTCCGGGAAACTCTTTAAACCCGTGAAATCACCCCCATCCGGTGATAATATGGAGCGGCTCGAGTACATTGTCGAGCTTGAGTGGGACGGCAACGTTGGGAGCTTCGCAAGGGTCAGGGAGTTTGCCTTTACCATCGATACCAACACAGATGGTGGTTATAAAGGGCCGAATCCAACGGAGTACCTCCTTTCGGCCATAGGCGGCTGTCTGACCGTCAACTGGGGAAGACTCATCAAGAAGATGCACCTCAACGTCGAGGAGATGAGCATCGAAGTCAGGGGCTGGAGAAACCTCAAGGAGCCCCAGCTCCAGGAGATAACCTACCGCGTGAGGATTGTGACGGATGCACCGGAGAAAAAGATACTCCGCATCAAAGAACTGTCCGAGAAGTACGGGACGGTCTTCAACACGGTCGGAAAGGAGAAGATAAATGGGGAAATCGAGATAGTCCACCCGGAGTGATGTCTGCTCAGGCGGGAACGCCGCCTTCTTCTTTCAGGGCCCTGCACTTCCAGAGGGTCGCTCTTTTCTTCAACGCCTTGACGTAGCCGACCAGGAAGGTATCTGGACGATTGGGGTTATCGCGGGCGCTATGGCCATAAGGTCGATTCCAGCGGCGAGGGCTATTGCCATGGCCGTTCCCTCGTTCTTTCCAACGGAGGTGAAGATTATATAGCCATATGGCCCCTGTAGGGTATTCCAACTGCCCTGTCCACGAAGGTCATGAAGAGGAGGGCGATGGTGTAGTAGAGGACCAGCAGGATTAAAGCTACTCCCACGATGCCTGGCTTGCTGGCTATGAGCTTCGCCTTCTCCATGAAGATGAGGAAGACGATGGTGTACATGCCGAGGAGCGAGATTGCTGGAAAGGCCGGCTTGATCCTGAGGAAGCCCTCCGGGCCGAGCTTGCCCATGAGGTAGGCCCTGGTTAGAACTCCAAGTATCATCGGCGTTATGACGACGATGAGGATGGTCTTGACGAGGAGCCAGACCGGGATCGCTACATGGTAGCTCGATGCAAAGACCTTGAGCCACGCCGGAACGGTGACGATAGCTAAAGTGAAGCTCAAAGCCACGACGATGGTCGCAAGCTCGATGTTGCCCTTGGTGAAGCCCGTGTAGGCTATGCTCATCGAGGAGCACGGGACGACTACCGCCAGGAGGAGTCCGAGGGCGAGCATGCGGTTAACCGGGTGGAAAAGCTCGGTCAGCCATATCGCGCCGTACATGATGAGCGGGGAGATCACAAGGCCCATCGTGAGGGCTATAGTTAACTGTTTCCCGAGCTTGGCGCTGTTCTTAAGCTCGCCGAGGCGGAGGTTTATCATCATCGGGTAGATCATGCTGATGACGACGGGCATGTTGAGAGCCTTGAGCGTTTCGTGGTAGGGCTTGCGGTTGGCGTGCGTTCCAACGTAGAAACCTGCCAACATCGCCAGCGTAACGTAAACCGGAATGTATTTTTCGAGGTGGTTCTTAAACTTCAGCCAGTTCATTCCTCATCGCCACACCTGCACTTTGGCTTTATGATCAGAACGGGGCGGTAAGTCTTCTTCAGCACGCGCATTGCGGTTGAGCCGATGAGTTCCTTGGAAAAGCCAAGCTTCCCGTGGGTCGGGAGGATTATGAGCGAAACGTCCTCCTCTGCAACTTTAACTATCTCCTCCCACGGAAAGCCGAAGCGGACGACGGGCTTGACTTTGTCCGTTCTGAAAGTCTTCTTCACATCCTCGACCTTCGCCTGAGCCTCTCCATGACCTTCTCTTCAAGCTTCTTCTTTACCGCCTCAAGCTCAGGCTCCTCGGGTTCGTAGAGGAGCGAGTAGCCGTTTATGAGGTTCTCCATTGTCCCTTCGTCGATGACGTGGAGGAGAATAACCTCTTCCCCAGGGACTTCGTTTGTCCTTATGTTATCACGAGTAGCCCTATCGGCCATCTCCCCGGTGTAGAACTTCGGCTTCTGCCCTTCGAGGGAGATGTCGACCACCTCCATAGCCTTTCTCGCGAGCGGGTCTATTTCTTTGGCCGGTTAGGTTCCGGCGCTCATGGCCCTAAAGCGCGGGCCGTCGTTGAAGCGGTTGAAGAAGGTCTCCGCCATCTGGCTTCTAGCGGAGTTCTTGACGCAGACGAAGAGGATGAGCTTTTCCATCGTCTCTCACCATGGAATGCTCGAGAAAGCTTTTAAAAATCCCTCCCCTCGCCACGGAGTCTCGTTGTGGCAGGTCTGTCCAGAACCAACGGTTGAAAACAGAAACATATGAAAAATAATTTAAATGAGATGCTTTAGCTGTAATTGGGGTGAGTGAGATGCCCAACGTTGAAGCTCCCATCATCGGGAAGGACGCCCTTGGGAGACCGGTTAAGGACCTGAGTGTTATTCCGTGGTGGGGCGTTGATAGGAAGGAGATAGAGTGGTATCCCAAGATAAACTACGACGTCTGCGCCGGCTGTGGAATCTGCTTCGTCACCTGCGGGAGGCGCGTTTTCGACTGGGACGTCGAGAGGAGCGCGCCCATAGTTGCGAGGCCCTACAACTGTATGGTCGGCTGCAACACCTGCGCCATGCTCTGCCCCTGCAACGCCATAGAGTTTCCGCCGAAGGAGTACCTCAGGAAGTGGGTGGCGAGGGCGAAGGTTACGAAGAAGGCCTTTGAGATAGTCGACAGTATAATGCCCAAAAACCACATGAGCGATGGGGAGATAACCTCAACGCCGGAGCAGGACCCGCCGAAGAAAGGATAGGCTTAAAGAACGTTCAGAAGCGTCTTGAAGGCGATGGCGTAGATTATCAGCCCTATGACCTTCTTTACCCCCTCGGAGCTCATTTTGAAGTGCATGAGATGCGTCCCGATCCAGCCGCCGGCTATAGCAGGAATCGAAACCCAGAGAAGAAGCATCCAGTCGAGGGTCCCCATACCCCAGTAGGTTAGAAAACCGCTAAGCGAGGAGAAGAAAACAACGAGGGCCGTCGTTGAGGCGACCTTCTTCGGTTCGTAGCCGAGAACTATCAGGGCAGGGCTTATTATCCCACCGCCGCCCACTCCGAGGAGACCGCCGAGGAAACCCGCTATTCCCCCGATTATAGAGCCTTCAACGATGTGGTTGCCAGTATTTGGGTGCCTCCGCGGCTTGAAGAATATCATGACCGTTCCGGAGTAGAGCAGAAAGCCCACGAAAACCCACAAAACGTAAACCTTGGGGATGAACTTACCGGCGTAAGCACCAACCGGGGCCATGGCCGTGGCAACGAGCAGGATTGGAAGGCCGAAGCGGTGGTCGAGCTTGCCGTGTTTGAGGTTCTTGAGCGTTGCCGAGAGCATGGAGAGGGTGTTTATGAAGAGGCCGGTTGGCTTCGCCGTCATCAGCGGAATTCCGAGCCAGCCCATAGTTGGAACTATCGCTATCGCGCTCCCGACACCACCTATCGAGAACACGACGCTGAGGATGAACGCTATTAGGGCCAGCTCCGGGTAGTTCATCACTCCTTCACCCCATTCGTGGACGGTTGGGTGAAGGGAATGTCATTTAAAAAGATTTTGATACGTTAGAGATGCCGATAAAAGTTGTAAAGAAAAGACTCGAGGATCAGCCAGTTCCGATACACTCGCTTTCCTGCTCCTCCAGTTCGATTATCCTCCTGAGGACACACTCAAGAACGGAGAGGTCTTTGAGAATGTCCTCGAATCTGGCCCGGGCCTCCTCCGAGTCGGTCCTTTCTGCGAGTTGACTGACTATGTCCTTCAGCGGCCTGACCTCCCTCTCCAGTATGTCCCTGGGCTGCTGGAGGAACTTCTCGAGGAAGGCCGGAACGGCGGAAAAGTATTTTGTCTTGCCCTCCTTGCGGTAGGTTACCAGGTAGTCCCGGGTGAGACGGGAGAGGGAGACGGAGACCGAGGACCTGCTGAGGTTGGTTGCTTCCGCCAGCTCGGATATTGTTAGGGGTCTGTCGCTGAGGAGGAGATGGCCGTATATCCTGCCGTCGGTATGGGTATAACCCCACCTGCTCAGGAGTTGGGCAACGATCTCGACGAATTGCCTGGAGTCCCTCTTCGATGACGCCATTAAACCATCCCCGGGAGCGTGCCTTAAAAACTAAAAGAAAGGGGGGGCTTAAAAAAGTTTTGAATTCACGCCGTCGTTCTTTTGGAGGTTCCGGGGGAGGAGACTTCACCGGTGGCTATCATGACGCCGCCGATCAGTGCGATCCAAGCGCCGAGTGTCCAGAAGCCACCGTCAAAGGGCATCGTTATCAGGGCAAGAATTGCGATTGTCCATCCGACGAGGCTCCTGTTGCTCTTGTAGTAGTAGGCAAGGATCATTATCGTCAGGCTAATTATTATCTCGATCCAACCGACGGTGCTGACGCTTCCGTAGTGCCAGCCGTAGAATGTCTTGTTTGCCAGTACCAGTATGCCGTCCGTCAGTATCAGGAGGGCACCAGTATCAGGAGGGCACCCAGGATGGCGGTCCACATTCCGCTCTTTGCGGAGACCATTTTCTCACCTCCCGAAGGTTCGTCAATGGTATCTCCTCACGGGATTATCTAAATTTTACGGATTATTTTGATATATCAAAAATAATTAACATATTTTTCACATCAGCCGATACCGGCATCATGGGTAGGCCAGGCTGGAACCCGCAAAAGAAAAACTCCAGAATAAAGGAATAAGTTCAGGGTCAGTAGAACTTTCCAAAGTTGTACTGAGGTATGGGACACTGGACTATTCTCCTGGACCAGAGGCAGTCGGCGCAGCTTGGCTCGTTGCCCCAGCAGTCTATATCGGTTGTCTTGACAAAGTCGCAGGCGTTCACGAGTTCGCAGTCGGTACAGGAGGGGTACATATAGTTCTTCATGGTAAAGCGGAACCAGGTGTACTTCTCGCTCGTCCAGATGTCGGCGAGGCTCTTCTCTCTCACGTTGCCAAAGGAGTAGGCGTTGACCTTCTTCTTCCTGCCGAAGATATATTCGTAATAGCTGTGGAGGAAGCGGTAGCAGGGCGCAACTTCCCCGTCCCATCTGACGACGGCAACGTTGTTCTCATCAAAGTCGCAGGCCCTTTCGGTCTTCAGTTCGAACTTGGGGAGTTTTATGTAGAGGCCATTGTGAGCTATCTTGTAGAGCTCGTCAAGAATGGGCTTCATGTCAACGCTTCCGTCGTAGACTATGTCCTTCGTCTGCTCCTCAGTAAGCGGTAGGAGGTTTGAGACGAGCATCGAATCAACACCGAGGTCGAGAAGGAAGCGCGCCATGTCAGGCAGCTGTGTGTAGTTCTCCTTCGTGACAACTACTTCAACGCCTATGCTCGGCCTGTGCGTCCCGTACTCCTCACGGTACTTTACCAGCTTTCTTATTTTATCGGCCGTTACGGCGGCTGCTATGTGCCCCAGGGTTATGGCGTTTTGGGCGGTCGGAACAGAGTCCATCGAGAAGTACATGAGGTCAACGCCGAGCTTCGCGAACTCGCGGAGCATCTCATCCGTAAGGAGGGTTCCATTGCTGCTTATCCCGAGGGCAAAGCCCCTCCTCTTTACCTCGCGCACCATGTCCATAAAGCGGGGGTGGACGGTTGGCTCACCGATGCCGCCGAAGTATATCATCCTCAGCTCGGGAAACTCCTCGGCGTCGTCGAGGATCTTGAGGAACAGCTCCCAGTCCATATCCCCCTCGGTATCTTCCCAGTACTGCTTGAAGCACATCTCACACTTCAGGTTGCAGCGGCTGGTGACCTCGATGTAAAGGTACTTCATATCGAGTTTTGGCTTCACTATAACCTTTCCGTCCCAGAGGGTGAAAGTGTACTCCCTGTCCAGTTCCCTGGCCTTTCTTGAGCCCGAAAGCGAGAACGAATGCCCCATGATCTCACCTTAATCCCCGTCTTTGGCCAGCGCCGATAAAAAACTTGCTGGGCAAAAATGGGTAGAAAAGGATCAGGCGAATTCCTTAAGACCGAGTTCTTCCAGCTTCTCATCCTTGATTGCCCTTCCATCCTCCGTCCAGCCGCGCATCCTGTAGTATCTCGGCAGCATCTCCTTCAGGCGAACAACGTGGCCCTTGTTTGGTCCCTCGGGCATGGGCTCCTCGAGGAATCTCTTCGGCAGGGTATCGTCCCTCTCCGGAACGAGTCCGGCTTTGAGGTTAAACAGACGCTCGGCGTTCCAGATGCGCTCGCCTATCTTGAGATAATCTTCCGTGCTGAAGTCCCAGCCCAGAGCTGCGTTGAGCATGTCGCGGAAGTCGTCTCCTCCGAGGCCGAAGGTCGTAAACAGACAGAGACCGGCCGCATCTATGACCGCGCTGAGATCCTGGAAGAGGATGAGCATCTTTATCTTCTCGTCGCTTATGTCGTGCGGATCCATCTTGTACGGATAGCCGAGTATCTCCGGGCTTATCATATAGTTCTTGATGTGACAGCCGCCACGGTTGTTGGTGGCGTAGCCGAGACCGTGGCCTTCGGCACCACGCGGATCATAAGCCGGAAGCTCGAGCTTCTTGACGCTCATTGAGTACTCCGGGTGGCCGTACATCTCGGCGAAGCGATAGCTTCCCTCGGCGAGCTTGTCACCTATGCCCTTCCTGTAGGCTATCTTCTCGATGTAGTAGTGGAGAACCTCGGTGTTGCCCCACCTGAAGGGCGGCGCCTCCTCGCCGAGATCCTCATCCTTGAGGTAGCCCTTCTCGTAGAGCTCCATCGCGGCGGCCAAAGTTCCGCCGGTTGAGATGGTGTCGAGGCCGAACTCGTCGCACTGGTGGTTGGCCTCGATTATGCTCGCGAGGTCGTTTATGCCGAGGTCGGCTCCGAGCGCCCAGATGCTCTCGTACTCCGGCCCCTCGGTGACTCCGACCGTGGTCAGCTTGTTGACCCTTCCACAGCCTATCGGACAGGCATAGCAGGGCTGGTTCCTTATGAGGTATTTTGCCGTCATGGCTTCGCCGCTCTGCTCCTCTGCGTACTCGAAAACGCCGGTCTGGAAGTTTCTCGTCGGGTAGAGGCCGTTCTGGTTGATTATGTTAACGAGAACCGCGGTTCCGTAGTTGGGCAGACCTCCTCCTGCCACCGGGTCGTTCTTGAGCTTGTTTATCTTCTCCCTCACCGTGAGCATGAACTTCTGTCTGTCCGCTATGGGAACGCGCTTGGTTCCTTCAACGGCTATCGCCTTGAGGTTCTTACTTCCCATAACGGCACCAACCCCAGCCCTCCCGGCGGCGCGGTGACCGTCGTTGACTATGGCAGCAAACTTGACGAGGTTCTCACCTGCCGGCCCAATGCTCGTTATGTGGAGCTTTTTGCTTCCGATCTCTTTCTTGATGGTCTCCTCGGTTTCGCTCACGAGCTTGCCCCAGAGGTGGCCCGCGTCGCGGATCTCAACGTTGTCGTCCTTGATGTAGATGTAGACGGGGCTTTCGGCCTTTCCTTCGACTATTATCCCATCCCAGCCCGCGAACTTCAGCTCTGCACCAAAGTAGCCACCTGAGTTTGACATCGTTATGAAGCCCGTCTGCGGGCTCTTGGTAATCACGTTGTACCTGCCGCCTGTTGGGGCACTCGTCCCACTCAGTGGACCGGGGGTTATTATGAGCAGGTTCTCAGGCCCGAGGGGATCCGCCGTGGGATCCATGTCCCTGAGGAGGAAGTATATCCCAAGTCCCCTGCTGCCGAGCCACTTCTTGGCCAGTTCCTCGTCGTATTCCTCAACCTTTACCTCTCCGGTGGAGAGGTTCACGCGCAGAAATCTACCCCAGTTGCCATACATGGACATCGCCAGTGAATGATGCACAGTAGCGCATATAAATTTAGCGAAAATGAATGGTCTTGTCCCGCCCAGGAGGATTAAACTTTTCCGTTTAACTCAGAGAACTCTCACAACGCGCTCTCGCCAGGGACTCACCCGGACCCTCAGGTACCCCCTGAGTCTCGCGTCCACCTCGGGATCCCCCGTGTAGACCCTGATAGCGCCATTGGCTATCTTTGACGGGGTTGCGACCACGAGGATGTTCTCCTTCGGGATATGCCTCAGCACCTCGGCTGAGAACTGCTGGTTTCCCCTGCCGAAGAGAAAGTTGAGACCTCCTATAACCGTGACAACGATCTTAGGATCCTTATCAGCAAACCGCAGGAGATCCTTCTCTGTTGCATCCTTCACTAGGAGCCGGACCTTCCCATCCATGACCTCGACAACGTCAACCCCGAGAAGCGTTCCGTCTATTCCAAGCCTGTCCTTTATCCGCTTTATTGTCGAGCCTGAGCCGAGGAAGTAGATACCATCGTTCTCAAGTATCTCCTCCGCAACGGCCTCAGTCATCGCCTCAAGCTCTTCCTCCTCATCGAGGGGGATTCCTTCCTTGCTACCCTGCACAAGGGTCTCGACGACGGGGACGATCGCTTTTTCATAGGTTCTGGCCCTAACCTCGTCGTGTCTGTAAGATTCCTCGTCAATGTCCCTCACTTCCCTCTCCTCGAGTCCTGCCCTCCCCCTGAGGAACTCCACGAGGAGCTTCGCCGCGTCCTCGGGTGACGTTGCAAAAACCCCGGAGTACATTTTAACGCCCGTTGGAATGCCAAGGATCGGGAGCTTTCTGTCAACGGCATCAACCACGTCCCTGGCGGTTCCGTCGCCGCCGGCAAAGAGGAGCAGCTCGACCTTTCCAACCATTCTCCTTGCGAGCTCCTTTGTGTCCTCCGGGGTCGTGTCAGGGATCCTGATGCCGTCAACGAGGCGATAACCTATCTCCCTGTGCCGGATGACATCGTAGGGAAAGTTGAACTCCCTCAGGATGTCCTCTCCGAGAGGCCCTGGGCCCGTTATGAACTCGATCCTTCTCGCTTCCGGGTACGTGCTCAGCTCCCGCAGGAACAGTTTGACCAGTTCAGGGGCCACTGGCCTCGCCCCGCGTTTTATGGCCTCCTCAACGACACCATCGGTTCCCTTCAGGGCCACCCTGCCCCCCATTCCGGCGATTGGGTTGACAATGAGCCCGACCCTCATCGGTTCACCTCATGTACTTTCTCGCGAAGACCGTTAGGAACACCGCCCACATGAACATTCCGAAGAGGGCCTCGACGGAAGCTATGGCCCTTCCCACGCCTATTGGATGGTAGTCACCGTAACCGAGGGTTGTAGCGGTTACGATGCTGAAGTACTCGTAGTCAAGGAGAGTCATGATCCTTGAAAAGCCCTCCACGCTTCCAGTAATGAGGTAGAGAACCGGGAAAAAGAGGTTAACCGCGGCGAGCCATATGAGGATGGGCCTCTTCCAGTCGGTACCGTACTTGCAGGTCAGATCCGCGAAAAGCCATTCGAAGAGCACCTCGACCTTGAGCACGAGCGAGCGCAATCCTCCGGTCCTGCCGGAGAGACGGGAGTTCCTCTTGGCAACCATCTCCAGGTAATAGTACTCGTCGGCTTTCTCAAAGTCGCCGTTCCGCTCCCAGCTTATCCTGGCGAGCCGGTAAAAGACCTCCGCCGCTCTGGGGCTGTTAAACCTGCAGCCCTCCACCTCAACAAAACCGTTCACCATCAGTTCAACCGGAATGTTCGGGAGAACCGTGGAGTTCCATGTAAGGTCCCCATGGATGGACGTTCTCCTGAAAATCATGTTGCCCATGACGGTTATGTGGACGAACTCAGGGTTCTTGAGCCTGCTCCCCGTTATCTCCGCGTGGCCAAAGATGTTCATGTCCTCGATTATCAGACTCCCATGGAACCGGCGGATGCTCAATCGCACCTGCCTCTTGAACCGGGTGGACTGGTCAAACTCTATCTCCTTGATGACCATGCTGGAAACCTTTACGCTCCGCTCCGGTGAAGCCGAGGGCTTTAACCCGTGCTCCTCGAGGATCCTTCTCATCAGAGGGTAGCGAACGTTTATCCCTATTCTCCTCACGTCCCTGAGCCCGCTGAGTTCGATCCTGCCGACGATCCTCCTCTCTCCGTATTCGTCCCTGTTCTCACCCTCACCGGAGTATTCGACGGAGTTTATCATAACGTATCTAATGCTCGAGTTTCGGATGAAGAGGGAGTTGGAGAACCTGAGCCGGAGGAGGTTGAGTCCGAAAACTGTTGAACCGTGGAGGAGGAACGTCCCCACATCGCTCTCAAAGAGGATTATCCTGCCCACCTGGGAATTGAAAAACGTAATTCCCGGGACGCTGACGGAGTCGAGGAGTATGGCTTTTATAGTTGAATTTTTGAAGGTGAGGGGGTTTTCTGCCTTGAAGTCTTTGATCCTCGTTTCATATAGGTAGATGCCCTCGAAGTACGTTTGCCCCTGCTTCAGCCTCCTCTGGAAGGTTTCTTCCTTGATCTCCTTTATCCTCTCACCGAGCAGCTTCTCGCCCTCCTCGAAGGGGATGTGGAGGGCGCAGTACTTTGAACCCTCTACCGGTTTGAGCCTGCACTTCTTCCCGTTCTCGTAGGTGTACTCGCACATCGGAGGGGCTTCCCCGGGAGACTAATAAGCTTTTCCTCCCGGACCTGAAAATGAAAAAGGGGTTCAGAACTTTAGAACCCTCGCCAGAACTATCAGCGGGTCCCAGACGGGAGCGAAGGGCGGTGCGTAAGCTAAGTCCGTGAAGAAGGCATCCCTTGTGGTAAAGCCGGCCGTAAGCATTGCCGCGGCGGTGTCTATCCTCGGAAGGATTTCAGCGCCAACCGCCTGAAGTCCGAGGAGCCTGTTCGTTTCGTTGTCAACAACACCTTTGAGCCATATCGGTCTCGCACCCGGATAGTAGTGGGGTCTGGTGCTGGCCTTTATGAACGCCGTCCTTATGTCGTAGCCCTCTCTTATGGCATCCGCCTCGGTGAGACCGGTCTTTCCAATCTCCACCTCAAAGAACTTGGTAACGCTCGTTCCAAGCACTCCCGGAAAGTGGATCTCCCTCCCGGCTATGTTGCTACCGGCCACATAACCCATCTTGTTTCCGGGCGGTGCAAGGGGAACCCAGACGCGCCTTCCGGTTATTATGTGCTTCGTTTCGGCGACATCTCCAGCCGCATAAACGTTCTCCACGCTGGTCTCCATTTTCTCGTTCGTCCATATGGCCCCGGTTTCACCTATTCTGACACCTATCTGTTTGGCCAGCTCGACGTTGGGCCTTATGCCGGTCGCGATGATGACGAGGTCGGCCTTGTACTCGCCGGCGTCCGTGATGACCTTCTCGACCCTCTTCTTACCCTCGATGCGGAGCGTTATCTCCTGCGTCCTTAGGTTGATCCTCTTTCTCATCTCCTCTTCAAGGATATCGGTGACTTCCCTGTCGAAGGCCCTGGCCATGACCCTCTCATTCCTCTCTATCAGCGTGACCTTCTTGCCCTGAGCCGCGAAGGCCTCCGCCATCTCAACTCCAATGTAACCGCCGCCGATGATAACGACGTCCTCAACTGGATTCTTCTCCATGTACTCCCTAATCGCCACGGCATCCGGCGGGAGGTCCGCGGTGAAGACTCCTGGAAGGTCTATGCCCTCTATCGGCGGAACCCTCGGCGAGGCACCGTTCGCGAAGACTAGGTAGTCCCACTCGTAGGTGTGCTCTCCATCCCCTTCCCTGACGTGAACCTTTCCCTCCTCGACTTCAACGACCCTGGCCTTCAGGTGGAGATCTATCCCGCGCTTCTTTATGAAAACCTCGGGGGGATAGTGCATCAGCTTTTCAATTGGTGAGATGCCCTCGACGACATAGGGGATGCCGCAGGGCGCGTGGCTAACCCATTCTGTTGCCTCAAAGACCTTGACGTCCCACTCGGGTCTCAGCTTCTTGACCCTCGATGCCGCACTCATTCCCGCGGCGCCGCCACCGATAACGACGACCGTTTTCCTCTCCATTGCCATCACCGGATAGAGTTGGGCTGACGGTTAAAAAGGTTGGCGAATCACTCCTTTTTGGAGCGGAAGTACTTCCTTCCGCCCACCCCAACCATTCTGTAAACCTCACCCTCGCGGATTTCCCCCGCCGGTTTCTCCAGTTCGTATACCTCGTAGGTCTTCATGTCCATCATCTGAACCTCCCCCGGTCTCAGGCTGGTTACCATAGCCTCGCTCTCCTCATGCTCTACTGTATCAACCCCTTCCCTCTTCGCGGTTTTCCAGTCGAGGTGCTCGCTCTTCCCCGTGACCAGGTTCCTCAGCGAGAGGCCCCTCCCGTCTACCCTCTCGACCTCGTAGACGTTGCCGCGCTTATCTGCCACTATGTCGCCCCTCCGGAACTTCGGAATCCTTACGCTCACGCTCGTCCTGTAGGTTTCCCTGCTCGTCTGTCTATCAACGCCAACCAGCTCGTAGGCCTCGCTTATCGTCCCTCCAAACTTCTCCTTTATCGCCTGGGCGAGTTTTCTGGCGCTCGAGGTCGAGCCCATGTAGAAGTCCAGACCTTCCTCCTTCTCTATCGTGTCCTGGATGAAGCCCATCCTGTCCCTGCGCATTATCTCGTCGACCTTCTCCTCCACGAGCTTTCCTATAGCCTTTCTCTCGTCCTCGGCCAGCGGCCTGCCCTCGGCGCGAACCTGCAGAATAGCCTCGAAATAGCCCCCGAGGAACTTTGAACAGCGCGGGCAGACGGTCTGGCGAACGTAGACTGTAACGCGCTTCCTTTCGTCGTGGAGCTCCCGCTGGAGCTCGTGCGTTCTGGCCTTGACGCGAACCTCGTAGGTTATTATCGCCGGGAAGTACTCGATGTGCCAGTCGACCGGCTGGAAGGCCACAATTGCTTTTCCAACCGGGAGTTCATCCACTTCCTCAAGCTCCTCCATCGAAACTACCTCGTACTCCCGGATTTTATCGCTCAGCGAGTCCTCAAGCGTCTCGAGAAGCGCGTTGTCGGCGACTTCAAAGATAAGCTCGTCGAGCTCGTAGCTGTGAGGATCAACCCATACGCCCCTCTTCTTATAACTTCCACAGTTCTGGCAGAGTTCTGTGTTTATCTCGCTTTCAATGAGGAGCACGGGGTTCTCCTTGCGGTAGCACACCTGACAGAGCCCCTCGATGAGAGGACCTCCTTCTTCCTCGCTTATTCCACACCGGTAACAGAACCTCTCGCTCATGATCTCACCCGGAGTAAGAGGGAGCGCATGCTTAAAAACGTTAGAGTCTCCCTCACAGGAACATCTTGGCCATCTGGGCGTGGGGAATGCCATCTATCCTGAGAACCCTGTTCTCGTCCACGTAGCCGAGCTCTATGGCCTTTGAGACGCATCTCTCACCAGTCAGGTTGGCTATCGTCGCCTCCTCCAGAAGTTCCCCGAGCCTGTCCTCCTCAACGAGTTCACCTTTGTAGAATCGCTCCTTTACCTCAAGCTTCAGCTCGCCCTCGCGAAAGGTCTTTCCGAGAAGCTCCTCGTCGCATGCCGCTAAAAGAACCTCCCCCTGGACGCGGTAGACCTTGGTGTATATCACGGGTTTCACCGGTGAAAGAAGGGCACGGACTCTTAAAAGGTTGGCGATGGTACAAAAGGAGAAGAAAGGAGAGGGCATCAGCCCTCAGAACCCTCGACTTCCTCTATCGCGGCCTCGAGGATGGTGTAGGCCTTGAGGATGTTGAGGTAGGCCTTGCGGATGTTCGGAAGTGCGGCTATGGCGAGGTTGTCCCTGCCGGGCGTTATGTACTTCTCGGCCTCCTCGTAGTACTTGTCGGCGAGCTCCTTGTAGTGCAGCGCCTCCTGGAGGGTCTCGTTGTCCACTCCGAGCTCAAGGGCCTTCTTGTAGAGCTCATCGAACTTCTGGTCGTACCTCCAGTAGAGCATGTACCAGACGTAGTTTAGCGTTGAGATCCTCATTATGTCGGACTTGGTGATGTAGTCAACCCTGATCTCTCCTGGGGAGTGGAGCCTCATCCTTATGTGGAGCAGCGTTCCTCCCTTGGCAGTGTCCTTCTTGACATCCAGGAGGTCGGCGTTCTTGACGCTGACGTAGTAGCTGGTGGTGTCTGCCGGGAGCTTGAGGACAACCGTGACTATGGTTCCGTGATCGCCGTTGACGGTGAGGTAGTAGATCCTGCCTGCGTCTATAAACCTGGTGATTGAGGCCTTTCCGCCAATGCTCTCCTCGATGTCGTACGTTTCCTGGACGTTCTCCTTGTCAACCCCCTTGACGTAGATCGTTTCCCTGTTGTTGTCCGGTACCAGGTCGTCCAGTGCATCAACTACGAACCTGTACTCGTGGAGCTTGGTATCAACTACCGGTATCTCTATGCTAACCTTGTAGACATCCTTGGGTGACATCACCGGGATCGTGGCCTGAAGGTCTGTGGGTACGTCGTCCTTCACGAGGAGGATCCTGACGTTGGAGACGTTTATGAGCCCGTCGTTGGTGATGTAGGCGGTTATGTTGTAGGTCTCCCCGACGTAGGCGACGCCGCTGGTTTCAATGCCCGATATCCTGACGTCCACGGCGCTCGGCAGTATCTTCACCGGTACCTGGAACATCATTGGGAACTTACTGGTTCCGATGAAGATCATTCCCATGAGTGGTCTGTCGCTGGCGAGATGCTCCTCGGTGAGGTTGTAGCCGGCGGTAATCATGTAGATATCGCCGCTCTTCTCGATGTTCTTGATCGTCAGCTCAGTGCCGTCTATCGTGGTTATGCTGAGGTCGTAGGTGGCGACTCCCTCAGCCGGGTTGCTCCAGGAGTAGACCTCGACTTTGTACTGCCCTGCCTTCGGGTTGTTGATGGTAACCCTCTCATCAGCGCGGAAGGATGTCGAAGAGCCGACCATAACCCAGGTTCCGTTGTTGTTGTAGTATACGTACAGGTCGAGGTCCACGCCAGCTATGTCGTCCCAGTCGCTCCTGAGCTCCACGTCGAGTATCGGTGAGTTGGTCACGTTGACGAAGTAGTAATCCGACTCGCCCGTCTCCGGAGCAAGGATGTTGTGGTACTCGATGGGTTCGCTGAATCCGAAGGCCTCGGCGGTGAGATCACCGGCCCATTCAGGCACCTTCACCGTGAAGACCTGCTCGTTGCTCTGGCTCTTTACCTCGACCCACTTGTTCGGACTTAGCTTGGCTAGGTCAACCCTGCCGGTGAAGGGTATCACGGGGGTCAGTCCGAAGGGCGTGTAGACCCACATCGCGTTGAGGCCTGGGACAGCCTTGGCCATGACCACGCTCTCGCCGAAGCGGATCCTGTGGCCCCTGGCGCTGTCCACCATGCCGTAGGGTCCGAAGATGTCCGGGTACTCCATGCTCCAGAAGTCAACCTTCGGCTGGAGCAGGGACGGGTAAACCGCAGCAAATCCGTCCCAGGTTACGTCCGCCAGTATGTAGCCGTCTTCGGCGTCCTCCGTCGGAACGTTGAAGTAGTAGAGCCTCGCGTCCTTGACGTAATCGGAACCCTGGGTGCTGTATAGGTGGGAGTTGTCGTAGAGTCCGCTTGCCTCATCCGAACCTCCGAAGCTGAAGCTCGGCGATGGCGATGCAACAATCACGCTGACCGGCAGGGTAACGATGTCCTTGCCGTAGTCCACGTAGATCGCTCCCTCGTAGAGTCCGTAGGAGGCGTTCTCCGGGACCTTCAGGGTGGCCTTGAAGGTACCGCTGGACTTGGCGCCAAGGATGAACTCTCCGGGTGTAACCTTGACCCAGTCCCACGGGGTGATCCTGTAGAACTCCAGCTTGATTGTTCCGTTGAACGTGGCATCACCGTACTGCCTGACCTGGAGCAGGAGCAGAGGGGACCTCTCAAGCGGCTCCCTGACGGTGAACGAGACGACGGCACCTACTCCACCCTGCTGGATGAGACCGCCGATTCCATAGAGTCTTACGAGCATGCGAACGCCAAGTGTTGGAACGTTCGGGTAGACGGTCACCTTCATCATCTGCGTGTCGTTGGGTATGAGGTCGTTTATCCTCACCAGTGGCCAGTTGGTGGAGTTGACGTTCTCTATTGGTATCTCCGTCTCGCCGATCTTCTTGAGAACGCCGGCCTCGACTTTGACTTCAACGTCCTCGTTGTAATAGTTGGTCAGCTTGAACTCCTGACTGTCGCTTTCTCCAGGATAGAGGATGTTCGGGAAAGCCTCGTGGTCACTGCCCTCGTACGAACCCGCCTGCCACTTGGTGGGACTGGCCAGCACTCCTCCTTCTTCAAGAGCTATCTCAACCGCCTTGGTGGCGTTGAGGTAACCTGAACCCTGCTGGAAGACGTCGTTGTAGACGTTCTCCGCCGCAGACATGAGGATCTCTCTCATCTCTTCGGTGGTCGGGTACCTTCCGTGGGCCCGGTAGAATGCCTCAGCAACCAGGGCGCCAACACCGGCCGCCATCGGGGTGGCGAGGCTGGTTCCGGCCCAGACCTCGTTGGCGTACTTTCCACCGATTATTGGTTCTGCCCTCCATGCCTGCATGTTGAGTGTTGTACTTCCCAGGGCGAACATTCCGGGGGTGAGCACATCTGGCTTGACCTGTCCGAGGGCGTTTGGTCCCCTGCTCGAGAACTCAACGACGTCCCCATGTGGATCGAGGGCGTTCCATCCAACCGCTATGCGGTAGCCCCACTCTGTGGCTGCACCTATGGTTATGGCTCCAGGTGAAGCGCCCTCGCTGGGATCCGTGGCGTATCCCGGACCCTCGTTGGCCGCCGCGAAGAAGTGAACTGTTTCGGGCCTTATCTTGGTGAGATACTCCAGGAACCTGTCCTCGAAGCTGAATCCTCTGTCAAAGGAGTAGTACAGACCCCTACCGTAGCTGTTGCTCGTCAGCTGGGCCTCATCACCCGTTCCGGGCTGTCCGTCGTAGCCCTCGGTGGAGAAGTACATCATGTCTATCCAGTTGGACGTGGGCGTGTAGAGGTCTCCCTCGGCTATTATCTTGGATTCGATGGCGTTTCCAACGACCGGGTAGAAGTCCCCGGGTATTCCGAACGAGGCCGGTCCAACGGTCCTGCCCCTCGCGGCTATCGCTGCGGCACAGAGGGTTCCGTGCTCGAGACCGCCTGCGAAGATCGTTCCCAGCATGAAGGCAACGAGTGAGCCATCCTCCGGGGTAAGCTTCTCCTCGCTTATTCCGTGCTGTCCAAGGTTCCACCTCTCGTAGACCTGCTCAGCATAGGGAATCGGGGTCTTGCCGTCGGCTATGAAGTAGATCATTCCTCCCGAAAGGTCGGCGTAGCCGTCCCTGCCCGGAACGCTGAACTCTCCGTAGTCTGGATCGAAGTCCGTCCTGAAGAGGTCCCAAGCTATCACGGGGTTGTCTTTGGTGTGGCCGGTATCCTCGTTGAAGTCAACGAAGTAGCCCCAGTCGGTGGTGAGATCCACGTAAACCTTGTCCGAGGTACCGTCTCCGTCGGAGTCAACAACGAGAACGAAGCCTAGGTTGAGGTACTCAGCGTCGGGTGGAGTGTTAACAACCGCCAGTGCAAGGTCCGGGTGGAGACCGATGTGGACGACGTTGCCCTCGAAGGGGAGTGTTAGGTTGGTGTTGAGTGGGAGCCTCACGGGCAGCGGGCCCATTCCATCGATGTAGGGCATGGCCATGAAGCCTAGGCTGATGGCGGTGGCGTTGGGATCTGGAATGAGCGGGTCTGCCAGGAAGTCGGTCGTGGATGGCAGGAGGTAGTAGTAGGGTACCCCGATGTTGCCCATTCCAAGTCCGACGGCACCCTTGTTTATCGCGCTGGCGCGGAAGGTGACGCCGTCAACGCCGACGACGCTGGGTATTCCCAGGTTGAGCAGGTCGTAGGTGCGGGTGTCAATGTGCAGGTAGTTCTTGGTGAAGTTGAGGGGTATCGGCGGGAGGTACTTCACCGTATAGGCATCTATGTTGTAGGTGGTGTTGCCCGGGTTGTCGAAGCTGTGGACGATGATGAGATAGTCGCCGGGCGCGGGGTTGTCAAGCTCGACTCTCTCATCGGGACCGATCTTAAATGATCTTCCCACGATTGATCCGTTGTAAACCACATAGATATCAATGTCAAGGCTCTCGTTGACGCTAGATGTCTCGACAACGAAGGTGTCAACGGTGTCGTTTATTGTTACGGGGTATACGGTGAAGTTCCCATCGGGGGGAGCCGGAACGTTGGTCTCGTTGAGGAGCACGTTGGTCTCGGTGGGAATGTAGAACCCGTTGGTATCGAGGAAGTTCGTGCTTATGAGGAAGAGCCTGCCGCCGTTGTCGAGATACGTGCTTACGTTTGCAAGCTCATCGTCGGTAAAGGGCTCATAGTTCATGCCGGTAAACCAGATAACCGCCTGATAATCGGCCAGAACTGTGGTGTTGGGCCGTGGCCCGTCAACTCCAACGCGGTAGAGGGTGAAGTTGTAGCCGAGCTTTTCAAGGGCGGTCACGTAGTACTTGTCGAAGTCGTACCACATTGTACCGTTGTTGTCGGGGCCATTGTCATCGTCCACGAGGAGTATCTTCCCGCTCGGGGTTCCGTTGAAGAGGAAGTAGAGGGCGTTGGCCATGAGGATTGCCCGGTAGGTCTCGTTGGGCACGTTGGCAAGGCTCATTCCCGAGAAGACAAGGGAGAAATTGTCCCCCGTATAGCCGGTTATGTAGGGCGCGTAAACCACCACGGGAACGCCGGTGACAAGCGAGGTGTTCGTGTACCACGGGATGATTCCGAACAACGGTATGGCCTGGGGGAACACCATGTTAAACTGGAGGTAGTCCATCATCGAAGCGCTGTCAAAGGCTATGGGCCAGCCGTAGTAGGGCGACTCGGGGTTGGTTTCGATGGCGTAGGCATCCTGGAGATCCGGGTTTCCGAAGTCAACTCCGCTGTCGATTACCGCGACGTTTATGTTATTGCCGGTCACGTTGTACTTTTCCCAGACGTCCATCGAACCGAGGTTGTGCACGGCGAAGATGTCCTGCGGCTCCGGTATCGGGTAGGCCTTCCTCATCTGGCGGGCGAGGGCCATCTTGCCCTTGAGGACCGGCAGAACGCGGGGGATCGCGAGGTTGTTCCTTGAAATCACATTCTTGATGGGAACAACTTTCTTGCCGTTCACCATCATGGGGTCATGGAGCATCGCGGGGTAGACGTTGCTGAGTCCCGGTGAATTGTGCTCTTTAAGATATCTGAACACAGCCTTCAGGGATGTATCGTCCCCTGCGTTCCTAAGGGTTTCTATCATCGGCCTGACGTCGCTCATGGGGGCTATCTCGAGGACGCCCTTGATCTTTGCCAGACTCTGGAGGCTCCGGAGAGAATCCTCCGATATCTTGATGCCGACGATGTAGACGTTGGTACCGCCGATGTTGGCGTGTCCCATTATCTTAACTCCACTGATCCTCACGTTCTCGAGAGGGTACTGGGAAACGACCCTAACAGGAAGCCAGAAGTCTTCCGAAGACTTGGCCTTCTGGAGCTCCTTCACAACCTCCAATAGGTCGGGAGTGATAATCTCCTCTGGCCTCACGTACTTTTCCTCGGGCGAGACGGTAGTCCCGGGGGATACTTTCTCCACTGATATCTTACCGGCCGCCGAATCTCCGTGTGGATAATCTGTAGCGGCCACTCCTGGAGTTGGTAGTACCGCTGGCACCACTGAGAGCAGCATTACTACCGCGATCAAAAGGCTTAAAGCCTTCTTATTCATCCTGACACCTCCTAACCATAATGGTCATCTATACTGTGAAGGCCGCATGAATATAAATATTTCGTTCTGTTGAGTAGGATAACGACCCCGGGAGTCGCTATACCACCGTCAGTGGCTATTTTGGAGCGCAGGGGACATATTTGCTTCCTAACCGGTACTGAAAAACCCCTGAAGGTCAAAAACTGTGAACCGCAACACATAAAACCTGTTTATCAGGAGGAATTGCCGGACGGTGAAACAATGGAGTGGAGGAGAGTCGCACTTATAATCCTCATTGTGGCGGTGTTCGGTTTTCTCCTCAACCAGTACGTCCCCCACTATCAGGGCGGGGAGGTGTATGAGGCTGCCAACAGGGCCTACGGCCTCCTCGTGAAGGGCTTCAACGTGACGATCACCGTTGAGACCGTTGACGGAAAAACCATTACAGGGACCCTGTTGAGCGTAAGGGGTTCCACCATAAACATTGTGGTCAACGGAACCGTCCTGAGTGTCGGTGGCCCGAGTGCCACCAAGGAAGACCTCAGGGCCCGGCTCATAAGGGTGCACTATCGGGGAAAGGTCTACGTCTACGAACTCCCACCCCAGCTTGGTAGAATGGATGAAATAGCGGACAACCTGACGGTCAACGCCTACTCGGAGAGATTCAGCGGCATGGTGTACATAGACGGGAACATAACCCCGATCAGACTCGGAATGCTCAAGTACAAAGCTGATTACCTCTCTTACGGGTCGGTGACGATAAACCAGGTGAGCTCCAGTGGGGCAATCATAAGCACCAACATGGTTCCGCTGGGGTTTCTGAGGGAGTACTTAGGTAACTACTCGGTTTACATTTACGGCGTCCTCTACGTCAACTCGGAGGAGAGAAATCTGCCCCTGAAGCTGGTCGAGGTGAGGACGGGATGAGGGGCCTGCCCCTTCTCATTCCCCTCGCTTTCGTCACATTCATAGCCCTCGGTCTGGCCCAGCCGAAGACGATGGTCGTCGGAACGGCCTTCGCCCTGGCAATAGTTCTGGGCATTTACCGGGGGGACAGGATCAACTGGCTTGACGGTGGATTAAAGCTGGAGGACAGGCACGTGATCATCGCCTTCTGGGGGGCGGTTGGAATTATAGCTCTTCAGCTGTTCCTCCTTCGCGATGTTCCCCTCCTTCACCCCGCGATAAGGACCCAACTGAACCCCCGCCTGACGGCTTTAACATACTTTCTCGGCGTTCCGTCGAGTGTTTACCTGTTCCTCCGCGGAAAAAGGTATTCCCTCCTCTATCCCCTGGCGGTTTCCCTCTACGCTTACAGAACGCCCGTTCTTGTCAGCCTGGTGGCCATCGGTTCCGCCTACTGCGGGAACCTGCGTGCCGGAAACAGGTCCAGGATAACGGGCGTGGCACTTTTGATGGCGTTCCTCGGACTTCTCGGCATTGGAATGACCCTCGCCAGGGGTGAGGCCCTCTCCAACCTCTGGGTGAGGATTCAGAGCTCCACATCGGTGCTGGATATTATAGTCTGGCGCGCCGGCTGGAAGGGTTTCTACCACGGCTACCTCCAGTGGAGTGGGCTTAAATCTTACATAACTGGTGGTTATTCCCCCAGGGGACTCGTGGCAAAGTTCCTCTACGTCAGGACGGGCTCAACTATAACCCCAACACTGCTGGGGGGAATGTACCTGGACTTCGGGATCTTCGCCCTGCTTGAGGGCTTCCTCCTAGGGATGTACTATGGAATGATCTCAAGGGCAACACACCCGGTTACGCTGTCCCTCTACTACTCCACCCTTGCCTATGGGCTCATCGGCGTGGAGACAGGAATACTGGATCTCCCCGTCTACCTGCTCTTCGGACTCGGGGCTTACGTGGTCCTCTCGGGCTGGAAGAAATTGAAGCACGGGGTTGACCATGCGGATTAGCGCGCTCTTCTGGATCGCTACGGTATTCTACCTCCTGCTCGCAATGCTCTCGAAGAGTCTGTACCGGGGTCTCCTCCCGCCAGTGGAAACCGCACCGCTGCTCTATGCCCTGGCATTCCTGGGTATCATGTGGATCTCTCACCGTCTGGAACCTGGGCTCGACGGGAGAGAAAGGGCCCGGTTGTATCTCCTCACGATCTTCCTGGTTCTCTCAGCCCTCGGCCTTTTCGGTTTTCTGGTCTCCCTGGTGGTCATCGGAATCGCGTTCCTGCTCACCCAAAGGGCGAAGAAGATGGATCCGGCGGCTTTTATGGGGAGAGTGGAGAGGTTACTGCTGGTGCCAGCGGTTGTCCTCCTTGCAGTCCCCCTGCTGGCCGGTTCCGTACCCCTCTTTGATCCTGTGGAAAGGTACTCGGACTTCAGGTTCTTTTATCTCGCCGCTGGCTACCTGACCGTTGCACTCATCTCCATCCGACCCCATCTGAGGTTCTTCCTTCTCGGGGAGGTTATAGCGCTTCTCTCGACCTTCAGGACGGTTGGTCTTTCGGTGGCACTGGCCTACGTCCTCGGAGCCGTTGGTCGAGGCAATTCCGGTCGCGGTGGATGGAGGGGGCATCTGCCCCTTCTCATCGCGGTGGCGGCGGGTGTTCTGGTTCTCGCGGTCAGGTACCTGGCGACCCTCGGGACCTATCCTTCCTGGCACCTCGGTTTCCTGGAAACACTTCTCTATCGTCCGGGGTTCACATATACGGTCTACGAACGGCTCTTTGAGATGGGTATGCCCCTGGGGAGACGCGGGATACTGTTCTCCACCGATCCCAAGGGCTACGTCGGTTCCCTCTTTGGCAGCGATGTCGGTTACACCTACACCATCTTCGGTCAGCCCGCCTACGATTTCGGAATACTCGGGCTGCTGGAGGCGGGTTTCCTGGGGCTGGCGCTGGCCGATTCGGAGAGGACCCGGCCAACGGGGATCCTTGCGGTTACCTTCCTGATTCTGATGATTCCGATCGGAATGGATGCGTTTTTCCTCTCGGCACTCTCCCTGTTCGCGTACATCTCCCTGGAGGTGGGAATGTGGGCAGAAAGTGGCTGATCCCGATCCCCCTTGCCGTTGCCTTCCTTCTTGGTACCCTCACCTTTCCACCCTGGGATACGCTCACGTACGATGGCGCGCTCTATATAGACATCGCCAGGAACCTTGCCGTCAATCCAACCAACTTCACCTACCAGGGGGTCTACGTGATGTACCGTCCACCGCTCTACCCCTACACCCTTTCCGCTTTCTACCGCTTTATCCATGCTCCCCTGGACCAGTTAACGGTCGCGAGGCTCGTCTCCCTCCTGGCCTTTTCCCTGACGGCTTCCCTGGTCTTCCTCCTCGCCCGGGAGCTCTTGGAAGACGATGAAGGAGCCCTCCTAGCGAGTCTGTTCTACATCTTCAACGCCCTGGCCTTCACCATGGGAACCAGGGAACTGGTTCACAGCGAATTTACGCTCTTCTACACCCTCGCGATTTATCTCCTCTACACGGGAAGAAAAAGGGGAAATCCCACAAGGATTTACCTGGCCTTCGTCTCAGCCGGCCTAGCAATACTGACGCGCTACACTGGACTCTCCCTAATAGCGGTCTTTATCGCCTACCTCTGGTTCACGGAGTGCTGGGACTGGGCCAGAAAGAGGGAATACTGGGTTGGCTTTGCCCTGCTCCTCCTGACCCTGAGCCCATGGCTGTACCTGGGCCATCTTCACTACGGTGGAGCCCTGAAGCCCTTTGAAATAGCGAGCAGGACCGTTACAGCAGACAGGCCCGTTTCGGTCTCAGATTACTTCAAACTGCTTCGCAGAGATATGGGCGCGGTTCTTCTCCTCCTCACCGCCTTGGGCATCCTCGGACAGAAGAAGAACATGAAGGGCTGGCTTCTCCTGAGCTGGTTTTTTGTGGGTCTGATGGGTATCCTGACGGTCACCCATAAGGAAACGCGCTTCATAACGTTCCTTGCCCCGGTCATGGGAATACTGGCCGTTGAAGGAGTTTCGCTAATGGTAGACTGGGTTGAGAAAGTCCTTGAACTCGCTGGAAGGCCGGTAGAATCATGGAAAAAGGCCGTCACAATAGGCATCGCCCTTCTCCTCCTCGTTCCGGTGGGTAGGAGCGCCTTTGCCCTGAAGGAGAAGTGGGACGTAACGGGTAAGTACGACTCCCACGTGCTAAGGTATGCGAGCGAGCATTATCCGGGCGAAAAGCTCCTCGTGTCCCCCTACCTCTACACGATGGCGGGGTTCTACTATCCCGGCGCAAGGGTTGAGATGATACTCCGCCGGGAAGACGTCCAGAGGAAGATAAGCGAAGCCTACTACGACGTGATAATCCACAAGGAGCCAAACACATACCTTAACATCATAACGAGTGGGAACTACAAGCTCGTCAAGGAGTTTTACAACGGGAAGTTCAAAATCTTTATAAGGAAGAACCTCGGGGCGAATTAGGGCGCCCTATTTTCAAATGGACACATCCCCTCTCCTTTTCAATCATATACACTGACGAACAGGCCTGGATAGTTAATTTTAAAAATGACCGCTCGATATATCACCCGCAGTAATTAAACGGAGGGAATCGCCATGAGCGAGTACAGGTTTATAAAGTGGTTTGAGGAGCTCAGCAAGGAAGACGTCCCCCTCGTTGGGGGAAAGGGCGCGAACCTCGGTGAGCTCACAAGGGCCGGAATCCCGGTTCCGCCCGGGTTCTGCGTTACCGCGGAGGCTTACAAGTACTTCGTCGAGAACGTCCGCGTTGAGGATGGGAGAACGCTCCAGGAGTGGATTATGGACATCATCAGCAAGACCAACGTTGATGACTCAAAGCAGCTCCAGGAGAACACTGCCAAGATCAGGGAGAAGATAATCTCCCTTCCGATGCCCGAGGAGATCGCCAGTGAGATCGAGGATGCCTACAAGAAGCTCAGCCAGAGGTTCGGCAAGGACGCGGTTTACGTCGCCGTCCGCTCTTCTGCTACCGCTGAAGACCTTCCCGAGGCTTCCTTTGCCGGCCAGCAGGAGACCTACTTGGATGTTTACGGCGTTGAAGACGTCATAGACAAGGTCAAGAAGTGCTGGGCCTCACTCTGGACTGCCAGAGCTACCTTCTACCGGGCCAAGCAGGGCTTCGACCACAGCAAGGTCTACCTCTCGGCGGTTGTGCAGAAGATGGTCAACAGCGAGAAGAGCGGTGTCATGTTTACAGCGAACCCGGTCACCAACGATAGGAACGAGATAATGATCAACGCCAGCTGGGGCCTCGGTGAGGCCGTCGTCAGCGGTGCCGTTACTCCCGATGAGTACATCGTTGAGAAGGGCACCTGGAAGATAAAGGAGAAGTTCATCGCCAAGAAGGAGGTTATGGTGGTCAGGAACCCTGAGACCGGCAAGGGAACCGTTCTCGTCAGGGTTGCAGACTACCTCGGCCCGGAGTACGTCGAGAAGCAGGTTCTCACTGACGATCAGATAATCGAGGTAGCCAAGATGGGAGCAAAGATAGAGGATCACTACGGCTGGCCGCAGGACATCGAGTGGGCCTACGACAAGGACGACGGCAAGCTCTACATCGTTCAGTCAAGGCCGATAACCACCCTCAAGGAGGAGGCAAAGGCTGAGGAGGCCGCCGAGGTTGAGGAGGCGGAGGTCATCCTCAAGGGACTCGGTGCCTCGCCGGGCATCGGCGCCGGTAGGGTTGTGGTTATCTTCGACGCCAGCGAGATCGACAAGGTCAAGGAAGGCGACGTTCTGGTCACAACTATGACCAACCCGGACATGGTTCCGGCAATGAAGAGGGCCTCAGCGATCATCACCGACGAGGGCGGAAGGACCAGCCACGCCGCTATCGTTAGTAGAGAACTCGGCATTCCAGCGGTTGTCGGAACCAAGGTCGCAACCAAGGTCCTCAAGACCGGCGACTACGTCACCGTTGACGGAACCAGGGGTGTCGTTTACAAGGGCATAGTCAAGAGCCTCGTCGAGAAGAAGGAGGAAGAGAAGGCCGGCGGACAGGTCGTCGTTGCAGGCGCCCCGCTCGTCACCGCCACCAAGGTCAAGGTCAACGTCTCAATGCCGGAAGTGGCTGAGAGAGCTGCAGCAACCGGTGCCGACGGTGTTGGACTGCTCCGCGCTGAGCACATGATACTCAGCATCGGCCAGCACCCGGTCAAGTTCATCAAGGAAGGTAAGGAGGAGGAGCTTGTAGAGAAGCTCGCCGACGGAATAAGGACCGTTGCCTCTGCCTTCTATCCGAGGCCGGTCTGGTACAGGACGCTTGATGCTCCTACCAACGAGTTCAAGGAGATGCCGGGTGGAGAGGACGAGCCGGACGAGAGGAACCCGATGCTCGGCTGGAGAGGAATCAGAAGGAGCCTTGACCAGGTCGAGCTCCTCAAGGCAGAGTTCAAGGCCATCAAGAAGGTTGTCGAGGAGGGCTACGACAACATCGGTGTCATGCTCCCGCTGGTAGCCAACCCCGACCAGATAAGGAAGGCCAAGGAGATAGCCCGCTCAGTCGGCCTCGAGCCGCACAAGGACGTCGAGTGGGGCATCATGATCGAGGTCCCGGCGGCTGCGCTAATCATCGAGGACCTCATCAAGGAGGGACTTGACTTCGTCAGCTTCGGTACCAACGACCTCACCCAGTACACACTGGCAATCGACAGGGACAACGACAGGATTGCCTACCTCTACGACGAGAAGCACCCGGCCGTGCTCAAGCTCATCGAGAACGTCATCAAGGTTGCCAAGAAGTACGGCGTCGAGACCAGCATCTGCGGACAGGCGGGCAGTGACCCGAAGATGGCGAAGATACTCGTCAGGCTCGGAATTGACAGCATCTCAGCGAACCCCGATGCCGTCGAGCTCATCAGGAAGACCGTCGCCCAGGAAGAGCAGAAGATCATCCTCGAGGCTGCTCGCAAGAGGCTCTTCGAGTGAAGCCTTTTCGGCTTCCTCTTTTCTACTTCGTTTTCTCCGCTTATGTGACACAACTCATTAAGGCTGGCCCTTCCATTCACCCCAAGCTTTTTATACCAACGTTTCGACAGCCATCTCAATGAAGCGAGTCGAAGCGATGCGCGAGCAGATCCTCAGCGGACCGATGGTTAAGACACTCCTCCTGTTAGCGTATCCCCTCATTATAAACCGTCTCGTTCAGGTCCTCTACAACCTGACCGACACCTACTGGCTTGGCAAACTTGGAAGGGAGGAATTGGCCGCTCCCGGAACGGCCTGGCCCCTCGTCTGGTTCTTCATGAGCATGGGGATGGGTTTTGCAACGGCAGGCTTTGCCTTCGTTAGCCAGTACGTCGGGGCGGGGAAGTACGGGAAAGCCAACAGGGCGGCTGGAGCGCTCTACTCGCTCATGACCTTCTTCGCAATTGGCGTCGGGGTATTTGGTGTTATCTCGGCTCCCTATCTCCTCAGGTTCATGAACGTGAGCGATACGGTTTACCCCCACGCCCTGGCCTACACCCGGGTTATCTTTGCAGGGATACCCTTCTCCTTTACCCTCTTCGCCTTCAACTTCCTCCTTAGGGCTATAGGGGACACTAAGACGCCGGTCAAGATAAACATAGCGACGGTTCTGCTTAACCTCGTCCTCGATCCCTTCCTGATCTTTGGCTGGGGTCCGTTCCCCGAGATGGGTGTCGTCGGAGCGGCGGTTGCGACGATGTTCTCCAACAGCCTGGGCTCGGCCATCGGCGGCTACCTTCTCTTCAGGGGCAGGGTGGGGATTCACCTGACACCCGAGGCCCTCAAACCCGATTGGCCCTTCTACCGTCGGATCTTTCGCGTTGGGATCCCCTCGAGTGTGGGCTCATCAACGACGGCCCTTGGCTTCGTAATCCTCACCAGGATAATCTTCACCCTCGGGGCGCGGTACGGTGATCCCGACGTGGCCTTTGCCACGTACTCCATAACCAATCGCCTTACAAACTTCATGTTCGCCTTCTCCGACGGGATAAGCATGGCAATGGGCACGATGGTTGGGCAGGCGATAGGGGCGGGGCTCTATGATCGGGCAAGGGCAATCGCCGAGAGGACAATGGCAATAAACTTCACGATCCTCGGCGCTGGAACGCTTCTCTTTGCCCTCTTCCGCGTTGAGATATTCAGCTTCTTCATCAACGACCCCGCCATAATAGCGGAAAGCGCCAAGGTGGTGAAGTACTTCTCGGCCTCGCTACCCTTCTTCGGCATCTTCTCTGCGGTGAACAACGTCTTCCAGAGCGCGGGGCACACGAAGAAGAGCATGCTCCTCAGCATGTTCCGGCTCTGGGGACTCAGACTGCCCCTCAGCTACGGTCTTGGCGTTCTGATGAGGGACACGGCGGGCATATGGCTGGGCATGGGGCTGAGCAACGTCCTGGGAGCTTTAGTTGCCCTCGCCTGGTTCCTGCGCGGCAGCTGGATGGTGGGCATAATCGAGGGGCACTCCGGAAAAGGGTAAGTCTTTTATACTGGTGGCGTTAACCTCTCACAGGTGCCACCGATGAAACGCTGGATCCTCCTGTCGGTGATCCTCCTTCTCCTCCTTCTGCCGATCGGTACCTTCCACAGGGGAGAAACATCCGTTCCCGGGGAAGATTCTCCCAAGGCTCCGGGATCCCTCCACAGGGTAAAAACCGACTTTCGTCACGAAAGGCCAACGGTTCTGGTCCACGACGTCACGCCCTACTACTTCGAGGAGATACGCGAGATAATCGGAGTGCTCGACGAATACAACTATTCGAACTCCACGATTCTCTTCGTCATTCCCGTTTTCGACACCACCCACTACGGGGACGAATGGGATCTGAGGAAGCACCCGGATTTCATTAGATACCTCAACGAGCTCCGTGGAAGGGGCTACCGGATAGAGCTTCACGGCTACGCCCACACCTACCATGAGTTTAACTGTTCCTACGAACTCGCCAGCGGGAAGCTCGACAAAGCCATTTCCCTGATGACATCGCTGGGCTTCAAAAACCTGAGCCTCTTCCTACCACCCGCCTGGGCCATCAACAACGAGTCCCTGCGGGCGATCCTTGAACACAACCTGACGGTCATAATGGTCGATTACATGATACTTCCAAAGGGGAGCAGGGTGAGGATAGTGAACAGAGAGTACACCTGGTACATTAACGAGAGCCAGGTTCCGGACAGGCTGCGCGTTGCGTTACACGACTACAGGATGGCCTCAAGGGAGGGGGTGCCCTTCTGCCTCTCCGTTCATCCCGGGGTCGTCAACTACGGGGGCGGACTTGACTTCCTGAGGAAGTTCTTGGAGGAGGTTGGGACGCCGGGGAGGTCATAAGCTTTTTATATCAGCGTTTCGATTGCTGTCTGATCGAAATGAATGGCGAGAAAATCCAGAGGATGCGGGAGCAAATACTCCACGGGCCTATCGAGAAGACCCTGCTCGTTCTCGCGGGCCCCCTCATCGTCAACAATCTCGTCCAGGTCGTTTACAACATAACGGACACCTACTGGCTCGGTAAACTCGGAAGGGAGGCACTATCCGCCCCCGGTACCGTGTGGCCGATAATAGGAACGCTCATGGCCCTCGGCATGGGGTTTGCAACGGCGGGCTTCGCCTTCGTGGGCCAGTACATCGGGGCGGGAGAATACGGGAAGGCCAGTAGATCCGCCGGGGCCCTCTACTCGCTCATGCTGCTCTTCTCCGTGGCAACGGCGATGGTGGCTCTCCTAGTACTTCCCCTTGCGCTCCGCTTCATGCGGGTCAGCGACAACGTCTACCCCTACGCCCTCACCTACGCGGCGATAGTCTTCCTCGGGCTGCCCTTCAGCTTTGCCTTCATGTCCTTCTCCGCCCTGATGCGCGCCGCGGGGGATACCAGAACACCGGTTAAGATAACCCTTCTCACCGTGACGATAAACACAATCCTGGACCCCTTCCTCATTTTCGGCTGGATGGGATTTTCCGGGATGGGGGTGGCCGGAGCTGCCCTTTCCACGGTGGTCTCGAACATCGTAGGTGCCCTCACAGGTTTCTACCTGATGTTCCGGGGTAAGGTAGGAGTCCATCTAACCTGGCAAAATCTGAGGCCCGACAGGGAATTCTACGGGAAAATCTTCCGCGTTGGCCTGCCTTCAAGCATCGGTCAGTCCGCCAACAGCTTCGGCTTCATCGTCCTCACTAGAATAATCTTCGGCTTTGGGGATGTTACATACGCGGCATATGTCATAACGACCAGGCTGGTCAACTTCCTGACGAGCATCTCCAGGGGAATAACCATGGCGATGGGAACGATGATAGCTCAGAACGTCGGGGCCGGGAACTACGGGAGGGCTAAGGGAATCGCGGAGCGGACGATGGCCGTGAACTTCGCCATAGCAACCCTTGCGGTTGTTGTAATAGCACTCCTCCGCGAGGATGTCTTTCGTTTCTTCCTCAACGATCCTGCGGTGATAGGGGAGAGCGGGGTGGTTCTAAAGTACTTCCTGATATCCGTGCCATTTTTCAACGGCATATTCATGGTTGTGAACAGGACCTTCAGCGCAGCGGGTCATACTAAGAAGAGCATGCTTCTCGGGATATTTCGCCTGTGGGGGCTTAGAATACCCCTGAGCTACGCCTTCGGTTACGTTGGAGCCATAACCATCCTCGGTCTTACCATACCGCTCGCGAGCCTCTTCGACTTCACGAGCAGGGGGGTTTTCTTCGGGATGGGGTTGAGCAATTTCATAGCCGCGATGATTGCGCTGGCCTGGTTCCTGCGCGGCAGCTGGATGAGGCGCATCATAGATGAGTCAAAAGGATAACCGGTCGCCCCACAAATCGTCAGGCGGAAATCTAATAAACCAGGTACCGAAGGTTCGCCGGTGAGGTCTGTGAAGAGGGACGAACGCTGGAAGGGTGTCTACTCCTTCGAGGACAGCCCCTTCATCATGGAGATTCTGACCGAATTGAGAGACGAAAAAACCGGACCGATAGCCTTTAGGAAGGGTCTCGTGAGACTCGGTCGCTACATGGCCTACGAACTGACCAAAACGATGGATGTGGAGAAAGTCCGGGTGAAAACGCCCCTCGAGGAGACGAAGGGGATGATCATAAAGGACCGGCGCAACGTGGTAATAATAACCGTCCTCCGCGCGGCAATACCGTTGATGGAAGGTTTGATAAAGGTCCTCGAGCATGCGCGCGTTGGTATCGTCTCGGCATCGCGCGGAAAGGCACCGAAGTTCGAGATAGAGATGAAGTACGTTAAGGTTCCGCAGGTGAAGGCAGAGGATACGGTCATCGTGGCTGACCCGATGATAGCGACCGGTTCGACGCTCATCAGGGTTCTCGACGAGGTCAAGCGCTACGGGAAGCCGAAGAGGCTCGTTGTCCTCGGCGTTCTCGCGGCCCCGGAGGGGATAAGCAGAATAAAGGAGGCACATCCGGACGTTGAGATTTTCGTGGCGGCCATAGACAGGGAGCTCAACGAGAAGGGCTACATTCTGCCGGGTCTTGGGGACGCTGGAGACAGGGCCTTCGGGGAACCGGTGCGACCCTGATTCTCCTTTATTGATTTTACCCCCTTCCTGGGATTACTCCGGCCTGTCAGGGGTTGAGCGGCAAAGTCTAAACTGTCCAATTCACAGGGCTTTCAGGCTAAAAATTTATAAAGTATCTTGGGTGTTCCCGTCATGGTGAACTGTCCGGCGCGGGGGTTGCCGAGCCTGGTCAAAGGCGGTGGACTCAAGATCCACTCCCGCAGGGGTTCCGGGGTTCAAATCCCCGCCCCCGCACCATTCAGCCCTTTCTGACGAAAGCGCTGGCGGAATATTGCTGACTGTTTCTTAGGTCATATATAACTCGGATTTCCATCTTAGGAAGTGCAAAGTTCGATTGGTGAAGTTGAGAAAGCCCGTGGGATAAGGTTTATAAGACGGCCTCCCAACGATGGCTGAGGCGAGACCGGTGGGACGAGAGATAACCGAGGAAAAGCTCCTGAAGTATTTTAAAATAACTGAAGAGGCCCTTAAAACCCTCGAAGTTGCCGTTCACGAGAAAAGCCTCCTCTGGGTTGCCGCTCAGGATTTTCTGACCATGGCCAAGAGCTATTTTGAGGACGCAAAATACTACTACGGGAAAGGTGACTACGTGACCGCTTTTGCTGCCCTGAACTACGCCCATGGCTTCATTGATGCAGGCGTAAGACTCGGGGTTTTCAGGGGAGAGGATGACAGACTCTTTGCCTTCGGCTGAGGTGAGGACCATGGGGGACTACGTCGTTGTTTTGGAGGCTCCGATAATAGTGAGGGACGTTGAGACTGGGGAGGATGCAATAAACGTCGCCGTTTCCAAGGTCGCCAAGGCCCTGAACAGGGAAAAGCTCGATTTCGTTCGGGTGGAGATCGGCTACTCCCGGTGTCCTGTCTGCGGTGCCCACTTTGAGAGTGCCTTTGTAATCGGCTCCGTGGGACTCGTCGGGATGTACCTCACCATAAAGGTCTACAACGCGCAGACGGTGGAGCATGCCGAGAGGATAGCCAAGGCGGTGATAGGGAAGGCACTTAAGAAAGTCCCCCTCAAGGTCTATGAGATCCATGAGCTGACGGGAGAGGATGAGGGTAACGGTTTGGAGCTGGATGGATGATCCTTTTCTCCGACCCTTTCCGACGGGTTCAGTGAAGATATCCGGGCAAGGGTTTCCAGCCCGACAAAGCTTTTAAACACCCCCCAATCAATGGACGACATAACGGATGGAGGTTTTGCCATGACTAAGTTCATCTTTGTCACCGGTGGTGTCGTCAGCGGCCTCGGAAAGGGAATAACGAGCGCCTCCCTTGGGATGCTCATGAAGGCGCGCGGATTTAGAACGACGAACATCAAGATCGACCCCTACCTCAACTACGATGCCGGGACGATGAACCCCTATCAGCACGGGGAAGTCTTCGTCCTCGACGACGGCGGTGAGGTTGACCTCGACCTCGGCAACTACGAGAGGTTCCTCGATACAAGCCTCAGTTTCGACCACAACATAACCACGGGAAAGGTCTACTCGGCCGTCATCGAGAAGGAGAGGAGAGGCGAATATTTGGGAGCGACCGTCCAGGTCATACCTCACGTCACCAACGAGATAAAGGACAGAATCCGGAGGATAGCGAGGGACTACGACGTTGTGGTCGTCGAGATAGGGGGAACGGTGGGAGATATCGAGAGCATGCCCTTCCTTGAAGCTGCCAGGCAGATGCAACTGGAGGAGGGAGGGGACAACGTTGCCTTCGTCCACGTCACCTACGTGCCCAAGCTCCGCGTTGTCGGCGAGCAGAAGACCAAACCGACCCAGCACAGTGTCAAGGAGCTCCGCTCCCTCGGAATCCAGCCGGACGTTATAGTTGCCCGCTCCGAGGATCCCCTGGAGGAGTCGGCCAGGAGAAAGATAAGCCTCTTCACGAACGTCCCGGACGAGGCGGTAATAAGCGCCCACGACGTCGAGGATACCTATGAGGTTCCGATAATGCTCGAGCGGGAGGGACTCGCGAGGTACCTCACCGGGAGACTGAACCTTCCCGAGAGAGAGCCCGATCTCGACGACTGGCGCGGGATGGTCGAGAAGTATAAGTCCCTAGAGGACACGGTCGAGATAGCGGTTGTTGGAAAGTACGTCAAGTTGGCGGACTCCTACCTGAGCATAAAGGAGGCGTTAAAGCACTCCAGTGTCGCCAGCGATGTCAAGGTGAAGATCCGCTGGGTGGAAGCGGAGGACCTTGAGAGGGGTGGCTTTAGTCTCCTCGAGGGCGTCGATGGAATCATCGTCCCCGGCGGCTTCGGTGCGCGTGGCACAGAGGGCAAGATGATGGCCATACGCTACGCGAGGGAGAACGACCTTCCGTTCCTGGGCATCTGCTTCGGCTTCCAGCTCACCGTTGTCGAGTTCGCGAGGAACGTCCTCGGACTCAAGGGGGCACATTCAACCGAGATAGACCCGCAGACTCCGTATCCGGTCGTCGATCTAATGCCGGAGCAACGCGATCTGGACAGGCTCGGAGGAACGATGCGCCTCGGTGCTTATCCTGTCCACGTAAAGCCCAACACCCTTGCGAGAAAGCTCTACGGCAGGGAGATAGTCTACGAGCGCCACAGACACCGCTGGGAGGTCAACCCCGACTACATAGAGCGGTTTGAGAAGGCCGGACTGGTGTTCAGCGGGATAGCCGGTGACGACGAGCGGAGGATGGAGATACTTGAACTTCCGGGACACAGATACTTTATAGCGACTCAGTTCCATCCGGAGTTCAAGTCCAGACCGATGAATCCCGCGCCGGTCTTCAGGGGACTAGTAAAGGCAGCAAAAGAGAGGAAGTACGGAAGCTGAGGACTAAAAGCTCATTTCCACCCCGATCGAACCTTCCTTTCCCTCTTCGGGTTCATCTCTTTTTCGGAGCTCCACGTAGAAGGAAACCCCCGCAACCCAGAGGAACTCGTAGAGGAGCGCGTTGAGGGGGGTCTGGAGGAAAGCGGATACGTAGGCCCCAGTTTTTCCGCTGAAGATCAGCGTCGAAAGAAAGGATAGGGGGGAGGAGGCAACTGAAATCCCCAGAATTCCCGCCCAGACGAGCAGTCCGAAACCAATACTCTGAAGTACGCTTCCCAGAACAAGGTTGATGGCTTTAAAGGATGCACCGATGTGACCCTTCTCGACGTAAATTGGAACCGCGAGAAGGCTGAGAACCGTGGCGAGGGCCCCAAGGGGTATCAACAGGATGAAACCGACCACAAGGAGGATGGCACCCGTGGGCAGGGTCATCAGGCCCACGCCGATGGGCACCAGGGCTACGCCGATCAGGAGCAGGGCCACAACGGTGTAGAGCAGGTTAACCGCGATAACCCCGGGGGATCTCCTGATGCCCTCCAATATCAGCCCGGATAACCGTATCTCACCGCCCCTGAGGTGCTCAAGGGCCCCCTTCACGATCCCATACTGGAAGATGGAGCTCAGCACAAAGGCTATGACCATGTAGAGGCCCATATTTTTAAGGAATTCATGGGGATGTGCCCCTTCCACCCCGGGACTGCCGTAGTGCTCCACCAGGATGTTTCCGGTCACGGATTCGTCTCCACCCGCGGGAAGCCCGGTCAGGAGGAGCTGGGCCTCGAGGGGTGCCAGGAGGAGTGCCAGGATTAGGGCCAGAAGGTACAGCCGTCTGCTCTCCAGCAGGATGGAGAAGGTGCGCGCGAATGATTCCACCGCTCCCATGCCACCACCGGGAGGAGTAAAGCTTCCACCTTTAAAGTCTTTTCCATCCGTCCCTCCCAGAAAAGCTTATAAACGAACCTCCGAAAGTGGCGATGGGTTGTAAAGGCTGATATCAATCTCATGAGGTGAGAAGAATGGCTATCTGGCAGGGAAGATCACTCAAGAAGCCCTCAGGCGGAAGGATCATCCTCGCACGGAAGAAGCGGAAGAGGGAGCTCGGAAGGGAGCCTGCGTTTACAAAGGTCGGAGAGGACAGGGAGAAGATGAAACTGATAAGAACCCACGGCGGCAACCAGAAAGTCCGCCTGGTTGAGGCCCTCTACGCCAACGTCTTCGATGGCGGGAAGGGTAAGAGGGTCAAGATACTCGGTGTCGTGGAGAACCCGGCCAACAGGCAGTACGTCAGACGTGATATCATCACAAAGGGCGCCATAATAGAAACCGAGCTCGGGAAGGCCGTGGTAACCAGCAGGCCCGGGCAGGATGGCGTCGTCAACGCCGTTCTCATAAAGGAAGAGGGCGCCTGATTCTCTTTTCCCTTCTTCGAAAATTTGAACCGGGAACATCTAGAGCCCGGACTCTTCCCGATACCGTTTTAGTTCCCTCTCCATCACCTTCCTCGCCTGCTCCTCGACCATCGGTTTAACGAGTTCGATGACCCTTCTCTTAAGCTCCTCTAGGCCCTCGCCCGTGGCAGCGGATACCCTGAGGGGTTCCAGACCCTTCGAGCGGAGAAACTCCTCCACCGCTTTCACCTTCTCTTCATCGGCTATATCCACCTTGTTGAGCACCGCTATGAAGGGGAACTCTCCGAACTCACGGTGGATCTCCTCGAAGAGGTGTATCTGCTCCTCTATCGGGTAGCCGCAGTATTCACTCGGATCAAAGACGTAAACGATAACGTCCCCCAGGTGCTTCAGGGCGAGTATGGCCTGCCGCTCAACCTCGTTCCTCTCGCTGAGCGGCCTGTCGAGAAGGCCCGGGGTGTCTATGACCTGATACTTGAGGTGGTGCTCCTCGAACTGGCCGACGTTTATGCCCTTTGTGGTGAAGGGGTAACTAGCGACCTCGGGCTTCGCGTTGGTTAATGCCCTCAGCAGAGTGCTCTTGCCCACGTTCGGGTGGCCGGCTATGACCACAGTGGGAAGCTCCAGATCGACAACCGGAAGGTCTTTCAGGACGTTTCTGGCCTGGTTGAGGTACTCGAGGTCATCGGCGATGCTCTTTATGACGTCCGCAACGCGACCATAAAAGCTCTTCCTGAGCTTTGCGATCTCCTCCGGGTTTCTGGAGTAACGTATCTTCTCGGCGTAGCGCTGCTCGAGGTTCCTTATCGTCTTAATTGCCCAGTTGACATGAGCCAGGGAGCGATGGAACTGGTCGCGGTCCACGAGAGTGTCTACCAGCTCGCGGTAGAACTCGGGCAGCTCGGAAACGCCGGGCGTTCGATCGAGGATCTTTTTCAGGTTGTCCCTGACAACGCTTGAGACGGTTCTAACGCGGAGCTCTTCCCTCTGTCTGGCCTTTGCCCTCGGTCCACCCCTGGGTGTGGAGGCGGACGCCGCCCTCTCCGCCCGCCTGAAGGCCTTATCTATGAGTTCGTCAGCGGTAAGAACAGTTGGCATCTTCTCAAAGGGATTCTTCATGGTCTCACCTGCATCTAGAAAGGGAAAGGGAGTGCTTAAAAAGTTATTCGGGGGTCAGTCGAGGGCCTTGTTTATCTCGTAACCTATCAGTGAGGCCAGCAGGACGATGAAGAACATTATGAGGGTCATCAACTTGCCGGCTTCCGAGGTACTTGTCAGCCCGGCCAATATCATCAGCAGGAACACCACCACGAGCAGGACCCCAAGCTTCTCGAAGAGTCCCTCATATCTGTTCAGGACGCTGTTGAAACTCATCTTCCCACCCCCTTTGTTTTCTAAACTAGAATGGTGCGGAGATATAAAAAAGTATCGCTAGATTTCGAATGACCTGCCGACGTGAAGCAATCCCATCCCATCCCCCAATCGGGATTTCAGGTATGCGTAGGAATCCACACCGGTGCAGTGACCTGCGTAGATTTTCCCGGCGGGGGGGTTGTTCACGATGTCATCGAGGAGTTCTCGGCCCACCCCCAGCAGGTGGAGGCCTCCCATCAGGACCCCAACTGGTCTGTCTAGAAGGTTCCGGGCATGCTGGACGATGTTCAGAACTCCCGAGTGGCCGCAGCCGGTTATCACGACACTTTCCTCACCGGAATCAATGATCAAGGCCACGTCATCGGGGACTGTGTCCCTCACGAGGTTTCCATTCTCCTCAATGTACCCAACGGCCCGGTCCCAGGTGCGTCTCGGTATCTCTCCGGAGCTCCAGATACCCGGGGCGAACTCGAAGGGCTCCCTCTTCAGTACGAACCTCGCTCCAGCGTCTTCCAGTTCCTCCCTGGTGAAGGGCATTCCGATGTTCCTCCTGAAGGGTTTGATAGCTATCCTGTGCCTGAAGATTTCCGGGTGTGCGATGACCTCCACGGGATTTCTCCTCGCCTCTAGGAGGGCCTTCAGTCCACCTGTGTGATCGTAGTGACCGTGGGTGAGAAAGACATAATCGATCTCCCCTGGGGAGACCCCGAGCTTCTCCATGTTGCCCAGCAAAACCTCACCGTCCGCCCCGGTGTCAACGAGGACTCCCGTTCCATCAACCTCAACGAAGACCGAGAAACCGTGGGCACCGAGGGGACCCTTTCTGTATCCGGCGTGGTTGTCGTAGATAACGGTGACCCTCATCATCACCCCTCGAAAGGTTTATCTTTTCCAGGTTTAAATCCCTTTGTGATCGGCCATGGTGGTCCCCTCAGACTACCTGTCATCCCTGACATCTGGTGCGATCCTGGGGTTCGTGTCCTGGTTCCCCGTGGGACCGGGCGGAAGGGCGGTGACATCCCTGCTGGAAGCCCTGGCCCCCGGTTACTCCAGCTACGTTGTTCCCGCTTACCTGGGGATCGTCTTCTCCCTCATCTTCCATCTCCGGGACTGGATAGCCCGGGCGGTTCAGGGTGTTCTTACCGGTAGATCTGGATCCGAGGTAAGGTACTTTCTCTACGCCTCTGCCTTCACAGTTCTCGTGGGCTATCCGATTATCCGGGGACTGGAGACTGTTCTGAACCCCGGGAGCTCGGACCTTCTGAACGCGGCGGTGGGGGCCGTCTTAGTAATCACAGGTGTTTTCGGCGGAAGGGTCATGTCCCTACTGGCCGGTGTCGAGGACCGTCTCAGGGAGGATCCGGATGAGCCCACCTTTCTCGACTCCCTCATCTCGGGGTTGCTCCAGGGCCTCTCCTTTGTCGGGGACGTCTCTCGAAGCGGCCTGGTGCTACTCGGCCTATCCGGAACTGGCATTGATGTGGAGAGGGCCCTGGAACTCAGCTTCCTGATAGCACCAACCTACCTCGTGATGAAGCTCGTCTCCCTTGGCCGGTGGGAGCCGGGGCTTGGGGTTACCCTTCTCTTTGCCGCGTTTCTCTCCTCCTTCGCCGTCAGCCTGCTCACCATCAGGCTTCTTCTCAGGGGGGCCAGAGCACTGGGGAGGGGCTTCCTCGTACCGTACGGTTCAGTGGCGATAGTCTTCTATCTGATGGGGGTGATGATGTGAAGGGTGTAATACTGGCTGCCGGGAGGGGCGAGCGACTCCGTCCCCTCACTGACGACCGGCCGAAGGTCATAGTGAAGGTTGCGAACAGGCCGATAATCGAGTACGTCATGGAGAACCTGGACCCCTTCGTGGACGAGTTCATAGTGGTGGTCCGCTACGAAAAGGAGAGGCTGATGAAAGCACTTGGAGACGAGTTTGGGGGCAAGCCAATAACCTACGTCGAGCAGCTTCCCGGAGAGGGAACCGCCAAGGCCATCGAGTCTACCAGAGACCTCATAGGGAATGAGGAGTTTATAGCAGTCAACGGCGACATCTACTTCGAGGAAGAGGCCGTGAGGGCACTGATAGCCACCTTCAGAAGGGAGAACGCGGACGCGGCACTCGTTGTCAAGCACTTCGGGGATTTAAGCCATTTCGGCAGGATAGAGGTGAAGGGAAACCTCGTTAGAGCGGTCCTCGAAAAGCCGGGAAAGGTTCCAGGCTACGCAAACCTTGGAATCTACGCCTTCAAGCCGGATGTGTTTGATTTCATATCCCGGACCCAGCTCAGCAAGAGGGGCGAGTATGAAATCACCGACACGCTGAACCTCATGATCGAAGCGGGGAAGAAGGTTGCCTATGCCGTTTACGACGGCTACTGGAATGACATAGGAAGGCCCTGGAACATGCTGGAGCTGAACGAATACCTCCTCAAAACCAAGCTGAAGCACGACGTCAGGGGAGAGGTGGAGCCTGGGGCGGTGCTCATCCCCCCCGTCGAGGTCGGTGAGGGAACCGTGATAAGGAGCGGCGCCTACATAATCGGCCCCGTCAAGATCGGCAAAAACTCCCGTATAGGGCCGAACTGCTTCATAAGGCCCCACACGAGCATAGGCGACAACTGCCACGTTGGAAACGCCGTCGAGGTGAAGAACTCCATCATAATGGACAACAGCAACGCGCCGCACCTCAACTACGTGGGCGACTCGATAATCGGCGAGAACTCCAACCTCGGGGCAGGAACCATAACTGCGAACCTGAGGCATGACCGGGGCAACATCAGGGTAGAGATCAAAGGAAAGCTGGAGGACAGCGGCAGACACAAGCTCGGGGCCATAATAGGCCATGGAGTTAAGACGGGCATAAACGTGAGCATCTACCCCGGCAGGAAGATAGGGAGCGGCTCCTTCATAGGGCCTGGCGCGATAGTGGACAGGAACGTCCCTCCAAGGAGCCTCCTCATCGTTAAACAGGAGAAGGAGGTCCGGAGGCTTTGAACGGTATCTATCTCCTCAACGTGCTCTCCCGCTGGATACTCCTTGGTGTGGCCTCCTACAAGGCATACCGTGAGAGGAGCATGGGCTGGGTACTCCTTTCAATGGCTTTCCTCCTGGCGGCAGTGGATCCTGAGAGGGTCCTCCTGGAACCCCTGGGTCTCAAACTCGATCCCGAGGTTTCCCGGGTTCTCGACCTTGTGGGAACTGCCCTGGAAGGGACCCTCCTGATAGTGGCGGGGGGCTACATAAATCCGACGGGTTCCCCCCTGCAAAACACTGCCATCGGCCTTTTTCTCGGTGTTCTGGCCTACATCTGGATTGTTGTTACCAGTGTCGTGGGGTCAGGGGTGGGCTTCACCGTTAGGACCTTCTTCCCCTCCCTCCTGTACGCGGGTAGCTACATATACGTGGGAATGCTCCTCTATAGATACGTGGTTTCGAGGGGTGTCCAGCTCCTCCTTCCCGCGGGGATGGTACTGCTCGGAATTCTCAACGCCACATACCCAATAACGGCCCGGTGGGAATGGTTCCTTCCCTACGGCTTCCTCATGGGAACACTTTTCAGAATAGCGATGGCGATAGGTGCTCTTGACTTCGCTTTCTGGCCCCTCCTGGTCTCCAGCGTCAGGACATTTCCCCCATACTCCCCGGTGGTTTCGGTCTTCCCGACGTTTGAGGATTTTCTCGAGCACATCGGCGATCTGCGTCGAATTCCCAATCTCCTCCTCGTGACTAGGCGTGACGTAGGATCCCTGAAGAGTGTCCTTCATCCAAACGCGCTCGTTTTCTGGGTGACGAGGGTAAAGGAGGGGGATATCTCCGACTCGCCGAGGATCTACGCCATAAGCCCGACTAAAATAGATATACTCACCCACCTCATTGCCGGGGCCGTGGACAGAAACTACAACTTCGTGGTGATTGACGGCGTTGAGTATCTCATCCTTGAGAACGGCTTCGAAAGAACCCTCAAGTTCCTCCTCAACATCAAGGACAGGGTTCTCCTCAGGGGCGGGCGGATGGTTCTCATAGTTGATCCGGACGCTCTGGAGAGGCACCAGTGGAGAATAATAGAGGCGGAGTTTAGGGGGAGGGGCCTCACCAGAGGCCCATTTTCTCGATGAAGCGCTTGTAGTATCTCGTGTCCTTTTCGAGCTCCGCCTTCTGGAGTATCTGGCGTTCTATTGCCCTCAGCGCATCGTGAACTGCCTGTATGGCGCCCCACGTTTCACCCGTGGCCACGAAGACGCCCCTGTCGGTCACTACGCGCATCCTGGCCTGGTAGAGGTGCACTCCGCGGAACTTCTCCGGGAAGCGCCTTATGTGGAGGTAGATTATTCCCTCCTGACCGAGCAGATCCTCATAGCCGTCAACGAAGCGCCTTATGTCTTCGATTATTCTCTCCCTTGTGAAGTCGCTGAGAATGTCCGCATCACCGCCGAGCTGGAGGTAGAAGCGCGCCTCCTTCTCGACCATCCTCGATATCGGCAGGAGCAGGTCCTTTACGGTGAGGACTCCAACGACCTTGTCGTTCTCGTTGGTCACGATGAGACCGTCTATGTCGTTCTCCATCATTATCTGGACGGCTTCCTTTACCCTGGTGTCGGGGCGGACGGTGATGACACCCCTTATCATTACATCGCGGAGCGGCATGCTGAAGGGTGGTATCTTCTCTCCAGCGACCTCACCGGCCTGCGCCCTGAAGCGCGGTTTGATGAACCTTATGATGAGATCATGGAGAGTGACGAGCCCCTCGAGCTTGCCCTCCTCGTTCACTATGGGTATTCTCGATATGGCGTGGTCGCGCATTGTGGCGAAGGCCTTGGCGACGGTGTCGTCCGGCTTGAGGGTGATGACCTCCCTCGTCATGAACTCCTCGACCTGTTTATTACCGAAGTCGCCCTCCGCGACCCTCTTTAGGAGCTCCAGGTCGCTTATAACCCCGATTATTTCAGCCTTACTCTCCCCGACGGGGAGAGAGCGCAGGTCGACCTCCATCATGAGCTTGGCGGCCTTGCTGAGGTCGTCGTCCGGTTTTACCACGGGTGCGGGCTTGTAAACGTCCCTCACCTTGGCCCGGGTCGGGTCCCATTTCAGGTGGGAGCGAATTATAAGGTCCTGGGTCAGGACTCCCTTGTACAGGTTCCCGTCGAAGACAAGAATCAGGTCGGGGTCTTCCTTTTCAAAAATCCCGATCGCCTCAGAAAGCGGGGCATCTATGTCTATCTTCTGGAACTTGTCCGTCATGACTTCCTGCACGGTAATACCGACCATGCCGTCACCTCCTCAACGTTTGTTCCTACGGCACCGGAGGATTTAAACCTTTTCAGGGGTCCGGCGCTTTTTAGTTACCAGAACTTAATAAATCTTTCGCGGAAAGATTTATAAGACCGGAGCCGGAACTCAGAAACGCGCCGGGGTAGCCTAGCCTGGGAAGGCGCGGGACTCGAGATCCCGTGGGCTCCGCCCACCAGGGTTCAAATCCCTGCCCCGGCGCCATCTGCCTGGCCATCGAGGGTTTCTTGATCCGAGGAAAACTTCCTTTTAATATCCCTCAGGGACTTTTCGGTTATCTCTTTGAACTCTTCCCGGTTATTTCGTAGAAACCCTTCAAGATCAAACCCCGTTATGTTCTTCAGGAACTCAAAAGCTTCCTTTCCCTGGAGGACTACCCATCTCTGTTCGAGAGATGAGAGGTGGTTTGACAGGTTTACCGTGCTGTAGACCAGCATAACGGGCAGGTATCTGTTCTCATCTTTTGGATTCAGTCTCCTTGGATGATGGGGGTCGGTCAATACCCCCGCCATGTCCAGATCCGCCTGTTTTCTCTTGGAGTCCCCGATATTGTATGCGTACCTAACCTCAATCCCGATGCCATCAAATTTCTCGTTATAATAGTCTATGTATTTGTCCGCGTTGGTCTTCTTTTTTCGCCCTGTACTCTGTTTTTCGCGAAGGGAATTAATATCCCGGTGTCTTTTGGCTATCAGGCGTTCAAGTTCCCTTCTAACGGCTTCTTGTTTTAAGGGGTCTTTTATGCTATCAAGAGGGATCAGTATATCCAGTGTTCGGGTGTGTTCTTTGGCTTTTTGATCCCCCTTCCTATTCCCCGTCTTCCCTTCCTCTGGTTTTTTGTACCCGAATCCTGTGAGGATCTTCTCATCTATTCCCAGTTTCTCACGGATTATCTCTTTCGTAATTTTTTTCTCAAATAGGTCTCCCAGCTTTCGGGTTGTACTCTGGACGAGGCCTCCCATTATCCGCCATTCTATAATGGTGGGAGCATCAAGTCCCAGCGAAGAAAAGACCACATCTTCTCTGTGACGACGAAGTTCCTTATCGAACTCATTAAGCCGTTTGTAGTCTTTGAGGCTCTCTAAGAGGTTGATAATCTCTTTTTTAATCCTTTCTTCCAGACTCGGTTTTTTGTCATCGGTATCCACTTTGATCCACTCCGCCAGATTGGTCTGCATTGCCAAAACCCTCCCCCAGCAACCCCACTGCTTCCTCAAGTTTCTTTGCAACCTCTATGCCCCGGGATGTTAGCCGATAACTGACCCTGGAATTATCGTTGGTAATCACCTTTGTTATCAACCCCAGGGACTGAAGTTCCCTTATCCTTTTCATCAAAGTTTCAGGGGATCCACCTACCATCGCCAGAATCTGAGTCAGCGTGTATTTTTTGTGAGGTGTGTTCTCTTTTAGTACAAGGAGAAGCCTAATTGCACGGGGTCGTTCCAAAAACTTAATAAGCTCCCACTCTGGGGGGATTCTGTTGGAATCCATCTCTACCGGCTCTGATAACCCGTAACGCTTAAAAACGTTTATTACGTCTTTCGTAATATGCTTCGAAATCCGTAAGGTGAGAGCATGGGACAGGGCACTTTAGACGGGCTTATGGTTTATCCCGGGAAAGGCAGGTTTAAAATCGTCTGGAAAAACCTAAGTCCCGAACTGATCACGTTTAAGGGAAAGTTCAACCATCCTGTTCACTCATGGTTCCGGCTGACCCCCAGTTATTCCCCCGATCTCGTTAACATCCTCCTTAACGAACTCGGTAAAAGCAGTTCACAGGACGTTGTCCTGGATCCTTTCTCCGGAACGGGAACCACGCTGCTGGAATGTAAGAAAAGGGGTATACCCTCCATTGGGGTTGAGATAAACCCGGTTTTATACAGAGTAACGCGGGCATCTTCATCATGGGATAGGTTGGATCCCGGTCTGCTCAAGAATATTGTGAGGGCTTTTCTTGATTTTGCGGAGGAAATGTTCCAGAGGTTTGAGTCGGTTCCCCTAAGTAAATTTGAAACCCATGGAATAATGCTTCCCAGACTTTCCAATCTCTTTCGATGGTGGGCTCCGGATGTATTGAGGGATCTGTTGCTGATTAGGGAAGCCTTCAAGGAGTACGCCATGGAGTTACCGGAGGAATATCAGGACTTCCTCTGGATTGGAATGGCGTCCATACTCTTGGACTTTGCCAACATAAGACGAAACCATCCAACCATAAGTTTCGTTGACAATCCCTTTAACCTTGGCCAATCCAACGGTGGGAAAAACTGGATAAAGAAGTTTAGCATGTCTGTCCTTGCAAAAAAGTATGAGGTCATGATCAAGGATGTGGAAAAAGTCAAAACTGAAGTGCCGAATCCCGCACCGTCAATGGCAATGATGGGAGATAGCAAGCATCTTGGAGATGTAATTCCCGGAGAATATCACGGCAGAATTACGCGGGTAATAACTTCTCCCCCCTATCCAAACAGGTATAGTTACGTCATGGAGACAAGACCTTATCTGTACTTTTTTGAGGTGTTTACCAGCCCTTCGCAGGCGTCTGAGCTTGACATGGAGACCATAGGGGGAACATGGGGCAAGGCCACGTTTTCTCTTAAGGGTAAGCGCATCCGCCCGGTGAACAGCATAGTGGACGATGCACTCTCAGATATCCCCGAAAAGATATACTCCCTAAGTGACATAATGGCCAATTACGTTGTGAAATACTTTAACGATATGTACCTGCACCTGGCTGGGATGTCCCGGATATTGAAGGAGGGTGATTCAAGAGTAGCCTACGTCATAGGAAACTCCTACATTAAAGGCGTTGAGGTGCCCTCCGACCTTTTGCTGGCCAGGATTTTAGAGGGGCTTGGGTTCACGGTTGAAAAGATCTGGCATCTCCGAAAACGGGGTGGAAAGAGGGGACTGTACGAGGCCGTCGTGTTCGCCCGCTATTGATCAGGTGGTTATGTACGCCCCGTCTTTCTCCACTATGACCGTGTGCTCGAACTGGGCAACGTTCCCGCCCCTCACCTCGCGCAGTATCGGGTAGCCGCGTATGGCTCCCATCTTCTCGAGTTGAGCCAGGGCCAGCTTCAGCTGTCCCTCCGGCATAAAACCCTGCAGCCAGCGGTAGGCGAAGGGGAGCGTTTTGTAGTTGTTCTTTATATGCATCAACAGTCTCCTCGCATGGGACATTCTAACGGGCCTGTCCCGGATGTACATGAAGATCAGCGCTGGCGGAACCTCTATGACTTGTCCCGCCCCGATCGTGGCGAAAGGTTCTATCGCTATGACGTCGCCTTCCCTCAGCTCGTAGGTGTCGCCCGGGCGGTAGACGTTGGGTATGCTCACCCCTGCGTGGAGCCTGTAGCGTTCCACCTTGTGGCCGCTGAGGTTGACTATGGGATTGAACCCCCTTCCCCGTATCGTTTCCTCAATTGCTCTCCCTATCTCGTTTATCCGAACTCCCGCTCTGACGGTTGATATCGCGTTTTCTAGGGCCTCCCTGGCGGCTTTCATGAGCTCATCTTCTTCCATCCCGACGCGGAAGGTGAGGGCAGTATCGGCAATGTAACCGTCCACGTGGACGCCGAGGTCAACCTTGAGGTAGTCGCCTTCCCCGAGGGTGCTCTCGTCCCCCCTGTAGGGCGTGTAGTGGGCCGCCACCTCGTTGATTGAGAGGTTGCACGGAAACGCAGGTTTTCCCCCGAGCTCAACTATGCGTCTTTCCACGAACTCCGCTATGTCGTAGAGTTTTGCTCCCGGCCTGATTAGTCCGGTGACTTCCCTCTTGACCTGTCTTGCTATCTCCCCCGCTTTTATCAGGGCTTCCCTCTCGTCCACCTTTCATCACCACCGGGGGATTGGGAAGATCCCCTTAAACCTTTCCACGGGAAAACCTTTTATTGCCGCCCGACCCTACCCCTACGGTGGGCCCATGCTCGAACTGGGGAAGCACATCAACGTCTCGGACGACCTCTTCGTGGTGAAGAACCTTATAGGTTCAATCCTCCAGGGCGTCGGAATCGCCTACCTCTTCCCCGTGCTCCTGGGATGGTTTTACCCGGATGAGGTAAGCCACGTACTTTACTTCGCAATCCCGGGGGCCCTGAGCATTCTCCTGGGAGCGTGGCTTGCCAGGCACATGGGTAGCATTGAGGACGTCAACCTCAGGCAGGCAATGATCTCGGCGGCCTTCGTTTGGCTCTTTGCCTCCTTCATAAGCGTCGTCCCCTTCATGGGGATTGCCGGGATGTCCTTCATTGACTCCTATTTCGAAAGCATGAGCGCCTGGACCGGTACGGGGCTCACGATGATGACCCATCTTGAGGCCTATCCCCACATGCTCCTCTTCTGGCGCGCCTGGATGCAGTGGCTGGGGGGAATAGGCATAGTCCTCGTAGCCCTGACCGTTCTCATCAGGCCGGGCGTCGCCGCCGCGAGGCTCTACCGTGCCGAGGCGAGGAGTGAGAGAATCCTGCCGAACCTCGTGAACACCTCCAAGATAATCTTCGAGATATACCTCTTTCTCACCCTCATCGGCATCTACCTCTACTACCTCAACGGCATGTCCCTCTTCGATGCGGTGGTTCACGCGATGACCGGTCTGGGAACTGGAGGTATGAGCAACCACGATCTGAGCATAGGCTTTTTTAACAGTCCCTCGATAGAGGCCGTCACGATATTTCTCATGATAATGGGTGCCGTTAACTTCACCGTCCACTACCGGATGTTCGTCAACAGGCACCTCAAGCCCTTCTTCGATGACATCCAGGTCAGGTATATGTTCGTCTTTCTCCTACCCGCGATCCTGCTGATTGCGTACAGTCTCCTCGGTATCGGCTCCCCGGTAGGTGAATCCCTTAGGGAGGCGGTTTTCCACTCTGTCTCGGCCATAACCTGTACCGGCTTCGGAATAGCCGATCTGAGCAGGTACCCCGAGCTCGGCAAGTTCATAATAGCAGTCCTGATGGTCATAGGCGGTGGCGCGGGAAGCACCGCGGGCGGTATAAAGCTGATCCGCGTTACCCTCATGTACGAGAGCCTCAAGTGGACGCTCCAGCAGGCCATACTCCCAAGGGGAGCGGTGATAAAGAGAAAGGTCGGCAACTACGTCTTCACCGAGGAGGACGTTCAGGAGGTCATGAGCTTCACGATGACCTACATAGCGATCCTCCTCGTCGGGACGATCTACACGATGGTAAGGATGAAGGCCACCCTGGTGGATTCCCTCTTTGAGGTCGCCTCCGCCCAGGGTAACGTTGGTCTGAGCGTTGGCCTGACCTCCGCCGCCATGCCCCCCGATATGAAGGTTCTCCTGATCCTCCATATGTGGATAGGCAGGCTGGAGATATTCTCGACGCTGGTCTTTATCATAAGCGTCCTCCTCCTCTTTCCCAGGGTGGTGAGGGTCAGATGAACGTGGTGGAGGTGGAGAACCTGAGCTTCAGGTACCGCCGGACTAGATCCCGCTCCCTGCGGGACGTTAACCTCACCATTAAACAGGGTGAACTGGTTGGGGTAATCGGGCCAAGCGGGAGCGGGAAGTCAACACTAAGTCTCACCCTGAACGGCGTGATCCCGAACTTGATAAAGGGCGAGTTCGAGGGGAGGGTTCTGATAAGGGATCCCCGTACCGGAGAGGAGTTTGACACGAGGGAGACGCCTGTTCCCAGGCTGTCAACCGTGGTCGGTCTCGTCCTCCAGAATCCCGAGAGCCAGCTCTTCAACATGACCGTTGAGGAGGAGATAGCCTTCGGCCTTGAGAACCTTGGTCTCGATAGGAACGAGATACTGCGGCGAATCCGGTGGGTTCTGGAGGTTACCGGGCTCAAGGGCCTTGAAAAGGAGTTCCCCCCCACCCTGAGTGGCGGTCAGAAGCAGAGGCTCGCCATAGCCTGCGTTCTGGCGATGAAACCCTCCATTCTTGTTCTCGATGAGCCAACGAGCCAGCTCGATCCCCTTGGCCGAAAGGAGGTTCTCGGCCTCGTATCCCTCCTCAACAGGGAGCACGGCATAACCGTTGTCCTGGTGGAGCACCACACGGGGTACCTCTTCCGCCATGCCGACAGGATATTGGTGATGGACGGCGGGTCGGTGGTTATGGACGGGAGGCCCAGTGAGATAGCGGAAGAAGTAGAGAAGCTGAGGGAAATAGGGGTGAAACTCCCGGCATCCCTCGAAGCATCCCATGAGCTCAGGGAGAGGGGCCTGGTGGACGGGCTGGCGCTGACCCCCGAGGAGTTCAGCTCGATTTTGAGGCTTCGAGCAGGAGCTCGAGGTAGGAGCGCCTCTCGAAGCGCCTGACCCCCAGATCCCTGAGTATTCTCCTGAGCCTCTCGACGATCTCCTCGATGTTCTCCCCGTTCCCGACCAGGGCCTCTATCTCGATGAACTTGCCGAGGCCTTCAACATCGTCGAGTGCTATGATTACCCCTTTGTCCACGTAGTACTTCTCCCTGACCTTCTCCACAGTGAGAACCTCCCGAAACCCGAGGTTCAGGAGTATCTCCTCGTGCCTGTCCGGGTCGCTTATCGGAACCTCTATCTCCTTTCTCGTCTTCGAGTTCGGATCCATCTTCGGCCCCTTGTACGTGAGGAATGACTCAAAGTGCCCGTTGAAGCGCCTCACCCTTATCCTGAGCGCTTCGTCAGTCTCAGCGAAGTTCCTGCACGGATGCTGGAAGTAGGTGTCCTCATGGTACTCGCGCCTTATCAGTTCGAACCTTTCCCTTACCTTCTGGAAGATCTCATCATCGGCGTAGCCCTTGACCTCAACCTCAATCACCTCATCACCCCCAGGTTCCTCATTAGTTGGGTCTCGCAGGCGGGACAATAGAGGGGGCCCTTCAGGTCGGTGTCCACTATCGAGTTTGAGAAGTGCATGACGCAATCCCTCCTTGGACAGTGACCGAGACCGAAAACGTGGCCGAGCTCGTGCATGGCCTCCTTAACGGTTCTCTCCAGCAGGAGTTCATCGTTGGGTGGTTCGCCGTAGAACTCCGGTCTGAGCCTGAATATCGAGACCACCGCCGCACCCAGACCGGGATGCGCCAGGCCGAAGATGAAGTTCAGTCCCTCCTCATAGAGATCGAGCCCGGTGATCCCGAGTACCGCCCTCGCCCCGACTCCGAGCTCCGCGAGGACCGGAAGGAACGCCCGCCCCAGGAACTGTCCCCTGGCGGGGTTGAATGCACTTTCAAAGACCTCCACGGGAAGGGGATCTCCCACCTTCACTGGAAGGCCGAGCCTGGAGTAGTAGGAGTTGACGAAGGTCGAGACCCCCGCGACGATATCCTCCGGGACATCGCCTATGGGAACCACCAGTATCATTCCCTCCCCTCCAGGTGGTTCAAAACGGTCTCTATGAACTCCAGGTACTCGGGCATGTTTTCGAATGCAATTTCGTCGTCAATCAGCTCGTAGTCGTAGACAAGGATCTCCCTGAGCCGGGCCAAGAATTCCGCCTTCTCGATCACTTCTCCGGAAATCAAACCCCTCTCCCCGAGCGATGTGATGACGTCCGCGTAGGAGATGGCCGTTATACCGTGTTCCCTGGCTTTTTCCGCAAGCTCATCGAGGAGGAGTCCTATCGCGAACTCAAGCCTTTTGTATATCCCGTCCTTCGTGAGTCCCAGATTTTTGAACTCCCCGGGGGAGGGTGGCATGCCTTTTCTTATCATCTCCAGGCTCTCAAGAACTTTCTCCCTCAAGTCCCACACCGTCAAAGATTGGAAAAGGGGGTATAAACCTTTTCCGGGAGAAGGGGAAGCTCACGGGGTGAGGTCCATCGGCCTGAGCTCCTCCAGGAGGTGCTTCGCGAACTCGATGGTCTTCTCGATGTCCCTCAGATCAGCGGTCTCGACCTGGCTGTGCATGTAGCGGATCGGTATGCTCAGCACTGCGGTGGCAACGCCCTCCCTGTTGATCTGCATGATGTTCGCGTCGGTTCCCGTCGGCCTCGGCGAAGCCTCGACCTGGAGTTCAATGCCGTACTTCTTGGCAACCTCGTCGGCGAAGGCCCTGAGCTTGGGGTTGATGTTTGGACCAACGTCCATGACCGGTCCGCCGCCGAGCTTGGGAACGATCTTGCCCTTGTCGCCGACCTGCTTGGCGAAGGTAACGTCCATCGCTATTCCAATCTCGGGATCTATCGCGTAGGAAGCGACGCGCGCTCCCCTTAGTCCAACCTCCTCCTGGACGGAGCCAACGAAGTAAATGTCAGCCTCGTGGTTCTCAATCCTTTTCGCGGCCTCAATCATGGCGTAGAGGCAAACGCGGTCGTCGAGGTAGGGGGTGGCTATTCTGTTCTCGCTGAGCTGGGTAAAGGCCGGGGCGAACTCGCCTACAGTTCCAACGCGGAAGCCTAATTCCTCAGCTTCCTCCCTGCTGTCAACGCCCACATCAACTACTATCGTGTCCCAGTCCGCGGCCTTCTTCCTGTCCTCCGGCTTCTGGAGGTGCGGCGGTATGTGGCCGACAACTCCAAAGCGCTCGCCCTTCTCGGTGAAGAAGCGAATCCTCTGCGCAACCAGGGTCCTCGGGTCGACTCCGCCGATTGGAACGAGGTGGAGGTAGCCCTCCTTGTCGATGTGGTTAACCATGACGCCTATCTTGTCCATATGGGCCGCTATCATGACCTTCGGTCCGGAACCCTTCCTGTGGGCTATGACGTTGCCGAGCTTGTCGATGTAAACCTCATCGGCAACCTTCTCAAGCTCCTCCTTAACAACGTCCCTTATTCCAAGGAACTCGTAGCCGGAAACGCCCGGCGCTTCCACAACCTTCCTCAAAAGCTCAACGTCAACCATGGCTTTCGCCTCCTTTAGATTTCCATCTGAATGTACTTGACCAGCTTAATAAGGTTTGCGAAGGGAGGTCAGCCAAGAAGAACCTGCAGATAGGCCTCCTCGCCCGGTTCAAGGTGGTCTATCTCCCAGATAACCTTCCCGTTTTCTACCCTGGCGCTGCCCTTCGTTGTCCGGACCTCTACTGCGTTGACACTCCTCTCGAGCTTCAGGTTGTCAATGCCCTTCAACCGGGGGGCCCTGATCTTAAGGAAGTAGTGGCGTCCGGCTTTCTCCTCGTGAACCAGCGGTCTGAAGAGGGACGCATAGGAAGTTCCGGCGAGCAGAAGACCTGAGAGGACCAGTATGAGGGGTGTCCTCCAGTGACCTTCGGGCGGTTTCGGTACCGTTGTTACCACCGGCGTTGTCCTGGTTGGGGTTGTCGTGGGGGATGGTTTCGGAGGCTCGAAAGCTCTGGCGGTTATGGAGCCGCCAACGTACTCGCTGCTCTCCGCCCTAAGGATTATCGTCCCGTAGCCGGTTTTTTTGAGGTTTACGACGGCCATTCCGGAGGCGTTGGTCGTGGCGTAGTCCCTTCCCAGGGGGCCGATGGCGATAACGGTTACGTTGGATACCGGCTTCCCGGTTGAGTCAACGACCCTGACCAGAAGGGTGTCGTTGGACTGTTCGTAACTTATGAAGAGCTTCCTTACTTCCACGACGGTCGTCACGATCTTTCCATCGAGATCAAGGGTCACTTCATAGGCCCCGGGCTCGCTCACGGGATGGACAACCGTTCCATCGTCGTCAGTCATCAGGAGACGGCCGTTTATCTTCACGGGGATTCCGGGAACGCCCCTTCCGTTATCGTCGTGAACGAAGACGTGGATTGCACCGTTTCGATAGTAGGCTTCGTAACCCAGATTGCGCTGGAACACCCGGAAGGAGGCCGTCTCGGACTTGTATTTTCCTCCGAAGTATGCCCAGAGCCTCACGTTGTAGTTCCCAACCGGCGGCCTGGTCAGGGTTACGTTTCTGATCCAGCTCTCCCCCGGGTTCAGGTAGATCGTCGTCGCGAAGTCTTGGACCCTCTTTCCGTCCCGGGTTATCGTGTACCCCACCCTGCCGATGATTATTCCGTTTGCCCGGGAGGTTACCGTCATAACAACGCTCACGTTTCTCCCGTAGGGATACTCCCTCCCCACGTCTATCGCCAGGTCGTAGTCCACCAGGGTCTTTACTGTCAGGTGAACCCCCGCATCGGAGTAGACCGATCCAAACCTGGCCACGAGGGTCAGGTTGTACCTCCCGGGCGGTACGTTCAGGATCTTCACCGAGAGGGTGTCCTCAACGGTGCCGTTGGGTTCTATCGGCTTTCGTATGATCTTACTCTGGTAGAGGAATCCCTGGGCCGGCCCCGTGATGTAGACGGTTACGTTCTCTATCGTGCTGTTCCCCAGGTTTGTCAGCCGGAATGGTATTATGACCGTGTCCCCCGGAACTCCCGAGAAATCGTCCTTGAGGGGAGTTATAACGAGGGGCCCGGCTCCCGCCCCCGTGGAGAGTGGAATCGCCGAGAGTATAAGAATGATTGCGATCAGGTGCCTAGGTTTCACGACCGATCACCCCCAAAAGGGAGGTCTGTCTGCCAATGACTTCATCGAAGGTCGAGTGGTTTCCACTCCGAAGGCTTATCTTATAGTTCTTTCCACCCCGCTCAAGGTTCTCTGGGTAGAAGAAGCGCCAGCCCCGGTTTATGAACTTGACCGCTATGACGGCCTTCCCCCCGAAGCGCTCCGCGAAGGAGGTGAGCTTCTCGTAGTCATCCCTGCCAAAGTAGAGTCTCTCGTCGTGGGTGCTCTTGACCTCAATGCAGAGGTATATCTTCCCGTTTCCAGCTACGATGTCCACCTTCTTGCTCCCGGCCGAGCGCACGACCGCGAAACCGGCTTTTTCTAGCATTCCTATCAGCTCCCTCTCGGCGCTCGCCCCCCGCTTATATCTCATCGCACTCCCTCCTTGGGAGTTGTCCGGTTAGGTTTATAAGTTCTGCCCGAGAGTTTCTCCAGGTGATGCTCATGGCGGTTTACGAACTCGGTGAAAGGAGACCAAAGGTTCACGAAACGGCCTTCATCGATGAGACTGCCTCCGTTATCGGCGACGTCGTTCTCGAGGAGAAGACGAGCGTCTGGCCTTCAGCGGTTCTCAGGGGCGACATAGAGCGGATCTACATCGGCTGCTGCTCCAACGTCCAGGACAACGTGAGCATACACACCTCCCACGGCCTCCCGACCAGGGTTGGAAAGTACGTGACGATAGGCCACAACGCCGTCGTTCACGGCGCGACCATCGACGACTACACCATCATCGGCATGGGCGCCATAATCCTTGACGGGGCGAAGGTAGGCAGGCACGTTATCATAGGGGCAGGAGCACTCGTCCCGCCGGGCAAGGAGATACCCGACTACAGCCTCGTCGTCGGCGTTCCCGGAAAGGTCGTCAGGCAGCTGAGCGAGGAGGAAATCGAGTGGACGAAGAAGAACGCTGAAATCTACATGGAGCTTGCGGAAAAGCATCTCCAGTCGAGGAAAAAGGTCGAGTGATGCTCGATGCTCCGCCGCCTGCTTTCCCACGTTCCCCATTTGATTTTCAAGCCCGCTTACGACCTCTACGAGGACTACCTCCTTGAGAAGGTTAAATCCGGAAAGCTCCCAAACCACGTGGCCATAATTATGGACGGGAACAGGCGGTGGGCGAGGAAGATAGAAAAACCCCCGTGGTACGGTCACCTCTTCGGTTCTCAAAAGCTTGAGGAGATAATGGAGTGGTGCCGCGAACTTGGGATAAGGACGCTCACTGTCTACGCTTTCTCCACCGAGAACTTCAGGAGAACGCCCGATGAGGTACGCGCCCTCATGGACCTCTTCGAGAGGAAGTTCAAGGAACTGGTAGAGGACGAGAGGGTTCACAGGTACGGCATAAGAGTGAACGTTCTGGGGAGGAAGGAGCTCCTGCCGGAGAACGTCAGGAAGGCGGCGGAAGATGCAGAGCGTGCGACGAGGAAGTACTCGAACTACTTCCTCAATATAGCCCTCGCCTACGGTGGCAGGAGTGAGATAGCGGATGCGGTGAAGGACATAGTAAGGGACGTCCAGGAGGGCCGGATAAGCATCGAAGACATCGATGAAGAGATGATAAAGCGCTACCTCTACTACCCCAACATGCCCGATCCCGACATCGTTATAAGAACCGGGGGGGAGGAGAGGATAAGCAACTTCCTCCTCTACCAGATAGCCTACAGCGAGCTCTTCTTTGTTGACGTCTACTTCCCGGAGTTCAGGAAAATCGACTTCCTCAGGATTATCCGCGAGTACCAGAAGCGGCAGAGACGCTTTGGAAGGTAACGTTTTCAGATTGGGGTCATCTCCCGGGAGAACGATCCTTTTTAAAGTTTTCCGCGAAGGTTTATTAACTTTGGGTTCGAATTCTCGCCGGTGGTGAGTGATGGAGTACAGTGAGTTGAGTCCCAGGATAAAAAGGGTTTACTCCCAGGTCAGGTACCTCGATGATTACCGCTGGGAAATTCCAGGAAACAGAATAATCGGAACCCACAAGAGGAGCAACGTGAAGGTCATCATAGACGTTGCCGACGATAGGGAGAGTGCCGAGAGGATAGCCGACGCCGGGAAGAGCGAGGGGATACGAATAATCGCGGTCCCGGACAGGAACGTTTTTTTCGTTCACAACGGGGCTTTCATCCTTACCTACCGCTACATCAAGGCGACCCTTGCCGATATAAACGACCATATAGTCTGGAGCGGCTTCAGGGTCGTCGAGGACGATGGAAAACTCCTTCAGGAGGACTTCTACGAGTACCTTGGAGGAGCTTTGATCAACCACATAAAGAACAACATGCTCGCGGGTCAGGATTATATCTTCTGGCAGTTCTATAAGTGTGAGGAGTGCGGCAAGTACGTTGACGTGGAGAGCGTTGAGAGGCACCTCCGGGGGCACGGGATAAAGCACTACGAGAAGAGCGAGGAGCGATACGAAATCTTCGAGATAAACTTCAGGGACGGGAAGATCTACGACAAGTACGGCAAGGAGGTACCGATGGAAATGTTCAGTGAGGAGGCCAGGGACTTCCTGGAGGAGGTAACCTCCGGAATAAAGGGGTAGGGGCTCAGCCCCGGAACTTCGGCCTCCTGCTGAGGAGGAGCGGTAGGGGCCTCGGCTTGTAGGGGAAGCCCTCGGTCTTCCTCTTTATCTCCCTGATGAGGTCTTCGAGTTGCATCTCAACCTGCTTGCCGTCTTCCCTTCTCCTCACCGTTACCGTGTTCTGCTCCTTCTCGTTCTTGCCGACGACGACTATGTAGGGAATCCACTCCTTCTCCGCCTTCCTTATCTTCTTATTGAGCCTGTCGCCGGTGTCGTCAACGTCAACCCTTATCTTCGCCCCTTCAAGCTTTCCTGCAACGTAGAGGGCGTAGTCAAGAACCTCATCGCTGACCGGTATAACCCTGGCCTGTATCGGGCTGAGCCACAGCGGGAACATCGGCTTCTTACCCTGGGCCTGCAGTTTCGCCTGTTTCTCGAGGATTGCGTACATGACGCGCTCAATTGCTCCGCTCGGGGAGCAGTGGAGTATCAATGGATAGCGCTCCTGTCCGTTCTCGTCGTAGTAGGTTATTCCAAACCTTTCAGCGTTCTCCACGTCTATCTGCACCGTACTCAGGGCTGCAGCTTTGTCGAGGTTGTCAACGAAGTTGAACTCGAACTTGAGTATGAAGTAGAAGAACCTCTGGTCCCACATCTCTATCAGGACGGGCTTGCCTATAATCTTAGCGAGCTCGACTATGAAGTCCCTGTTCTCCTCCCAGAAGTCCCTCGTAAAGCGTATGGCCACCTCGTAGTCCTCTGGCGTAAGGCCAACGCCCTTAAGAACCTCCATGCTGAGCTTGTACTGCTTCTTGAACTCGTCCATCGCCTGCTTTAAATCGCGAGCAACGGTGTGCATGTCCGGCATCGTGAAGGCCCTGAGCCTTCTCAGGCCCGAAAGCTCACCGCTCTTCTCTCTCCTAAAGGAGTATCTGGTTAGCTCGTACATCCTCAGTGGGAGGTTGCGGTAGCTTATGATTGCGTCCTTCTTTATGAGAAACTGGCCGAAACATGCCGCGAACCTGAGGAAGAACTTCTTGTCGCCGCTTTTAACTACGTACTGCCTCGCCGGGAAGCGGTTGAGATACTTCTCAAGGGCAGGGTGCTCGAAGTCATACATGATTGGCGTTTCCACTTCCATGGCACCGTATTCAACGACCTTCTCGGTGACGTACTGCTCGAGGAGGCCCTTTATCAGGCGTCCCTTCGGGTAGTAGCGGAGGTTTCCTCCGTCGCTTCCCGGTTCGTAGTCAACGAGCTCGTGCTCGAGCATGAGCTTAACGTGCGGTGGTTCTCTGTCGGCTATTCTGTTCTTGCTTATCTCGTAGTTGGCGAACTTCCTGAGGTTCTCGTGGCCGGTGAAGTCGAACTTGTCCACCTCAATGAGTTCGCCCTCCGGCGTGAGAACGTACCAGTAGCTCTTCAGTTCCTCCTCCTTTTCGAGGGCAATGTTGCGCTCCTCCTTTGAGACTGCCTCGCCGCTCGGCACTATCGTTCTGCTGAGTTCCGCCAGCGGGTGCCCCTTGCAGGAGAGCCTGAAGGCCTTGTAGTAGCCGAAGGGCGCGCGCTTGACCTCGAAGCCCCTCTCTTTAAGCTTCTCCTCGATCTTCCTGAGAACCTCAAGTGCAATCTCCGGTTTCGCGAGGTCGCTGCTCAGGTGTGCGAAGGGATAGACGAAGACCCTGTTCGTCCCAATTTGTCTTGCGACCTCTTCGATTTCCTTCACGGCCTTCTCGACAACTTCTTCGGGGTTTGACTCATCAACCTTCTCAACGCTTATGAAGGCAGCGAGAACCTCATCGAGCCTACCCTTCCTCTGTTCTTCACCTATCGGCTCGGGGTTCTTCAGGGCTTTGTCCTTGACTTCGTACTCGAGGTAGTCCGCGTGTATCAGAAGCATTCTCATTCCTATCACCACCGTGGGCTCTGCGCGGATTACTAAAACCTTTTCCCTCACCTTATAAATCCTCCCCGGCCAAAGACTTAAAAAATACGAACCGGAACTTTCACGGAGGTGGGAGGATGGAGGAGAAAAAGGTAAAGCCCGGCGATCTCGTCCTTCCCGGAGATTACCTCGGTGTTATTGAGGAGTACTTTCCGGGAGAGGGTGTCAAAGAGGAGAACGGAGAGCTCTACGCAGTTCGAGCCGGAAGGGTCGTGGTTGACCAGAACAGGATGGAGATAAGCGTTGAGCCCGTTACCGACACCCCGCCGCTTCCCAAGGTGGGAGACGTTGTCATCGGCCGGGTCATAGAGGTTAAACCCCAGGCCGCGATAGTCCAGGTAATCCGCATAGAGGGCAGGGAGAACGACAGGGAGATAGCAACCTCCAAACTGGCCGGCATTCACATCTCGCAGGTGGATGATGGATACGTTGATAGCATGCAGAACGAGTTCAGGATCGGGGACGTTGTGAGGGCGCGCGTTATATCTGCGGAGAAAAGCCCGATACAGCTCTCCACGAAGGGTCACGATCTTGGCGTTATCTACGCCCTCTGCACGAGGTGCAGAACCCCCATGGTTAGGCGGGGTGACAGGCTCGTCTGTCCGCGCTGTGGTCACGTCGAGACGAGGAAACTTTCTTCCATGTACCGGAAGGTGAAGGTGTGATGGCGCGAGCGAAAAAGACAATAACCATCCACGTCCGCGACGACCGCGAGAAGGAGGAGTTCCTTAAGGAAGTCCAGAGACTTCGTCTTCCAGCATTCATCTACGTCCATGGAAAGCTCAACGACCTCAAGGTAAACGTCCAGGGAACGAAGGACGAGATCAGGGAGGCCCTCAGGAAGATACGCGAGATCCACAACAGGGTGAAGGCAAAACTATACCCGGACAGGAGGGGTTTTTACCACTACACTGTGGACGATCTCCTGCGCGAGGCCGGGGCCAGTGTCTCAACGCCGATCCTGGTTAAGACCCTTGAACTCCTCGGTGAGAGTGTAGAGCTCAGAGAGAATGAGCTAGTAACGTCGCTGCCGTGGGACGATGCGGTGAAGCTGGTGGAAAAACTTGGCGAGGTACTTTCAGAGGTAGCGCTCAGCACAACGAGACAGATAAGGGAAGTCGTTCTCCCGGTTGCGGTGGTCTACGATCTCGATCCCGATGAGGTTATGGATAAGCTTGTTGAACTCGGACTGGCCGAGTGGAAGGAGGATAAGTTTAAATACGAACTGGTGAAGAACAAGGAGCAGGCCCTGGAAGAGCTCCTGAAAGCCCTGAAAGGTGAGGAAGATGAAGATCGAGGTCATCAAGCGTGAGGAAAACGTCCTTGAGTTTTACCTTGAGGGGGAGGATCATACCTTCGCCAACCTTCTCAACGAGGTGCTCCACGAGAATGAGCACGTAACCTTTGCCGGCTACACAATCGAACACCCCGTTCTTATGGCGAGAAAACCAAGGTTCAGGATCGTTACCGACGGCAGTGTAACTCCCGAGCAGGTTCTTGAGGAGGCTGCCCAGAAGATATTCGACAGGGCCAGGGCAGTGCTCGAGGCCTGGAAGGACGCCCTCGAGGGTTAACCTTTTAAGGTTTTTTCCCTTTAATTCATCGGTGTTGTCGTGAGGAAAGACGTCCTGGTTGTTATCCTCGTCCTCCTGGCGATGAAGTCGGTCGTCCTTTTCACAGCCCTCGGTGAGGTTTCTCTCAGGGACTTCTGCCTTCGATGGGATGGAGAGCACTTTCTTCACGTTCTCCAGGGCAATCCTGAGGATTACGAGATCGTTTTCGCCCCTCTCTACCCGCTTACTGCCGGACTCCTCACCCATATTGGAATCAGACCGTGGCTGGCCCTCTTTATAACCGCCAACGTCTTCAGCATCGTGCCCCCGCTGATGGCCCTGAGACTCTGGGGCCGGAGGGAGGCGCTGTTTCTCGTTCTCAACCCTGCCTACGCCCTCTTCACGACCGCACCCTACAGCGAGTCCCTCGCGCTCTCCCTCCTGCTCCTCTCATACCTCGCCCTTGTCGAAAACAGACCCGTGCTCTCGGGTCTCCTGGCCGGTTTGGGCGTTATGGCCCGCTACAACCTGGTTATCTTCGCCGGTGTTGTTTTTCTGTATCTGCTGGCAAAGGATCGGAGGGCAGCGGCGGGCTTCCTCATCCCCCTCTCCCTGACGGGCATTGTAATGCTGCTCTACCTGACTCCCCACGGGGGGATCGGGGCCTACTTTGCCGCCGAGCGCTACTGGGATCTTCACTGGACGGATCCCCTCGGGCAGGCCCGCTGGATCCTGCGGAGCTGGTTCACCGCCCAGGGGTGGATGCTGGAGGATAATCCGCTGTACCCGTGGCACTGGCTCGTAAGAAACTGGCTGTTTATCAGTGTTTACCTGGCCGGTCTTCTGATACTGATCAGAGAGAAGAGGGGTTTAGAATTCGCGATCTCAGCTCCCTTTGTTTTCTTTCAGATGGTTGTAACGGGCACGCCGGCTATAAGTACGCCCCGACTCCTCCTTCCGGCGATTCCGGCCCAGGTGGCTGTTGGGAGGGCTCTTGATGAATGTGTGTTCATCTTTCTGTTCCCAATTTCTCTGCTGGCCACCCATTACGCCACCCTCTGGCACGTCCAGGCTTTTTTTGGGTGAGGTAATCAGGAGTTTTTCTGGGGAAAAGCGCTGTGGGTTACTTGGGAGTGGAGGGTATGGGGATCCACAGCCGTGTACTCGGCGGAAGTTTGGGGACATCAACTAGGGTTGACACTACCTATGCTCCATTGGATCTCAATACTGTAGTAATGGACAATAACCGAAAGATATAAAAATAAATAACAACCCGTCAATATCGGGAAAATTTCGCTGTCATGTACCTGGAATCGGGAGATAAGTTGCCGCGTTGATGTCTGGGGTGGTTGGGGTGAGGCTTTTCATTGATGGCCAAGAGGAGTCGAGCAAAAGCCTCACGATCGGTGGTGGGAGTACTGGGAGCGTTACTTTAACGTGGACTGCTCAAGCTGGAGAGCATGATTATAGGATAGAAGTGTGGGAG